>Ga0114944_1000428_pt1 | contig 10817 bp, 10 predicted proteins | sample OV2TP2_FD_89582 | JGI IMG/M metagenome (GOLD analysis project Ga0114944, IMG submission 89582) | Hot spring microbial communities from Beatty, Nevada to study Microbial Dark Matter (Phase II) - OV2 TP2 | ecosystem: Environmental > Aquatic > Thermal springs > Hot (42-90C) | place: USA: Beatty... | reverse complement strand
TTCAACCAGGATTGCACACGGGCTATAGTGCACCAATGCTTAAATCGGCCTTGCTTAGAGTGCTGCTAATATAAGTACGTTAGCCGGGGTAATTAATTTGGAAACCGTAATAGGTGGGATTGCCTGCAACACGTAAATTTATGTGGTTTCCCCAAAAACATCCCATTGTCTTTCAATACCTGCCCACCCCGTATTTCAGTTGGGTTAGGCGCATTTATGGGGTAAAATAAATTTATTTACCAAGTCAATTTTCCCTCTCACTTAATCACAATTTGGCACAGCAAGAAAGCAGGGCACCTGGTCAATAACAATAACGGCCCACAACCAGCCGGTGAGAACAAGAATGGCAAGCCTGAACAAAAAACCCGGAAGGGAGTTTTTTATACCGCGGCGGATATACTTTACAACCGGTATCAGCAGCAGAAAAAAAATCGTACCCAGCAGCCATAAAATGGCAAACAGCACGATGGGAAAATCTTCGGGCAGGTTTCGCCGGTTTACCAGTTCAAGAATTATCAGCGGCAGCACAAGCAGGGCGCTGATGATGGCCGGCTTCAGCAGCGCCATTAAAATATTTCTCATACTGTCGGTTTAATAAAGCAGTGAAAGTGTTTATTTTTTCCCATGCGCTTTGAAAATGTTTGAAAAAAACTTCCCCGGGAACATTACCCGCCCTTCTTATCCTTCTTTCCAAAAATTTTCTGCAGGAATCCTTTTTTCTTTTTTTCCTCTGTTTGCGGGTCGCCTATTTTGGGAGTTTCTTCCTTTTTTATTTCCACGGTATCTTTTTTGGGTTTGCTTTCGTCCACCACGGGTTTGCTTTCAGGGCCGATGTATTCTCTTGTTTTTATTATTTCAAAATCCGATTCTTTGCCCACACCCTGGTCTTCTCCTTCGGCGGCAGGCGGCGGCATCAGGTCAATCAGGTTCAGCGGGTCAGCGCTGTTCAGTTCCAGGTCAAGATCTTCGGGCTTGGAAAATTTTGCTTCTTTATCAATACCCAATTTTTTATCGGCATACACTTTTCTGAAAAATGCTTCCCAAATAGGGCGGGCGGCATAGCCGCCATATCCACGGGCATCATTTTTATTCAGTCGCACAAACCTGTCGTCGCAACCCACCCACACACCCGCAAGCAACTGCGGTACATAACCCATAAACCATGCATCGCTGTTTTCATTGGTGGTTCCTGTTTTGCCGCCCATTTCTGCTGCGCCGAGGCGTGCACGCAGGCCGGCAGCCGTGCCAATGTCCACCGTGCCCTGCATCATGCGTACCATTTTATATGCAGTGGCTTCACTTATCACTTCCTTGCGGTTCACACTGTAGTCAAATCTTTTTATCACATTGCCGTTGCGGTCTTCAATGCGGGTGATGTACCATGGTTTGGTGGTAAAGCCGCGGCCGGCAAACATGGTGTAGCCCCAGAGCATTTCGTACAACGAAAGGTCGCAGGCGCCAAGTGCATTGGATGGATGCGGGCCTACATCGGTAGGAATGCCGATGCGGCTGATAAATTCTTCAAAGGGCTCGGGCCCCACCTGCATCATGATGTAGGCGCTGGCGCAGTTGCGGCTCCATGCAAGCGCCGAAGCCATCGTCATGGCACGACCGGTGCATGTTTTACCGGTGGCAGGCACCAGGCGACCCCGCCCAAAATCCTGCTGCTGATCCAGCACTTCGGTTTCCGGAGCAAATCCCCTTTCTTCCATTGCCTGGGCATACAGGAAAGGTTTTATGGAAGAGCCTACCTGTCTTTTGGTTTTCAGGTTTACATGGTCGTACTTGAATGTTTTAAAATTCACGCCACCCACCCAGGCTTTTATTTCGCCGGTCACGGGGTCCATGGCCAAAAACGAAGCCTGCATTATCTGTTTGTGGTATTTGATGGAATCGTAAGGCGTCATCACCGTGTCTTTCTCCCGTTTGGCATTCCATGCAAACACTTTCATCGGCACTTTCTTTTTAAATACCCGCTTTATTTCTTCATCGGTAAATCCTTCCTCTTTCATACTCTCCCAGCGGTCGCTTTGCTTCATGGCTGCTTCAATCACGTTTTCAAAATCCTTCCATACCGTTCCATTCTTAATGGTTGCCGTGCTGTTCAGAATTTTCTGCATGCCGGGCATCCATTCGGCAATGGCTTCTTCGGCATACTCCTGCATGCGGGGGTTGATGGTGGTAAATACTTTTAAACCGTCGTCATAAAGATCGTAGCTCTCATCGCTGTCCGGCTTTTTTATGTTTTTCAGAATGGCCTTCAGGTCTTCACGCAGCACTTCGCGGAAGTAGGGCGCATAACCGGTGTTTTCATCCAGCTTTTTGTAGTTGGTTTGTATCGGCTGCAGTTTCAGTTTGTCAAATTCAATTTCGCCGAGCCTGTTGTTTTTTACCATTTGCCGCAGCACTACGTTGCGGCGGTCGAAAGCGGCTTTATAATTACGTAGCGGGTTGTACAGGCTGTTGCCCTTAAGCATGCCCACCAGCACGGCGGCTTCTTCCACTTTCAGGCGGTCGGGTTCTTTCTGAAAAAAAGTAAGGCTGGCATTGCGGATGCCGTAAATATTATTGCCAAAGGGAACAGCATTCAGGTAAAGCGCAATGATTTCTTCCTTGGTGAAATTTCTTTCCAGCTTGACGGCGATAATCCACTCTTTCAGTTTCTGAATCACCCGTATGGCCTTGCTTTTTCTTTCATGATCGAGCAGGGCTTTGGCCAGCTGCTGCGTGATGGTGCTGCCGCCGCCTTCTTTGCCCAGCAGCAGTACGGCACGCAGGGTTGATTTGAAATCAATGCCCGAATGGGCATAAAAGCGTTCATCCTCGGTAGCCACCAGCGCATCCACCACGTATTTCGAAATGTCCTTGTACTGCACATTGCTGCGGTTGCCTTTTTCCAGGTAATATTTCCCCATCAGCGTGCCGTCGTCGGCATACACTTCAGTCGCCTGCAATATGCTGGGGTTTTCCAGCTCCTTCAGTTTGGGCATGGGGCCAAAAACTCCCCAGCTGGCAAGCATTACGAGCAAAATAAATGCAAGAAATCCACTGAAGAATAGTTTCCAGAAAATGCTTACGCTGCGTTTCATGTTGAATTTTTTTGTAGCCGGTAGATTTTTTTAAAAAGTAATGATGTTATCGCCGGCATTACTTTGCCGACGCTCAGGTCGGCATTCCGACATTTATCGTCGGAACTATCGTCGTTCCTTGCCCCGATTGTTCGGGGCTCCGTTCAACACCTGTAATTCTGCTGGGCATAACCTGTTGCCGGTTCACAGGTTTCTTTGATTTGTGTTTTTTTTTTGCAATTGTAAAATACTAAATCACCTTTTCAATTCAAGGTTGAATAATGTACAATCAAAGCTAACAAAAGCGGTGGGTATGCCGGATAAGAAACTCTTAAAATTTGCCCGGCAGATTTTTTTCAACAAACTGCCTGTACAGGTTCACATCTTTCAGCGATTTCAGTATATCGAGATTGGCGGCGGTAATGATACTGTAGCTGTACCTGGCGCTGTTGAGCCAGGGAATGATGGTGGTAGTGGCCGGCTGCTTCACGGTGTTGATATAATCAACCGCCTGCTGGGCATTGTCGAACACACCAATCAGCAGAGCCCTGTACTCGGGGTTGATTTCGGTAACGGTGTATTCAAACTGCTTGTTGTAAAATTTGCCGCGGTTGTAAATTGAAAAAGCGTTTTTTGTTTCATTTACCCACACCAGGTCCACCCGGTTCAGCAGCAGCATGGCATAATGCTTGTCGCCTGCATTAAAAGTAAAAGCAGATGCCAGGGGTTTGCTGGTAATGCTGTCGGTTTTTGCCAGCGGCACATTGGTAACTGCCGGCTGCAGCGGCTGAATTTTTACAGGCTCGGTTTTTACCAGCGGCCTGGTAGTTACAGTATCTGTTTTAGCAACCACTGTATCGGTTGTTATTATTTTTTCTTCTTTGGGTCTAACAATATTCAGTCCTGCCAGTTCAGTTTCTATTTGCTGGCGCCTGCTCAGCACATCAATCATTTTTTGCGCCTTGTCGGCCATGGGTGTGCCGGGTCGTTGCGAAATGATTTTCTGCAGCGTTTCTTCCGCCTTGTCGTCCTGCCGTTGTTTTATGTAATACACCGACTCGATGTAGAGCAACTGCGGTGTCCAGTAGTTGCTTCCATAAAGGCTATCGGCTACTGCTTTTTCCGCAAGAGCCTTTTCAAAATCACCCTCGATAAATAAATCGTAAATCTGTTCATAAACTTTGGTGGCATCGGGGTTCTTTTCGCTGCGGGGGTCTTTGCCGGTTGTGATGATTTTAGTCAGCGGGCTGGAAGCATAATTTTCTTCCATCAGTTTTTTCACCTGGGCCGCTTTAGCTTCTTCGCCGGTTTTTTTATAGCAATAGTAAAGTGAGAACAGCGCTTCACCCAGCTTTTCAAATTTTGGAAAACGCTCCGCCAGTTCTTCAAAAATTTTAATGGAAGAATAGCAGTCTTCCAGTTCACCGGTAAGCGCCTTGCCGAGAGTAAACAGTGCCTTGCTCAGTGAATCGTTGGACAGGTTCAGTTTTTCTTCGGTCAGCGGCAGGTTTTCGTACAGTACATCAAAACTAATTTCTCCCGGCGCCAGTGGCGTGTTTGTTTTTACAGTCACATCCTGTGTAAGGCTCGGGATTTTGCTGGCCTGCTGGTAGCTCATGCCGGCGGCTCTGCGCCAATTGTCCACATTGGGCCGGTTGCCCCATCTTGCTTTAAACTCACTCAGCCCTTTTGTGCGCAGCGAAGCATTATAAAAATACCATTCGCCTTTCGATGTGTTGGCGGCGAAAATATCGGTCTGGCCGGCGGGCTGGCTGCCAATGGGCACCAGCACGGCAGGCGTTTCATCTTTAAGCCCCTGTTGTTTTCTGATTTGCCGCACAATTTTTCTAACAAAATCTTTTCGATCATCCTCGCTCATGGCGGCAATCTTTTGCAGGCTGTCCTGGCGTTCGATGATTTCAATCTGCGTGGCGATTTTTCCCAGCACCTCTTTTCTTTTTATCAGCTCATCCTTGTTTTTAAGCGAAGCATCATTCAGGTTTATGCTGTCATAGCTGTTGGAAGCAAGGCGGTATTTTTTTTCTGTAAAAGCAAGTTCTGCCAGTTGCAGCCAGGCTTTGTTTTTCAGGGCTGTATTGTCGGTATTGTATTCAATGCTTTTTGCAAAATAGCCCTGGGCCGCTGCCGGGTTACTGCGCTCCAGTTCCAGTTGTGCAAGGGTGAAATAAATTACGTTGCGGTAGTCAATGTATTTATCCCGCTTTGCCATTTTCAGCAGCCCGGCAATGTTGCGCTCAATCACATTCTCGCCGCTTTTGTTCATGCGTATGGAATGCAGGCGGGCATAGATTTCCATCACGGGGTCAATGGTATGATGAATCACTTTTTCATAAAACTCCTGCGCCAGTTCGTATTTGCCGCAGCGTTCATACAGCTGTGCAATCAAAAATTCCCATCTTGATTTTTCTTTTTTGCTGGTGGCATTGCCCAAAGCTTTGCCGAGGTGTACGGCGGCGCTGTCATACACATTGTTTTTATAAAACCATAAAGCCTGTACTTCTTCCAGGTCGTTGCGAAGCCGCTTGGGAAACACGGGGTCATTATTGAGTGTTACGATGAGACTGGCCGATTCAGCGTATTCTTCCTGTGCAATCAACGTACGTATCAGCCAGATGAAAGCTTCGTTGCGGCTGGGTGGTTCAGAAAAAACTTTGCGGGGCAGGCTGTTTTTTTCTTTGGTGGCAATAGAAAAAGCATCATTGCCATCAAAACGGCTGCCGATGGTTTTGTAATAACCATCCTTTTCTTTATCGGCAAAAGCATAGTTGATAAACTGGAATGTGAGGTAAGCCGAATCGAATTGCCTGCGCAGGTAGTATGCGGCGCCGGTAAGCAGGTACAGGTTATCTATCCAGTCGTTGCGCAGGTCGTGCAGCACAATGCCGGTAGTGGCTTTGTAAATGATGGAGTCGAGCTGTTGCCTGTTTTCCGCTGTGGCATCCAGGCTGTAATTATAAAATGACAGCAGTTCGTTGTAATCATCCACGTGTTTTGCCTTGGCTGCTTCCAGCACCTGGTTCAGCTTGTTGTTGGCATTGAAAAAATAGTTGTAATGAGTAAAAGTGTTTTGAGTAAAACGGCGGGGCAACGTGAATTTTTTTGATTCTGATTTTTCAGAGCCCAGCACCCGGTCGTCAAACTGGCTGGGCTTTTTTATATCGAATGAAAAGCCGAGCTGGGCCAGCCCCGAAGCGGTGGTAAAACAAAGGATAAAGAATAAAGCAGCCGTAATGATATTTCTGTTCAGGTGCATTGCTCGCAATCTAAAGTCTTAATAACTGAAAATCAAATAATTTATTTCAAAATTAGGCAGATTTTTTATCAGGAAATAGTGGCTTTTAGGAAAGCTTTTTCTTAATTTTATTACCCTTTAAAATTCCAGCTTTGAAAATATCCCCTGAATCAACGCTAAAAAGACTGCGCAACCGTTACAGATTGGTAGTGATGAATGACGATACTTACGAGGAAGTGGTGACGTTTAAATTGTCGAGGCTCAGTGTGTATGTTATTCTTAGCACAATTTTTGTCGTTTTGGTAGGACTTACAGTCGCCTTAATAGTTTTCACTCCACTGCGTTATTATATTCCCGGCGCCAGTACTGATTACAGGGTAGCCAGGGAATTAAGACAAATGAAATTCCGGACCGATTCGCTGGAGAGCCAGCTGAAATACCAGGGCCAGTACATCGAGGGCCTGCAGAAAGTGCTGCGGGGCGATATGAACATAGTTCCCGACACGGTGCAGATTGAAGTACCCAAAGAAGAGATTATCGGCAACTAAATACATCAACCTATGTTTAATACTAAAAAACCAGCTCCAGTTATGAGTTCTGAAAAAACAAACGGCAACGGCAGCGGCAGCGGCAATGGTACCACATTGATCAGCGCCGGCACCACCATCAAGGGCGACATCAGCAGCAACAGCGACCTGCGAATTGACGGCACCATCATCGGCAACATCAGCAGCAATTCAAAAATTGTAATCGGCAGCAGCGGCGTGGTGGAAGGCGACATCTTTGGCAACACCGCCGACATCGTTGGCAAAACGTCCGGCACCATCCGCATCAAGGACTTGCTGCAACTGCGCGGCGACTGCGTGGTGAACGGAAATATTTATGCCGGCAAACTGCAGGTGGAGCCAACCGCCACCTTCAACGGGCAGTGCCACATGGGCGCCAACGTAGTGGATATGGCAGCCGGCGAAAACATTTCAATGGCCAAATAGTTTTTTTTCGGTTCTCATTACATTGCTGCGAGCATACGTTCCGGAGAAGAGGAAGTGCTTACTTTTGCCTGAACTGAAAGAAAATTTTCATGAACAGGCAAGCTTACCGTTATTTTTTACCCTCCATTATCATTTTTATTTTTCTCAATGCCTTTGCCCTGCTTTTCAAAAGCACACTGGAATCATGGGGATTTGATTCTTCGGTGGTCATCCTGGGCAACCTGTTGCTTTTTTTAATAAGCTTTGTTTCATTCCGGATGGGGGCAAGGGGTCTGAGTTCAAAAAGCAACCCGCTTTTTTTCCGCATGGTTTACGGCAGTTTTATTCTCAAGCTGCTGCTGCTGGCAGCGGCTGCATTTATTTACATTATGTCGGCAAAAAAGAATGTGAATAAACCGGCGTTGTTCCTGTGCATGGGTCTGTATGTTGTTTATACCTTTATTGAAGTATCTGCATTAATGAAAACAGGAAAGCAAAAAACCAATGCCTAAGAAAGAAACGCCGCTGCATCTACTACAGCATTTTTTACCACCCGGTACTTATGAAGCTGTTGAGGCTTACCTGCACCAGTACAAAATTCATCTCACCATTGCCCGGCAGCGCCGCAGTGTATTGGGCGATTACCGGCATCGCACCCATGTACACAATCACCGCATCAGTGTAAACGGCAACCTGAACGCTTATGCCTTCCTCATTACCCTGCTGCACGAAATTGCCCACTTGCTCTGCTTTGAGCAGCACGGAAACAAAGTGGCCATGCACGGCAGGGAATGGAAAATGATGTACGCATCCTTGCTGAAACAGTTTCTTGAAAACAAAATTTTCCCGGCAGATGTGGAAAAGGAATTATTGCTGTCTTTAAAAAATCCTGCTGCCAGCAGTTGTGCCGAAGATGACCTGGTGCGGGTGCTGCGCAAATACGATGTAAATAAAAACGACAGCAGGCTGGTGGAAGAAATCCAGGAAAACAGCCTCTTCCGCATTGATAACGGCCGCCTATTCAAAAGGGGCAGTCTGCAACGAAAAAGAATAAAATGTGTGGAAGTGAAAACAGGGAGAGTTTATTTGTTCAGCCCGGTGTATGAGGTGGAGGTGGTGGAGTGATGGTTAAATGGTTTGATAGTTGGATGGGTAGATGGTTTGATGGTTAAATGGTTAGTTGTTTTTTTTGGTGCTTCAATTCCCCTTTATACGATCAGGTATTTTAACAATTTAGCAATTAAACAATTTAACAATGCAACAATGAAGCAATGCAACAATGCAACAATCTAACCATCTAACCATCCAGTTCCTTCAACATCCAAATACTGCAGCCCGTGTGTCCGCTGTTGCCCATGGGGCCGGGCAAATATTCAAACCTGAATTTTTCATACACCTTCATTGCCTGCTTCAGTTCGGGCATGGTTTCAAGATAAATTTTTTTAAAACCGTTTTCCTTTGCCGCTTCTATGCATTTTTCAATCAATGTTTTTCCCAGGCCAAGACCACGGGCTTTGGGCAGCAGGTACATTTTTACAAGCTCACAGGTGTCAGGTGGAAGCCCTTCGGTGGGATAAATACCTCCGCCGCCCACCATTTCGCCATCCAGTTCTGCAATGAAATATTTTGACCGTGCTGTTTGAAATACTTCGAATAAAGTATCGGTTGTGGGGTCGTAGTACACGGTGTTAGGATGATTGGCACCGAATTCGGCCAGTGTATCACGTACAATTTTTGCCAGCGCCGGATTATCCTCCTGCCGGATATTTCTGAAATAAATCACCAGGCGAAAGTAAAAAAATATCAGGCAGGCCTGAAGGAAGGAAATTTTGCTGTACGCTGTTTCAAAATTTGAATAGCCTCTTCCTGTGAAGTAAAACTGTTGTTGAGGTTGACAAGCCGGTTGGCAATTTTATCGTAGCGCTTCGTCATCAGGTAGTAAAAAAGATGGAGGTAATGTATGCCATCAAACACCAGCGATTTTTCCCTGGCCAGGTTGTTTTTTTCTTTTATAAACAAAGCCGGCATTTCACTGAAATGGGCGCCGGGCCGCAAGTGATGCATCAGGTGATAGCCGTCGTTCCAGCATTTTTTGTTGTACGACGTATTGATGCAGGTATAACAGTTGCGATACATATTGTCCGGCTCGACCGGATCCACAAATGCATGCTGTGTCCAGTTGCCCAGCATCATTACCAGCCGCGAAAGCAGGAAGGGAATGATGAGCACCCAAATGGCTGCTTTCAGGTTAATGAAACACATGGCAATGCAAAAGACAAAGAAAGCACCTTCGCCATAGGTGAGCCGCATGTAATATTTTTTCTTTTTCCGGTTGAAGAGGTACATAAATGTATCCATGAAACCGAGGAAAATAAATTTGAGATAGTATTTGAGGAAATCGATGAGGGAGTCACGCCGGTAAGGCAGGGTGCTGCTGGCATCATCTTCCATATTGTTTTCTTCGTGGTGCATGCCCACATGATGTACAAAATAGGTTTCGGGTGTGTGACCAAAAAAAGGGCAGACAAACCAGGTGATGTATTTGTTCAGCCAGTTGTACTTTTTTTTGAACAGGCGGCGATGCGTGATGTTGTGCAGCATCAATCCGAAGGGCCCCCGCAGTTTTATATGCCCGATGAAAAACCATATCCCAAAGACCACCCACCACCAGGCGCCGGGAAATACGGGGAAGAACAGTAAAATGCCCAAAGGGATAACGGACAGATGAATCCACGAAAGCAGTTTGATAAATGGCAGGTCCCTTTTATCATTGATAAACCGGAGCCAGAATTTTTCAAAAGGAGTGAAAGATACCGGTGTTTTGTAAACCGGGTCAAGTAATACGCCGAGTTGTTTCATTAAGCTGGTTTAATCAGAACCTGGGGTGAGATGTAAACATCCGAAAATAAGGAATAATTGTCAGCCGGCCGACATTTATTTTTTACACGTAAATGAAAGGGGTATAAAGGTGAAATATGAAGAAACATTCAGAAGTTGATAAGGGAAACGATTTGTTCAAGATAAAGCTGATCCGTTTCATCGAAATGCTTCAGTTCAGCACTGTCAACATCTAGCACAGCCACAACAACACTGTTGCGGATAACCGGCACCACAATTTCGGATCTGGATAAACTGCTGCAGGCAATATGCCCGGGAAATTTTTCTACTTCAGGTACAATCAGTGTTTCGGCTTTCGCCCAGCTTGTGCCGCATACGCCTCTGCCTTTTTTTATTCTTGTGCAGGCTACCGGGCCCTGGAAGGGCCCTAAAACCAGTTCATCATTTTCACTCTCCGTAGATTTAGTGCCGCTAGGTTTTACCAGATAAAAACCCACCCACAGCCAGCCGAACTGTTCCTTCAGCGCTGCAGCCACATTAGCCAGGTTGGCAATCAAATCGGGTTCTCCTGCCAGCAAACCTTTTATTTGGGGAAGCAATGACTGGTATTGTTCTTCTTTGGTGCCTTTTGTTATGATGAGGTCTTCCGCCATGAGGCAAAGATATTTTGAATTGGTTTTTTAATTT
>Ga0114944_1000427_pt1 | contig 10817 bp, 10 predicted proteins | sample OV2TP2_FD_89582 | JGI IMG/M metagenome (GOLD analysis project Ga0114944, IMG submission 89582) | Hot spring microbial communities from Beatty, Nevada to study Microbial Dark Matter (Phase II) - OV2 TP2 | ecosystem: Environmental > Aquatic > Thermal springs > Hot (42-90C) | place: USA: Beatty... | reverse complement strand
GGACGAACGGACATCCCTCCTCCGCTCGTGGTGAGCCAGTCGAACCATGAGCGGGGTTCATCAGGGCTTGTATCATCCCAAGTTTTGAAATGAGTTCTTCGCATCATCAGGCTTCGCCTGGGGAGGCAAAGCAGCCTATTCAGAGTTAGCCGCTGAGGGGCCCGGCGCGGCGGGGAGGCGGCCATGGCAGAGGCTGACGGCTAGCTTTATCGCCTCGACCATGCTCTGGTGGCGGGCAATGCCCTTGCCGGCGATGTCGAAGGCCGTGCCGTGGTCCACGGAGGTGCGGATGAAGGGGAGGCCCAGGTTCACGCTGACGCTGCTATCGAAGCCATGGACTTTGATGGGTATGTGGCCCTGGTCGTGGTACATGGCCAGGAGCACATCGAAGTGCCCGTCTATGGCGCGATTGAAAATGGAGTCGGCGGGATATGGGCCCCTGGCATCGATGCCTTCCCTTTGGGCCTGCTGAACGGCCGGCTCGATCTCCTGCTCCTCCTCCAAACCCAGGAGCCCGCCATCGCTGGCGTGGGGGTTCAGCGCAGCCACGCCAATCCTGGGCCTGGGGAACCCCCACAGGCGAAAGTATTGATGGGTCAGTCGCAGTTTGTCCAGCACCGCCGCCTTTTTCACGGCATCGCAGGCCTGCCTGAGGGATCGATGAGTCGTCAGATGCACTACTCTCAGGTTGCCGGTCATGAGCATTGTCGCCACCGATGGCGAGCCGGTCATCCTGGTGTAGACCTCCATGTGCCCGATGTCCGCATAGCCTGCCAGGGTGGTGGCCTCCTTGTTGATGGGCGCTGTGACGATGGCCTCCACTTTCTGGGCCATGGCCAGCTTAGCCGATTCGATAACCCACTCCATAGAGGCCCTGCCTGCTATGGGTGATGCCTGCCCCAGAGGCACTCCCCCTTCGGGCAGCAGTCCAGCATCCAGCACGGGCACAGCGCCTTCGGTCGCTTTTGGAGGTGGCATTTCTGCAGTTTGGACGAACTTGAGATCGAGGCCGAGCCAGGAAGCCGTTCGCTTCATGAGTGCCAGAGAGCCTATCAGGACTGGCCTGCAGATGCCCTTTACCTCAGGCTCGGCGAGGGCCTTGGCCACTACCTCTGGCCCGATGCCGGCAGGGTCGCCCAGGGTAATGGCTAGTAGCGGCGAGTTGGGCAGTTGGGCCATGGTCTCTTTTAGCTCCGCTTCTATCTAACAGCCTTTACCATAGAGAGGTGTGGTAGCGGCCCGAAAAATAGTAAAAACTCATTTCAAAAGTCAGCTCTCTCGTCCTTCGACGGGCTCAGGACGAACGGACATTCCCCCTCCGCTCATGGTGAGCTAGTCGAACCATATGAGCGGCACACCTCGCCCGCTCAATTACTTCGACCAAGCTCAGGATGAGTGGGCGAGGTAGACCGGGACTTTTGAAAGGGGTTCATAGTGAATAAAGTTTGGCCTTACTATTACCTGCGTACGCCAGCGGCGCCTTTTGTTGTCGCGGCCTGCTGGCTTTCACTCCAGGCCTCGCCGACGGCCTTGGCCACAATCGGGGCTACGCTCCTATCCAGGGGCGAAGGCAGGATCATGTCCACCGTCGGCTCTGGCAAGATGGCAGCTAAAGCCCTAGCGGCCGCCATCTTCATCTCGACGGTGATTTTGGTGGCCCTGATATCCAGCGCCCCCCTGAATACCCCCGGGAAAGCGAGGACGTTGTTTATTTGGTTGGGAAAGTCGCTTCTGCCTGTGCCCACGATGGCGGCACCTCCGGCGATGGCCTGCGAGGGGAGAATTTCGGGATCGGGGTTCGCCATAGCAAAGACAATGGCCTTGTTGGCCATGCCGCGGACATCCTCAACAGACACCAGGTCCCTGACCGAGACGCCTACGAAGACATCGGCTCCTCTCATGACGTTAGAGAGGCTGCCTTTTTCGCCTGCAGGATTTGTCGTCTTGGCCATCTCCATTTTTACCGGCGTGAGGTCCTCTCTGCCCGTATGAATGGCGGACCTGCTATCCACCAGGATGATGTTCCTGGCACCGGCAGTCATGAGCAGTCTGGCGACAGCGATTCCGCCGGCTCCCGCTCCTGAGAAGACTATCTTCACATCCTTTAGGGATTTTCCCACAAGGTTCAGGGCGTTGGATAGCGCCGCCAGCACCACAATGGCTGTCCCGTGCTGGTCATCGTGGAATACGGGCACGCCTATGTCCATCAGGGCTTCCTCTATCTCAAAACACCGGGGAGCAGAGATGTCCTCCAGATTAAATCCCCCGAAGGTGGGTATTAGCGCTTTTACGATGCTGATGATCTCCTGGGAATCCTGGGTGTCCAGGCATATGGGTACAGCATCCACGCCACCTAGCTCCTTGAAGAGGATGGCCTTCCCTTCCATAACAGGCAAAGCGCCCTCGGGCCCTATATTGCCCAGGCCCAAAACGGCGGAACCGTCGGACACAACGGCAATAAGATTTCCCCGGGCCGTAAGCTCGTAGGTCAGGGCTTTATCCTTTGCTACGGCGAGGCTTACAGCCGCTACTCCTGGGGTATATGCCAGGGAAAGGTCCCATTTGTCTCTCAGCGGGACCTTGGACTGGATAGAGATCTTCCCCCTCTTTTCCCGATGCAGCTCAATAGACTTTTCACCTGTAGTCATCCTTAGTCCTTCCTCATTCATTAGGAGCGCCGTTCTTGAACCCTGCTCCTTGGCCTGCGTAATGGCCTAGTATAGGGCATTGAGGATGCAACAGACAAGAGCATAAGAGCGACCGTTTGATAACCCGGGGTTACGCCGACTGGTCGGGGGCGGCGGTCTACCCCATCCCTCTATACCACATCCATATCCCCTGTAAATTACGAGACCTAGTTACAAGGGGCATGGGGGATGGTTCAAAAGGATATTAGAGAGACATGCATAGTGGTCTAAGCGTTTCCAGTGGTCAGCCTGGACTGGTGGGTGTCATTCCGAACGCAGCGAAGCGGAGTGAGGAATGGGGCGTCCCATCCTGGCTAAAGGCGAAGGTCTTAGATTCTTCGTCGTCCCGATAGGATCGGGACTCCTCAGAACGACAGGGCATATGTTTAGCCCACCGTTCAAGGTTCTGTAAATGGTCTCCTCCCCATAGTGGACTAGAAGCGTTAATTGCTGTAACATCAGGGCCAGTCTCTACATCGAATTAGTTACAGACACTGTAGTTTCAAGGAGGAGGCTCATAAATGGCAATGCTCAACGTGGGTGACCCTGCGCCGGCTGTGATGTTCCGAACTGCCGATCGCCAGGAGATCGCCATCGCTGATTTCAAGGGGAAGCAGAACGTTGTCTTAGCGTTTTACGTTCGCGCCTTTACAGGCGGCTGAGAGCGGGAGCTGCGGAAATTCCAGAGCCTGCTCTCGGAGTTCCAGCAGCTCGATACCCAGGTCCTGGGTTCCAGCGCCGATGCCGCACCGCCCCAGAAGGCCTTCGCCGACCACTGCGGGCTGACCTTTCCCGTAGTAGCCGACTTCCCTACCTTTGAGGCGTCCAAAGCCTTTGGTGTATTTCAGGAGGATCGTCTCACGGACACCCGTGTCACCTTTGTCATAGACAAACAAGGCATCATTCGGCACGTCATCAAGGATGTCCAGAACACGGAGGATCACGCCACAGGGTCTCTGGAAGTGCTAAAGAAGATAGCGTAGAAGTAGGGGAGTCCAGAGGGGCAAAGCCCCCTTGTCGGGGGTCTGGTCCGATGATGCTCTTGCTCATCGGACTCCGATGGGTGAAACCCAATCGGAGGGGTGTCCCCCAGAACTTTTCTTTTCCCCCTTCCAGGAAAGAGCTTGCCCTGAGCCTTGCCGAAGGGAAGGGGGATACAGGGGGATGGTTCGTCACTCTGACGCTAGGTCATGTGGGATAGAGCAACTTTTCGTATCGAGACTAACGCAGGCAAGCGCTAGTTTATGATATCCACTTCAAGGGGAGGGGGAGCACAGGGCTAGAGGGGCTTTGCACAAAAATTCAATTGCACTGCTCATCAAGAAGCACTGACCATCCCCTGGCCCCTTCCTTGGCTAAGAAAGGGGAAGAAGTTTGAAGCTAGGGAACACCCCTAGAACCCCGTCAGAGAGGGCTTCGCCCCTCTGATCTCCCTGAAAATGCTATCCCGGAGCAGTTTTTGTGCAGGGCTGGCTAGAGGGAGAAGTCCTTGATGAAGGCCCTTACAGCCCTTTCGAACTCCACCGGCTTGTCGCCCATGACCATGTGGCCGGCCCCTTCTTGTACGATGAGGCGGCTGTGGGGAAGGGTATCTCTCAGCTTCGCCGCCGTTTCCTGGCTCATGACACGGCTCAATGCTCCTCGAAAGACCAGGGTTGGGCACTGGACGCGGGCGGCAAACTCCCACAGCTGCTGGCTGGTATGAGAGGGGGTCCTTCTAATGGTGGGGTCTCGAAATATCTTGTCGTACTTCCAGGTCCACTTGCCATTGGGGAGCTGCTTCAGGCTGTGTCTCAGGCTGCCCCTGAACTGCTCCTTTGAGCGTCTCGGGTTGAAAGTGTAGGTCCGCTCGACGAAGTCCTCAAAGGAGTCCAGCTCATCTGGGGCCGTAACAAACCGCCTGATCTCCTGCCCGCCCTCCGACTGGCCCTCGATGGCGCTATCCACCATCACCAGACCCCGCGCCTTCTCAGGATGGTTGGCGGCATAGGCCATGAAGATCATGCCTCCCATAGCGTTGCCAATGAGAAGAAATCGCGGTAGCTTCAATGTGTCCGCCAAGCCTTCCAGATCGCTCAGATAGGCCGCATGGTTGTATTCGCTCTTGGGAGACCAATCGCTGTCGCCGTGGCCTCGCAGGTCCAGGGAGAGGACATGGTACTCCTGACACATAGTCAGGGCGAAGAAGTCCCAGGTATGACATGTCTGGAAGTTGCTGTGAAGCAGGAGCATGAAGGGCTTGCCTTCGGTGCCCCAGTCCAGGTAATGGAGCCTCAACGGCCCCACAGATACGAAGCGGTCCTGGGGCTCCACCTCTTTAGGGAAGGAGAGCCCGGCCTCTCGTGCGGCCTGGTAAAGAGACATGGTGTTCTGTTGCATGGTTCTACCATCCCCCTTGCCCCCTTCCCTTCGGCAAGGCTCAGGGCAGGCTCTGGCCAGGAAGGGGGAGACAGATTTAGGGCGGGGGACACCCCCGTGCCCCCGGCCCCGATTGGATCGGGGCACTCCGCCGTTCAAGTTTTTGTTCAAGACCGCTCCAACCTTTGTTTAGGTTGGAACATAATTAACGATAGTCCTATCTTTGCAAAGAAGGCAGGGTTTTGAGGAACTCCCTAACCCTCGCCTCGAACTCCGGAGGGTTATCTCCCATGACGGTGTGCCCTGCCTTGGAGACGGTTACCAGCTTGGCTCCGCCCGGGATAAGCCGGACCATGCGCTCCCCCACCTCCTGGGTGAAGACGTCCGATTCTGCGCCACGAACGATGAGGGTTGGGCAGCGGATGCTCTGAATGTAGCCCCACTTCCTTTCGATCTCTTCGGGGGCTCTGAGGCCGGCTCCGCCTCCTTCCATCCGGCGGCGGTCGGTTTTCCAGGTCCATTTGCCGTTGGAAAGCTGTCTCAGGTTATGAAGGAGGCTGCGCCTGAGCATCTCCCTGGGCCGGAGCGGATTGAAGGCCACTGCTCTATCTACGAACTCCTCGATGGTATCCAGCTCCGCGGCCGCCGACGTGAAGTCCCTGATCCTGCGGCTGCCCTGAGGCACGATTTCCGGGCCTACGTCTACGATGACCAGTCCCCCCAGCTTATCCCAGTGCTTGGCGGCGTAGGTATAGGCGTTGTTGCCTCCCATGGAAAGGCCAACGAGGACGAACCTGTCCAGCTTCAGAGCCTCCACAAGGCCTTCAATGTCCCGTTGATGAGCGGCTTCAGAGTAATCGCCTCCAGGTGACCACTCGCTGTCGCCGTGTCCCCGCTGGTCCAGGGCGTAGACATGATACTCATCGCACATGCACAGGGAGAAGAAGTCCCAGCTATGGGCCGTCTGCCCTCCCCCGTGAAGCAGGAGCATCGGCTGTTTGCCTGCGCTTCCCCAGTCCAGGTAGTGGAGGCGAAAGCCATTTATCACGATGTTCTTGTCCTTGGGAACAGCCTTTCGGCGGAACTTCAATCCCCAGACCTTGGCTGCCTCGTGCAGGTCCACGCTGGGCATGGCTTCTTTTTGCTGAACTGCCATATAGTCTCCTCCTCTCGCAATACCGTGCCGGGTAGAAGCTTAACTTTGGTTGTAGAACAGTAGCACAAACGCTGTTCGTCCGCAAGGCATCCAGAATTGCCCCCAGAGTCTTTCGATTGTCCAGCGGTGGGTTCTTGTCCGCTCACCCTGAGCTAGTCGAAGGGCGTGAGCGGACTCCTGAACTGCGCCCCGCTCATATGGTTCGACTAGCTCACCATGAGCGGGGCCTGTGCCCCAAATCCCAGAATCAAAAGAGCCTGGCTCTGCCCCAACGGAAGCTTGTCCCCAGGTAGAGGATGTGGTATAACTGGGCTATTCATCAGGGACGGAGGTGTCGCATGGAGCTGGGGCTAAGAGGAAAAGTCGCTATAGTTACTGGCGGCAGCATGGGCATTGGCAGGGCGTGTGTCGAGGCCCTATCAGGGCAGGGTGTGCGAGTGGCGACTTGCGCCCGAGGTATCGACGCACTTGAGAAGCTGGCGGAGGAGGTATCCAGCAAGACTGAGACAGAGGTCTTTGCCTTGAGGGCCGACGTGACCAATGCCGATGACGTAAAGCGCTTTGTGGCCGCTGCCTATCATAGATTCGGCCGGCTGGACATCCTGGTGAACAACGCCGCGAACTTTGCGTCGGGAGACTTCTGGGAGCGCACCGATGAGGATGTGTGGCACCACTTTAACACCAAGCTCCTGGGCTACGTTCGATTTGTCCGTGAGGCATTGCCCCGTTTGAGAGAGCAGAAGCAGGGAAGCCGGATAATCAATATGGCCGGCGCGGCGGCGCGGTCCGCGGGCACGTCAGGGGCACCCAACTCCGCTATCATCAACTTCACCAAGGTCCTTTCAGATGAGGTGGCCAAGGACGGGATCACCGTGAACGCCATTCACCCGGTCACCCGAGGGCTTGGCAGGGGAGGCGAAGAAAGGGACGGAGCATACACGAGGCTAGTGGAGCATGCCAGTAGAAGGGGCGTTCCTCTTGAACAGGCCGTGGCTGAAAACATACGCAACATGGAGGGGCGAACAGGCTTCCATGCCGATTCCAGTGATACGGCCAACATGGTCCTGTTCCTCTCGTCCGACAAGGCCTCTGCCATAACAGGCCAGACTCTTTGGGCCAGCGGGTCCCTCTCCACTGCGGTGTATTATTAAGATGGCGCTTTAGACGAGAGATCGGGATAGCTTTACGGAGCGTTTGTAGAAAGGGAAAGGGGTGCTATGGAGCTTCAGCTTGATGGGAAGGTAGCTATAGTCACCGGAGGGAGCATGGGTATCGGTAAGGCGTGTGTGGAGGCTTTTGCGAGCCAGCGCGTTCGCGTAGCCACCTGCGCTCGCGGAATAGATGCCTTGAGACAGGTGACGGAGGAGATCTCGGCCAAGACCGAGACTGAGGTGCTGGCAGTGCAGGCGGATGTCACCAAAGCGGAGGACGTAAAACATCTTATGGCTGCTGCTTATAAGAAGTTCGGGCGCATCGACATTCTGGTCCACAGCGCCGTGAATTTTGCCTCTGGGAACTTCTCGGAGCTCACTGACGAAAACTGGTGGAACCATTTTGATACAAAGGTCATAGGGTGTGTTCGTTGTGCCCGAGAGGCTCTTCCGTACATGAGGGATAATAAGTGGGGCAGGATAATAAATATGGCGGGCGGCGCCGCTCGTTCTGGCGGTGGCACCGCTGGGGGGACCAATGCAGCCATAATCAATTTCACCAAAGTCCTCTCAGATGAAGTGGCCAAGGACGGGATCACCGTGAACGCCATTCACCCGGTCACCCGAGGTCTTGGCAGGGGTGGCGAAGAAAGGGATGGAGCATTCATGAGGCTAGAGGAACATGCCAGGAGAAGGGGCGTTTCTATTGAAGAGGCCATGGCTGAAAACATACGCAGCTTTCAGGAGCGGCCGGGCCTCCATGCCGAGGGCAGTGATACGGCCAGCATGGTCCTGTTCCTCTCGTCCGACAAGGCCTCTGCCATAACAGGGCAGACCCTCTGGGCCAGCGGGTCTCTCTCCAGTGCGGTGTATTATTAGCAGCCAGCACGGCTATTGTGCCTTAGCTTGCTAAACACTCTGGGCGGCAGTTTCAATTTCAACCGGGCTATTCTCTTATGAAGCACGTAGGTAGGTGTCTATGAGTCCGTTGTTGTTGATAGTCTTAAGCGTGGTTGGGGCCTATCTTATCGGCTCCATACCCTGGCCTTACCTGGTGGTGAGGGCCCTGCGGGGCGTCGACATTCGCACCATTGGCGATGGCTTCATGGGCACCAGCAATGTGTGGCGTGCCGTGGGCCGCAAGGCGGCGGTGGCCGTGTTCCTTGGCGATATGGCCAAGGGAGCGCTGGCGCTGCTGTTGACCCGCTGGCTCGGAGCACCGGCCTATACTGAAGTGCTGGTCGGGCCGGCGGCTGTGGCCGGGCATATCTGGCCCCTCTTCCTGAGGTTTCGCGGCGGAGGTGGTGCAGCCGTGGCCATAGGAGCTCTTTGGGCGTTGCTGCCTCGGGAGATGATGGTGCTCTCTCCGGTAGGGGCGGTGTTCTTGTGGAATAAGCGGGATACTTTCTTCTTTAACCTGGTGGTATTGGTGGGGGTGGTGCCTTTGGGACTACTGTTCAGGGAACCGGTAGTCCATTTGGCCACGGCTATCTCCATTGGAGCTACCATAGCTTGCCGCCAGGTCTGGCTCCATGGCCCCACCATGCGCTCTCCCGATAGCCTCAGGCAAAAGAGCTAGCTTTTTTCTCTTATATTCCCCTCGCTCGTTATCTAGGGCTTCGCCTAGAAGCATCTATCATTGTGTCCCTTCGCTCCTGTCATTCTGAACGAAGTGAAGAATCTGGGGCGGCTCAAGTTGAACTCCGCCAAGCCGCGACAAGTCAGGGCTTCGTCGCTACGCTCTCGCCACGACTAAGCATATGCCTGATCCAGGGAGAAGGGGGTCAGGGGTGAGGGCCTTGGCGTTAACCCACCACCTTGGCGCGACGTAGGCTGTTGATCTCTCCCTGGGAGTAGCCGGCCTCGTTCAGGATCTCGTCAGTGTGCTGTCCTAGCAGGGGCGGGGGCAGGCGGACCGAGCCAGGCGTTTCCTGGAGCTTCCAAGGTATGCCGGTGGCCTTTATCTTGCCCGCCGTGGGATGCTCCATCTCCGCTACCATGTCTATGTAAGGCAACTGCGGGTGGGAGAAGAGCTGCTCGTAGTTGTTGAGCCGCCACACGTTGCCCCCAAGGCGATTGACGATCTCGGTGATCTGGTCCACCGTCATCTGGCCAAACTTTTCGTCCCACACGTGATGATACATATAGCCGAACCTTCCCTGAGCGGTGACGTCCGCCATGTTTTTCCAGTGTGGGTTTTCCTGCATGTGGGAAAGTCCTAGCTCCTTAAGGAGGGTGGGGTAGGCATCAGGCGTCATGCCGCGCATGAAGCTAAAGAAGATCTGGCCGTCCTTGGCGGAGTAGCCGTGATCCCTGGGCTTGATGTAGTTGTCCAGGTGGAAGCCGTACCATTCATCAGGGTCCGAGTGTGCGGTCCAGAGGGTTCCCCTCATGAATAGTCCAGAGCCTACCAAAGACGTGGATACCTTCTGTCCTTGGCCGGTTCGGTTGCGGCGGAAAAGGGCTGCCATTATGCCCATGAAGGAGAAGTAGCCTGTGTAGGTGTTGGCTGCGTCGGTCCCCATGCGGACGGGGGGATCGCCAATAGCCCCTAAGGAAGCCGTCATCTCAGCCATGGCCTGGGCCACCAGCTCCGAGCCGGGGCGGTCCGCAAAGGGCCCTTTTTCGCCGAATGCGGTGATGGACAGATATACGAGGCCAGGATTCGTAGCCTTTTGCAGATCGTATCCGAAGCCTAGCTTATCAGCCTGGCCCACGCCCAGGTCATCCATAACCACATCGGCGTCCTTGGCCAGCTTAAGAAGGATGTCCCTTCCCTCGGGCTTGGTCCAATCAAGGGCTATGCTTCTCTTGTTGCGATTGATCCCCAGAAATACTGCGCTCTGGTCTCCGACAAAGGGGGGTCCCCATCCGCGGGTAGTGTCCCCCCGAAGCCTTTCGACCTTTATTACGTCTGCGCCTGCATCGCCCAGCTCCATGCTGCAATAGGGGCCAGCGATGCCTTCGGTAAAGTCAACGACCTTGGTGCCCTCTAGCGGTGTAACCATCGATACCTCCTTATTCTCAATCTGAGCGCTTGTGAATTTATGTCATTGCGAGCGGCGCCTCGCCGCGTGGCAATCTGGTGCACGCGACGTGCCCGGCCAAACTCCCGTATGTCTTCATAAGCTCTAAGGTTATTTATAACGTTATGAACTATCCCCCAAGCCCCCTTCCTTTCCTGGAAGGGGGCCAAAATTGAATCTGGGGGACACCCCCAGACCCCCGACCAAGGGGCAAAGCCCCCTGGTAACCCCCTGTTATTTAGACGGCCTCTTCATCGCCTTGCTTCCGAGGGTGGCGGAAGGGCATCCTCTTCCAGGCCCATCTCCAACAGTATTTCCCTGGTGTGCTCTCCAGGGACGGGTGTACTGAATACCCTGGTAGGAGTCTCGCTGAAGTGATAGGGAGGGCCGCCGTCATATACAGTACCCCAAGCCTTGGTGGGCGCTTGAATGATCTGCT
>Ga0114944_1000423_pt1 | contig 10828 bp, 9 predicted proteins | sample OV2TP2_FD_89582 | JGI IMG/M metagenome (GOLD analysis project Ga0114944, IMG submission 89582) | Hot spring microbial communities from Beatty, Nevada to study Microbial Dark Matter (Phase II) - OV2 TP2 | ecosystem: Environmental > Aquatic > Thermal springs > Hot (42-90C) | place: USA: Beatty... | reverse complement strand
GCGTCACCTCATGCAAGAACAAGCTGACCGGCACGCCGCGCAGGCCCGGGATGCCACGCAGCAGAAGGTGACACTCCCCAACCACCCTTACCTCTGGACCACCTCGGTCAGCGCTTCCTGGAGCACCTTTTCACTCACGCCATGGCGTTTCAAGCTCTCCACCAACGCTGTCACCGGGTCTTTCTCAAGCTGTTCCAGATCCGTGCGGAGCCCCTGGCCCACATACGCCCGGATTAAGGGCTGATAGCCGGAAAAGCCCCGCCGGGGCGCCACCCGCTTCAAATCGTCGAGCACATCCACGGGAAAACGTATGGAAATCGTGGTCATAGGCCGCTGTTTATCGAGACGTTTTTTTAACTGCCCAAGCTTCATAGTCATCACGTTCCTTCCGGGTTGCTTTGCGCGCTGAGATGAGGCGTATGGCGTCCTCTTCCAGCTCGATGTGGACGACAAACAAGAAATTCCAGTGCGTGTCCATGCCGATAATGGGGATCGCCTCAATTCCTGGGGGTCAGATTCCCCGAAGCTTGCTTCGCTTGCTTGTAGTCGTTATTGTCGCTCGTATGAGCGCATATATCCATTCCTGGCAGGCATGCCCCGCGCCCGTGTGATGGTGTAAGGGCACGTGCACGACCTGATCGCAGGCCTCAATGAGGTGAAGATCAAAAGCCTGCGCTTGTGTGGGGAAGGGGTCTGTCGTCCGTATCAAATTTCCCCCGGCTAGGGTTGCTCGATGTCGGTTAGAACAGCAGCCAGCGCCAGATCCCATGGAGGACAGTCAGCAACACAGCGCCAATGAGAGCGGTGAGAAAGTTGTCCAGCTTGAACTGTTCCAGGAGTGCATCGGTTAAAAACAGCAGGAAGGCGTTAATCACAAAAATGAACAGCCCAAAGGTCAGGAAGACAGGAATAAAGGCCAGGAACATCAGGACTCTGAAGAGCAGGACGTGGAGGACCCCATAGACCGCCGCCACCACGAGAGCACTCCCGAAACTCCGTACATGAAAGCCCGGCAGCAGTTGCGCGACGACCATGAAGGACAGGGCAGACAGTATCCATTGCAGCAGCAGACGCATACGCGCAGCCTCCGGGGCACGGCAAGAAGTGCACCAACGCGGACGAGGTTGTAGCCTGAGTGGGATTACAGGTCAAAAAATATGCCTCTACCCCGTGTGATGTATATCACATGGCCTGTCCGAGGTCCCCACGTGTATCCTCACTCCGTAGAGAGCACACAAAAACTGTATGAGAAATATACCACATGGGGGACAGGAGGGCTGACGAGAGGGGTTGACAAACCGCTGCCTCTGGGATGTGGATCGTTGTGTGGATCCTGTTGAAGATCTTGACGTTCTCTGCGCTCAGACGCACTGTATCTAGTACAGCTAGGCGGAAGTATGTATGCCGTTCTTTCCACCGGATCTCACGAAAAAACAACGCGTTCCCCCGCGCCAAACTGGCGCGGTATTTGTGGTGCGCAGCACTAGGGTACCGCAGGCAGGAGGAAATATTCTGCCATGCGGCGCTGTTGCATGTACGTAGTTATGAAAAAACTCTACTCCTCTCCGGATATGGAATGTGCACCGGGACCTGCCAGGCAGTGGGTAAGTCGTATTTGCATGGTGCGCAGAGAGACTCCAGACGTGGGCAGGGTAGGTATCATGACTGTGCACAGATGGGAAGGGTATAGGTGGACTATGCTTGCAGAGGACCAACGTTCTGGGGCATTCGAGCGAGAAGAGCGATGGGGAGCACCAGAGGAAGACGAAGCGTTTGGACGCGATACGGACCTGGAGGAGTCCCCTTCCGAGCAGGACGACAACTTTGATAACCTGGTGGCCCGCTACTTTGGCGATGTACGCCAGTTCGCCTTGCTCAGTCGTAGCGAAGAGCAGGCGCTCTGGTATCGTATCGCGAGCGCGCGAAAGCGGGAGCACCGGGCACTCTACATGGCACCGATGGCCCTCCCTATCCTGATGCAGTTATGGCACCAGGTAGAGCGCGCAGAACTCCCGCTGGCGCACGTAGTACACGACCCAGAAGCAGCGGCGGCGCGGCCGGACGACGTGCGACAACATCTGGGGGACGCGGTGCTGGAGCTGCAGGATATCGCCACGCGCCTGCAGGCGGCGTGCTTCCAGGGGCGCACGGCCGCGCAGACGGCCGCCACGCGGCGCGCTATACGACGGGCATATGTCGAACTGGGGCGGCAGTGGTGTAAGACCTGGGAAGCGCTGGCGGTGCAGCCGCAGGTGTATGACACCATACGCCAGGCTCTGGCGGCAGCCCACACGGCCCAACCACACGTGCTGGCGCTGCATGCGGCACACTGTGCGTGGCAGCGCGCGCATGACCGCCTTGCCCAGATGAAAGCCAGTATGATCCGTGCCAACCTGCGCCTAGTTATTCATGTGGCGAATCGCTATCGCGGTCGCGGTGTGCCGTTTCTCGACCTGATCCAAGAAGGCAATATCGGCCTGATGCGTGCGCTCGAAAAGTTTGAACCGAGCCGCGGGCTCAAATTTGTCACGTACGCACACTGGTGGGTGCGCCAGGCCATTAGTCGTGCTATCACTGAGCAATACCGCACCGTCCGCCTCCCCAACCACATTGGCGAGCGGAAAAATAAACTGCGGGCTGCAGTGGATCGTCTCTGGAGCCAGTACGGTCGGCCTCCTAGCAGCGAGGAGCTGAGTGTCACACTGGGTTGGACACGCCAGGAAGTTGAAGAGCTGCAAGCGGCGGTGCAACCCGTCATCCGTCTGCAGCAGCCGTTGGCGGAAGACGGCGGGAGTCTGGTGGACATCCTGGAAGACGACCAGGCGCCACAGCCTGACGAACTCCTGGCCGAGGACCAGTTGCAGCAGTGTCTGGCTGACTGCCTGGCCAGTTTGACGGAGCGTGAAGCGTTTATCTTGCGCCTGCGCTATGGTCTGGCATCAGAACAACCCCATACGTTGCAAGAAATCGCCGATCGGCTGTGCTTAAGTCGTGAGCGCGTCCGCCAGCTCGAGCGGCAAGCCTTTGAGAAGCTGCGCCAACCGCATCGCAGTGCCATGCTGGCCGATTTTGCCCTGCTGTAGGGGCACGCCTCCGGGGGCGCCAGCGCGGCCTCCGTGTGGGCTGCGACACCCAGTGCCAGAGCACCCTAGCTCTGGACCTGGAGGGAGTTTCTGGTTATGGCACTCTTGCCCACGACCTATCCTGTGCTGCCGCTGAAAAGCACGGTGCTGTTTCCGCATATCCTCATGCCTGTGGCCGTCGGACGTCCCCAGTCTGTGGCCGCAGCCGAAGCGGCCCTGGCTATGGAAGATAAGATGCTGGTCGCCGCCGTGCAGCGCGATCCGCAGACTCAGACGCCAACCCTGTCGGATCTCTATCCCACGGCGACTCTGGCGCTCGTCAAGCGGGTCATTCAACGCCAGCACAATGTGCTGCAACTGCTGCTGCAAGGTATCGAGCGCGTCGAACTGCAACAGGTGATCGACACCACGCCCTGCCTGTACGTCGCCGTAACCCCTCTGTCCGAGCCGCAGGAAGAGTCCCCAGAAGTCACCGCGCTGTTTCAGAATGTCCAGGATCTCGTGCGCACAGCCGTCAAGCATCTGGAGACCATTCCTGAGGACATGGCCAATCTGCTGATTAATACTACTGAACCGATCAAACTGGCCTATCTCGTCGCCATGGTGCTGAATATCGATACCGCGCAGGAGATGCAGTTGTTGATGGACGACAACTTGCACACCCTCCTGCAGCGGATCTACGAGCACCTGGCGCGTGAAGTGCAGATCCTCGAGCTGCGCCAGAAAATTGCCGGCGAGACGCAGGTCGAGCTGGACAAGGCCCAGCGGGACTACGTGCTGCGGCAACAGCTCAGGCAGATCAAGAAAGAGCTGGGGGAAGATGACGACCAGGACGACACGGAACTCCTGCGCCAGCGTCTGGCGGAGACGGCGCTGCCGGATGAGGCGCGCAAGGAACTCGAGCGCGAGCTGTCACGCCTGCAACGCTTAGCCCCTGCCGCGCCAGACCATCAGGTACTGCGCAGTTACCTGGAATTTGCCCTCGAGCTGCCGTGGGCGGCAACGACGACCGACCAGTTGGATCTGATACGGGCGCAGCTCATCCTCAATGAGGACCACTTTGGTCTCGAGGACATCAAGGATCGCATCATCGAACACCTGGCGGTTATGCAGCTCAAACCCGAAGCGAAAAGTCCCATTTTGTGCTTCGTGGGCCCCCCGGGAGTGGGGAAGACGAGCCTGGGGCATTCGATTGCCCGGGCGCTGGGGCGGCGCTTCGAGCGTTTCTCCCTAGGTGGTGTGCACGATGAGGCGGAGCTGCGCGGCCACCGCCGCACCTATATTGGGGCGCTGCCGGGCCGCATCCTGCAAGCGATACGCCGCGTGGGGGTGCGCAATCCCGTGCTGATGCTGGACGAGGTGGATAAACTGGGGCGCGATTTCCGTGGCGACCCGGCGGCAGCGCTGCTCGAAATTCTCGATCCGGCGCAAAACCATACGTTCCGGGATCACTACCTGGACCTGCCCTTCGATCTCTCGAAAGTGTTTTTTATCTGCACGGCGAATGCTCTGGAGACCATTCCTGGCCCGTTGATCGACCGCCTGGAACTCATGACCCTGGCCGGGTACAGCGAAGAAGAGAAGCTGGAGATCGCCAAGCGCTATCTCGTGCCACGGCAGCTGGAGCATACGGGTCTGACCCTGGAGCAGTTGCCGCTCTCCGAGGCGGCCCTGCGGACCATGATCGGCCGCTATACCCGTGAGGCCGGGGTGCGTCAGCTCGAACGCACCATCGGGCAGGTGGCACGGAAAATTGCGCGCCGTGTGGCGATGCACGAGACGCTGCCAGCGGGCCTCGAGCCAGCCGACCTCGATGACCTCTTAGGGCCCGAGATGTACCCCTGGGAAGAAGCACGGCAGAACCTGCCCGCCGGCGTGGCTACCGGGCTGGCGGTGACTCCCACGGGTGGCGATGTCCTCTACATCGAGGCACAGTTACTGCCGGGTGGCAAAGGCTTGACCCTGACTGGCCAACTGGGTGACGTCATGCGCGAGTCGGCCGAAATCGCCCGTGACCTGCTGTGGGCTGAGGCGTCACAGCTCGACATCGATGTGAAAACGTTTGAGAGCAACGGTATGCACGTGCACGTGCCGGCCGGCGCTATTCCCAAGGACGGCCCGTCGGCTGGCATCGCCCTGGCCACGGCGCTCGCTTCCCTCCTGATGCGTAAGCCCGCCCGTTCTGACACGGCGATGACCGGCGAGATCACCCTCGCCGGTCTGGTGCTGCCCGTGGGCGGGATCAAAGAAAAAGTGCTGGCGGCACGCCGTGCCGGCTTGCAGCGGGTCATTGTACCGAAGGCGAATGCCAAAGATCTCCGCAAGCTGCCCGACGCCGTGCGTGATGAGATGGTGTTCATCCTGGTCGAGCGCTTCGTGGAGGTCATCCACAACGCCATTGCTGACCTCGACCTGGTGTATGCTCCTACTGGGGTTGGGGTGTAATCAGCCCGCAAGCATACGTGCTCAACTGCTCCATGGGGCGGTCCATACTTCCTCCTTAGCAAGGCCAGAGAGTGACTCACTCCGCCAAACTGGCGGGGCCATTGCGGGGCGCAGCACCTAACGCATGAGCGCCGCCGCGATACGCTCCAATCCTTCCGCCATCTCCTGTTCGGTACTTGCCGTCGGTGGCCGAATGATCACCCGCGTCGCCCCAGCGTCGTGGAAGCGCTGGCAGAGGGCACGCTCCGGGGCCTGACCATAGACCGAGATGGTGAGCGCAGCGGGGTCGCGTCCAGCTTGCCTGGCGAGGGTGTCGAGCGTACCACGGCTGGTCTCGACCTCGGCCGGGGTAATGCGATTGGGGAGCCAGCCATCGGCCCAGGAGACCACCCGTTGCAGCACATTTTTGGCGAAGCCGCCTAGAATCACCGGCGGATGCGGTTTCTGGGCCGGTTTGGGGTAGGACCGCACCGCCGGGAAGTTGTAGTATTGGCCATGGAACTCCGCTTCTTCCCTGGTCCACAGCTCCTTCATGACCAGGATCGCCTCACGCGCCTGCGTCCAGCGATGGTCAAAATCCCCCCCCATGATCTGCGTCTCTTCGCGGTGCCAGCCGGTGCCAATGCCGAACAGGAACCGTCCGCCGCTGAACAGATCAAGTGTAGAGATCTCTTTGGCGAGCAAGAGGGGGTTACGCTCAGGTACCAGCGTGATGCCCGTCCCCAGCTTGATCCTGGTGGTGGCGCCAGAGGCCCGCGCCAGGGCGATAAAGGGATCCACAAAGTGCGAGTAGCTTTCGGGAATAATGCCGTCCGCGGCACCGGGGAAACGGCTGCTGCTGTGCACCGGCATGATGGGGTGTTCAGCACACCAGAAGGACTCGAAACCCAACTCTTCAGCCTTGCGTGCCATGAAGGCCACGTCTACTTTATAGGCCGGTAAAGGCACCGAGATACCAATATTCATGGCGCACTCCTTCCTGTGGACTAGAGGATACAGTAGTGGCGTGTGTCTGCCCGATCATAGGGGAGATGTGTACTTAACGCAAGAGTAGCGCGTACATGGCGCAGGGGGTTGTGTTTGGTAAGAAAAGCCCCTATCATTGGCGACCAGATGCTGCGCCGAGGCTCTGCAGTCCCTAGGAGGTGAAAGATATGGCATTATCATCCGAGACCCTCAAGGCCATGATCCGCGATTACCAGGGATTCCCCCTGTCCGACGACGAACTGGAACGCATCCAGCCGGAGCTGGACAATTATCTCCAGGCCATCGAGACGCTGCGCGCACTCGACTTATCAGCGGTCTTCTCGAGCCGTCTGCTGCGTGTCCAAGAAGGAGGACAATCCTGAGTGGAACGTCCCATTTTCAAGCCCATTGGTACACCGGTAGGCCAGCTCGACACCCCGGCCCTGGTCGTGGATCTGACCCTGTTGGAGCAGAATATCGAGACCCTGCACGCGTTCTTTCGGCACCGGGAAGCCAGGGTGCGGCCGCACGTCACGGCACACCGCTGCCCGGCGCTGGCGCATAAGCAACTGGCGGCCGGGGGCACGGTGGACGGGATCAGCGTCACCACCGTGGGTGAGGCAGAGGTGTTTGCCGACCATGGTTTCCATGACATCACGATTGCCAATGAGGTGGTCACACCCCAGAAGATTCGCCGCCTCTGTGCGCTGGCCCGCCGTGCCAGGCTGACCGTGGCTGTTGATCACCCCGAGAACGTGTGGCACCTCTCAGAAGCCGCAGGAGCGCACGGCGTGACCCTGCAGGCCATGGTGGATATTCATACGCGCCTGAACCGTTGCGGCGTCGAGCCTGGTCAGCCGGCTCTGGACCTCGCCCGCGCCGTGCAGGCAGTGCCGCATGTCGATTTTGTCGGTCTGATGACCTATGCCGGCCCTATCCTGTCCGATGAGCCAGAACTCATGGCGGCTGAAACGCGCCGGTGTATCCAGCAGGTTCTCGACACGCGCTACTTGATAGAGCGTGCTGGCCTCACCGTGCGTGTGGTCAGTGCGGGGAACACCTCGAACTACGAAATCGCCGGCGCGATGGCCGGCGTGACCGAAGTGCCGGCCGGTGCCTATGCGCTGCTCGATGCCCGTTACGGTCCCCATCGTGCGCAATTCACACCGGCAGCGCGTGTGCTGACCACGGTCACCAGCCGCCCGGAGCCCGCCACGGCGATCACCGATGCCGGTCAGAAGGCCGTGAGCGTCGATCTCGGCCTGCCGGTAGCAGCCGACCTCGCCGAGGCGACGGTGGCCTCGCTCAGCGCTGAGCACTGCCGTCTGCGTCTGGAGGGCGCCACCACGGGGCAACTGCACCTGGGCGATACCCTCTGGCTGACACCTCAGGACATTGGCACATGTGTGAACCTGTATGACTACATCCACGCCGTCCGTGACGGCTGCCTGGAAGCGGTGTGGCGCGTGGCGGCACGTGGGCAGTATCGTTAAACAACAGAGGAGTCCATCCATGGAGCACTACCGGCCGGCACCGGGGACGCCGATCGCAGACCTGGATACGCCCTGTTTGCTCATCGACCTGGACGCTGTTGAGCACAACTTTCGCCGCATTGCCGACACCTATCGCGACACCGTCTGCAAAATGCGGACACACGTGAAGAATCTCAAAACTCCCATCCTGGCCCATATGCAAATACGCGCCGGGGGCACTGTGGGTGGCGTGTGCGCTGCCAAGGTGGCCGAGGCGGAGGTCATGGTCGAGGGTGGCATCCACGATGTGTTGATTGCCAACCAGGTGGTGGCGCGTGACAAGATCGTCCGTCTCTGTGCCCTGGCACAACGGGCCGATATGAAGGTCGGCATCGACAGTGCGCAGAACTTGCGTGCGCTGTCCGAGGTGGCGCAGCAGCACGGCGTGACCCTGGGGGTGCTGATCGAGTTGGACACTTCAATGCACCGTGCCGGCATCAGGCGGGTCGAGGACGGGGTCGAGCTCGCCAAACTGGCCACCGCACTGCCAGGCATTGCTTTCCGGGGCATCATGAGCCACCAGACGCTCCCTGGGCGCCCTGATAAGCAGACACGCCTCATTGAGGGACGGCGCTTCATGCAGATGTGTTTGGAGGTGAAAGAGGCCATTGAAGCCGCTGGCATTCCCGTAGACATTGTCTCCACGGGTGAAACGTGGACGTACGATGTCGCCGCCGACCTGCCAGGCGTGACCGAAGTTCAGGGTGGCACCTACGCGCTCATGTCCGCGTCCTATGGCTATATGGACGAGTTCGCCATTGCTGCCAAAATTCTCGGCACGATTATCAGCACGCCGCGTCCGGGGATCGCCATTGGCGACGTCGGGGTGCAGGCGTTAGCGTCGCCGGGTGGCGTCTTGCCAGCGCTCGAAGGTATGCCAGGCGTCACGGTCGAGGCGCTGCACGACGAGCATATTGTCCTGCACACCGACGGCACCACAGCGCTCAAGGTGGGTGAGCAGTTCCTGCTCCACAGCGGGCAGCAGGATATCCTGGTGAACCGCTGGGACCAGTTCATCGCCGTGCGCCATGGGGTGGTAGAAGCCGTGTGGGATATCCCGGCGCGGGGCTGTCATCACTAAAGAGACTGTCTCTGGGTATCTCTGCATCGCCTTTTTGCAACTCCATGTGCCTTATGGTATGCTGCATGCGCTCCTGGAGTGTACGGTTTTCTTAGGTGTCTGGTGTATCTTTGGGAATCCTTTGCGGGAGGATGTGGGATATGGCGACATCTGCAACCACGGGTCTTTCCCTCCCATCACCTGGTCGAACCCTCGACTGGTGGGGCGGCAGGCTGCAGCGTTTTCTGCTGCGTGATCGGACGCTGGGTTATCTGTTTCTCTTGCCGGCGATCGTGGTTATTCTCGGTCTGATAGCCTATCCCTTTATCAATGCGATCATCATGACCTTCCAGGCGAAAACCGCCGGGGCCCCGGGGCGCTGGATTGGCCTGGCCAACTACCGCGAGCTGCTGGCCAGCGAGGTCTTCGCGCGCACGATTGTCAACACCTTCGTCTATACTGGCGTCGGCGTGGGGCTCAAATTTGTCGTCGGGCTCGGCATGGCCCTGGTGCTCAATCAAGAGCGCTGGTGCAACAATGTCTTTCGCTCCTTCCTGCTCATTCCCTAGGCCATTCCGACGGTGATGTCGGCCCTGAATTGGCGCTGGCTCTACGACGATGCCAGCGGGCTCTTCAACAATATTCTGGTACGTCTGGAGTTGATCGACGAGACCATCTCCTGGCTCTCTGACCCGCATCTCGCCATGCTCTCGGTCATTATTGTCGTCGTCTGGCAGGGCACGCCGTTTTTTACCATGGCCTTTCTGGCCGGTCTCCAGTCCATTCCCAAGGAACTCTACGAAGCGGCGGAGATCGATGGGGCGTCCGTGCTGCAACAGTTCTGGTATATTACCATCGCCCGGCTGCGGCCTATCTTCATTACGGCGGTGATGCTGTCCGCCATCTGGACGTCCTCGGCGATCAATATTGTCTATATCTTGACCAATGGTGGGCCGGCGGACCGCACGACGATTTTTCCACTGCTGTCCTATCATCTGGCCTTGGGAGGCGCCCAGCGGCTGGGGATGGGGGCAACCGTCGCCCTGTTCTTCTTCCCGATTCTGGTCATTTTCATCGTCTTTGTGACCCGCCGCATGCTGCGCGAGAAGGAGGAGTAGACTATGGCACTGAGCCTGACCACGTCGCGCCGCATGGTGAAAGGCGTTGGGAATCTTGCCCTGCTGCTCATGGTGCTGTGGACAGCCATCCCGTTTTACTGGATGATCGCGACCTCGCTGAAGCCTGATAAGGAAATCTACGGCTATGAGGCAACGCTCATCCCCCAGCAGCCCACGCTGATGAACTATGTCAGAATTTTCCATGAGACCCCCTATCTGCTGTTTTTTCGCAACAGCGTGACTGTAGCGGTGGGCTCCACGGTGCTGTCCATCATCATCGGCTGTCTCGGGGCCTATGCCATTGCCCGACTCAATTTCCCTGGACGGGCCACGCTGGCGCGTGGCCTGGTGTTGACCTATCTCGTCCCCTCCTCCCTGCTGTTCATTCCGCTGTTTGCGCTGATGAGTGCCCTGCGCCTGACGGACACGCTCCCCGGGCTCACGCTCGCCTACCTGGGGTCTGACGTGCCGTTTTGCACCTGGCTCCTGATGGGCTATTTCAAGTCGATACCGATGGAGCTGGAGGAATCAGCGCTGGTGGACGGCTGCACTCGTATCGGTGCACTCGCACGCATCGTCTTGCCACTGGCGCTGCCAGCCATCGTCGTGGTGATATTCTTCTCG
>Ga0114944_1000420_pt1 | contig 10864 bp, 10 predicted proteins | sample OV2TP2_FD_89582 | JGI IMG/M metagenome (GOLD analysis project Ga0114944, IMG submission 89582) | Hot spring microbial communities from Beatty, Nevada to study Microbial Dark Matter (Phase II) - OV2 TP2 | ecosystem: Environmental > Aquatic > Thermal springs > Hot (42-90C) | place: USA: Beatty... | reverse complement strand
TGCTTTTCCTCCGCTGGCCGGCTATTCCATGTTTTATTCACTGCTTGTGACAGAAATAATTCCGGTTGATCAGGTGGATCTCCCAATACCGTCCGTAGGTGACAGAGTGGCGGCTTACGGAGTCTGGGTTCAGGATACTGAACTCACAGAATTTGGCGTCGGAGGATGGCGCGAGATCCATCCCGTGCGGTACATAGAGATCAACGGAAAGGCATATGGCGAAATGCCCTACAAAGGCGACCTGTTTGAAGGAGTGTGGAGCCCGAGCAGGCTGATAGTGCAGGATATAGAGAGTCCGTACAGAATTGCGAACGGTACAGTAGCAGAAGTATTTGCGAGCACAGACGGAGACTATCACGTTCATGTGAATGTTGATGAGGAATACCTGTCATTATTAAGACCGAATATTTTTGTGACATCTCTGCCCGTATATCAGATCTTGAAAGTGCTATCTTTTGAACCAATTGCGGTGATCGTCCTGTACGTGACGGTAAGTCTAATTAGGCCTGAGAGGACACAGCTTGGAAGAGTCACAAGAAAGCGCAAGGAGGTCTAACGCGGCCAGGCTGGTCCTTTTGCAAGTCTAATCGGATCTAGCCAAATTCTTCCAAAGAAGAATCATCATTTCGAACTTCGTAGTCCACTCTACGTTGGCTCCACAGAACATGACAGCGGGCCCGGTGGGCTTCGATCCCACGACAACTGGCTTCGGAGGCATGTGCTTCAACAGAAACAGCACCCTGTCCTGACTAGGCGACGGGCCCCGACTCCGTTTTGAATAGAGCCGTATATGAAGGAATGTGGATTGATCCCAAGGTTCGCTGGAGTCAAGAGAAATCCGATGTTGTAATGCAGGCGTAAACGGATGTGGCACTTGAATCAGTCTTACATTATCCTGTTGCGATGACGTGCTCAAATTCACGAAATTCCTCGTTTTCTTACACGATCCATGCAGTATCTTGAGCGATGCCAACGAGTTTACAATTTCCGGGCTTAATTTCCAAAAGTCTTATATTCAACAATCGCCCTTCTCTTATGATGTACGCCAAGCTCTGCGATATTGAAATTCTTTCTACCTATATCAAGGAAGTGAGCATAGGTGATTTGCTTACAGTTCAGGCATTGGTTACGAACCCACTTGACTGGCACCACTTTTACGAAAGAGTCTCCACAATCAGGAAGGGTGACAAGACCGACTTCACGGTTGTGACTCGGGAGGGCGACAGGCTCGTCGGAACGGGTGACATCGCCGAAGTTGAAAAATGGAGCAACAGGGGCCAATACGGCTTTAAGGTGAAGGTAAACGTCAGAAAGCAAAAATCCCTAACGGACAGGAGGACTAGAGGACCCGGGAGGGTTGCTAAGATTCTGCCCTCGGTAGCTGAAAAACCTGCGAAGCTTCCGATGGCTATGCCTTCCAGTGCGGTTGCGGCTGCGCATGCTGCCGGCGCAATAACACCGCAGGACATTTCTGCATTCAGAGAAATGCTGAAAGGATCAATTACGCTGGATATTTCAAAATAACTTTGATCCCGATTACAGTCGATTAAACTTATTAGTCTACAAATCGCGCTTAGCATCGCCATTGAAAAAGTTCAAGGTTTTTGCCGTGGACATCGACGGCACTCTGACGGAAAATGGCGGAGGAGCGATTCACCTTGCAGCGCTCTCCAAGCTGCGCCACCTTGAGCGACTCGGCTACAACGTTGTCTATGTGACTGGCAGGTCGTCGATCGAAGCCTATGTCCTAGCTGTCTTTGGCGGTACAACCAAGATAGCCGTAGGCGAAAATGGAGGCGCCATAACGGTGGCGCCACAGGAGCATAAATTGCTGGCAAGCAGAGAGAAATGCCTAGAGGGCTATGAAGTTTTGAAAAAGAACTTGGACGGCGTGCAGGTAAAGCCTGTATTTCCCAGATTGACAGAAGTTGTTTTGCTAAGGACATTTGACATCGCCAAGGGGCAGAAAGTGCTCGACGAACATAACCTTCAACTCCAACTTTCGGACAGCAAGTACGCATACCACATCAATGAAAGAGGCGTTACCAAGGCCCAGGGATTGAAAGAGGCCCTCAAGATGCTGAGGGCAAGCCCCGAAGAAACAGTAGCCATAGGGGACAGCGAAACCGATGTGCCAATGTACGAGATATGTGGCTGCAGCATCGCGCTGGGCCACGCAGAAGAGAACGTGAAGGCAAAAGCGACGCACACCGTCAGCGGTAAGGAGGGCACGGGTCTTGTAGAGGCTGTGGATTTCGTGGCATCCAGTTATCTTGGAGTGAAAGAACGGTGACGTTCCGGCTCTTGATATCGGATACTCGCAAAGTGGTCGGTTCTGCCCTGCGGAAAGCAGGATACTCAAATGTAGAGTTTGACGTGTCAGAACCGCCTCGCAAGGAATTTGGTGACCTTACATGCAACGTCGCATTTCAGCTCGCCAGGCAAGCGAAAAAGCCACCTCCAGTGATAGCTGCAGAGTTGGTGGAGTTGATACTTCCAGAACTCAGAGGAGGCGGGATCATCCTGTCAGCCGAGCCACATCAGGCGGGGTACATCAATTTCAAAGCGGACCCAGGTGCCCTGTCAAGAGCGGCACTAGGTGACGCATTGAAGAATCCTGACAGATACGGCTACTATGATTCAGGTCAGGGTCAGCACTTAGTCATAGAGCATACGAGCGTCAACCCTAACAAGGCACTGCACGTCGGCCACGTCCGGAACGTGATAATCGGTGACGTGCTGTACCGTATAATGAAAGCCACAAACCACAGGGTAACAGTGCTCAACTATGTCGATGACTCTGGTCTGCAGGTAGCCGACATTGTAGTCGCATTCAAATTCGCAGGATTTCCGTCCGAGGTGCCTCCAGGGACGAAGTTCGATCAGTACTGCGGCGATCACGTGTATGTCAAGATAATCGAGATGTATGAAAAGGACGCCGAGCTTGCCGAAAAGCGCAAGCAAGTTCTTCGCGAAATAGAAGAGGGCAAATCAGAAGTTGCGCTGTTTGCGGCTGGCATCACTATGCGCGTCCTTCAGGAGCAGCTCAAAACCTGCTGGCGCATGAAGGCGCGCTATGACCTGCTGAATTTCGAATCGCAGATTGTCCTATCGCAATTGTGGTTCAAGGCATTTGAGCTATTGAAGCAAAACGGGATAGCCAGGTTAGAAACCGAGGGAAAGAACAAAGGGTGCTGGGTGATAGAGGCCAAGGACGAAGAGGACAAGGTTCTGGTGAGAAGCGACGGAACAGCCACGTACATGGCCAAGGACATACCGTATGCAGCGTGGAAGCTTGGATATCTAGGTGACCCTTTCTCATATCAAGAATTTGAAAGGCAGTGGGACGGTTCCATCCTCTATAGAACCCTACCGGGCAATGGAACGACGGGTCGGGCAGAGTTTTTCAGTGGCGGAAAGTGGGCGATAACGATAATCGATTCGAGACAGGCTCGCCTGCAGCGGATAATATCGCAGGTGCTTTCGCATATCACGGCTGGTGGAAACCAGCGCCATTATCAGCATCTCGGCTACGAAGCAGTGACAATTAGCTCGGATACTGCCAAAACACTCGGTATCGATATTGGAGACAGGGATTTCGTACATATGTCAGGCAGGAAAGGGATCTATGTAAACGCAGACTATGTAATGGACAGTCTCCACAAGAAGGCCTACGACGAGGTAAAGACAAGGAACCCAGGATTTTCAGAGGACCAGCTCCACCACATAGCGGAAGAGATAGCTGTATCGGCGCTGCGCTACAACATGATCAGACAAGACTTGGACAAGATAATCACATTTGACATCAAGGAGTCACTCAGCCTTGAAGGCGATACAGGTCCATATCTTCAGTACGCGTACGCAAGATCGCAGCGCATCTTGGAAAAATCCGGCCAAGCAGTTGTGGACGCCAAGTTCGAGCTGCTGACGCACGAAGCGGAGATCGACGTGATAAAGCACATATCCAAGCTCGACCTGGTAGCAGAGGACGCTGCCAAATCGCTGTCGCCAAAGTCCCTTGCCCGCTATGCATACTCTCTTGCGACATCATTCAGCGTGTTTTACGAAAGAGTACCGGTGCTGCAAGAACAGATCACGGATGTCAGAGTGGCACGCCTGGCGCTTGTCAAAGCATTTGGAATTGCGTTGAAGAATTGCTTCCAGCTGCTCGGCATAACTGCCCTTGAACGCATGTAGCGATCATCTCTCCGAACCTCTGTCTACGCACCAGATTGATTTTTATCTCCTGCTGCCTGTAGCCTAATCTCGTATTGGCCAAAGTCCAGGAAGGGTCGTACGTCTTGCTCTTCCACACGCCGCGAAAAAAGTGGCTCGCCAAGGTGAGCCAGGAAAAGAAGTTGCACACACACCTAGGCATCATTGACATTTCCGCGATCATTGGCATGGAATACGGATCAGCCATAAGGACTACGGAAGGGAAGCTTGTTTTCCTCATAGAGCCGACCATCCACGACTTTATAATGAAGTCAGAGCGTAAAACACAGATTGTGTACCCAAAAGACCTTGGATACATTGCCGCCCGGACAGGCCTCAAGAACGGCTCGAAGGTCTTGGAGATAGGCACGGGATCGGGTGCGCTCGCGACCTTTATGGCAGCGATCGTCAAGCCAGACGGCCACGTCTACAGCTACGACATTAATTCCGAATTCATGGACATTGCGCGGCGCAACCTCGAGAAGGCGGGGATGGCAGAATATGTCACGTTAAATCAGCACGATGCCCGCAGCGGCGTGGACATAAGGGAAGCCGACTTGGCTATTGTGGACCTTGGAGACCCGTGGACGGTACTGGACCAGGTGCACGATGCGCTCAAAGGGAGCGGGGCAATCGTTGCAATCTGTCCTACCATGAACCAGATAGAAAAGACGGCCACCGAGCTAAAGCGGTCCGGCTACGCCGATGTGGACTGTGTCGAGCTGATGATTCGTAATTTAGAGGCAAGAGAGGGGATGACCCGCCCGTCGATGAGGATGATCGGGCACACGACTTACCTGATCTTTGCAAGAAAAGTGCAAAAGCAGGAGCAGGAATATCTAGAGCCGGCTGTAGACGAAGATGAAGCGACAGGGGAGGACGAGGAGCAGGGCTCGAACCACACCAGTAGGGCCTGATGTTTCTTGTCTTGAAGTGAAACGATACTGATTTAGAGCGCATGGATCGACTCTGTACCTTGAAATGATCTCGACTGCCATTTCGCATCCTAACAAGGCAATCGTGATCTACTGGGGAAATGAGGATGATCGCCTCAACATACCTTCCAGAGTTAGCCTATCCATTACCCTCCACGGAATAAACCACAAGCTGGATTACACAGTCACTCTAAAGACTTCCAAGGACGCCGATAGGGACAAGGTCATTATCGACGGAAGGGAAGACAAGGGCGAAATCTACAGCAGCTTTGTTCGCCACCTGGATTCGATGAGGGCATACACCAGACTCAAAGACAGGCTGGTGGTGGCTACAAAGAAAACGTTTCCGGTGGGTAGTGGCTTGGCAGGATCGGCTGCGGCCGCTTCAGCCCTCGCGGAGGCCTTTGCTGGCATATGCCACGATCACATGGACAAGCAAAAAATTTCCAGGTTGGCCAGGAGAGGGAGCGGATCAGCCGCACGATCTGTATTCGGTGGGTTCGTTAAACTTCAGAAAGGTGACGACGACCAGTCGTTTGCTGTGCAGCTATGGGATGAAGTTCACTGGGACCTTCGTGACGTAATTGGGGTGGTTGACTCGGGTCCAAAGAAGGTAAGCTCACGCGATGGAATGCGTCTATCGAAACGGACGTGCCCTGCAAAAATGTACTCTGAATTTGTGGAAATTGCAGAAGAGCACCTGAAAAAAGCAGGCGACGCGACAGCCTCCCGAGAACTGGAGGCGCTCGGGAGAGCGTACGAAGACGACAACCTATTTTTTAGAAAGGTTTGCATGAATACGACTCCTCCGCTCGATTACTGGTCGGCTGCTACGCTCGATGTGTTCGATGAAGTAAAGGCGCTTCGCATGGAAGGCATCCCTGCATTCGCCGGGACAGATGCAGGACCCAACGTTCACATTCTTGTCGAACCAAAGAATGCAGGGAAGGTCATCAAGAGAATTCAGGGGATGGAAGGTGTAAAAGGCGTCATACATTCCAGACCGGGAGAAGGGAGCCACCGCGTCGAAAAGCATCTTCTCTGAAACCAGCTTGGCGCCGAACTCGTTCTGCCGCCAATTTGATCGAGTTAGACTCTACAACTTGGCAGGATCGAACTCTATTACTGTCTGCTCGAAGACTTCGTGCTTCTCGGCAAATCCTGCAACCGTCTCTAGCACGTACAGAGCGTCATCATCGGGTTTGTAAGTAGGGCATGATTCTCCGCATGGCTCCAAGCTGTGCTCGATATGAACAACCTTCCTTTCGCTGTCGAGCCAGATGATGTCGATTGGGAATTTCATGTTTTTCATCCAGAACGCATATTCACCCGGACTTGAGTAAACGAATAACATGCCTTCGGTCTCGTTCAGATTATCCTTAACGGCCAAACCCCTGGATTTCTGTACGCCGGTTGAGGCGATGTCAGCCACAAGCTCAAAGCCATTCACGGTAACAACGACCTGCTTGTAGTCGTCGTCCGCAGAAATATCTGGAACAGTCTCCTGATCTTGCCCCTGCGAGGCACCTCCGTCCGCGGCTATTATGTCCAAGGGTGCATAGAGCATGTACCCTGAGCCAATCCCTGCGGCCGCGGCGGCGACGATTGCGACTATCGTGATGGCACGCAATACGATAATTCTAGTTCCTCGTATCTCTATTTATTTCATGGTGCAACTGGCTTGGTCAGCCTGAGTTGCACTAGTTGCGACCCTTTGCTACTCTGCTGCATTAGCTTGGGTTCATTCCCTGCTCGCTTAAAGTAAGAGGCCAGCACCAACGCCCAGGGCAGTACCTGCTTGCCGTCAATTTTCGACAGAAGGCTCACAATGTTGTTGGTCCTGTCATGCCGCAGGCCGCCGAGGCAGTTGATCCTGAGAGCAGAATCGATAATGTCCATCACCTCAGAAGAGCTCATGTTCCCAAGCCTAAAGCCGTACTTTTCATCTATTACGTCAATAAGATCTGCCGGCATTTCGAGGCCGCTTTCCGAGACAGCGTATTCAAGTATCTTTGCGGCAAGTCCGTTGTCGACGATCCTTGCCAGCTCGACTGCTTTTGTCACCACCGCCGGTTCGGTTCCCTCAATCCGTTTCAGCTCTGAGGATTTCTCCCACTCTTGCTCTATGTTCCTTGCCTGAAGCGTGCCGAAAGAGTCAGCGGAAATGAACAAGGCCGATTTGCCGCTGCTGCTGTCAATTGACACGATATGCGTTGAATCGATGATCAACAGGTTTGACAGGTTAGTCTCGCGACCGGCAAGTCTCAATTCCACTCCTTCAGGAAGGGAGAACAGGCTCTCGTTCCCCAAGCACTGACTTCCCAGAATGATGCGAATTCTCGATCCATTGGTCAGCGCCCTCACCAAGGATGGTTTGCACTGTATAGCAAGACGGAGACCCCAAGCATCCAGAGTAGCAACCACCGATGAGCGAGAGTGGGCAATCAGAGACGCGATTTTTTCGAGCGCAGAATTTGGATCGAGTATGAAGTATCGCCTCTCTTCAGAACCTTTCGGCCTCTGTCCGGCGTCATTCAGCTTTTGCAGGCGATCGATAATCTTCTTCATGTTCTTTGCTCTGCGCTCGTGCAGATTAATCAACTCGGAAAAAGCCTCTTCAGGCGGTATCGCACTGCAGATCAGCGGCTTCTGTCGGGAAACCACTGCGAGCCTCTTTTTTTCCAGCTTTTTCACCGTCTGGTAGACTTTGGTACGAGGCAGATTCGCGTAGTAGGCGATCTCGCTCACGGCCAGCGATCCCTTTCCTATCATTGTCAGGTACGCCCGAGCCTCATACTTTGACAGTCCAAACTCTTCAAGGCTCTCTGGAAAATCGCTATCATAACTACTTTTGCTGTTAAGCACGTATTCAGAAACTGAAAACCAAAGGTAAAACGATTGGTTAAATACATTGCGTCAAAGTTCGAAAAAATGCTAAGCTGTTACCACTGCCAGCTGTGACCGCGGTTACAGAACGTTTCGGCACATTGCAGGTATTATTTCAAACACTACCTATCCAAGATCGGTATGAATTCAAGGTGGGTAAAATCCGAGTCAATAGTGGAAGATAACAATAAAGCCTCATCCCCGAAGCCAAGCGGGCCATTGAAGCCTAGGGTAGATGCCTTGGTGAAAAAGATACAACTCGAAGCTTCTCGGCTAGAAGAGATTCACAAGGTTTTGAAGTCCAAAGACGAAGAAGTATTTCGCAAGCTCGTAACATCGATAAAAGAGAACAATTCGCCGTACTCAACAATACTCTCATCCGATCTCGCAAAGGCTAGGCAGGTAAGCAGAGTTGTCTGTCTTGCGCAAGTGGCACTCGAAAAGGTCGAGGCCAAGATCACATCCGCAACCGACTTTGGAGACCTGGTGATTGTTCTCAGCCCTGCGATGGCGGTTGTAAAGAACCTGCGTTCTACATTGACTCCACACGTGCCGGAGATGGAAGAGGAGCTGGGAGCTGTATCAGAACTTTTGAGCGGCATACTAGTGGATGCTGGACAGGTTGGCGGTTACACCATCAATTTTGAAACTGCAAACGAGGAAGCCGTGCGCCTCATCGAAGAGGCCTCTGGCGTAGTTGAACAAAAGATGAAAGAAGAGCTCCCCGGAATACCTGATCTTCCCGCGGTAATGTCGCCATCCAATCTCGCCTAGGCGGCCTGTTTTGGTCGCGCGGGCTACGAGCTGATAAACTGCCCAACATCTTTTGACAGTGCGGTTTTTCGTTATTTTCACACTACGCCGTGCAGCAGGCTTGTTGTTCATAAAGGGCGTTGCGATGAAAGAGCGAGCGAATGCTGTTCTTTCGAGCCTGCGGCGGAACGCCCAAGCGCTGAGCACCTTGCGCTCAAGGCTCGAATCAAGGATCGGATCCGCCACACGCACCGGCAATAAGGAATCCTGCCAGGAACTGAACCGGGTTCTCGAGCTCGTGAAAAGCGGTGAGCTGATTCTGGGCGAAATGTCAGAGAAAGTAGAATCTGCGCGTTTTCTTGAGGACTTTGTTCGGATAATGAACGATGCTGCCAAGTCTTTCAGGGAGATAGAAACCGATGTGCAAGAATTGGCACCGATGGCCGAGGCAGCGCTTTCGGAAATGCACGATGCCATTGCAGGTGTCTCGATGGGAATGATATTAGAGCAGAAGCAGGGAATAGATCCAGCGATCCTTGCTCAGGCATCTGCAGTCATACCTGCCGAGGTTAACTCAACATCGCCGGCGGCCAACGTCGCAATAGAGAAAGAGAAAAAAGAGAACCACGCGATTCAAACAGACAAAGCAAAACGAGAGCATCCAGTGCAGGCTGAAGAAGTCGCTGTCTGAAAGGTGCAAAATATTTCGTTCTCTGGGCAAGATACATTTACACACGGGTAATTCAAACGTGGACCCCAATTCAGGCTTGAACGGTAGTTATGAGTCTTGCACCACAGGAACTGGAAAATAGCGCCAGCAAATATGCCGCTGAGGCGATCAGGCTGGATTCTCAGGGCTCAAGAGGCATGGCAATCCAGTCGTACCAGCGCGCGATTGAGTCGCTGGTAAAACTCGTTCAACTTTACCCTGATTACAAGCTAAACAAGGTCTACATGGAAAGGGCAAACGCCTACCAGAACCGGATCAAGGCACTGCAGATGTCGCATGGACTGGACGATGATCGACCGTCGCCGGCGCACATCGACGGCAGTTCGGCAAGGCAGGAACCGTCCAACGGACACGGCAGCCGACCGGCCGGCGTCTCTGGATCTTCCAAGCTGACCGGCAGTGTCGAAACGCTCAAAGCTGACTTTGACGATCTGGTCATGAAAGAAAAGCCCAACGTGAGCTGGATGGAGGTGATAGGCCTTGAGGACGCAAAAAGGGCGATCAGAGAGTCGATAGTTTATCCGATGAAAAGGGCGGATCTTTTTCCTCTCGGCTGGCCGAGGGGCATCCTGCTCTACGGTCCGCCCGGGTGCGGCAAGACCCTCCTGGCTGCAGCCTCTGCCGCAGAAATTGACGGATACTTCATCAACGTCGACGCTGCATCTATGATGAGCAAGTGGCTGGGAGAGGCCGAGAAGAACATTTCAAAGCTCTTCAAGATGGCCCGAAATCTAAACGACAGTGAAGGGGTGCCTGTATTGCTCTTCATCGATGAGATTGACTCTCTTCTAGGAACGCGCAACAGCGAGGTGGGCGGCGAGGTGAGGGTCAAGAACCAGTTCCTTACAGAAATGGACGGCATAAACAACAAGTCAAAGGAATCAAAGCTCTATGTAATCGGCGCTACGAACAAGCCTTGGAGTCTTGAGGCAGGATTCCTGAGAAGATTCCAAAAGCGAATTTACGTGACACTGCCGGAAAGCGCCTCGAGGACAAACCTCTTCAGCCAGTATACGCGGCCTCTCAACGTCGAAGGGTCGCTCAAGGTAGATGAGCTCGGCAAGATAACGGAAGGGTACAGCGCAAGCGATATCAAGGATATCTGCCAGTCGGTCCAGCTAAGAGTAGTTAACGAGCTCTTTGAAAGCGGCAAGGCCATGGAAGCAGGGACCAACCCGCGGCCGATAATATTGAGCGACTTTAGGGAAATGCTGAAGATTCGCAAACCAAGTGTCAGCGTTGACATGATAAGGGCCTACATGAGGTGGAGCGACCAGTTCAAGGCGCTCTGATTTTTTTCCTTACGAGCAAATTCTTGCCATAATTTATATGGGCAGTCTTGGGC
>Ga0114944_1000419_pt1 | contig 10871 bp, 9 predicted proteins | sample OV2TP2_FD_89582 | JGI IMG/M metagenome (GOLD analysis project Ga0114944, IMG submission 89582) | Hot spring microbial communities from Beatty, Nevada to study Microbial Dark Matter (Phase II) - OV2 TP2 | ecosystem: Environmental > Aquatic > Thermal springs > Hot (42-90C) | place: USA: Beatty... | reverse complement strand
CGTATGAACCACTGCGGCTTAATCTGCGGCTCAATCGGCGTGTCGCATTTATAACAGATGCGCACCGTGTGTTTGTAGCCCTCCTCGACGCGCTCGAGCAAACCTTTTTGTTTTAGTTTCTCAACGATGAGCGGCCGCGCTTTTTTGATATGCATGCTGGCGAATTCTCCCGCTATAGGGAGCAGTTTTCCGCTCCAGTCGATGATTTGTTCCTTGTCGAGCCCATGCCGCTCTGCGATCTCAAAGTCTATGGCATCGTGCCAGGGGGTGATGGTCATAACGCCGGTGCCGAAATCTTTCTCAACTACCGCGTCCTTGATGATCGTCGCTCTGACCGGCCCATTGATCCACTCAAGCTCAATGGTTTGACCGTGTTTGTACTCGAGGTAGCGTTCGTCGCTCGGATGCATGACCACATACTTGTCGCCGAATTTCGTCTCCGGCCGCGCCGTGCCGATCGTAAATGGCCCGTACTTCAGATAGTAAAACGAGTCAGTGCGTTCTTCGTCCTTGATCTCGAGGTCGGAGAATGACGTCTGGTGCTTTGGACACCAGCTCACGATCCGTTTTCCACGATAGAGGAGCTTGTCGTCGGAGAGCTTCTTGAATGTCCGGTAGACGGTACGCACGACATCCTCGTCCAAGGTGAATTTTTCACGGGACCAGTCACACGAGGCGCCCAACAGTCGTACTTGATTGTTGATATTCGCGCGGTTCCCCTGCGTGAACTCCATGATGCTCTCATGGAGTTTCTGCGGTGGCATATCGAAGCGGGAGCGTCCTTCTTTTTCTAATTTTTTTTCGTACACCACCTGCGTTTCAAATCCGGCGTGGTCATTGCCCGGAAGCCAGAGCGCTCTCCTCCCGCGCATGCGCTGGTAGCGCACCATAATGTCCTCGATCGTCATGACGAGCGCGTGGCCTGCGTGGAGATTACCGTTCGCGTTCGTCGGCGGCATGATGAGCGTAAACGGTTGTGCACGTTCGCCCGGGAGTTTGTCAGGATTAAAAAAACCGCTCTCCTCCCACCTCCGGTAGAGTGTCGCTTCCCATTCGCGGTGGTCGTATGGCTGTCTGAGCCGCTCGTCTGCCATAGCCACCATCATACAAAGATCACCCGCCCGCCGCAACGGATCGGCTTTGTGTACCGTGCTCGCACCCCTCATTTTTGTGCTCGTGCTTGAAGTGTTTGGAAACTGGTGTCGCCTCACTTGACGCAAAATGCAGAACTCGGCCTCCCCTCTGGATCGGCAGATACGGGGGATTAAACGTAAAACCGCTGAAGAAATATGTGCAACTACCCCAGGTGTTTCCTCATTCATGGTTTGGCGTGTCAGAGCATGGGAGATGTATCGAGGGGTAACACCAGGGTAGTTGCACAAAACGAACGGCCTGACCAGCTGAGTAGTTACAAATTTTTGTGTGGAATGAATGCGTGAATGTTGACGCGCGGACGCCATGCGTATACAGTGGTAAAGAATACGATGTCTACATTAACGATTACTTTGCCAGAAAGGAAGATGCGACAAGTTGAGGAGAGCGCACACGCGGCGGGTTTTCGCGCTCCGCAAACCTGGGCGCGCAGCATTATCGAAACCGAAGTTGCGCGCGATGATGAAGAAGAAGACGACGAAGAGATCACCGAAGATACTATTCTGCGATGGTCGAGGGAGGCAAAGGCACTGAAGAGGGCGGGTAAACTTCCCATTTTCGCTCACTGGCGGACTTCGATCCATGAATATGCGATATGAAGAAGCAACTTGAATTGCCAAAACTTAAAAATGAGGACGACGAGTTTGAATTTTGGTCGAACCTCGACCTTTCCGATTATTTTGAACCGGGCGATTTCGTGCCGGTGTCGTTCCCGAATCTCAAGCTGACCACGCGGGTAGCGTCGGTGCGTATATAAGACTGGTTTATAGAGACGGCGCTGGCCACCGCCTCTTTTTTGCGTCGTCTGTTTGTATTTTTTTTCGTCCCTAAAAGCTAACAGCTATGCGTGACTATCCAATCGAAAAAGTTCGTAATATAGGCATTATCGCCCACATAGATGCAGGCAAGACCACGACGACCGAGCGCATCCTCTTTTTCACCGGCGTCTCGCACAAAATCGGCGAGGTGCATGACGGGAATACCGTAATGGACTGGATGGAGCAGGAGCGGGAGCGCGGCATCACGATCACCTCCGCCGCGACGACCTGCTTTTGGGCCCACTCTGAAGACCCTGATAACGAAACGAAAAGACACCGAATAAACATCATCGATACCCCAGGGCACGTTGACTTCACGGTCGAGGTAGAGCGCTCGCTCCGGGTGCTCGACGGCGCGGTTGTGGTCTTTGACGCAAAGATGGGCGTCGAGCCACAGAGCGAGACCGTCTGGCGGCAGGCGGATAAATATAAAGTGCCGCGGCTCTGTTTTGGCAACAAGATCAACGCGCTCGGCGGCGATTTTCGGATGACGCTCCAGAGCATCCGCGATCGGCTCTCGCCGAATGCGTTCCTCGTCGTGCTTCCCATCGGCGAGCATGATGCGCACCGCGGGATCATTGATCTTGTGGAGAACCGCGCATGGGTGTATGCGGACGATACGCATCTTGTCCTCAAGGAGGAGCCGATACCGGAGGATATGCAGGGGTTGGTGAAGGAATATCGTGAGCAGATGCTTGAGAAAATAGTCGAGGTTGACGAGCAGCTTCTTGCCCGCTACCTCGAGGACGGGGAGCTCTCAGTGGACGAGGTGAAATCGCTGATCCGCCGCGGCACGCTCTCCGGAGAATTTTTCCCGGTGCTTTTTGCGGACGGCCGGAGCGCATCGGTGACGAAGCTCCTCGATGCCGTCATTGCATATCTCCCGTCGCCTGCCGATGTGCCGCCGGCACGGGGTACGGATCCGAAGACTGGCGCGGAGGTAGAACGGCCGCCGCAAGACACAGCGCCGTTTGCCGCGCTTGCCTTCAAACTCCAGTCCGATCCCTTCGTGGGGCAGCTCACGTTTTTCCGCGTCTACTCAGGTACCCTCGAGAGTGGCTCGTATGTGCTCAATAGCACGCGCGACGTCAAGGAGCGGGTCGGGCGTATCGTACGGCTCCACGCAAACCAGCGCGAGGAGGTGAAGGAGGTGTTTGCCGGCACGATCGCCGCGATGGTAGGGCTCAAAGACACAAAGACCGGCGACACACTCTGCGATCCGGCGCACCCCGTCATCCTTGAAAAAATTATCTTTCCCGAGCCCGTGATTTCAATGCGGATCGAGCCGAAGACGAAGCACGATCAGGAGAAGATGGGTCTTGCGCTCCGCAAGCTCGGCGACGAAGACCCGACGTTTCGCATTTCGACCGACGAGGAGACGCTCGAGACCATCATCTCCGGCATGGGCGAGCTCCACCTCGAGATTATCGTGGACCGGATGAGGCGGGAGTTCAGCGTCGAGGCGACGACCGGCAAACCCCAAGTTGCCTACAAGGAGACGATCACCGGCGAGTCCGAGGCCGAGGCAAAATATATCCGCCAGACTGGAGGCCACGGCCAGTACGGGCATGTGAAGCTTCGCCTGAAACCCCTTGCGGAGCTCGACGAGGGTAGGAAGCAACCCAAAAATGTCCATCGTGAGGAGGGATACGAATTTATTAATTCGATCAAAGGCGCGATTATTCCGAACGAGTTTATCCCCGCGGTGCGCAAGGGCGTGCGCGAGGCGATGGATCGCGGGATTCTTGCGGGCTTCCCGGTGGTGAACATATCGTGCGAACTTTTTGACGGCTCCTACCACGAGGTGGACTCCTCGGAAATTGCTTTTAAGATCGCGGGCTCGCAGGCATTCCAGGAGGCGGCGAAGCGCGCGCGGCCGGTCCTCCTTGAGCCAATCATGCGCGTCGAGGTGGTAACACCGGAAAAATTTCTCGGCGACATCACGGGGAACCTCTCCTCAAAGCGCGGGCAGATCAATGCGATCGCGGAGCGGGGGACGCTCCGGCTCGTGAAGGCCCGAGCGCCGCTCGCCGAGCTTTTTGGTTATGTGACGACGCTCCGCTCCCTCACCCAGGGTCAAGCGAGCCCGAATATTGAGTTTGACCACTACGCTATCGTGCCGCCGAACGTGGCGCAAACGATCATAGAGAGTAGGAAGTAGAAGGATTTTAAGGTCTGGTGAGCGGTACGACATCTGGCAAGGGCGGTTGACACGAGAGTACCGATTTTACTGGCTCAACGCCCTGCCCTCCAGGCAGGGTCGTTTATAAAAAATACTCGGCGCCTTGATCTCAAGGCGCCGAAACAGTTTGCGGGACGGACTCATGTATGAGTCCGTCCCGCTTTTTGGTTTATCGTTGTACTTACGACTGCGGCAGCCAAATTTTGACCGCAATCGTAATTTCTTCACATCCCACGGGCCTAAAACCAATCGCGGAGACGCCCGTTAGTTTCGGGTGGTCTGCTTCGTTTTCCCATCCGTACGGCCCGACCTGGATGACCTCCTTCTTTATTTCAAGGCCGTATGGACCACTCTTGCGTTCAACGAGGTGCTCGATCGCGCAGGGCGGCCCAATCCTCTTCCAGTTATACTCGGAGGGCTTCTGCCCCGGACTGACGCTCGCAAATGTAACGAGCGCCTGCCTTTCAAGTGGTTGATTTCGGTAGGCCTTTATCAACCTCTCCCCCTCTCTCATCTCCGCCCGCCAGTTCCACACCTGGCCTGGATAGAGATAGAGCGACTGCTGCGGGGCGGGCGCGCGCGTACTCTGCGGCGGAGGAGGTGCGATCGGAGCAGGCTTTTCTTTCGGAGCCGGGGGCGCTTCCTCTGGAAAGAGCCCGGGGTTCTCTCGACGGAATTTTTCGATGTGCTCGTCGACATCTTTTTTCACGCCTGCACCGAGTTTGTACTCCTCAAACACCTCCGTGATCTCGCTCGGTGTAAGCAGTCTGCCGTCCTTCTTCGCCTTTTTCTCAATGGCCGTAATTTTTTTAACGGCGTCATCGCTGGCCTTCGTCGTGTGCTCTTTGAGCGCGGCGATCAGGCGCTGTGCGAGCTCTGAGTTCGGCATCGACGAGTCCACTTTCCTCACCGCAGCTACTTTTCGCTGTCGCAGCCACCCATCTGTCGCCCCCCCCATTTCTGGCCATCCTGCGAGCACGGTCTGAGCAAAAAGCGGCAGGTAGAGGAGAAAGACGGCGAGTCCGAGCATCCTCACAAATCCCGATCCGAGTGTGAGCATCGCAAACACTGCGATGAGCATTGCAATCGAGGTGAAGAGGAGCGCCTGTGCTGACATCTCCTCGCCCATGATGAGCTTGAGGAGGGCGTCGGAATTCGCGATTTTTTCCGCGAGGGCATTTGACGCCTCGGGGGCGAGTATGGCCATAAGGGCGATGAAGAGCGTCGCGATTGCAGTGAACCAGACGATCTTCGGCCACCCGAGCGCTCCTTGTTGCCAAATGGCATAGGCGACGAGGATTGTCCCCACAACGAGCCCGAGGAGCGAAACCAAGGGGTTATTGTGGAGTGGCAACCAGAGAGCGATGAGCCCTACGGCAAGCTCGCTCGCGAGTATCGCCGCGACGATCCGGGCGTACTCGATAATACCGCGGAGTGGTAGAGCGAGCGCGTCACCAAAGGTGTCCACGCCTCGTTCCGTCCCCGCGATTGCTGTTCCGACAACGACTCCTGTAATGAGGTGTCGCAACGAGAGCCAGAGCAGGGTGAGAGTGAGGGTCACTGCCCCAAGCTCAAGAAGGATCAATTTCACGCTCATGTTACTGAAGAACGCGAGCGGGACGATACAGACGAGGAACACTCCGACTTCGATGACGAGGGCTCCACGGAGCGTGCGCAGTTCTGGGACGACGTGGCGCAGATAGCTGGTCGTTGCGTGCCGTGATGCGCTACCCCATAGTAATCCGATGGATCCCCACAGTGTGCTGAAAAAGCCCATTACTTTCTCCTTCTTTGCGCTTCAAGCACTGCGAGTTGCTCTTGCGCCTCACGCCGCTCTTTGCGGTCCACACTGTGGAGCGCCTTTTTGCGGAGTTTAATTTCCGCATCGAGAGCGGCGTTTGTACTTTCGAGGCGTTTATTGAGCGCCTCTAGTATTTTTGTCCCAGTATCTCTGATCGCGCGAGCTTTCTGCTTTAGGTGCTCCGGCCGCGTGCGCCTACGCATACGTCGAAAGAACACTCTTGCCTTGACGGTCAGTGTTTTGCGGAGTGAGCGCAGAGTTGGGGCAACATACCGCAGACAGCCAATCGTTGCGTGTCGGGATGCTCTTCCACAGAGTAGTCGAATGCCTGCCCAAAGTGTACTGAAGAAACCCATCATTTACCTCCTCTTCTCTGCTTCGAGCGCCGCGAGTCGTTCTTGGGCTTCGCGTCTTTCGGCACGTGTTGCGCCGTAGAGTGCCTGTTTGCGCAGTGTGATTTCCTCATCGAGTGCAGCGTTTGAGTCTGTAAGGCTCTTGTTCATCGAAGAGAGTGCGGTAGTAGCAGTGTCTATGGCCGTGAGGATTCTCTGCTTGAGGTTTTCTGGCCGCGTGTCGATGCGCATGCGCATTGCCATGTCGAACTCATCGTCCGAGAGTGCAGCGTAGACACAAAGCCGTTCGATCGCACGCTGCATGTCGAATGTCTTGCCATCAGGGTCAAGAAGCATTTTCTCGAGCACAATTTCCCACAGGTCTTCCCGTTTGGTGCGCATAACCATACGGTACCTTCGATTGATCACCGCGATGTACGGTCCATATTGTTTCATGTCCTTGCGCATCTCGACAAGGACGGTATCGAGGAAGTCATGAGGCTGATCCTTCGACAATTCCTCCACTTGCTCCTGAGCTGTCTCGAAGGCGAGATCAACAAGCTTGCCTCCGATTGCGCCGGTGAGCGTGCCGCCGGTAAACGAACTCAGTATCTTCTTCACCCATCTGAAAATGAACATCTCGCTCTCCTTCTTATCTCCGTACTGTTAGTACGGGTAGTAGATTGCTGCTCGCGCTCTGTGGTGGCACGACACTCGGCAGCGGCCCCTTGAGATCGATCTTGGTCGTGAGTCCAGTGCCGAGCAGTGATACGATCACGTGGCATGGGCCATCCGTTCGTACGCAATGTGGAATCGCCCCGTACTCTTTCGTGGTATCAAGAGCGGGAGGCCGATTTGGCTCAAGAACTGCCACCGGCCAATCAGGCACGCCGCCTTTCTCGCCCACCGCCTCGATGAGTAGATAGTACTCTGCCGCATGTCCCTGTGGGTGAAAGCTGACGAGGAGTTTTGTCGGCGGTTTCTTTTCAGGCGCGATCGCGGTGCAGACTTCGCGCACCGAGAGCGCCGTATTGACGAGCCGCGCGCGTATGTCGTACGTTCCGTACTCAAACACACGCACTGCCTTGCTGGCGCCTTTCTCGTCGGTGACGAGAGCGCACCACGGTTCGTTGTTTGCCGTGAATTCGATCGGGCTATCTCGGAAGGGTTTCGATTGCTGCCTTCCAATTTTGCTCCCGAGCGTGACGATACACTGCACTTCAATCCCGCCCTCGACGGGTTTCGTCGTGAGCGCGAGGTCGAGCGTTACCGCCTGCTCCACGCCGTTGATCTCCATCGTTTCCGTCTGCTTCGCCACGGGTATCTCCTCTTTGTTCGTTTCGTACGTTTGGCCATTTGGCCTGTAAAAGTGCTGAATTTCTGCTTTTATTCTTATCACAAATCATAATAAAAGTCAAGCTTTGTCCAACAGTTTTGCCCAACGTACATTCAATCCAAGTAAGGTGTTAGTAATTCACCTTACGCACTGATCTCCGAAGTTCATCCTCGCGCTCAATGCGTCCGCCAACGCCGTAATTGCGCACAACGAGTAAGGCGAGGCGGCCACTCACTAAAATTTAGCAAAATATGTAGCATATTCCAGCGATCGCATTTATATGCTATCTCGTCGAAGCGCTCCGTTATGGCCGTGTAGTGAGTCTCAAAGAGCTACAAGGCGGAGCATGCGTATGTATCAGCGGCCAGTGCGTAAGGTGAGTTAGTAGATCCATTGCTTAATCGTGCATAATCTTCTACACTTGAAGTGTAAGATTAGATTTCTATGGATGAACTAATTACTCAAAAAAATCGCTTTGAGATACGCCTTAATGGGCTATCCTCCGAGGTCTGGTCAAAGCTCAGGCAAATAGATGAACTAAAGGGGCAATGGATCGCTGGAACCCAACTCAGCCCCCAAGTTTTAGGCCGTCTCAAGTGGTCAACTTTAATTACCTCTACGGGTGCCTCTACTCGTATTGAAGGCGCCAAGCTCTCCGATGAAGATATTGAGAAAATGATGCGAGGAATAGGCATACAGAAATTCACCGATAGGGATACACAGGAAGTACAAGGATATTATGAGCTCTTGGAGAATGTATTTGATTCATGGAAGTCGCTTACCTTCTCAGAAAGTTCTATCAAACACTTCCACGGAGAGCTTCTTAAATATGTAGAGAAAGACCAAACTCACCGCGGTGACTACAAGAAGCAGGAAAACAAAGTTCACATGGTCAACGAAGCCGGAGAATCTGTCGCTGTGCTTTTTGACACGACACCAGCGTACCTTACGCCCAAAGAAATGCAGGAGCTCGTAGAGTGGACACAAAAAATATTGGCAGAAAGAAAATATCACCCGCTCATCGTTATCGGAAATTTTCTTGTTGAGTTTTTGCAAATTCATCCATTCCAAGATGGTAACGGCCGTTTGTCTCGCGTGCTTACTAACCTTCTTTTACTGAAAGAGGGGTACTTATATGTGCCGTATGTATCGCACGAGAAGCTGGTAGAGGATAACAAGCCCGATTACTATGTGGCGCTCAGAAGAAGTCAAAAGACATTCAAATCCGCACACGAAGATATCGTACCGTGGCTCGATTTCTTTTTCGGCGTACTCTTGAAGCAAGCGCACCTAGCGGTTGCTCTACTCTCAAAGGAAAACATAGAAAAACTCTTGTCGCCAAAACAGTTGGCAGTGTGGGGATTTCTCAAAGAAATTGAATCAGCATCGCCTGGCGAAATTGCAAAAACTGCTGGTGTTGCTCGTCGTACCGTCAACCAGGCGCTCGATAAGCTTCTCCGTCTAAGAAAGGTGGAGCGTGTTGGTCTCGGCCGGACGACGAGATATAAAAAAACATAGACATTGATTGCATAATGCACAGTCTTTCTGACTTTCACTTTTCTGGCTTTGAACATAGAATGGAGTCTAGCGTATGAGCTTCACCGACCCTACACACGTCCTCTCTCAATTCGGCCTCTCCGAAGGCGCGTGCGTTGCCGACTTCGGCGCCGGCTCGGGCGCCTATACGCTTGCGGCCTCAGCGCTCGTCGGCGCAAGCGGCAGGGTCTACGCGGTAGACGTTCAGAAGGACCTGCTGACGCGGATTAAAAATGCCGCGAGAGAGAGCGGCGCGAGAAACGTCGAGGTCGTGTGGGGAGATGTTGAGAAGCCGGGCGGTACAAAACTCGGGGAAAAGACGCTTGACGCAGTAATCGTCTCGAACCTTCTGTTTCAGCTTGAGGATAGAGAAGGTTTTCTCGCCGAGGTTCTCCGCGTCCTCAAACCCCGGGGCCGAGTGTTGGTGGTAGACTGGAGCGATTCGTTCGGCAATATGGGCCCGCGGCCGCAGGAGGTAGTTCTGAAGAGCACCGCGCGCGCGCTCTTTGAGAGCCGCGGCTTCACGCTCGAGCGGGAGATTGATGCGGGGGAGCACCACTACGGGTTGGTGATGAGAAAAACGTAGTGCCTTGAGCACGATTTTTTAGCAAGCCGATTGCATATAGCGTAAAGTCAAAGCTCAAAAGTCAAAACTACAACTCAAAGCGCAAAACTCCAAACCGAATGTGAAAATTTTCTGCGCGTGGATTAGCTTTAAGGTTTTTGGTTGTGGTTTTGAGCTTTGATATTTGCGTTTTGAGTTTTCAACATGAAGAATTCCAACATTTTCCAACTCGTCGTCCTCGGACTTTTTTTTGCCGCGGCGCTCGTCGGGGTGATTCTTTTTGCCGGCTTCCGCGCAAAGCCACCGGAAGGCGCATTCGCCCACGAGGTTGTGATCTGGGGGACGGTGAGCGCTCGTGCCATGGATGAGCTCATCGACGCGACAGTCGAGCGCCTCGGCGAGGTGGCCTTTCGGGTGCAATATGTTGAAAAGCGCCATGAGGCGTTTGAGCGCGACCTACTCGAGGCGCTCGCGAGCGGCGTCGGTCCTGATCTTATTCTGATCCCGCAGGATGAGATTCTCACCTATGCAAATAAGCTGCGCGAAATTCCGTTTGAGTTCTACTCCGAGCGCGCGTTCAAAGACACCTTTGTCGAAGAGGGCGAGCTTCTGTTGACGAGTAAGGGGACTATGGGTCTCCCGTTTAGCATTGACCCCCTGGTGCTCTACTGGAATCGGACGACGTTCGCGAGCGCCGGGCTCGTCGAGCCGCCGCGTTTTTGGGACGAGTATTTTGCGCTCGCGCGGGACCTCACTCTGCGTAATGAGGCGGGAACTATTGTGAGGAGTGCCGTCGCGCTCGGCGAATTCGCCAACGTGACGAATGCGAAAGAAATATTCGCCGCGCTGGTCTTTCAGGCGGGGAATCCCATCGTAGAGCGCGATGATCGAGACAGCCCGGTCTCCGTGCTCGACGCCCGAGAAACCGACCGCTCCGCATCACCCGCCGAGGCGGCGCTGCGCTTCTATATAGACTTTTCAAACCCGGTCAAGCCGACCTACTCATGGAATCGCTCCCTGCCGACTTCAGAGAACGTGTTTCTTGCCGGTAACCTCGCAACGTACCTCGGGTTCGCGAGCGAGATTCCGGGCATCAGCGCGAAGAACCCGAACCTCAATTTCGATGTCGCGATGCTTCCGCAGGCGCGG
>Ga0114944_1000416_pt1 | contig 10900 bp, 14 predicted proteins | sample OV2TP2_FD_89582 | JGI IMG/M metagenome (GOLD analysis project Ga0114944, IMG submission 89582) | Hot spring microbial communities from Beatty, Nevada to study Microbial Dark Matter (Phase II) - OV2 TP2 | ecosystem: Environmental > Aquatic > Thermal springs > Hot (42-90C) | place: USA: Beatty... | reverse complement strand
TCTAATACACCGGTGTTAGCCAATTAGAGTACTTTTCGTTTTTGTTCATAACAATATTGGCATATTCAGACATTAGCTGTTTTGTTATTCTACCAGCTCTACCGTTGCTAACCTTTTTGTGATCTATCCAAACAATTGGAGTAATCTCTGCTGCTGTTCCTGAAAGAAATATCTCATCAGCAAGGTAAAGTTCACCCCGTGTAATTTGCCTTGAAGATACTTTCAAACCAATATCGTTTGCAATACAAAACACTGTGTCCATTGTAATGCCTTCAAGTGCCGAAGAGTCAAGAGATGGTGTTATTATCTCATTATCTCTTACAATGAAGATATTCTCTCCAGGAGCTTCACTTACATTTGCATGTTGATCTAAAAGAATGGCTTCATCATAACCACTTCTCTTACATTCTTGGGTAGATAAAATCGAATTCAGATAGTTGCCGCCCATTTTTGCAAGTGGCGGTGTTGAAGAATCTGAAAACTTTCTCCATGAGGTAACACAGGCTGTTATTCCATTTTTGTTAAATAAATCACCAAATGGAAACATGAAAACAGCAACATGTGTTGGGGCCTTTTCTGTTACATGTAGATTTATTCCATATTGACCCACAAAATAAAACGGTCTAAGGTAACAAGATTGCTTCATATTGTTTTTTTTACAGAGATTTACAATTGCGTTTTTTATTTGTGAATCAGTATAGTTCAGTGTTATAGAATAGAATTTTCCAGAATTTCTAAATCGCTTTATGTGATCGTCAAGCCTAAAGATATACAGATTTTCTGAATTCCAATAGCCCCTAATTCCTTCAAAAATTGAGGTTCCGTAGTGAATAGCGTGTGTGGTAACTGGCACATTTGCTTTTTCAATAGTTACAAACCTTCCATCAAACCACACAAATTTCGAATAAGAAAATTTCACAAGGGGGGTGAAATAATATCTATAATTAATGTATTCTACTCCATCGCAACTTGATTATTGACCCTTAAGCTGTACCTGCTGATGTTGTGCTTACCACTGACAAACTTCCTAGATATTTATCTATTTCATTGATTGCAAGTTTATCTCTTCCAATTACATCGAACTTTTGCAAGATTGTTTCAAATCGTCGTTCTTCTTCAACCTGTTCATTCACATACCATTGAAGGAAGGTAAACGTGGTGTGATCCTTTTCTTTTTGAGCTAGCTCAACCATCTTGTTTATCAACTTTGTAACTTGTTGTTCATTTGATAATGCAATCTTACAAAGTGATTCAAGCGACTTGAAAGTTTTTGGGGGCTGTTTAACTTGTGAAACCACCGCAGGAACGCTAATTTTGTTAAGATATTGAATTATCTTTAGCATGTGTTGTCTTTCTTCATTGGACTGTTGGTAGAATAATTTGGCCCCTCCTTCATAACCAGTTACCACACACCAAGAAGCCATTGACAAGTAATAATTTGAAGCGTAGGCCTCCATTGCTATCTGATCATTCAAGGCTTTTGTCATTCTGCTTGAAATTTTCATTATAAAGATTCTAAATTTGCTATGAATAAATGTTATTTTCGTGCTTTAACGAAAAATGATTTTATTCTTTTAGGAATTAAGATAAATGACAGATTTTTTGTAAACTCATAATGGATTAATGATTTAGCTACTTTGACCAATAACCATCTTTTGGAAATTTCATTCCAGCAACTCGTGTCGTGTTATCGTCAATCTTTGCAAATTTTTCTACTACATCCCAGTGTTGCTCAATTATTTTCACTACTTCTACAGGGACATCTTTTTCCCAATCAGTTTTTTTGCCAAGCCCTGCATCATACAGCTTTGTTTTAACAGACGATGCTGAAACTTTTTTTCTTTCACCGACTTTGGGATTTAGACGATACATTTTGAGCATGTATGCCTCTGATTTGTCACCGGTGTATGTAAAAAAATCACCTTCAATTTCATCAAGTATTTGATTTCTAAGCTTCCAAGAGGCTGGCGAAAGAAGGGGAGGTAGGTATCTTGAAAATGGTGCATAAAAGGTATAATTTCTTGATACAGAAATAGAATCTCCAAACACAGAGTCAAGCATTTCCTTTCGTAGCTCATATGTGAAGGGAAAGCTTCTACTGTTAATTTCAGCCCCATCTTTTAAAAAAATTACAGGCATAACTTTTACAATATCCGACCGTTCTTTTAGATCATTAATTATCTCAACATGAGCGTTTGTGACAGGATTTAGGTGTGCAAGATAAATTGATGTCGTCAATTGAGCTTTTTTCAAGTTGGTTCTATTTCAATGATTGATTTTTTTATAATCTGGGGACGATGGGACTTGAACCCATGACCTCCAGCGCCCGAGGCTGGTAGTATACCAAGCTAACCTACGTCCCCAACTCTAGGATTTGACTGATGATATTATTTCTTTAAAAAAGAGAATGATTAACCGTAGGATTCGTACTTTACTTCAAAACTTCCGTCTTTGCGTTTCTCACGTTCTGTAAGAAATCCACGTGGTTTTAGAAAGTCCATTACACCATCAATTGTTCCTTGCCAACCACAAATGTAGAAGATTGTGTTCTCTTTTGTTATCTTTTCACCTGCAAGTTCTTCTAATGGAGAAGGACTGCCATCTCTTGGTCTCAAAAACGTCTCTACTCTTCCTGTTTGGCCACCCCAAGATCGGTTAAACCACTCTTGAGGACGACTTATGGTAGCTCTGTATCTAAAGTTCCACTTGTCTTTTCCCTTATCAAGACTTTCATATTCTAAGTTTGTGAGAAGTTCTTTGTATCCAAGCTCATCAACATAACTTGCTCCATGTAAAACTATGATCTCTCTTCTGTCTCCCACATCATGAAGATGTTGGGCATAGCTAACAAAAGGTGCAAGTCCGGTCCCTCCACCAAGACAAACAACTCTTCTTTCATCTTTTCTTCCATCTGGAAGCTTTTCATTAATGGTGAATGCACCTGTTGGTCTAATCCAAGAAATCTCATCTCCTTCTCTGAGATTAAATAACTGAGTTGTTAGTCTACCTGGAACTGGTTTTCTTACCCACCTGATGTAAAGTTCAACGAATTTTCTGTTTTCTGGATGCGAAGCTATTGAGTATGCTCGTCTTACTATTTTTCCACCTTCTGTGGGATTTGGCATTCCAATTGTAATAAACTGGCCCCCTTTGTATTCTGGAACAATGCCATCATTTGGAACTAATCTGAAAATTGCGAGGTCTTCTTTTAGTAATTGAACATAAGTAACTGTTGCTTTGTTTTCAACGACCATTCGTCTGATCAGATCTTTTGTGGTTAAAAATCTTATGTAAATTTTTTACAAGTTTGAAAAATTCGCTAAACGTTAATAACTAAACCAAAAAACCTTATCCGATCAACATTTTCTGCTGATCAAAAAAGGGGCCGGTCGTCTAGACTGGTAGGATACGCCCTTGGCATGGGTGAGATCGTGGGTTCAAATCCCACCCGGTCCACTAACTTTGTTGTGCTTGAATGATTAGTTTTTCAAGCTCTACATCCTTTTCTTTTGAAATTTCCTTAATTTCTTCAGGAAGAATTTTTTCACCGATGTCAATTGCCGCTTTAAGCGCGCTTTTTTTTACTTCCATATCAGAGTCCAAAAGGCAATTATGAATTGCATTTTTTGCTTCCTCAGCTCTTAGATATCCTAATGCACCTAACGCACATGACCTTACCATCGAAATTTCATCTTTTGTAAGATTTAGGATTGAAGGAATTGCTTCTGAATCTTTTCTATTTGCTAAAATTAAAGCAGAAAAACCTCTTACGTTCTTACTTTCTGAATTCAGACAGTCAATTAACATCTTCGCGATGTCATTTTTGTTTAGTACCAAGGAAGAAAAAGCTTCTCCGCGTACTTCGATTTCAGGGTCATCAAGGGTTGAGATCATTTTATTAACGATTTTGCGATCTGAAACATTTGAGAGTGATTCTAAAAGTTGGATCTTTTCATCTTTTGACCCAGAATCTAAAACTTGATTTATTTTTGCCAAAGATAATTCCATCTAAATCTACCATAAATTAATCAGAGAGATAGATAATTTTTCATAAAATCTCTCCCAAACCAAAATTTGTTCAATCTTAGATTTAAATTATCCCGGGTTTGTTTAGGGTTTATGTCAACCGAAGCAAGAGACACCATATTCATTGGTAAGAAGCCATTGATGGCGTATGTTACATCTACGCTAATTCAGTTGGCAAACTTACCATCCGTTCACATCAAAGCTAGAGGTCTTAGCATCGGAAGAGCAGTAGATGTTGCACAAATCATCGCTCGCAAAACCGAAAATGCTGGATACGCTATAGGAGAGATCAAAATAGGCTCTGAATCACTAGAGTCAAGGGACGGCAAACAAAGAAACGTTTCAACAATTGAAATCGAAGTAAAGAGAAACCAAAGCTAAACGCTCTTTACTTGCGATTTTTATTTTATTCTCTTTTTGAAAAGCCATATCTTTCTTCAAGTTTTCTGAATTTTGATAGTTCAACCACTTCATTAAACTGGTCAAAACTCACAAGTCTGTTTTCAAGCCTTTTTGTCGTTCCTTTCTTTTTTAGCTCCCTCAGGATGTGGAATGACGCATAGGTGTTTGCGTATAGGATTGAGAGTGGATACAGAATTATTTTAAAACCCATCTTATAGAGGTTAAAGGCAGAAGTAATTGGGGTTCTGCCACCCTCAATCATGTTTGCAACAAGCGGTGCTTTGATTGCCTTACCAATCTTTTTCATCTCATCCAAAGACTTGGGGGCTTCAACAAAAATTACATCAGCTCCTAGTTTTTTGTTTTCAAGCCCTCGCTTAATAGCTGCATCAAGACCCTCTGTTGCTCTTACATCAGTTCTAGCCACAATTATGAACTCTTTACTGCTACGCGCATCAAGAGCAGCTCCTAACTTTTCTGCATATTCTTCTTGTGATACTACTTCCTTTCCTTGCATATGACCACAACGTTTTGGCCATCGCTGATCCTCAAGAAACATTCCTGAGGCACCAGCAGCTTCAAGCTCTTTTACTAGTTTCCAAACACTTAACGCATTGCCATATCCAGTGTCAGCATCTACAATAACAGGAACTGAAACAGCACGACAAATCCTTCTCGCGCTTTCTATAGTCTCAGTTGCACCAATAAAACCGTAATCGGGCATACCAAAAAGAGTAGCGGAGGTACCATAACCAGTTTGAAACATTGCTTCAAACCCAACCTTCTGAGCTATTTTAGCTCCAATTGCATCATAGACGCCAGGAATTACAAGTGCTTTGTTTTGCTTCAAAAGCTGGCGAAGTGTTTTCAACGAAAGTGATTTTCGGATGAATTATTTATGATTTTAAATTAAATTAAAACTAAATGAAGTCAGATCCTCAGACCGCCACAACTCTTCAATTCAAGCTAGCAAAAAAGATCATTAAAAAAAATATTCTCCCTCAAAAAATAAGAAAAATTTGTGCTGTTGATGTCTCCTATAAAAGCGAATATGCCTTTTGTGCAGCCGTTGTTTATGATGCTTTTAAAGGGGGTATTACTGAACTTGTTAAAATTAGACAAAAAGTAACTTCTCCATATATTCCAGGACTCTTTATGTTAAGGGAGGCAAAACCTATCTTAGTAGCTCTAAAACGGCTTGAATCAAAATTTGATGTACTGTTGGTTGATGGTCATGGAAGAGCTCATCCTAGATTTTGTGGTATTGCATGTTATGTTGGATTAAAAATAAATAAACCAACAATAGGTGTGGCAAAAAGATTACTTTGTGGTAAAATAAGATCAGATGGTAAAGTGGAATTTAATGGTCAAATAGTTGGCCACGTACTAAAAAATCAAAACCACAAAATCATTGTAAGTATAGGACATAAAATTAGTTTAAGGACAGCTTCTAGAATAGTCTCAAGTTTAATTAAACCTAGTTTTTGGTATCCAGAACCCTTAAGATTAGCAGATTTTAACTCAAAGAAGTTCAGAACAGAAAAAAGTCATTAGAATTATTCAATCGGAATATCTTTTCCCTTTCTTTTTGCTTCATTCTCATCAAGCTTTTTTAATTCAGATTCAAGAAATTTCCTATACCTTTGAGTTTCCTCTTTTGTCATATTAGAAACGTTTGAGCTAAGCGTTGACCCAATTGTAGATATCTTTTCAAGAAGATCTATTGCAACAAATCGTCCTACGTTTCCAATTCGAAACAGAACGTCAAGTTGCTTTTTTACAACTTCATTAATTTGCGCAACATCTTCAGCAGTTGTTCGACCCTTTCGTGTTATCTGATATTTGCCATCTTTTGTTTCTTCAATTAGTCCTTCGTCCAAAAGTCGCCCAAGTAACGGATAAATCAGACCAGGTGAGGGTTTCCAAATTCCATGACTTTCTTCGTTGGCATGATCGATGATCTCTTTTCCAGTACTCGGTTTTTCTTTTAAGAGTTCAAGGATGTAGTATCTTGAAAATCCTCGAGGTACTGAGCTCCGAACTCTTTGGAACCAATCCGCTATCATCGCTAGTGATATCGCTAGCGATATATATTAATGCTTTGATGAAAAGTTCTGCTGTGAAATTGACTAATTTTTAGATGTACTGTAGAACTTGATGAAATTTTTGATGAAATAATTTTAGAATACATATTTAACCGCATATCAGAGGTTTAGATGACGTAAATGGCCGAGTCAATAGAACACGATCTTATCATCTGTGGATCTGGCTTGGCTGGATTAAGAGCAGCGATTGAAGCTGCAAAAAAAAATTCAAAGATAAAGATTGCAGTACTATCAAAGGTTCAAGTTATGCGTTCTCACTCTGTATCAGCAGAGGGTGGAACTGCTGCTGTAATTTTTGAAGACGAAGGAGATTCTATAGAGTCTCATATTTATGATACCATTAAGGGTAGTGACTTTTTAGCAGATCAGGATGTTGCTGAAAGACTTTGTAAAGAAATACCAAAAGAAATCTTTCAGCTTGAAAGATGGGGTATGCCTTGGTCAAGAAGACAAGATGGAAAAATTGATCAAAGGGGTTTTGGCGGTTATAGTTTTCCAAGAGCAACTTATGCCTCTGACAAAGTAGGATTCTTTGAAATGCAAACACTTTATGACACATGTCAAAAATTTGATAACATTGAATTTCTAAATGAATGGTTTGGGACATCGATTATTCATGATGGTCAACGATTTCGTGGCATTACAGCAATCGAGATTTCATCAGGAACTTTCTATGCAATTAAAGCAAAAGCGCTGATTATTGCAACAGGTGGGGCAGGTAGAATTTACAGTTATTCAACTTATGCTCTTTCAGCTACTCCTGATGGAATTGATATGGCGTATCGCGCTGGCTTGGCTATGAAAGATATGGAGTTTGTACAATTTCATCCAACGGGAATTTTGCCATCAGGAATCTTAATAACAGAAGGTGCAAGGGCAGACGGTGGTTACCTTTTGAATAACAAAGGAGAGAGATTTATGAAAAATTATGCACCCTCAAAGATGGAACTTGCCCCAAGGGACGTTGTTTCGAGGGCCATGATTACCGAGATTAACGAAGGGCGAGGTTATAAGCACGAAACAGGAGTCCAATGTTTAAAACTTGATCTCAGACATATAGGTGATGAGAAAATTAAAGAAAAACTTGGTGGAATCAGAGAAATTTCAATAAAATTTTCAGGTATTGATCCAGCTGAAGAAATTCTTGATGTTAGACCTGTATGCCATTACATGATGGGTGGTATTCATACTAACATAGATGGTGCAACTGAGCTACCAGGAGTTTGGGCTGCTGGTGAGGCAGCTTGTAATAGTGCTCATGGCTCCAATAGACTTGGTGCAAACTCAACATCGGAATGCATAGTTTGGGGAAAAATTACAGGAGCACTCGCTGTTGATTACATCGAAAGAGGAGTTCCAGAGACGCCATGGCCTTACCATCTTGTAGAAGCAGAAGAAAAAAGAATCTATGATGAAATATTCAGGGGAAAAGGTCAAACAAATCCTTATGATATAAAACAAGAACTAACCGACATAATGAATGAAAAGGCCTACGTTTTTCGAGATGAGCAAGGCCTTATTGAAGGACTAAAAAAAGTAAGAGCATTAAGAGAACAAACTTGGAAACATGTTGATGATAATGCAAAAGAATACAACACAAACTTTACTCACGTCATGGAACTAGATTCAATGTTTAGAGTGTGTGAGGTAGTATTGATTGGCGCAATAAATAGAAAAGAATCTAGAGGAGCTCATTATAGAACCGATTATCCCCGCCGTGATGACAAAAATTTCTTACATCACACCCTTGCTTATTATGATCCAAAAGAACCTATAATGAAAAAAAAGCCAGTTACTATAACTAGATATCAACCAGTGGAGAGAAAATACTAGATGGAAAGAGTCGATGAAAACAAAGAAGGAATTAGAGGGATGGCAAATCCCGCTCGATACGGTATTGAAAGAGTAGCGTATTGGTTGATGAGATTAAGCGGTCTTGGCCTTCTTGCTTATTTTGTAGCTCACATCTATGAAACTGGTGCTATTCTTAGAGGAATAGCTGGTTGGGAAGAGATGCTTGCAATCACACAAACACCAGAAGGTCACATCATACTTGCAATTGTAATAGGCATGTGTGTATTTCATACGGTAAATGGCATACGAGTGATGCTTGGCCATGGTGGAGTAGGAGTAGGAAAACCAGGACGACCTGATTATCCATACATTCCACAGTCACAAAACGTCCGTCACAAAATTGCAATTTATTCGTCAATCGTCCTTGCTGCGTTTGCTATGATGTATGGACTAGCAGTAATGTTTGGTGTATGATATGAGAGAAAGCATTATTATGAAAACTCATTATGGAACTGCACTTGCTGCTGTGGCTTTAGTTGCAGTTCATGTATTGTTCAGACTAACACAAGGCTTTTCAGAATCCTTACAATATGAAAGTGTAATTGCAAACTATCAGTTCTTGCCATATGCAGGCATGCTTGAAATCATTTTGATTTTATTATCAATTCATGGATTTAATGGACTTCGAGTGATTTTACTTGAATTAAAACAAGGAAGAGCGTATGAGAAAGTTGTTTCTTATGGTTGTATTGCTGCAATGCTAGCAGTTATAGCATATGGTTCTAGAACCATATTCATGACAAGTATGGGGATGGTATAGTGTCAACAACTCCAAAGATAGCAGCAGAACAAGCCACAACAATCGTCTCACCCGCAAAGACAATCACACTTCGAATCCAAAGATACAACCCAAACACTGATCAGAAGAAAAGGTGGATAGATTTTCAGATACCTTATGAAAAGTGGACAACAGTACTTGATGCCATTTTAGATGCAAAAGAACACTTTGATCACTCAATTGGAGTTCGTTATTCATGCAGACAAGCATCCTGTGGTTCTTGTGGAATGATAATCAATGGTAGACCACGACTTGCTTGTTTTACCAAAATTACCGAGCTTGGAACTAACATCATTACGGTAGAACCCATGTACAACTTTCCAATAATTCGTGATTTGGTTGTTAGTTTTGAAAGATTATTTAATAATCACAAAAAAATTAAACCCTTTCTTATCAGAGAAGATTCTGAAATTACTCAAAGAACAAAAGAATTGTTACAAACTCCAGAAGAAGTTGAAAGATACATCCAATTTGCTAACTGTATAAAGTGTGGACTTTGTAACTCCGCATGTCCTACAATGGCAACTGACTCTTCTTTTATGGGCCCGCAAGCACTTACTCAGGCATACAGGTACGTTAGTGACAATAGAGACAAGGGTAAGGATGACAGACTCAAAATTATTGACCAATCTCATGGAATATGGAGATGTCATTTTGCTGGCTCGTGTAGTCAAGTTTGTCCCAAAGGCGTAGATCCGGCCATGGCAATCCAACTGTTAAGGGGATATCTTCTAGGATTTAGAAGTTAATTTTTTGGCTTTTTTGGGTTTGGGCTATTATTCACCTGATTGTTTATTTGCTCAGCCATAAAGTGATTTGAAACATTTACCTTAACGTCATCAATCCCATCTAATTTTAAGAGGTTATCATGAACATCTTGTGCGATCTTAAATCCAAATACAGCAGGACAGAATGGACTTGTTAGATGCAAATCTACTTTAACGTTATTTCCAGTAATATCGACCTCGTCAATCAACTCGAGTTCGGTAATTGAAGTATTTATCTCAGGATCTACAATTTTTGAAAGTTCATCAAAAATTTTTACTCGTAGTTGTTTGATATCCTGTGACATGGACGCAAGAGCGTCTATGCTATATATAACCATTCAAAATGTTATGGTGAAATGTATCGAGCAAGGCTTGGAAGTGACATTAGCAAAATAACTCTTGATTATGTTTCATCAATTTCTGATGATGCTGAGATAGCACTTTATGATATCATCGGAAGTCAGGCTCACGTAATCATGCTTTATGAAAATAAACTAATTACAAAAAATGATGTAAAAAAAATTCTATCTGCACTTGAGAAACTAAAAAAAGAAAAATTCGATAAAAAAACTGACGCAGAAGACATTCATGAGCTAATTGAATCTTTAGTAATCAAAAAGGCCGGACTAACAAGCGGCGGAAAAATGCATACTGCACGATCACGAAATGATCAAGTATCACTTGACATTAGAATGAAAATTCGAGATGATATGAACATCCTCTGCAACTGTCTATTAGACACAATAGAAACATTGATCTCAATTGCTAAACAACATCAAAAAACAATCATGCCACTTTACACTCATCTTCAACAAGCACAGGTTGGTGTATTTTCACACTACCTAATTGCATATGCTGACTCGTTGTTCCGTGATGTTGACAGACTTTATGCATTGTATGGAAGAGTAAATCAGAGTCCACTTGGAGCTGGTCCCATTGGTGGTACAACTCTTCCAATTAACAGGATG
>Ga0114944_1000413_pt1 | contig 10917 bp, 12 predicted proteins | sample OV2TP2_FD_89582 | JGI IMG/M metagenome (GOLD analysis project Ga0114944, IMG submission 89582) | Hot spring microbial communities from Beatty, Nevada to study Microbial Dark Matter (Phase II) - OV2 TP2 | ecosystem: Environmental > Aquatic > Thermal springs > Hot (42-90C) | place: USA: Beatty... | reverse complement strand
CTCGCCGAGGGCGACACCATCGCCGTCTGGCCGCCGGTCGCCGGTGGCTGAGCCAGGGCCGCGCCCCGGACAGGCGATGACGACGAGGACGACCATCCAACCCCGCTATCTGTTTCCCCACGGCGCGCCGCAGGAGAAGGCGCGGCTTAAGCTGATGTCGGTGATGCTCGATCCCCACACCCTCTTCCGCATCGAGGAGCTGGGCCTGGCGCCGGGCTGGCGGTGCCTGGAGATCGGCGCCGGCAACGGCAGCGTCTCGCGCGCGCTGTGCGAGCGCGTCGGCGAGCGGGGCCGCGTGGTGGCGGTCGATCTGGAAACCGAGCTGATCACGGCGGGCGCGCCCGCCAATCTCGAAGCGCGCCGCGCGAACATCCTGGACACCGCATTCGAGGAGGGCGCCTACGATCTCGTCTACACCCGCGCCGTCCTGCACCACCTCCCGCAATGGCGCCAGGCGCTGCAAAGGATGGCCGCCGCGCTCAGGCCCGGCGGCGCGATGCTGGTCCAGGAACCCGACATGCACCCCACCGAAGCCGCCGAGAGCGGCGATTGGCGCGCCTTCTGGATGGGCTTCTTCGCCTGGGGCGGGGAGCGCGGCGTCGACTATCGGCTGGGGCGCAAGGTGCCGCCCGCCTTGAGGGAGCTCGGCTTCGAGGAGGTAAGGAACTTCGGCGAAACCGTCCATTTCGCGGGCGGCTCGGATCCGGCCGAGTTTTACCGTCTTTCCATGGCGCGGATCAGGGACGAGCTCGTCGCCTCCGGCCATGTGAGCAATGTGCTGTTTGAGCGCTTCGTCGCGCTGCTCGCCGACCCCGGCCATTGGGGCATGAACATCTCCTTCATGGCCGCGAGCGGGCGCAAGCCGCGATAGCGGCGCCGGCTTCGCCCGCCGGGCGCCGTTCGCGATCCCGCGCGCCCTAACCAAGGGACCGCTTCTGCTGTATAGAATTTGCACATGGACCTTCACTCGAGGAGGAAGTGATGGTTCGACCGATGCTTTCCATTGCGCTCGCGGCGCTCGCCGTGGTTGGGCTTGCGGCCCTGGACCTGCGTCTTGCCGGCGCGCGGGCCGCGGGTCCGAACGACAGCGCGATCGCCTACACCAACCGCGGCCTGGTCTATCTGGAGCAGGGCGACTACGACCGGGCACTGGCCGACTTCGACAGGGTGGTCAAGCTGTTTCCCGGCAACCCGATCGGCTACTACAACCGGGCGCTCGCCTACCGCAACAGGGGCGACTACCAACGCGCCATCGCCGATTACGGCAAGGCGATCAGGCTCAATCCGAGATATGTGGCGGCCTACAACAACCGGGCCTGGGCCTATTACAAGTGGGACAAGCCCGCGATGGGCTTGCGCGACGCCAACAGGGCGATCGCGCTCGACCGCAAATTCGCCCCCGCCTACGGCACCCGCGCGAACATTTACGAGGCCATGGGCCACAGTGACAAGGCCATCGCCGATCATCGCAAGCTGCTCGAATTGGAGCCGACGAACGAGGAAAGCAAGCAGGCTCTGGCGCGCCTTTCGGCGGCGACCGGCCAGGAGATCGAAAGTCTGCCGCCCGGCGGCGGCCCCGCTCTGTCGCCGCCGGTGAATTCCGGTCCCGGTTCAGATGACCAGGGCGACCCGCAAAACGCAAATTGAAGGACGGCGGCCTTTGACGGCAACGTCCCGGCGCTCAATCTAAAGCTTTTTCGTTTTTAATTGAATCGCTCAAACGCTCTAGCCTTTTGATTTTTCGCGCTTTTTAAAGGAAAACCGGTTCCCACTTTTCCTAAAGCGCTCTAATCGAGCGGCACGCCGGTCTCGAGGATGCCCTTCATGCGCTTCTCGACCCGCGTCTTCACTTCCTCCGGATTGGTGTAGATGTAGAAGCGCCCGTCCCTGATGCCCTGGAGCGCGATTTGCGCGACCTCGTCCGGCGTCATGCCGTTCACGGCGAGCCAGGCGTGGATGCGCTCGCGCCGCCCGGCGCGCTTCTCGGCCTCCTCGCCGTCGAGCGCGAGCTTGAGGCCGGCCGGCCGGTTGCGCTCCGAGAGCCCGAAATCGCTCGCCACCGCGCCCGGCGCCAGCAGCGCGGCGCGCAGCTTCGAGCCCGCCTCCTTGAGGTCGTAATGAAGCCCCTCGGTCATGCGGGTGATGGCGTGCTTGGAGATGCCGTAGACCGACGAGGTCCCGGTCGAGAGGCCGACGAAGGAGCTGGTGTTCATCACCACGCCCTCCTCGTCTTGGGCGATCATGCGCGGCACGAAGACCTGAAGCCCGTTCAGGATGCCGCGCAGATTGACGCCCATGATCCAGTCCCAGTCCTGATCCGGCGTCTCCCAGATTGGACAAGACGCGCCGGTGACGCCGGCATTGTTGCAGAGCACGTGTACCGCGCCGAAGCGGGCATAGGTCTCCTCCGCAAGCGCGCTCACCTGGTCCTTGTCGGCGACGTCGGTGACACGCGAGACCACCTCGGCGCCGTTGCCCTCGAGCTCTTGGGCGACGCCCGCCAACCGGTCCGCCTCGACATCGGCGACCGCGAGCTTCATGCCTTCGCCCGCGAAGGCCCGCGCGAGCCCCGCGCCGATGCCGCTCGCCGCCCCGGTGACGACGGCGACCTTGCCACCGAAATCCTTCATGATGCCTCCCTTGCCTGTTGGCGCACGCCCCACAGATCGTAATCGTCGGCGTGCTCGATTTTGACCGGGACCACGTCGCCCGGCCTTAAATCCGTCTCGCCGTTGAGGAACACGCAGCCGTCGATCTCGGGCGCGTCCCAGGCCGAACGCGCGATCGCGCCCTCGCCGTCCACCTCGTCGACGAGCACCTCGATGGTCTCGCCCACGCGCCCGGCGAGCACCTCGGCGCTGACCGCCCGCTGGCGCTCCATTAGCCGCCGGTAGCGCTCGGCCTTGACCTCGTCCGCCACCTGCCCCGGCAACGCGTTGGAAGCCGCCCCCGCCACGTCCTCATATTGGAAGCAGCCGACGCGGGTGAGGCGCGCCGCCTCGAGCCAGGCGAGCAGCTCCTCGAATTCAGCTTCACCCTCGCCCGGGAAGCCAACGATGAAGGTGGAGCGGATCGCGAGCGCGGGGCAGATCTCGCGCCAGCGCTCGATCCGGCGCAAGGTCTTCTCCTGCGCCGCCGGCCGGCGCATCGCTTTGAGGATCGCGGGCGAAGAGTGCTGGAAGGGGATGTCGAGATAGGGGAGGATGCGGCCCTCGGCCATCAGCGGCAGCACCTGATCCACATGCGGATAGGGGTAGACGTAGTGCAGCCGCACCCAGACGCCGAGCTCACCCAGCGCCTCACATAGGTCGAGGAAGCGTGCCGGCACCCGCTCGCCCCGCCAGTCGCTCGCGGCGTAGTTGAGGTCGAGCCCATAGGCGCTGGTGTCCTGCGAGATCACCAGCAGCTCCCTGACGCCGGCGGCGGCGAGGCGTTCGGCCTCGGCGAGCACGTCGCCGGCCTGCCGGCTCGCGAGCCGCCCGCGCAGGTGCGGGATGATGCAGAAGCTGCAGGCGTTGTTGCAGCCCTCGGAGATCTTGAGATAGGCGTAATGGGAGGGTGTGAGGCGAATGCCCTGGGGCGGCACCAGCTCGAGGAAGGGGGCATGCGGGGCAGGAGCCGTCTCGCGGATCGCCGCCATCACCGCCTCTTGCGCCTGTGGCCCGGTGACCGCGAGCACGGCCGGATGGATGGCGCGGATCGCCTCCTCGTCGCGCCCCATGCAACCGGTGACGATGACGCGCCCGTTCTCGGCGAGCGCCTCGCCGATCGCCTCGAGCGATTCGGCGCGCGCGCTGTCGAGAAAGCCGCAGGTATTGACCACCACCGCGTCGGCGCCCGCGTAATCGGGCGCGATCTCGTAACCCTCGCTCCGCAGCGCGGTGATGATTCGCTCGGAATCCACCAACGCCTTGGGACAGCCCAGGGAAACGAAACCGACCTTGGGAACGCGTTTGACCATGCCACCTTATAGGCAAAGGGCGCGCCGCCGTCAGCGCCCCATCGCCTTGGCTATCCCGCAAGCTAGCGCAGGAACTGATTGAGCAGATCCTTGGGAGTGACCTTCTGGCTCTCCTCGGCGGCCTCGCCCTGGGTGCCGGCATCACCGGCGGATTGGGCGGTCCCCTGGCTGTCGCCGCTCTTCTTGCCGAGGAAATTGTCGAGCACCTTGCCGAGGTCCTTCTTGTTGCCCTTGAAGTTCTTGACCACGTTGCCGAGCTGTTTGACCGCTTCCTCCGGGCTTTGCATGATGCGCTCCAGATCCGGCCTGATGCCGGGATTGTCGAGCGGTCCCGATATCTTGAACGGGATCACCAGCCCAGCCAGGTCCTTCTCGCCGCCCTGCCCCTCGAGGCTGGCGACGAGCCGGGGCTCCAGGGTGAAGTCGATCCATTCGCGCGGCAGGTCGACCGTCCCCGCGCCCCCCATGCGCACCAGAGGCCCGACCAGCTGCAGGTCGGAATTTTTCACCACGCCGTTCTGCACGGTGTAGGTGCCGCTGAGCTCCGAGAAGTCCGTCTTGAGGCGGGAGTTGCGCTCGACCCCCTGGAGCTGGCCGAGCGAGATCGAGCGGATCATCTGCGGAATGTTGAGGCCCTCGATGGCGCCGTCGGTGAAGTGCACGGTGCCGTTGCCCTGGAGCGAGCGCACCAATTCGTTTTGCGAGCGTCCCGCGCCCGAGATGGCGAGGGTGAGGTTGGCCCGCCCCGATATCCAGTTGAACGCCAGGGCGTCCGACATGATCGGCAGCGCGGCAACGTTCACCAGATTGAAGGCGGCGCCCAGGGCCGGCACGGGCCGGTCGCCATAGAGGGTGAGCTGTCCGCGTCCCTGACCGTCATAGAGGTGAAGCTCGTTGAGATCGGCGGTGAGCCGGCCGGCCTCGACCCGGGCCTTGAGGACGCTCTTGCCGATCTTGATGCGGTCATAGAACAGGGCGCCGGTGGCGAGATCCATATCGGCGTCGAACAGGGCGAGGCCGCTGAAGTCGATCGCCCGCTGGCTCCATCCCCGCACCAGCGGCGCGCTCTTCTTGGCGCGGCCCTCATCCTCGCGGTTGAGCTGCTCGATGAAATCGGTGAGCGATTGGTCGGGCTCCGAGGCGGGCGCGCCGGTCCGCTCCGCCCACTGCCCGCCGCCGGCTCCGCCATCGGACGGGGGCCGCGGCGTGGCGCGCACGTCGATCTGCGCCGGGCGCAGGAAGACGTTGAGGTCGAGCTTGTCGAGGACAAGCCTGGAGCGCACATGGGGCTTGGCGCCCGAAAGCCGCAACGTCGCCTCCCCTTGGCCCTTCATGCCGTCCATGTCGAGACGCAGATTGGCTAGCGTGACCACTTCGGCCGTGGCGGTGACGTCGCTGGCGATCTTGGCCGCGCCGAAGCCGCCCGGCGTCGGCACCGGAGAGCCGAGCCAGGCCGCGAAATTGCGCAAGGAGGGCGACGAGCCCTCGAGCCGGCCCTTGGCGAGCGGGCCGCCGCCCAACCGCGCCTCGCCCTTGAACGCGCCGGTCATGTGGCCCGAGGAGAGGTTGACGTTGACGGGCGACGCCTCGTTGGCGAGCAGCTTTTGCGGCGAGGCGACCGTACCCTCGATCGCGACCTGTTCGCGCTGCCAGTCGAAGGTGCCCTCGGCCTCGAGCGGCTCGCTGATCTGCGGAAGCGTGAGCTTGACGTTGACCGCGTCGATCCGCTGGAGCGTTCCGCTGCGCTCGTCGCTGTATTTGACCGTGCCGTCGACGATCCGCACGTCGCCGAGCTTCAGATCCTGCAATTGCCCGGAGGCGAGCCCGCCCGCCTGGGCGTGAAGGACGCGCCGCGCCGCCCGCGCGCCGGCCTCCGCATGCCTCTCCGCCTCGCCCGCCGCCAGCGCGAAATCCCAGTTCCGCCGCCCTTCCTTGTCGACGCGCAAATCGAATACCGGATGGTCGAGCACGAACTGCTTCACCTCGATCCGCTGCGAGAGCAGCGGCAGCAGGCGCAGATTGACGTTGAGCGCCTCCATGGCGAGCATGGTGCCCTTGCCCATCGCCGGCGGATTGGACAGCTTGACCTTGCCGAGCCGCACGCCGATGTCGGGGATGATCGAGACCGACGTCTCGCCCGCCACCGTCAGCTCCCGGCCCGTCTGCTGCCTGACCGCCTCGGTGATCCGGTCGCGCATGTAATCGGTCGGCACCAGCATCGGCACCACCAGCGCGGCGATGGCGACGAGGACGACGACGCCGATAATCAGTCTGAGAAGAAACCGCATGATGCCGGTCCAGCGCCTCCGCGGCGCGACCCCCTGCCCGCCTGCCTCGCAAGGGACGCGAGTTTTGGGGCGAATCAATGACGCCCCGACGCCAATTTAAGGGGACCGCCGCCGTCGCGAAAGGCCCGCTGCCGCCGAGGCGCGGTGAAAAAAAAGCGGGCCACGAAGGGCCCGCCCGGTGCACTCGATGGTTGGGGGAACTATGAGTGCGTTAGCGACAGTTGCGCCGGTGGCACCTTGATGGGGGATGCGCCGACCGACAGCGTCGTGGCGAATGCCAGAACGGCCCAGATCGTCATCGCCATCGCGATGCCCAACCAAAAGCCCTTTGGAAAAGCACGATCCCTGTCGGCGGTCCAGGTGTTGGCCGGTGTCGCACGGTGGGTAATTGACATCGACATGTTTTGCCTCCTGTCTAGGAGGCACAAGGCCGGATTGAGGGAAATGCGACCGGTGTGCCCCATATGCCACTGTTATGGCAAAACGCGATCTCTGCCGCGTTGGTTAATTGACTATCACATTCTGGCCACATTGCAAACAAATTTATGGCGCGAGCGCCCCATTTGACGGGGATATCCGCGCATCTTCGCCGCCGTCTCGCCGCGCGGGAAGCGGCCGCTTCGGCGCTGTGGCGCTCCCGGCGCTTTCCCGCGCGGCCGTGATTCGCTTGAAAACGGGCGCCGCCCCGGCCATCCGCGCCGGCCGTAACCGCGCCCCAAACGCCAACGGCCCGCCACCGGGGCGGGCCGTCGCGATCCCTCATTTAAGCGCACCGCGCGCCGGGCGTCGGGCCCTAGGCGACCCGTTGCAGCTTGGCGTTGCGAGCCTTCGCTGCGTCGGCCTCGCCGCCGGAGGCGTTGGCGAGGTCCTTCGCCGCCGCGTTCGCCGTGGTCGGTTCGAAGATCGACACCTGCTCCTCGCTGCGCAGCGACTTGCCCTCGAAGAAGCCGCCATGCTCGAGCTTGAGCGACTGATGATAGATGTCGCCTTCCACGTGGGCGGTGGATTGCAGCGTCGCGTTGACCGCGCGGATCGAGCCGGTCACCCGGCCGTGCACATTGACGTCCTCGGCGGTGATGCCGCCGCTGATGCGGCCTTGCCGGCCGATGATGAGCGACGTGCAATAGACGTCGCCCTGGATCTCGCCCTCCACCTGAATCGCGCCCTTGGAGGTCACGTTACCGGTCACCGTTAGGTCGGTCCCGATGATGGACGGCGCCATCCCGTCTTCGTGCAGTTTGATCATGGTTCTCTGGTCCCCGAACATGTCCGTATCCATTCAGTTTCAATCAAGGTATCGAATCGGTGGATTCAGACTGTGTTAAGCGGGGTTAACGAATTGCTAACGGAAATTTTAGGCGCGCGCCGCGAACGCCGCCCGTCAATGGCAGGGCATGCGGCGTGGATAGCAAGATCAACGGCGTCCGCGTGACGCCTACCTCGTCCGCAAAGGTTCAGGGCGAGTTGATCTGCAAGGCGCTCGCGGTCGACGAGGAGGCCTATTTCGACGGCACCTCGCAACGGGTCGGCGACCCCCTGGGCAGCGGCCAATCGGCCTCGTCCCAGACTTCGGGGCAAGAGAGCCAGAAGGCCAAGGCTTCCCTCGGTCAGTCGGAAAAATCCGAGGCGGCCAAGACGGACAAGAGCGAGCCCGAAAAGGTCCGACCGATGATGGCCTCCTCGCGGCCGAGCAGCTAACACCTAGAGCAGCGCCGAATTCCGCGGCCACCCGCCTTCACGGCGGGTGGCCGCGCGCGGGCGGGGCGACAGCACCCCCTATTTGACGCCGTTCCGGCGATCGCTATTGTTATCGCCTCCGGCACAATAGGTGCCCGCCGCCCCGCCTCCAGGACGCCGCCCCAGAACGCCGCCCATGAACGTCTTCATCGTCGCGGCTCACCCCGAGCCCAAATCCTTCAACGTCGCCATGCGCGACCAGGCGGCCGACTTCTTCCGCGCCGCCGGCCACGAAGTGGCCGTTTCAGACCTCTACGCGATGAACTTCAATCCCGTCGCCAGCGCCGCCGATTTCGGCGAGCGGCGCGACCCGGACTACCTCGTCTACGCGCTCGAGCAGCGCCACGGCGTCGAGACCGGCACCATCGCCCCCGACATCGCCCGGGAGCTCGAGAAGCTGCTCTGGTGCGACGTTCTGTTCCTGAATTTTCCGGTGTTCTGGTTCTCGACGCCGGCGATCCTCAAGGGCTGGATCGACCGCGTCCTGGTGTCCGGGCGCACCTATGGCGGCATGCGCTTCTACGAGAATGGCGGGCTGGCGGGAAAGCAGGCGCTGGTCAGCATCTCGCTCGGCGGCCGCCCTCACATGTTCGGCGAGAAGGCCATCCACGGCCGGCTCGACGACATGCTGCGTCACCTGCTGCGCGGCACGCTTCATTATGTGGGCTTCGAGGTGATGCCCCCCTTCGTCGCTTGGCACGTGCCCTATATCAGCGACGAGGAGCGGGGAGCGATCCTGCGCGACCACCGCGACTGGCTGGCGCGCGCCCACTCGCTCGAGCCCTTGCGGTTTCCCCGGATGGACGAGTTCGACGAGCGGCTCTATCCCAAGGGCTAGGGGCCGCGCCGGAAGCGACGCGACGCTCAGGCCGTGCGCGAGCTGCGCTGCGCCTTGCCGCCCTCCCATCGGCGGTAGACGTCGGAGATGCGGATCTTGGCCAGGTCGTCGCGCATCTTCGCTTCGAGGTCTCCATAGAGCTTCTCGAAGGTGGGGTGCACGAAGCAATTGTCCTTCCACGCCTTGAAGGGGTCGTGCATGCCGAGCGACAGGATGTCCTGGGTCTGCACCGCGTCGTGGATGTCGGCGAGCGTGATCGTCGAGGGCGCGCGCGCCAGCGTGACGCCGCCGCCGCTGCCGCGGCTGGAGCAGAGAATGCCGGCCTTCACCAGGCTGGAGACGATGCGGCGCACCCGCGAGGGGTGGGTGTCGACCATGCGCGCGATGCGGTGGGTGTTGACGCGGGCGGGGTGTTGCGCGCCGACGAAGGCCGCCACGAAGCAGGCGGTGACGAGTTAGGTCGATTTCGACATGGGTCTCCGGGAACAGCGGCGCGCGGAAGCCTTGCCAAAACGACGCCATGGGCGCCCATGTGTCAACCCGCCCGCGCCGGGGCCGCCGGACACCCATGCGAAGAGAGCCGGTTTCCCCCGTAAAAGGTGAAAATGGCCCCCACCGCCGGCCCCGCCTGTTTATCCGCGGGAAACCCTGATACCAAGAATGGCACATTGTTCGGGCAATGTTGGCCGATAGACCCGTCGGTCGGGAAGCCATTCGAGTAATTCCGGAAATTCGCATCACAGCGTAAGATACGTTCACCCATCCACCCGAAAAAAGCCGGAGCACATGATGACCATCCCACAGCGATTGAAGAGAGCGCCGCTGCGCCGCGCGGCCTCGATGATTGCGGTTGCCTGCGCGCTGCTCGCCACCCCGGCGTCGGCCGCCGAGGACGAGAGCGCCGCGGTGCTCGCCGCGAACGCCCGGTTCTACGCCGCCCTCAACAAGCTGTTCACCGGCGACGCCGCCGCCATCGAGGCGGTCTGGTCCCACGCCGGCGACGTGACCTATATGGGGCCGGGCGGCGGGTTCGAGCGCGGCTGGAGCGCGGCCTTCGAGGTTTGGAAGTCCCAGGCGGCGCTGAAGCTCGGCGGCCGGGTGGAGCCGGTCGACGTCCACATGGCGATCGGACCGGAGATCGCGGTCGTCACCAATTACGAGGAGGGCGAGAACACCAACGCCAACGGCAAGGCCGAGCGGGTGAAGCTGCGGGCGACCAACACCTACCGCAAGGAGGGGGGCGAGTGGAAGATGATCGGCCACCACACCGATCCGCTGCCCTTTCTCGCCAAGTAGCGCGCCGCCGCGCCGCCCTCGGACGGCGCTCGCGCCCCAGCCATGGGAACCAAGATCGCAGGGAGCCCCAAATGCTAACGGAGAAACAGCGGCGGATGGTGGCGTTGTTCGAGAGCCACGTCGGCGCCGAGCTCGAGGGCGACCTCGGCACCACCATGGCGACGATGAGCGACAAGCCGCATCTCAACCACGTCCCCACCATGGCGGGAGGCGTCGGCCGCGGCGGCGTCCACGCCTTCTACCGCGATCATCTGGTCGGCAAGTTCTTTCCGCCCGACGTGAAGATGGCGAGCGTGTCGCGCACGGTGGGCGAGGACCAGATCGTCGACGAGGTCGTCATCAGCTTCACCCACACCACGGCCATCGACTGGCTGCTGCCGGGCGTCAAGCCCACCGGCAAACCGGTCGAGATGGCCGTCGCGGTGATCGTCGGCTTCGAGGACGGCAAGATTTCGCACGAACACATCTACTGGGATCAGGCGGGCGTGCTCGTCCAGATCGGATTGCTCGACCCCGCGGGCCTGCCCGTCACCGGTGCCGAGAGCGCCCGCAAGGTGTTGAACCCGAATCTGCCCTCCCGCGTCTTCTGAGCGGGCAAACAAAATGCGCGTTTGATGCCCACCTTCGCCAAGGCATTGTAGGGCATCCTGCTTCGCTAACAACCGCGTGCCAATCCTGCGAAGCGCGGTACGCGCGAAGCAGTATGGCGGAGAGAGAGGGATTCGAACCCTCGAGACGGTTGCCCGCCTACACGCTTTCCAAGCGTGCGCCTTCGACCACTCGGCCACCTCTCCGTG
>Ga0114944_1000410_pt1 | contig 10939 bp, 9 predicted proteins | sample OV2TP2_FD_89582 | JGI IMG/M metagenome (GOLD analysis project Ga0114944, IMG submission 89582) | Hot spring microbial communities from Beatty, Nevada to study Microbial Dark Matter (Phase II) - OV2 TP2 | ecosystem: Environmental > Aquatic > Thermal springs > Hot (42-90C) | place: USA: Beatty... | reverse complement strand
GGGTGTGGAGCTCAAGCGCTTCCCCGACGAAGTGCTGGACGCCATGCAGGAGCAGTCGGAGCTGGTGCTCGGCGAGCTGGCCGCGCAGAGCGAGCTGAACGGCCGCATCTGGGCCTCGATGAAGGCCTTCCAGGAGCAGGTCAAGCCGATGCACGAGATTTCCGAGAAGGAACTGTACAACTGGCGGTGATCGCCCTGACGAACGGAGCCATCGGGCTCCGTTCGCCTACCAGGACCAGCGGAGCGTCTGCCGGCACCGCCGGAGGCGACCAACGGTCGCAAGCAAAAGCTCGTAACATACTGCCCCTCGCCAACCCCTGCCCGGCTCGGCAGGATGGCGCGCGTACCTCCACTTAATTCAAGCGGGAACACTCAATGCAACGTGTGCTTAGCATTTTCATGGCGCTGTGTATCAGCCTGACCTTCGCGCTGGATGCCCATGCCAAGCGCTTTGGCGGCGGCAAGAGCTTCGGCTCGGCACCGAGCCACCAGACCCGCCAGGCGCCCCAGCAGACCCAGGCCGCACCGTCCCAGGCCGGCAAGCAGGCTGCGGCTGCGCCCAGTGGTGCCTCGCGCTGGCTCGGCCCGCTGGCCGGTCTGGCCGCCGGCGGCCTGCTCGCCTCGATGTTCATGGGCGACGGCTTCGAGGGCATCCAGTTCATGGATATCCTGATCTTCGGCCTGATCGCCTTCCTGCTGTTCCGCTTCCTCGCCGCCCGACGCCGCCAGCAGCAACCAGCCATGGCCGGTCACGCGCCAATGCAGCGCGAGATGCCGCAGCAACCCGCGACCTCCATCTTCGGTGGCAGCGCCGCCCCGGTCGCCGCCGCTCCGGTGATCAATGCCCCGGCCTGGTTCAACGAGCAGAACTTCGTTGCGGCCGCGCGCGAGCACTTCCTCTCGCTGCAGCAGCACTGGGACGCCAACGAGATGGACAAGATCGCCGAGTTCGTTACCCCGCAGCTGCTGGGTTTCCTCAAGCAGGAGCGCGCCGAGATCGGTGATGCCTATCAGTCGACCTACATCGACGATCTGCAGATCCAGCTCGACGGCGTCGACGACAATGCCGAGAAGACCACCGCAACGCTGACCTTCAGCGGCGTGGCCAAGACCTCGCGCTTCGACCAGGGCGAACCCTTCAGCGAGAGCTGGCGCATGGAGCGTGTGCAGGGCGAGAACCAGCCTTGGCTGGTGGCCGGTATCCGTCAGAACGCCTGATCGGCACCGTTCCGGAACCCACACCGGCCTGCCTCCGGACAGGCCACGATAACCCCGCTCCGGCGGGGTTTTTCGTTTCTGCCGCGCCCTCCTCGACCTTTTGCTGCGAAAAAAAACCGGCCGCGGAGCAAACCGCGGCCGGCACAGCGACGCATCCGATCATTTCCTGAGGAAGTCCAGCAGGTCCTGATTGAAGCGCGCCTTGTGGGTGTCGGTCAGGCCGTGCGGCGCACCGGGGTAGACGATCAGCTTCGCGTCCTTGATCTGCGCTGCGGATGCCTTGCCGGAGATGTCCAGCGGCACGATCTGGTCGTCGTCACCATGGATCACCAGGGTCGGCACGTCGAACTTCTTCAGGTCCTCGCGGAAGTCGGTGGCCGAGAAGGCGGCGATGGAGTCATAGGTGTTCTTGTGCCCGGCCTGCATGCCCTGCGCTCGCCAGTTGTCGATCAGCCCCTGGGAAACCTTGGCGCCCGGCCGGTTGAAGCCATAGAACGGACCGGAGGCAAGGTCCAGGTAGAGCTGCGCACGATCCTCCAGCGAGGCCTTGCGAATGCCGTCGAACACCTCCAGCGGAAGGCCGTCAGGATTGTCCTCGGTGCGCAGCATCATCGGCGGCACGGCGCTGACCAGCACGGCCTTCTTTACCCGCCCGGTGCCGTGCCGACCAATGTAGCGCGCCACCTCCCCGCCACCGGTGGAGAAACCCACCAGGGTCACGTCCTGCAGGTCGAGCGCGTCGATCACCACCGCCAGGTCATCGGCGTAGTGATCCATGTCGTTGCCTTCCCAGGGCTGGCTGGACCGGCCATGGCCGCGGCGGTCATGGGCGACCACGCGATAGCCCTCGGATGCGAGAAACAGCATCTGCGATTCCCAGCTGTCGGAACTCAGCGGCCAGCCGTGGCTGAAGGTCACCACCGGGCCGTCCTTCGGGCCCCAGTCCTTGTAGTAGAGCTGCACGCCATCGGCGGTAGTGATGGTGTTGGCTGTATGTGCGGCAACAGCGGCGCTGCCGGGCTTCGCCGGTTGTGCGGCCTGGGCGGCGAAGGCGGGCTGCAGCGCGATGGCCAGCAGCGGCATGGCGAGGGTACGGGTGATCGGATTCATGGCATGGGTCTCCTGTTCGAAAGGGTGGCGGTCCGGCTCAGTCGGCGATGACCAGCGTGACGTCGATGTTTCCGCGGGTAGCGTTGGAATAGGGGCAGACGATGTGGGCCTGCTCGACCAGGTTCTGCAGCAGGTCGCGGGCGACGCCGGGGGCACTGATGGTCAGCTCGGCCTCGATGCCGAAGCCGGTGGGGATCTGGCCGATGCCGACCTTCCCAGTGATGCGCGTATCCACCGGCAGAGTGACCTTCTGCTTGCCGGCGACGAACTTCAGCGCCCCGAGAAAGCAGGCCGAGTATCCGGCGGCGAACAGCTGCTCGGGATTGGTCCCGGCACCACCGGCGCCGCCCAGCTCGCGCGGCGTGGACAGCTGCACGTCAAGCGCCTGGTCGGAGGAACTGGCGCGGCCTTCGCGGCCGCCGGTGGCGGTGGCAGTAGCGGTGTAGAGAATCTTCTCGATGGACATGATGGTGACTCCTGTTTCGGGTTGCCGGAGCGGTGTTGCCCGGTAAGCGCTATTCTCCTCAGCACGAAAAACTATTGGTGACGTAAAGTCTTTGAAAATTGATCAGGAGTACAAAGATGGCTGACCGCCTCGCTGCACTGATGACGCACTTCCCGATGCGCGCCCAGGTGTTCAACACCGGGCCGCTGTGCGGCATCAACACGTTGCAGAGCGATGGCGTGCACGGGCAACTGCACCTGATTCGCCGCGGTGCGGTGGAGGTCCGCTACGGCCGGGAGACACTGCACGTCACGCAGCCGAGCCTGCTGCTGTTCCCGCGCCCGCTAACGCATCGCTTCATCACCGCGCCGGACTGCGAGGTGGACATGGTCTGCGCGAACCTGACGTTCGAGGGGGGCAGGGCCAACCCGATCGCCTCTGCCCTGGCCGATCTGGTCTGCCTGCCGCTGGATGGCGTGTGGGGCGCCGAGCCGGTGCTCTCACTGCTGTTCGAGGAAGCCTTCGAACAGCGCTGCGGGCGCATGGCGCTGGTGGAGCGGCTGGTAGAGGTGGTGATGATCCAGATCCTGCGTCAGCTGATGGAAAGCGACGAGGTCAGCGGCGGCCTGCTCTCCGGCCTCGCCCATCCGCGTCTGCGCAACGCGCTGGTGGCCATGCACGAAGCGCCCGCACAGGACTGGACGCTCGACAACCTCGCCGGCGTCGCCGGAATGTCGCGTAGCGCCTTCGCCACCAGCTTCCGCGAAACGCTCGGGCAGACGCCCGGCCAGTATCTGCAGGGCTGGCGCGTCCGCCTGGCGCAGAAGGCGCTGCAGCGCGGACGGCCGCTGAAGGTGATCGCCACCGAGGTCGGCTACGGCAGCGAAGCGGCGCTTTCGCGCGCATTCAAGGCCCAAGCCGGACAATCGCCGCGGGAATGGAAAAACCAGCTTGCCGCCTCGACCGGCGCCTGAAGCCGCCATGTGCTCACGCCGCTGACCGATCGGCTGGCTGCAAGGGCAGCGGCGGCACCCGGAATTAATCCTTCACTTTCCGAAAGCTTGGCTAAGCTGCTTTAGCAGACGCCGGCAAAGCATCGGCGTTTCAGCCTGATAAGAAGGAGAACCTCCGATGGACATGAACCGTCGACAGTTCTTCAAGGTCTGCGGTGTGGGCCTTGGGGCGTCGAGCATGGCGGCATTGGGCATGGCCCCGCCGACGGCGTATGCCGAGTCGATCCGGCATTTCAAACTGACCAACACCCGTGAAACCCGCAACACCTGCCCCTACTGCTCCGTCGGCTGCGGGCTGATCCTCTACAGCCAGGGCAGCGGCGGCAAGAACGTCGCACAAAACATCATCCACATCGAAGGCGACTCCGATCACCCGGTCAACCGCGGCACGCTCTGCCCGAAGGGCGCCGGCCTGCTGGACTTCGTTCACAGCCCCAACCGCCTGACCCATCCGGAAGTCCGCGAAGCCGGCAGCAACGAGTGGAAGCGCATCGAGTGGAGCGAAGCCCTCGACCGCATCGCCCGACTGATGAAGGACGACCGCGACGCCAACTTCATCGAGCGCAACGACAAGGGCCAGACCGTCAACCGCTGGCTGAGCACGGGCTTCCTCGCCGCTTCGGCGTCCTCCAACGAGGCCGGTTACATCACCCACAAGGTGGTGCGCTCGCTCGGCATGCTGGGATTCGACAACCAGGCACGTGTCTGACACGGCCCGACGGTGGCAAGTCTTGCCCCGACGTTTGGCCGCGGCGCCATGACCAATCACTGGAGCGATATCCAGAACGCCGATCTGATCCTGATCATGGGCGGTAACGCCGCCGAAGCGCACCCGTGCGGCTTCAAATGGGTCACCGAAGCCAAGGCGCGCAACAAGGCGCGGCTGATCGTGGTCGATCCGCGCTTCACCCGTTCGGCCTCGGTGGCTGACATGTATGCGCCGATCCGCACCGGTACCGACATCGCCTTTCTCGGCGGGCTGATCAACTACCTGCTGGAAAACGACAAGATCCAGCACGAGTACGTGGTCAATTACACCGACGTCTCGTTCATCGTGAAGGAAGGCTTCGGTTTCGAGGACGGCCTGTTCAATGGCTATGACGCCGAGAAGCGCAGCTACCCGGACAAATCCACCTGGAGCTACGAGCTGGACGAGGACGGCTTCGCCCGCGTCGACAAGAGCCTCACCCATCCGCGCTGCGTCTATAACCTACTCAAGCAGCACTACAGCCGCTATACACCGGAGGTGGTCAGCAACATCTGCGGCACGCCGCAGGACAGGATGCTGCAGATCTGGGAAACCATCGCCGAGACCTCGGCCCCGGGCAAGGTCATGACCATCATGTACGCCCTGGGCTGGACGCAGCACTCGGTGGGCTCGCAGATGATCCGGACCGGCGCCATGGTGCAGCTGCTGCTCGGCAACATCGGCATGCCCGGTGGCGGCATGAATGCCCTGCGCGGGCACTCCAACATCCAGGGCCTCACCGACCTGGGACTGCTCTCCAACCTGTTGCCGGGCTACATGACGCTGCCGCTGGAGGCCGAGCAGGACTACACCGCGTACATCGCCAAACGCACCGCCAAGCCGCTGCGCCCGGGACAGCTGTCCTACTGGCAGCACTACGAGAAATTCCATGTCAGCCTGATGAAGGCCTGGTATGGCAAGAACGCCACGGCGGAGAACAACTGGGGCTACGACTGGCTGCCGAAGCTGGATATCCCCGGCTACGACGTGCTCAAGGTGTTCGACATGATGTACCAGGGGCAGGTCAACGGCTATTTCTGCCAGGGCTTCAACCCCATCGCCTCGTTCCCCAACAAGGCCAAGGTGAGCGCGGCGCTGGCCAAGCTCAAGTACCTGGTGATCATGGACCCGCTGGCCACCGAGACCTCGGAGTTCTGGCGCAACGCCGGCGAGTACAACGACGTCGACACCGCCAGCATCCAGACCACGGTGTTCCGCCTGCCGACCACCTGCTTCGCCGAGGAGGACGGCTCGCTGGTGAACAGCGGCCGCTGGCTGCAATGGCACTGGAAGGCCGCCGAGCCGCCAGGCCAGGCGAAGACCGACGTGGTGATCATGGGCGGGCTGTTCCATCGCCTGCGCGAGCTCTACAGCAAGGAAGGCGGTGCCTATGCCGAACCGCTGCTGAACATCGACTGGGCCTATCGCCAGCCGGAAGAACCGACCGCAGAGGAAATCGCCCAGGAGTACAACGGCAAGGCACTGGCCGACGTCTTCGACCTGCAGACCGGCGCCCAGCTGGCCAAGGCCGGCGAGTTGCTGCCGGGCTTCGGCCTGCTGCGCGCCGACGGCACCACCTCGAGTGGCTGCTGGATCTTCTGCGGCTCCTGGACCCAGGCCGGCAACCAGATGGCCCGTCGCGACAACGCCGACCCTTACGGCATGGGCCAGACGCTTGGCTGGGCCTGGGCCTGGCCGGCCAACCGGCGCATCCTCTACAACCGCGCCTCGGCCGATCCGGCCGGCAATCCATGGGATGCGCAGAAGAAGCGTCTGGTCTGGTGGGATGGCGGCAAGTGGGGCGGTACCGACGTGCCGGACTTCAAGGTCGATTCACGTCCGGAAGATGGCATGAACCCCTTCATCATGAACCCCGAAGGGGTGGCGCGGCTGTTCGCCGTGGACAAGATGAACGAGGGGCCATTCCCCGAGCACTACGAGCCGTTCGAGACACCAATCGGACGCAACCCGCTGCATCCGGACAATCGCCAGGCGATCAGCAACCCCGCCGCACGGGTGTTCAAGAACGACATGGAGTTGTTCGGCAGCGCCGACGAGTTCCCCTACGCTGCGACCACTTACCGCCTCACCGAGCATTTCCACTTCTGGACCAAACACTGCCGGCTCAACGCGATCACCCAGCCCGAGCAGTTCGTCGAGATCGGCGAGGTGCTGGCCAAGGAGCTCGGCATCGCCGCCGGCGAGCGGGTCAAGGTGTCGTCCAACCGCGGCTATATCAAGGCGGTGGCGGTGGTGACCAAGCGCATCAAGCCGCTGACGGTGGACGGCAAGACCGTGCACCAGATCGGCATCCCGCTGCACTGGGGCTTCGCCGGCGTGGCGCGCAACGGTTACCTGACCAACACGCTGACGCCGTTCGTCGGTGACGCCAACACCCAGACGCCGGAGTTCAAGTCGTTCCTGGTCAACGTGGAGAAGGCATGATGGCTACTCAAGACGTGATTGCCCGCTCCGCCACGACCACCGAGCGGCCGTCGATCCGCGAGATCGGCGAAGTGGCGAAACTGATCGACACCTCCAAGTGCATCGGCTGCAAGGCCTGCCAGGTGGCGTGTTCGGAATGGAACGATCTGCGCGACGAGGTCGGCACCAGCCACGGGACCTACGACAACCCGATCGACCTCACCGCCGAATCCTGGACGGTGATGAAGTTCGCCGAGTACGAGAACCCCGGCAGCGGCAACCTCGAATGGCTGATCCGCAAGGACGGCTGCATGCATTGCGCCGACCCGGGTTGCCTCAAGGCCTGCCCGGCGCCGGGGGCGATCGTGAAGTACGCCAACGGTATCGTCGACTTCAACCAGGACCACTGCATCGGCTGCGGCTATTGCATCACCGGTTGCCCGTTCGACATCCCGCGCATCTCCGAGAAGGACAAGAAGGCCTACAAGTGCACGCTCTGTTCCGACCGCGTGTCGGTCGGGCTGGAGCCGGCCTGCGTGAAGACCTGCCCCACCGGCGCCATCGTCTTCGGCAGCAAGGAGGACATGAAGGAGCATGCCGCCGGGCGCATCGCCGACCTCAAGGAACGCGGTTTCGACCAGGCCGGCCTGTACGACCCCGATGGCGTCGGCGGTACGCACGTGATGTACGTGCTGCACCATGCCGATCAGCCCTCGCTGTACAACGACCTGCCGAACGAGCCCACCATCAGCCCGCTGGTCAGCCTGTGGAAGGGCGTGACCAAGCCCCTCGCCCTGCTGGGCATGGGCGCGGCGGTGCTGGCCGGCTTCTTCCACTACACGCGGGTCGGCCCGATTCGCGTCGAGGAAGAGGACGACAGGGCCGAGCTCAGCGAGCCGGTGGTGCATCAGGTCGATCCTTCGGTGCATGTGGTCGATCCCAAGGAGCCGCGACCCTGACCGCGCGGCCCCGTTCGCGGGGCCGCCTTCGGTGTCCGCTCGCTCAAGGAGTCAACGATGAACAACAACGAGATCGAACGCTACAACCCCTCGCAACGGACCAACCACTGGATCGTCGCGATTCTCTTCGTGCTCGCCGCGCTGTCCGGCCTGGCACTGTTCCATCCGGCGCTGTTCGGCCTCTCCGGGCTGTTCGGCGGCGGCACCTGGACGCGCATCCTGCACCCCTTCATCGGGGTCGCGATGTTCGTCTTCTTCCTCTGGCTGGCGATCCGTTTCGCCGGGCACAACCGCATCGAGGCACGGGACCGTCAGTGGCTCAGGCAGATCAACGACGTGGTGCACAACCGCGAGGAAAAGCTGCCGGAAGTCGGCCGTTACAACGCAGGGCAGAAGGTGCTGTTCTGGGTGTTGATCCTCAGCATGCTGGTCCTGCTGCTCAGCGGCATCGTCATCTGGCGAGAGTACTTCAGCAGCTTCTTCGGCATCGTCTCGCTGCGCTGGGCCAGCCTGTTGCATGCGGCCGCCGCCTTCGTGCTGATCGTCAGCATCATCGTGCACATCTACGCAGCCATCTGGATCAAGGGGTCGATGGGCTCGATGCTCTACGGCACCGTCAGCCGGGCCTGGGCGCGCAAGCACCATCCGGCCTGGTACCGGGAGATCAACCAGCGCAAGTAAGCGCCGCCAAGCACGCCGGAGATTCCCGCCGCCGTGGGAATCTTCGCCCGTGCATGCCATCAAAAGCCGAGCTATAACCGTGACGGACTATGCTGTTCGGCATAACCACAAGAAAAGGAGTCCTGCGTGGCAGGCACCATTCTAGAGCCCGGGCAGATCGAAGCCGCTGCCAGCAAACCACCCTTCACCAACCTGCCACCACGCGATCTGTTCGCCCTGCGCAGCGCGCGCCTCGCCAAGCTCGCCGAAGATCATCCGCTGGCCGACTACCTGCGCCTGCTCGCCGGCGTATGCCAGGCTCAGCAGCAGGTGCTGGACAACCCGCCTGCCAGCGCACCGCTCGACCCTGCGCGCACCCGCGAATGCTTCAAGCACGCCATGCCGCCGCTCGCCGCCGACACCCTGGTGCGCGAAGGGGCGTGGCTGCCGCTGCTCGATGCCTGGCTGGATGCCTTCGCTGTGCCGGACAACCTGTCGGTCATCGCTGCCATCGACCAGCTGCGCCGCGCCGACAGCGGCCAGCGCAAGGCCTGGGCCGTGGCGCTGGTCAGTGGCCAGTACGACAGCCTGCCGCCGGCGCTGGTGCCCTTTCTCGGCGCCGCGCTGCAACTTGCCTGGACCCACTGGCTGCTCCAGCTCGACCTCTCCGACCTGCGCGAACGCGAAGACCAGACGCTCTGCCCCTGCTGCGGCGCACCGCCCATGGCCGGGGTGATTCGCCACCGCGGGCAGCTCAACGGCCTGCGCTACCTGGTCTGCTCCCTGTGCGCCTGCGAATGGCACTACGTGCGCCTGAAATGCAGCCACTGCCGCAGCACCAAGAAGCTCGACTACCTGCACTTCGAAGGCTCGCCCAACGGCATCAAGGCCGAGGCCTGCCCCGAATGCAACGGCTACCTCAAGCAGCTCTATCTGGAGCTGGCACCGGACGGCGAAAGCCTGTCCGCCGACCTGGCGACGCTGGACCTCGACCTGCTGCTGGCCGATCAGGGCTACAACCGCCAGGCACCCAACCTGCTGCTGGCACCGGGTAACGAGGCATGCGCAGCAGCCATCTGCCCTCGGTCGCCAAGCTGCTGCGCGATCCGGCCTGCCAGCCACTGCAGCAGCGCTATGGTCGTCAAGCGCTGCTGGCGACGCTGCGCGACCTGCTCGACGAACTGCGCGAACCGGCTCGCCGTGGCCAGCTGGCCGCGCAGGAACTGTCCGAAGCGGTGCTCGCCGGGCGCGCCGGCGAACGCCTGGCCAGCCAGCACAAGAGCCGCGTACGTCGAGTGTTCAACCTCACCGGCACGGTGCTGCACACCAACCTCGGTCGCGCCCTGTTGCCGGATGAGGCCATCGAGGCGATCACCCTTGCGGCGCGCTATCCACTCAACCTGGAATTCGATCTCGCCACCGGCAAGCGCGGCGATCGCGACGACCTCATCGAAGGACTGATCCGCGAGCTGACCGGCGCCGAGGCGGTCACCGTGGTCAACAACAACGCCGCCGCCGTGCTGCTGGCCTTGAACAGCCTCGGCGCACGCAAGGAAGGCATCATTTCCCGTGGCGAGCTGATCGAGATCGGTGGTGCCTTCCGCATCCCGGACATCATGGCCCGCGCCGGCGTGAAGCTGCATGAAGTCGGTACCACCAACCGCACCCACGCCAAGGATTACGAAGCGGCCATCAACCCGCGCTCAGGGCTGTTGATGCGCGTGCATACCAGCAACTACAGCGTGCAGGGTTTCACTGCCAGCGTCGCCACCGCCGAGCTGGCGCGCATCGCCCATGCCCACGATCTGCCGTTGCTGGAAGATCTGGGCAGCGGCAGCCTGCTCGACCTCTCGCGCTGGGGCCTGCCCAAGGAGCCGACGGTGCAGGAAGCGCTGCGCGACGGCGCCGACATCGTCACCTTCAGCGGCGACAAGCTGCTCGGCGGCCCGCAGGCCGGGCTGATCGTCGGCAGCAAGGCGCTGATCCAGAAGATCAAGAAGAACCCGCTCAAGCGCGCCCTGCGCGTCGACAAGCTGACCCTTGCGGCGCTGGAAGCGGTGCTCAACCTCTATCGCGACCCCGACCGCCTGGCCGAACGCCTCACCAGTCTGCGCCTGCTCAGCCGCCCGCAGACGGAGATCCGCACCCAGGCCGAACGCGTCGCCCCGGCGCTGACCGCCGTGCTCGGCGAGAGCTGGCATGTCGCAGTAACCGATGCCCTGGGCATGATCGGCAGCGGCGCGCAGCCGGTAGCCCGTCTGCCCAGCGCCGCCCTGTGCCTCCGCCCGCAGCAGCCCAAGCGCCTGCGCGGCCGCAGCCTGCGCCAGCTTGAAGAAGCGCTGCGCTGCCTGCCGATTCCGGT
>Ga0114944_1000409_pt1 | contig 10949 bp, 6 predicted proteins | sample OV2TP2_FD_89582 | JGI IMG/M metagenome (GOLD analysis project Ga0114944, IMG submission 89582) | Hot spring microbial communities from Beatty, Nevada to study Microbial Dark Matter (Phase II) - OV2 TP2 | ecosystem: Environmental > Aquatic > Thermal springs > Hot (42-90C) | place: USA: Beatty... | reverse complement strand
GGAATAAGCGCATCGGCTTTCTGGCCATTGCAACCTTTCTCGGAATCAATGGCGACGACCTCACGGCCACCGACGCGGACGTCGTGACCGAAATGCTCGCGCTCGCCGCCGGGCACGTCTCCGAAGAAGAGCTCGCCCGCTGGATCGGGGAGCACATGACCATGCTGAAGTGATCGCTGGCAGCCTAACAGCTTGGCTTTTCAGCCATCCTGTGCACCATGCCTGCGACAATTTGCGACAATTCTCGCGAGCCGGTCGGGCCTTAATGCCTAGAATACGGAGCGCCTGTCCGCGGCAAGCGGGTCTAGGCAGCCCGTGGTGAAAGTCCGGTTCGGGCTGCGGCAGTCCGTGGCGACGGTCGCGGAACGGGGTCAGATGCCATTTTCCGCGGTTCTTCTTGCGGAGTAAAATGGGGTCCGAGCCCATTCCGCCGCTGAGGGCACTTTGGCCACTGCTAGGCGCTGGGGTGGGATTTCAGGTTTGGAGGCGAATAGGTATGCGCCGATTATCGGGGTGGGTTGCAATCGTCGCTAGTTTGGCTCTCCTGGCGCCAGCCACGGCCAGTGCTCAGGCGAGCATTTCCGGGCTGGTGCAAGATTCAACGGGCGGCGTGCTACCCGGCGTCACGGTGGAGGCGGCAAGCCCGGTGCTGATCGAGCAGGTGCGCAGTGCGGTGACGGATGGTGCCGGTCGCTACACGATCGTGGATCTTCGGCCGGGGACGTACACCGTGACGTTCTCGTTGCCCGGGTTCAGCACGGTCAAGCGCGAGGGCATCGTCCTGGAAGGCGCGTTCAACGCGCAGGTGAACGCCGAGCTGCGGATCGGGGCGCTCGAGGAGACGCTGACCGTGTCGGGCGCATCGCCAGTGGTGGACGTCCAAAGTGTGCGTCGCCAGTTTGTGGCCAATCGCGAGGTGCTCGACGTCCTGCCCACGAGCTCGCGCAGCTTTCAGGCCCGAGCGGCGCTCATCCCGGGTGTCACGACCAATACGCTGGCGCTCGGCACGAGCGTCCTCACCATTCACGGTTCCGCGAGTAGCGATGCCTATACGTATCTCGACGGGATGCGGTCCGGAGCACATATGACGGCCACCGGCAATACGGGCGGCGGGCCAGGGTTGATGGACGCCGCCGCGGCGGAGGTCACCTTCGACACCGGCGCGCAGGGGGCCGACAGTCAGGTGGGCGGGGTTCGTATGAACATGATCCCGAAGGAAGGCGGCAACATCTTCTCCGGGACGATTTTCGCCTATGGGGCCGGTTCCGGAGTGCAGAGCGACAATCGGACGCCGGAGCTGAAGGCGGTGATTCGCGACGCGAACCGGCTGGCGTATACCCTGGGAGCTGAACCCGGCGGGAGGCGGTCCCATCCTACAGAACCGGCTCTGGTTTTTCGGGGGCGTCACCGCGACGCGGTCGAAGAACTACGTGGCGGATACGTACTTCGCTGACGGCCGACAGGCCTTCACCATTCCTCGTACCAATCACCAGGACTTGATCCGACTCACCTCGCAAGGGACCCCGCGCAACAAGATTCGGCTCAGCTTCGACAGAAACAAACAGGGGTCGCTGAACAATGGCATCGGTCCGAACACGGCGCAGGAGGCGACCATTGTGCTGCCGCTTCCGCTGACCTACCTCGCGCATCTGAAGTGGACCTCGCCAGTCACCAGCCGCCTGCTGATCGAGGCTGGCGTCTCGGTCAACCGCGTCGATTTTCGGCACGACTACCAGCCCGAGGTCGGCCCACTTGACGTCGCACACGTCGAGCTGACGACGGGCAGAACGACCGTCGCCAGCGCCTCCAGGCTCACCTACACGGATACCCGTTCCGAAGTCGTCGGGTCGCTGTCGTACGTGACCGGCTCCCACACGTTCAAGACGGGGTTCGGCGCGCTGCACGGGTACCAACGGTGGACGCGCCCGTTCAACGGCGACATTCAGTCGCTCCGGTTCTTCAGCGGCCAGCCGAACTCCGTCATCGTGACGAGTGCGCCCGCCAACAACCAGGAGAATCTGAAGGCCGACCTGGGGATGTATGCGCAGGACAGCTGGATCATCGACCGATTCACGGTCAACGTTGGCGCGCGCTTCGACCATTTCAACGCGGGCACGCCGGAGCAGTCGGCGCCGGCCGGGCGTTTTGTGCCGGCCCGCCACTTTGCACCCATCGAGAACTTGCCGAAGTGGAACGATTGGGCGGCGCGGTTCGGCGTGGCGTACGACCTGTTCGGTAATGGTAAGACGGCGGTCAAAGCCAATGTAAACAAGTACGTGGCCGGCATGTCGATGGGGCTCACGCAACCCTACAACCCGATGAACCTCCAGACCGAACAACGCTCCTGGCGGGATCTGGACGGCAACGGTCACGTGTTGGACGCGAATGGGAATGCGCAGTACGCGGAGATTGGCCCCACCCGCAACGCGAACTTCGGTCTCAACGCTGGTACCACGCGTCAGGATCCGGAGCTTCCGCGCGACTACAACTGGGAACAGAGCGCGCTGATCCAGCACGAGCTCAGGCCTGGCGTCTCGGTCACGGCAGGATACTATCGCCGGCAGTTCTATAACCTCCGTTGGACCGACAACCTGCTGATCGACCCGGAGCGGGACTACACGGCGTTCACCATCACGGCGCCGCGGGATCCGCGTCTGCCCAACGGCGGAGGCGACGTGATCACGCTGTACAACCTGAATCCGGCGAAGCTCGGCTCGGTCGACAACCTGGTCAAAGCGTCCTCAAGGAACACTCAGGTGTACCACGGGTTCGAGCTGACCGGCGACGCGCGGCTGCCGAACGGCGCCATCATCTTCGGGGGCGTGACGACGGAGCGGACGACGACGACCACCTGTGAGGTGGATGATCCCAATCAGCGCCGGTTCTGCCACACCGTGCCGCCCTTCCGCACGCTGGTCAAGGCATCGGCCACGTATCCGTTGCCGTACGACGTGCAGGTCAGCGCGTCATTGCTGGCCAAGCCCGGGCTCAACAGCTCCGGCCGAAGCGTGGGCGCGACCTACAACGTGACCAGCGCCATTGCCGGGGTGCCGCTGACCGGCGGCGGCTCGATCGCCGTCCAGCTGATCGAACCGAATACGATCTTCCCTGATTATCAAAACCTGCTCGATCTTCGGATCATGCGTTCGTTCCGGATCGGCCAGGCGCGAGTGCGGGCGCTGGTCGACATCTACAATGTGTTCAACGTCTCGACCATCGTCCAGACCAACGAGACCTGGGGCCCGCTTTATGGCCGGCCGCAACTCATCCTGCAAGCTCGATACTTGCGGTTCGGCACACAGATCGATTTCTGACGCCGAAGTAACGAAGCTTCGCCTGGAACGAACCAATGCACAATACCGCGAGAGGGCCGCGAAGCTTCGTTACGAGCCGCGCCCCTTGGCGGCACCTAAGCCGGGCTTGCGCGTATCGAACACTCGACCGTCGAACCCGGGACGGAGGCAAGGGTGCCGTCCGAGAGAGAAAGATTCGTACACATTTGAAGCGTGCAAGCACGGCTAGTTAAGTTAACGACAGGGAGGCAAAGCATGCGTGTGACACTTCGTGCAGTTGGCTTGCTGGCCGCAGGGTTACTCGTGGCCGGAGGGGCCGTGTGGGTAGCCGGTCCCGCTGTGTCAGCGGGCAGCGACGACATCACGGGCCTCGTCCAGGGGCCACGCGGCCCGGAAACGGGAGTCTGGGTCATCGCGGAGACGAGCGATCTGGAGACCAAGTTCCGCAAGATCGTGGTCACCAACGACGCGGGACGGTTTCTGATTCCGGATATGCCCGCGGCAGCCTACCAGCTTTGGGTGCGTGGCTACGGCCTGGTCGATTCGGAAAAGAAACGGGCGCGCCCGGGCGAGAACGTCACCTTGACGGCCACGGCGGCGGCGACCCCCCAGGAGGCCGCGCAAGTCTACCCGGCCAACTACTGGTACTCGCTCGTCGAGATTCCGGGCCCGAGCGAGTTTCCTGGGACAGGCGTCACGGGCAACGGCATCGGCGAGGCCATGCGGACACAGGCCTACTGGATCGATCGGCTCAAGGATGGCTGCCAGCTGTGCCATCAGATGGGGAACAAGGCGACCCGCGAGATGCCGATGCTCGATTTGAAAGACTTCGACTCGACCGTGGCGGCGTGGGAGCACCGTGTGCAGGCCGGGGGGAGCGGGCCGAGCATGAGCAATGCGCTGAGCCGCATGGGCCGACAGCGCGCGCTCAAGATGTACGCCGACTGGACCGATCGCATCCGGGCGGGTGAAGTGCCGCCGCAGCCGCCGCGCCCCCAAGGCAAGGAACGCAATGTCGTCCTGACGATGTGGGGGTGGGGGGCGGCCCGCTTGTTCGTCCATGATGAGGTCGTCACCGACAAGCGCAACCCGACACTGTATCCGAATGGGCCGCTGTATGGACTTGGAGGTGGCTCGCTCGTCGTGACGGATCCGATCGCCAACCGCTCACAGATCGTGAATCTGACGACCCGTGTTCCGATGCGCGTGCAGGGCGATGCATATCTGGGCGCCTCCAATGCGATTCCCTCGCTCTATTGGGGCAAGGACCCAACGCCGGCCCCGTCCGGCCCGCCCGCCAGCGGACACAATCCGATGATGGACCACAAGGGGCGCGTGTGGATCACGCAGGCGATCCGCCCCGGCACCGAGAATCCCGACTGGTGCAAGGACGCGTCGGCGCACTCGTCGGCCAAGTATTTTCCGATCGCGCAGAACAACATTCGCCGCCAGCTCTCGTTCTACGACCCGAAGGCCCAGAAGTTCGCGTTGATCGATACCTGCTACGGCACGCATCATCTCCAGTTCGCGGCTGACGCGAATCACACACTGTGGCTGAGCGGCGACACGACTGCCATTGGGTGGCTGAACACCAAGCGGTACGACGAGACCGGCGACGAGCGCTCGTCGCAGGCCTGGTGTCCAACGGTGTTGGATACCAGCGGCGACGGGAAGATTACGAAGCCATGGAACGAGCCCGGCGTGCCGGCCGATCCGGCGAAGGACACGCGGATCATGGCCTTCAACTACGGCATCATCCCGCATCCGAAAGATGGGTCAGTGTGGACTGCCCGGCCCGGGCCGATGCCCGGTGCGCTCCTGCGCCTGGAGCTGGGCAGCAACCCGCCCGAAACGTGCAAGACGGAAATCTATCAGCCCCCATTCGACACTCCGGCGGTCGATCCGAGCAAGTGGGGGTTCGGACCGCGCGGGATCGATGTGGATCGCAACGGGTTGATTTGGACCGCTCTCGGCGGCAGCGGTCACCTGGCCAGCTTCGACCGCAGCAAGTGCAAGGTGCTGAATGGGCCCACGGCGACCGGCCAACATTGTCCGGAAGGCTGGACGCTTTACCAGTCGCCCGGGCCCAAGTTCAAAGGTCTTGCGACCAACGCGGATTTCCACTATTACAACTGGGTCGACCAGTTCAACACGCTTGGGCTCGGCGACAACGTCCCGATCGCGAACGGCACCGGTTCTGACGCGCTCCTCGCGCTTGTTCCGCAGACGCGCGAATGGGTGATCATGCGGGTGCCCTACCCGCTGGGGTTCTATACGCGTGGCCTCGACGGCCGGATCGACGATCCGAAGACCGGCTGGAAAGGACGCGGCGTATGGGCGAGCTACGACTCGTTCAACTGGCACAACGAAGGCGGCAAGGGCATGACGAGTGAGATTGTGCGGTTCCAGATCCGGCCGGATCCGCTGGCGGAATAATCAGGCACTACGAGCGAAGCTGCGCCTCAAGCCGACGAGACAAATGCCGAGCAGATGAAGGCGCACCTTTCGCTTAGGGCCGCTTCGCGGCCAAACACGGGTGTTTGCGGCGCCGCCGGGCGGCGCCTAAGACAGCTTCTAAAGCCGAAGTGACGAAAAACTTGCTTCATTTGCAAGGACATGGGCTTTAGAAGATGTCTAGACGATAGGCGTTAGGCGGTAGGGAACCGCTCCAGGAGGTTTGAGGTGAGAAATCGATTCCCAGCTTTGATGGGTGCTCTGGCGACCGCGATCGCGGTCGTGTCGCTGGCGCCGGTCCCCGTCGCGGGTCAAGCCGCATCGTCTGCGGCGAAGACGTGGACCGCGCCCCGGACCCCGTGGGGCGACCCGGACCTGCAGGGCATATGGAACGCGTCCGGCGCGACGCCCCTGGAACGACCGAGTACGTTTGCCGGAAGAGAAGTGCTGACGGACGAGGAAGTGGCTGGGTTGCAGGAGCAGGCGAGAAATCGCGCTGATCTCCCCCCGAGAGCAGGCGACCCTGGCACCTACAATGATTTTTGGATGGATCGGGGAAAGCCGACCAAGCAAACGTCGATGGTGGTGGATCCGCCGGATGGGAGATTGCCGCCCTTGACGCCGGAGGGCCAGGAGGCGAAGAAGAGACGAGCGCGCGGCGCCGACTCATGGGAGGACCGACACCTGTGGGAGCGATGTATTACGCGCGGGGGTCTACCCAACGCCATGTTCCCTCGGGCCTACAACAATAATACGCAGATTCTGCAAGCTCCTGGATACGTGGTGCTTCTCCTGGAGCAGATCCACGAGGTTCGCATCATCCCCTTGGACGGGCGTCCGCATGTCTTGCCAAACATTCGCCAGTGGTTGGGGGACTCGCGTGGCCATTGGGAGGGCGCTACGCTGGTCGTCGACACGATCAATTTCGCCGGTGAGGTCAGCGCGCTCCAGCCGTGGGCAGACTTCAACTCCGCGAGCGGATCCGGCGAGACCTTGCATTTGGTCGAACGCTTCACGCGCGTCGACGCTGACACGATCGCCTACCAAGTCACGGTCGACGATCCGAAGATGTATACGAGACCGTGGACGGTCGCGTTTCCCATGACGAAGACGCAGGATCAGATTTACGAGTACGCGTGTCACGAGGGGAACTACGGTATGGTGGGCATCCTCGCTGGCGCTCGAGCTGAAGAGAAAGCCGCGGAAGGAGCTGCGAGGAAGGAGTCGAGGTGAGGCCTTCCATGCGTGGCCCTCATCGCTCGATGGTCGTCGCGGTCCTTATGGGTGGCAATTCCAACGAGCGCGGGAACACATGAAGTAAGGGGAGGCGTCGAATGAATGATCGATTTCTGGCTGCGTTGCTCACCGTGATCGCCGTCGTGTTGTTGGTGCCGGTCCCCGCGATCGGACAAGCCCCGTCGTCCGAGGCGCGGTCTGCAACGTGGGAGCAGCAACGGACACCGTGGGGCGACCCGGACCTGCAGGGAATCTGGAACAACGTGACCGCGACACCCCTGCAACGGCCCGACGAGCTGAAGGATAAGGCCCTCCTGACTGATGAGGAGGCGGCTGAATACGAACGGCAGATCGCCGATCGACAGGCAGAGCGCGAAGCGAGGCCGCACACCGGCTACGCTGCGAGCATCTGGTTCGAGACCGGCCACACGCTCTCGGAGAACCGGACGTCGTTGCTCGTGGATCCGCCGGATGGGCGCCTGCCTCCCTTGACGTCGGTAGCACAGAGGTTTGCTGAGAGGGAGGCGGAGGCGAGAAAACTCAGCCCAGCCGACAAGCCCGAGGATCGTGGCCCCTACGAGCGGTGCATCACACGCGCTCTGCCCGGCGCGATGATGCCGGGGTTCTACAATCACAACTATCAGATCTTCCAGACGCCCGGCTACGTCGTGATTCTAGTCGAGATGATTCACGACGCGCGGATCATTCCCATGGACGGGCGTCCGCATGTCGGTGCCGGCATCAGGCAGTGGTTGGGGGACTCGCGTGGCCGGTGGGAAGGCAATACGCTCGTCGTCGAGACGGCCAATCTCCGCCACATCGACCAAAGAAACGTGGCGGTCTTCGGCACTAGTGAACAAGGACGTGTCATCGAGCGCTTCACGCGCGTCGGCGCCGATACCATGGACTACCAGGTCACCGTCGAGGATCCAGCGTGGTTTACGCAACCCTGGACCGCGTCCACTCCCATGACGAAGGTCGACGGTCCACTCTATGAGTACGCCTGTCACGAGGGCAACTACGGCCTGCCGAACATACTGGCCGGACATCGGAAGGAAGAAGCGGCAGCGAGATCGAAATAGGTCTCTGCGGCGCCTCGCCGCTGCACGAGACCGTCGAGGCGATCCTGACACTCGGGCGCGGGCTGAAGCCGTAATCGGCGCGGAAAAACTCGGTGCCGACGATAGAGGCGCCGTCTACAACATCGCGTGGCTGGCCCCGAACGTCGACGAGGCGCTGGCAGTGCTCAAAGGCAAGGGGCTGAACGTGGCCGTCGAGCCACGCTCGATCGGCACGGTCCGCTACGCGTTCGTTGACGATTCAAACGGCGTACGGATCGAGCTCATCCATCAGCAGCGACAAAACTGAGGAACCCGGTGGCCGGCTCAGGTTCGGCCGTTCTGGCCCCCTCTCCCGGGAAGGGAGAGGGTTGGGGGTGAGGGTAGTCGGCCGACGCCGTTGTGGCCCCTCACCCTAGCCCTCTCCCCGTTCCGGAGAGAGGGAACGCAAGACGTGGCGGTTGGAGGCGAAGCTTCGTTCCTTGAGGAGGGCGCAATGCGCCGCGCCTTGATTCGCGCCGGACAGCTGCTCGGATTGGTCGTGGCGTTTGTTACATCGAATTCGATGGTGCACGTCGGCGCTGCCCAGACGATCGGCGAGTGGCGTGCGTATTCCGCCGACAAAGCCAGCAGCCGCTATTCTCTGCTCGATCAGATCAACAAGGACACGGTCAAGCATCTCCGCATCGTGTGGCGGCAGTCGGTCATACCGGAGGAGATGCGCCGAGGACGCTCCGATGTCACGGTGCCGAACGTGTCCCAGAACACCCCCGTGATGGTAGGAGGCCTCCTCTACGTGAGTACCGCGCTGGGCACAGTGGCCGCGCTGGACCCCGCAACCGGCACACTCCTGTGGTTCGATGTGCCGACCCGCCCCCCCGCAATCGCTCGGACCAACCGCGGCGTGGCGTATTGGACCGACGGCCGGGACGCGCGCATCCTCGCCATCACCGGCCCATATCTGGTGGCGCTGAACGCGAAGACTGGCAAACGGTATGCGACCTTCGGTGACGTCGACAGCGGCGATGTCGATCTGTCGCAAGGATACGATCGTCCGGCTGAGGGCTACCGTTGGGGGTCGCCGCCGCTCGTGGTCGGTGACGTTATCGTCGTGGGCGGCACGGGTGGGTCTCCGGGCGAGAACACGGGACGGACGCGGGGCAACCCAGGGGACATTCGCGGGTACGACGTGCGCACCGGCAGACTGTTGTGGACGTTCCACACCGTGCCCCGGCCCGGTGAGTTCGGCAACGAGACATGGCTGAACAATTCGTGGGAGTACACCGGCGACGCCGCGGCCTGGGGACAGCTTAGCGCTGATGAAGAGCTCGGCTATGTGTACGTCCCAATCGAAACGCCGAACAATAATTACTACGGCGGGGCCCGGCCGGGCAGCAATCTCTTTGCAGAGAGCCTCGTGTGTCTCGACGCGAAGACTGGCAAACGCATCTGGCACTTCCAGGCGGTCCATCACGGCGTCTGGGACTGGGACTTCAATTCGGCTCCCGCGCTCATGGACATCATCGTCGACGGCCGGAAGATCAGAGCAGTCGCGCAGGTCTCGAAGCAGAACTTCGTCTACGTATTCGATCGCGTCACGGGCCAGCCGGTCTGGCCGATCGAAGAGCGGCCGGTCCCGAAGGGAGACGTGCCGGGCGAATGGTATTCGCCGACCCAGCCATTTCCAACCAAGCCGCCGCCCTACGATCAGCAGGGCGTGACGATTGACGACCTGATCGACTTCACGCCCGAACTGAAGCAGGAAGCGCTCGAGATCATCAGTCAGTATCGCTACGGTCCTCTCTTCATCCCTCCGTCTTTGCCGGGCGGCCCGGACGGGAAGAAGGGCTACATCCAGATGCCGGGCACCGTCTCGACGATCTGGAACGCCCCCGCCTTCGATCCGGAAACGGGCATCCTGTATGTGCCGTCCGTTCACCGTCCTCTCGTCGCGACGCTGGTCAAGCCCGACAACCCGCAAGCCGACGTTGGCTTCGTCCTTCGATCTCTCGGCACCCTTCGAGGCCCGCAGGGTCTGCCGACCCCCTTCAAGCCGCCGTACGGCCGGCTGACGGCGATCGATCTCAATAAAGGCGAGATTCTCTGGAAGGTGGCGAATGGCGATGGACCGCGCAACCACATCGCCCTCAAGCACCTGAACCTGCCGCCGCTCGGGCAGGGCGGTCGTGTCGCGCCGCTGGTGACCAAGACGATGGTGTTTCTCGGCGAGGGAACCAATGATGGTGTTGTCGCCGCCCCGCCGGGCTACGGCGGCAAGACGTTCCGCGCGTACGACAAGGCGACCGGGGAAGTGCTGTGGGAGGCAGAGCTGCCGGGCGGCACCACGAGTGCGCCGATGACCTACATGCTGAATGGTAAGCAGTACATCGTCGTGGCGGTGGGTTGGAAAGACATGCCAGCCGAGTGGGTCGCGTTGGCGATCCCATAGCCTTCCACGTGCGGGACGCGGCAGGTCCTCACCGAACGTGTGAAGTGTTGAGCGATGAGACGGCAACCATGGCCAGCCGTGTGTCTGGCGGCAGTGCTTGCGACGCGCTGCGGGAACTGGTCTGGTTCCTCGGCCGAGCCTCCGGTGCCGGAGATGCTGAACCGGCAAGATCCCGACGTCATCTCGCTCGTTGCGGAGTCGGTCGCCGCCATTCGGGCAGCGCCGCACGACGCGCGGCGCTGGGCGGCGCTGGGCATGGCGTACGAAGCGAATGCGATGGTCGACGTCGCCCGCCAGAGCTACGAGCGGGCACTTGCACTCGATGCCTCAGAGCCGCGCTGGTGGTATCGGCTGGCGATCGTGCGCTCGTCTCTCGGCGACCTGGACGGCGCCATAAGGGCGGTCCGTCGAGTTGTCGACTCGGGTATCGGCTACGCGCCTGCGTACTGGCGCCTGGGT
>Ga0114944_1000408_pt1 | contig 10962 bp, 8 predicted proteins | sample OV2TP2_FD_89582 | JGI IMG/M metagenome (GOLD analysis project Ga0114944, IMG submission 89582) | Hot spring microbial communities from Beatty, Nevada to study Microbial Dark Matter (Phase II) - OV2 TP2 | ecosystem: Environmental > Aquatic > Thermal springs > Hot (42-90C) | place: USA: Beatty... | reverse complement strand
CGCTTATTAAACTTTTATTTATAAGAACTGTTTTTCTATTTCCTGACCGGTCACCCCAACCTTGGTCCCGATTAATTCGGGATGCTCTACCATCCCGATAACAATCGGGAGAGCTACTTCCGCACTAAGCATTTAATATGTTCCAAAAGTTCAAACGTTACAACTTCTTAAATCTGCTCAGCTTTTTTGAACTTTTGGAACTGAATAAAGAACCGGGGCTGCAAAAATAATAAACCGGCCCCTGCGAAAAAAATTTTGAACTTTTTATTTGTATTTGGGAGTGTATAAAGTGCTTTCCTGCACAGTTACCTCCGGCTTTTCGTACCGCTTGGTATAAAGCATGTAACAGGCCCCGAAAAGAAAAGCCACCAGGCAGGCTACCTGCAGGTAAAATAAAAAGGCCGATGAAGAAACCCAGCTGTGTGTAAAATCCCTGTCCTGCACTTTGCGGAGTTCTTCGTGGTATTCCTGGTGCTGATGTGTCATAGCTTTTTATTTTGTGCTGCAAAAATAAGCCTTCGGCTATTAAAACAAATCTATTTTATTACCTGTGAAAAATATTTTTTCTTTTTTATAAAATGCTGCCAGGCAAGGTTGCCGCGGTATAAGCCTTCCGGTTTTCCATCCCTTTTTTGCGGAAACACACTTTGTCCCCTTTTTAATAAGAGCCATTTGGCAAATGCCAGGTGTGCCCTTAAAATGGCAAGAAAGTAACCGCCATCGCCTTTCAGCAATCCTTTCCATGCCGAAGCAGCATCGAGCAGCATGCGGAAAGGAATCTTCCACCATTTTTGCGACCAGGGCAGGTTTTTAAAAAGCATAACCTGGTTGTTGCGGAAATTGAGATACGTTTTAAGCGTATTGCCTCTTGGTAGTGTGCCTCCGCCTACATGATATACTACTGATTCAGGACATGCATACAGTTTATAACCTGCCAGCTGCATGCGCCAGCATAAATCAATTTCTTCCTGGTGAGCAAAAAAGAATTCATCAAAGCCTTTCATTTCATGAAAAACTTCGCTGCGGATAACCATAGCAGCGCCGCTTACCCAAAATACCCTTTCGGATTTATCGTATTGCCCGTTGTCTTCTTCACACACATCAAAAATTCTTCCGCGGGCAAAAGGATACCCGAAACTGTCGAGCCAGCCGCCGGCACCGCCGGCATATTCAAATTGCTTCCTGTTGTTGTACGAAAGCAGTTTGGGCTGGCAGGCAGCATTCATTTTATCTTCTTCGAGCAAGGCAATGATGGGTGCCAGCCAACCCGGCTGCACCTCCACATCGGAATTAAGCAGCACATAATAAACGGCATTCACCATCTTCAGCGCTTCATTATATCCCCGGGCAAAACCCATGTTTTTTTCAAACCGTATCAGCCGCACCTGCGGATAATGCTGCTGCAGAAACGAAACCGAATTATCGGAAGAGCCGTTATCAGCCACCACCACTTCCATATTTTCATAAGCGGTGGCAAGTACCGATGGTAAAAACTTTTCGAGGTGTTTTTGACCGTTCCAGTTCAGGATGACAATAGCTGCTTTAGGCTGTCGGTTCAATGCTGAATAAAATATTTGTCCAAAAATAAGGGAAGCCGTTTATCCTTATTAAATTCGGAAAATGTTTCAGCAAATAATTAACTGGCGTACACTGATTGCTATCATAGCCATCCTGATTGTAAGCGGCACCATCGTGTACTCCCGTTACCTGGCCAATAAAATTGCAGCCGAAGAAAGCCAGAAGGTGAAACTGTGGGTGGAAGCCAGCAATTCCATTCTGAATCCCGCTATTGGCGATACGAAGCTTGCCCTTAAAATCATCCAGGAAAATGATGATATTCCCATCATCTGGACAAATGAAAATGACAGCATCATTGATTCAAGAAACCTGGATTCGGTAAAACTGAAAAAAGACAGCAGCTACCTGTACCGGAAACTGGAGGAATTGAAATCAGTGAACGAACCTATCATCTGGAAGGATCCGCTTGACACCACTCGCTTCAATAAATATTTTTATGGTCATACGCCTCTGTTAAATGAAGTTCGTTATTACCCTATCGTGCAGCTCATCATTGTCGGTTTGTTTATCATCATTACGTTGCTGGCCTTACGCAGCAGTTATCGCTCGGCGCAAAACCAGGTGTGGGCCGGCATGGCAAAAGAAACAGCGCATCAATTAGGCACGCCGGTCAGCTCGCTGCAGGGTTGGGTGGAAATGATACGGCAAAACCCGGACAATGAGAAAATCGTTTCTGAACTTCAGAAAGATGTTAGCCGCCTGCAATTAATAACCGACCGTTTTGGAAAAATAGGCAGCACACCTCAGCTTGAAACCAAAAACATCGTGGCGCAGATAAATGCCATGGTGGACTACATGAAAAAAAGAGCCCCTGGCAAAGTTTCTATATCACTTAACACGAATGAGCAGCACGAAATTTTTGCCGCCATCTCAGGCCCGCTGTTTGACTGGGTGATTGAAAATCTTTTGAAAAACTCCCTCGATGCCATTGAGGGTAGTGGAAACATCCGCATCGATATCGAAAACCTGCAGGAAAAAATTTATATTGACATTACCGATACCGGCAAAGGAATCCCCCGCTCCGATCACCGCAGGGTATTTAAACCGGGCTACACTACCAAAAAACGCGGATGGGGCCTTGGGCTCAGCCTTTCAAAAAGAATCATTGAGAAATATCACAAAGGAGAAATCTTTATTAAAACCTCCGAGCCGGGAAAAGAAACCACGTTCAGAATTATTTTAAAAAAATAAAATAGATTATCTCAAAACCTTCAGGCCGTTTTTCGTCTTTGTTCTATTATCATGGACCATTTTTCAAGCTGGCGGTACAGTTCCTCCGGGTTCACAGGCTTGCTGATGTAGTCATCCATGCCGGCCTGGATGCAGGCATCCCTGTCGCCCTGCAGCACATTTGCCGTCATGGCAATAATAACCGGCTGATCGTTGGGCCTGCTCCTTATTAATCGTGTAGCATCAAGGCCATCCATTTCGGGCATCTGCACATCCATCAGGATCATGTTATACTGCCCGCGGCTCCACATCTCTACTGCTTCTTTTCCATTGCTGGCTATGGCCGGCTCATATCCTTGTTTGCCCAGTATTTTAACGGCTATTTTCTGGTTGATGAGATTATCTTCGGCAAGCAGGATGCGAAGGTTGCTGGTTGCGGGCAAAATATTTTCCTGCAAACCCGTTTCCGCTTTTATCTCCCGGGATGGCTCTCTTATGGCTGCATAAATATTATCACGCAATACCTGTTGCCGCACCGGTTTTGTCATTACAGCAGAAAAAAGTTCCTGTTCCTGCAGGTATGCTTCGTTTCCTGCAGCAGCAAGCAGCAGTATTTTTACATACTGGAATTTATTTTTTACAATTCTTGCCAGCTGCAGTCCGTTCATTTGCGGCATGGCCTGGTCGGCAATCAATAAATCGTACTGGCTGTTACGTTCAAGTATTTCAATGGCCTGCTCACCGGATACGCTGCATTGCGGCAGCATATTCCAAGTCTGCAATTGCCGGCTAAGAATATTCCGGCTGCTTTGGTTGTCATCCACAATCAAAACCCGCCTGCCGGCAAAACCCCGGATAATATTTTGCTGCACGTTTTGTTCCTGCGACGAACGCAGGCTCATTGGCACAGTGAAAACAAATGTGCTTCCAAAACCCGGTTTGCTCTGTACTTCAATTTTGCCTCCCAGCATCTCGGCTTTTTTTCTGCAAACAACAAGGCCTGAGGCCGACTTTTTTTCACCCCCATAAAATTCCCTGCCGGGAGCGCTATAAAACAATTTTTTAAGTTGTTCCTCTGCTATTCCAATGCCGGTATCTTTTACTTCAAACCGCAGCACCGGCCGGTTGATGTCATTGTTCAAAGATTGCACGGTCAAAATCACTTCACCATGCGGGGTAAACTTTATGGCGTTTTCAAGCAGGTTCATCAGTATTTCCCGCAGCCGCCTGTTATCGCCGTTAAGTTGCAGCGGCACATCTTCATTTATTTCAAAGAGCAGCTCAAGCCCGGCATTTGCCGCTTTTTCCGAAAACAAGACAATCGTTTCCTCCACTGTATCACGCAGATCAAAATCCGTATTGTCTTTTGTTTTATGAAGCTGCTCGAGTTTCGAATTATTCAGAATATCGGAAGCCAGGATACTGTTTACCGTCGCCAATAAGCTCTGCCCTGAAGAGCGGATGGTATCAATATATTCCTTTTGTTCTTCAGTAAGTGGTGTACCGGTTATCAGTTGAGCCATGCCGAGCACTCCGTTCATGGGTGTTCTTATTTCGTGGCTCATGGAGTAAAGCAGTTTTTCTTTCAGTTGTCTTACCTGCGCAGTTTCTTTTACGGCTTTATCTTCCCGCAGCAGCGAACGGTCCAGCTGTGTTTGTAAAGAATCTATCTTCAGTTCCATTTCTTCCAGTGAAGCTTCATAAGCTTGTATCCGTAGCCGGTAAAAATGATAAAAGGTGAGTACGCCAAGCATGGCCACGCCAGCAAAAAACCACCAGATGGAAAAATACAGCAGCGACGACAGGAAAATAAAGCCCACGAAAAACTTTATATAAAATCTTTTCATAGTTCTTTCTTTGAATTGAATACCCGGAAGGGGCCTGTCATTCACTCTTCGATTTGCACGATGTCCACTTCGGATTTTTCCAGTCTTTCAAATAGGGAAATATCTTTCAGAAACGGGTTCCAGTAAAATATCAGCCTGTCAATCGGCTTCCACAGAATCACCCAGCTGAAAACATCCAGACTGTTAGTGAGACCTGTATGCAGCAGGTTTTCTTCCTTTTCGTGCAGCAGCACGGGCAGCATCCAGTGGGTAACCATCACCACAGAGAGGCTCACAAAAAGCAATTTGAAAGTGCGGCGCCTGAAATTTTCAAAACTGCCGCTCATGATGTCTTTAGCTTCGGAAAAATGACGCCGGATGGCATACACCAACGGCTCGGCATACTGCGCCTGCGCTTCGCTCCGGTAGCTGATTTTGAAGCAAACTTTCGTATTGCGTCTTGCCGGGCGAACACTGTTTAGAATGTATAATTCAAACTCATTGCTGAGCTGGCGGCGGTAAAGCGGTGCATGATCCTGCGGATTAAAATACCCCTGCAGAATTTCGGGGTCAAGCGATAAAAAAATATTAATCCTTTTTGACAAAGACTTTTTCATGGTATTGGACTGTAACCCGGCTGATGAGTGTTCCATGAGTGATGAACATGGCTCGCAACCGGTTATTAATGGTATTAAACGCAGGGCAGCATGTTTATTGAAGTGGCGTCCTGTTTTTTTAAAATTTAAGGGTTAACCTTAAGCAGTAATAAAAATTTACTTCTATTTTATTATTAAAGCTTATAAATATTTACCCTGAATGAGAATAATCATTTTATGAATCCGTTCAATCCCAGATAAAATCCAATATTCCGAATAGCTCCGGAACAGAGCCTGTTGCTGCGGCACCCGGCAGGCTTCACCGTAAAAAAAGTATGACGCTTCCGGAGTTATTCAGCAAACAATCCATCTATGGGAAACCACCTGACACAAACGGAAGATAAACTCTTCCTGTTAAAGCATGCCCCGCTTGGCATGGCCGAAATAGATGCCAACGGAACTATTGCTTACCAAAACAAAAAGGCCGAGGCATTTTTAAAACATTTAGCCAATTCTCCTTCCGGCAATACCGGCAATATCTTTGACATCCTAATCCCGCATGCGCCGGAACTGGTTGATGAAATCAAAAATTTTATTGCATCAGAAACAGAACCGGGCGCTGATGTACCGGGCTGTTTTTCTCACTCTTTACTTAAAGAGAAAAAAATAAATCTCACATTAAATAAAATTCAACCGGGCAGTTTCCTGGTTTGCTTTGAGGAAAAGAATGCAACGAATCTTAATGGTTACAGTATTCAGCAGGCTTTGCATGATAAAGCCGTGATACAGGGTAAATTTGAAATTGCCGCCAACGTGCTGCACGATATTGGTAACGCAATCGTCGGTCTTTCTTCATTCACCAACCGCATCAAGCGAACCATAGAACTGGACAATGCTGACAACCTGCAAAATCTCTGCGGGTTTTTCCAGGCGCAGTACGAAACTCTCCAAAATGCCTTCGGCCAGGTAAAAGCCGATGCCATTATCAAACTGGTGAATGGGATAGCGCAGACACAGAAGGATTATAAAAAAGATTTGACTAATTCCAATGCAGAACAGCTGCACATCATCACCCATATCCAGGATATTATCAACATTCAGCGTCAATACCTGAACGGCAGTGAAACAACGGAAATGAAACCTGTTTACATCGGCAGCCTTATCAAAGACTGTCTTTCGATGCTTTTTGCTTCGTTCAACAAGAGAAGCATCAGCCTGAAAGTGGAAGTGCCTGAAGAACTGCCGGTGATAAAAGGCGACCGTACCAAGCTGATGCAGGTAATTCTGAACATTCTTAAAAACAGCATTGAAGCCATTGATTTTTATGCCATGGAAAAATCAATTTCCATTACAGCAAGTACCTGCGGCGATGAATTAGTAATGACAATAAAGGACAGTGGCAGGGGCTTTGATGAAGAAACAGCCAGGAAACTATTTACAAGAGGTTTTACCACTAAAGATAATGGCACCGGCCTGGGGCTTGAACACTGCAAAGTCATCATGGAAAATCATGGTGGCGCAATCAGCATAACAAGCGAAGGCCCCGGAAAAGGAGCTGATACAACTTTATTATTTAAAATTTAAACCGTTAATATTTTCTGTCGTTAACTGAAAAACCCACAATTATGCAGGAATCAACAAAAGCCACCGTTTTGGTGATTGATGACGAGGAGATGGTGAGAAATGACATCGAGGAAATTCTTTCACCTAAAAAAGGCAATGCTGAAATCGCAAGCGTTGACCTCGCCGCAAGTATTCTGTTCGACAAACCGGCGCCTGTTACAGATGGTAAAAGATCCGGAAGCATTCCCCACTTCATTGTGCACAAGGCTGCCAATGGTATGGAAGGATTGGAACTGGTGAAAAAATCAGTGGCCTCCGGCAATCCCTATACCGTCATTTTCCTTGATATGCGCATGCCCGGCTGGAGCGGGATGGAAACGGCCGAACGCATCCGTAAAATTGACACCAAGGCGGAAATCATTTTTGTGACAGCCTTCAGTGATAATTCCATTGAAGACATTGTAGCCCGTGCCGGTCAGAACGTGGGTTATCATTGCAAACCTTATGCGCCTGAAGAAATCACCCAGCTGGCTACCAAGGCTGTTTCAGATTATAATAAGCTCCGTAACCTGGAGCGGCTGATTGAAACCATATCTTCCATTACCCTCAATGAAAATCACCTCACTTCACTTTTGCGCAACATCCTGGACCAGCTGATGACTTACGTGGAAACGGATATGGCGCTGCTGGGAAAACTGCATGACAATTATGAATATGAAAAACTTTTTGCCATCGGTCCCATTGAGTCGAAAATAAACCTTCAGGAGCTGGTGGACCGTGTAAAGGCCGCCAGGATTACTGACGGCACCGTAGTACAACTCGATGATGTAGTGGTGGCACGGCTGAACAATTATTCCATTTTTGCCGTGTTGAAAAACCATGAACAGCTGAATACCGAAAAGCTGTACCTGCTGAAACTTTTTGTGCTGAATGCCGCCAAAGCCATCAACAATGCAGAGCTGTACGAAAAACTGATGCAGAAAGAAAAACTTTCAGCCATCGGCAACGCCGTAAGCATGATGATGCACGACCTGCGTTCGCCGATAAAGAACATAAAAGTGCTGACCGATATGATGCGGCAGGAATACCCGCAGAATGAACTGCTCGATATGATTGACCAATGCGGTGTGCAGGCATCGGAAATATTTGAAGATTTTCTCGATTTCATTAAAGAAACACCAGCCAAAAAATTGCCTGTTGAACTGGGCAAAGTAATTGACGAGGGCCTGAAGTTATGCGAAACAAAAAATTCCGAATCCGGTATCCCGATTCATAAAAACATTCCGGCCAACCTGGTGGTGACCGGCGATGAAAGCAAACTGAAACGATGCATCATGAACCTGGTGAACAATGCCCTTGATGCATTGACGGAACACAAGATTACCAACCCGCTGATTGAAATCACTGCAGAAGCAAATGAAAAAACAGGCAAGGTGCTTATTACCGTCCGCGACAACGGGCTGGGGATTCCAGGTGAGATTATCAAAACCGTATTTGACCCGTTTGTCACCCGGAAGAAAGCAAACGGCACAGGGCTGGGGCTGGCAATTGTAAAACAGTATATCACGGCGCATGGCGGGCAAATAAGTGTGGCAAATGATAACGGTGCAGTATTTACAATTAGTCTTCTGCTAAATACAGGAACAGGGAATTAAAAAAAACAGGAATAATACATTAGCATTTTTTTGCCGAAGTTCTGTTTAACGGTTTTCAAATATTGCAAACCATGAGGAGCTTAAAAATAAACAGCAATAAAACAGGAGAACAGCAGCACAATGAACCCTTCAGGCGGCGGATCCGGAGAAGATCAGACCGGCTGATGAATTATTTTCTTGCTGTTTATTTCTCCGGCGGCTTTATTGCTGCCGCTTTTTATAATACATGGCTCATTGCCCTGCTGTGCGGCGGTATTTCTCTTATGATTTATTATCTCTGTAAAGAAGGTTTTAAGCATTCCTCGTTTTACCAGTATGTGCTCAGCGTGGTATTCGGGCTTTTTATGGTTCAATACATTTACCAGATGCGGGGCATGTACGAATTATATTTCTTTGCCTTTGTAGGAAGCACCATCCTCATCACCTACCAAAACTGGAAACTGCAGATTCCCCTCTTTGTTATCGTGGTTGTTCACCTGGCAATCTTTGGATATCACCAGGATGCCGCATTACTAAAACCATACATTACACAGCTGAGCTTGTACGAACTGGAACGCTTTATCCTTCATATTCTTTTTGCCGCATTAATATTTTTCATTTGCGGGCTGTGGAGCTACCTGTTGAACAAATACAGCGAAGTACAGGTGGTGCAGGCAAAAGAAATGGAACGATTGCAGCAGGAAGCACTACTTGCCGTAAAACAACAGGCCATTAACGAAAGCAATACGCGGCTCAGTTATGCTTCGCAGGCCACTTCGGATGCAATCTGGGACCGCAACTATTCGGAAAACGATATCTTCTGGGGCGACGGCTACAGGGCACTTTTTGGTTATGATGCTACCGAAGAAACTTCCACGATCAGCTTTTGGGAATCCAAAGTGCACCCTGAAGACCTGGGAAGAGTAAATAAAATTATCCGCAATGCCAAAGGCAACCCGGCCGTAAACTCCTGGTCATGTGAATACAGGTTTTTAAAAGCCAACGGCGAATACGCTTATGTAAAAGAAAAGGCCATCATTCTGCGTGACGAAAACGAATCCGTGGTGCGTACCATCGGCGCCCTGCAGGATATAACGGAATTGAAACAGAATGAGCTTAAGTTAAAAACGCTGAACGAAAGCCTGGAGCAGGAAAAATATTACCTCGACTCGCTGATGGATAATATGCCCGATGCCATTTATTTCAAAGACCGCCAAAGCCGTTTTGTACGGATAAGCAGGTATATGGTAAATAAACACCTGTCAAGCCATCCCGGTGCCACGATAGACGACCTGCTCGGTAAAACCGATTTTGATATACAGGATCCGGTACATGCCAAAGAAGCTTATGATGATGAACAGGAGATAATGCGTACACAAAAACCTAAAGTGGATTATATAGAAAAGGAACTGACTGAGGATGGCAGCGACCGCTGGGTAGCCACAACAAAACTGCCGCTGTTCAACGGCCATGGTGAAGTGATAGGCACCTTTGGAATTTCAAGAGATGTTACAAAAATTAAAATGCTGGAAAAACAGGAGCATGAAGCCCGGCTGGAAAAAGTGGTGGCGGAAAACAGGTTTGAAATTGTTTCGGAAGTCATGCATGATATCGGCAACGCAGTGGTAGGATTCGGCTCTTACCTGACCCGCATCCGCCGGCTGCAGGAGCAGGATACACAGGAAAAACTGAAGAACCTGGTCGGTTTCCTGGAAAACCAGAAACCGGCTATGGCCGCAGCCTTTGGAGAAGAAAAAGCCGATGCTATCATTAAAATGCTCAGCGGCATCTGGCAAACACATCATAAAAACCAGCAGGAAATCTCGAACAGCATTACCGAGCAATTGAACATTGTTTCCAACATCGAAGACATACTGAATATCCAGCGGCGCTACATCAGCGGGCATGAATCAAAAGAAAGAAAAGCTGCCAGCCTTAAATCAATTGTTGACGACAGCCTCTCCATGCTCTCCGTAGATAAAACCTCTATTGAGCTCTCCGTAAATATTTCCGATGACCTGCCTCCTATAAAAGGCGACCGTACCAAGCTGATGCAGCTGATGCTGAATGTAATCAAAAACAGCATTGAAGCCACCGAAGAAAATAGCGGGGAAAAGAATATCAGCATTCATGCCTTCAGGGATATTAATAAACTGGTATTACAGGTAAAAGATAATGGAAAAGGATTCGACAGCGCAACTGCATCCCGGCTTTTCAGCCGTGGGTTTACAACCAAAAACAAAAATACGGGCCAGGGATTGTATCACTGCAAGTCTATACTCGACAGTCACGAAGGTACCATTGACATCGCAAGCGAGGGGCCAGGCAAAGGAGCAGTTACTACGATTGGATTTAAAATACAGGCAGCGTAGATAAAAATTTTTCAGGCCGTTTTCTCTTGCACCTGTACCTGCAATCCCGCTGTTAACAGCCGGGACACACTCTTGAGAGAATGATGCTTTTTATAATTGCGCCCAGAATCCCGACGTTCTAAGTCGGGACACATCCTTTGTGCCCAGAATCCCGACGTTCTAAGTCGGGACACATCCTTTGTGCCCAGAATCCCGACGTTCTAAGTCGGGACACATCCTTTGT
>Ga0114944_1000407_pt1 | contig 10972 bp, 10 predicted proteins | sample OV2TP2_FD_89582 | JGI IMG/M metagenome (GOLD analysis project Ga0114944, IMG submission 89582) | Hot spring microbial communities from Beatty, Nevada to study Microbial Dark Matter (Phase II) - OV2 TP2 | ecosystem: Environmental > Aquatic > Thermal springs > Hot (42-90C) | place: USA: Beatty... | reverse complement strand
TGGTGGAGTTTAACGAGGCGCCAGGGCCTACTCCTATAGCCACCTGGGTCAACGCCAACACCATCAGATTCAACGGCCTGACACCGGGGATGCACTCTGTCAGGGCGCATTTGGCTACCGTAGACCACAAAACTCTAGGGAATCCTGAAGCGGATGTTACCATCTTCTTCGTTGTCAACGGGCCGCCGGTGATAACCACCGATGCAGAGCACTTCGTGATGGAAGGTGAGCTCCACACCCACATGGTCAACTTCACCGACCCGAATACGGGCGATGTCCACACTGGCGACATCAACTGGGGTGTTGGAGAACTCAACGAGGCGCTGGTCATAGCCGAAGCCGATGGCTCCGGCAGCGCGGGACCCAGCCACACCTTCCCCGATGACGGAGATTTTACCGCTACCATAACTATATGCGACAATCTCCAGGCATGTTCCACTGTTCAGTCAACTATGCATGTGGAGAACGTGCCTGTGGAGATAGTGGCCATGAGCCTGAGCTCGGGGGTAATCAAGGAAAATGGTACGGTGAAGCTGACGGGAGACTTCACCGACCCAGGGAGTAAGGACACCCACAAGGTGAAGATAGAGTGGGGCGACGGTTCCCGTGATACCCTTGACCTGGCCCTGGGAGACAGGGCCTTTGCTGCCAGCCACCAGTACGTGGACGACGACCCCACGGGCACGGCCAGTGATGTCTACACCATCCAGGTGACGGCCAGCGATGATGACCTGGGCTCTGACGTGGACACCACCAGTGTCACAGTGGAGAACGTGGCGCCAGCAGCTATCGCTACAGGTGATTCTATTGATGAAGGTGGCAACGCGACAGTAACTGCCATTTATGGCGACGTTGGCACTAAGGACACCCACACCGCCAATATTGACTGGGGCGACGGTGTTACCAGCGGGCCCTTCCAGGTGACCGGTGGCAGCCTGGACAGATCCCATGTCTACGGAGACAACGGCACCTACATAGTGACGCTGAGAGTTGTCGATGACGACACTGGTGTGGGCGTGACGACAGCTACAGTGAGTGTCAGGAACCTGGCTCCCAGGGTGACCCTGAATACCACAGCGGCCATAGTCTTTACAGGTGGCAAAGCCTTCCTGGGCCGGTCGGGTGACGCCCAGTCCCACAGCGCCTTTGCCACAGACCCCGGCTCCGACGATCTGAGCTTCACCTGGAGCTTCGGCCAGTCTACGACCTACTTCAACAACAGTGTCAGCCCTGACGCGCTCCCAAGCTCTGATGGCACGTTCCCCTTCTCGACCTCTGACACCGGTATAGTAACCTTTACAAAGCCGGGTGTGCAAAACATCGGCGTTGTGGTGAGGGATGATGATGGAGGCACCGGTGATGGAAGCCTGACCAAGATAGTTGTGGACGATTGCGACTGCACCAAGAGCCAAGGGTTCTGGAAACAACAGTTCAAGACAGGTGACAAGGGTAGGGATGATGACGAGGATGATGGAGGAGGGAACCGGATCGAGGAGAGTGCACTGAAGGCGTATCTGGACATTGTGAATTTTGTAAGCAGTGTATTCTCAGAGACAGTGCCTGTCAATAATATTGGCGATGCTAACCTGGTGTTTAATCCTGAGAAGAACAGAGACAGCGGCGGTGGAGGCAAGCCCACTGGCGAAGGGTCCGGGAACGCTTTGACAGAGAGTGGGAACAAGAAGAAGAAAAAGCCAGGGGGCAAGGGTGATGAAGATAATGATGATACTGGAACCGACAATGTAGACAAGATGCGTAGTAATGCCCTGGCGCAGACACTGGCCGCGTGGCTGAACTTCGCCAAGGGAGGGATCGGGCTGGATGAGATGGTGGATACCGATGGAGATGGGAAAGCGGATACTGCCTTCAGTAAGATAATGGCCGAGGTGGAGTCCATTCTGAACAATCCCAACGCTACCAAGGCAGACCTGGAGCGAGGGAAGGACCTGGCCGAGGCGGTGAACCTGCATGACGAAGACAATCCGGCGTGCGATACCGATACGGGCAACGGGTCTGAGACCGGGTCCAACTAGACTCACAGGGCACCAGAAGCTGTTTATCTGAGCCAAAGGATAAAGCAACAAAAAGGAAGGCTGGACTGTATCTCAGTCCGCCCGTTTTCATCAGCCGCTCCATGGCATATAAAATCCCGGAGGGCACCATGGCAGAAAAGACTGAGCAGTCTGCGCTCCGCGGTAAGGAGCGGGCACCCATACTGGAGCCTGGAGACCGGCTAGACCGGGACCTAACGGTCCTGGACCATCTGGGAGGCACCCGTAAGGTTGACCTCTACATCTGCCGCAGCAAGAAGCTCAAGAGACTAGTGGCCTGCAAGGTGCTGCGCCCCGAGTTTTGTATCAACTTCTCGGCCCTCTCGGACGTGTTGCGCGAGGGCCAGGTTCTCCAGAAGTTGCGTCATCCCAATGTAGTAGAAGGTTACAGCGTGCAGTTGGAGGAGTACCCTCGCATCGTAATGCAATACCTACAAGGTCAGACCGTGGCGGCCGCCTTTCTAAGCGGGAACTATTTGGCCTTCGAGGTAGAGGACGCGCTTAGCGTGGCGGCGCAAATCGCCGATGCCCTGACCTACGTACACGAGTCGGGACTACTGCACCTGGACGTGAAGCCTTCCAACGTGATGTACCACGAGGGCCACGCCACCCTCTTTGATTTCAGCGTGGCTGAATACTTCTCTCCCGAGAAGCCGATGAAGGACAACGCAGGGACGCGGCAGTACATGGCTCCCGAGCAGACCTATGGGCGTGAGGTGGGCCACTACACTGACGTCTTTGGCCTTGGGGTGCTCTTCTTCCAACTCCTCACTGGTGGGCGATATCCTTACCCAGAAGTGACTCTGGAAGGCACCGATGACGGTGCAAAAGCCAAGAGGCTGGACTATACCGGCCTGCCCTCCCACCCTTCATCTTTGAACTCCTCGGTACCCTGGCTGATAGGGGACGTGGCCCTGGCCGCCCTTCAGCCCGATCCCAAAGCCAGAGTATCAACTCCTCTAGAGTTTCTCGAAGAGTTGGAGAAGGCGAGCCGCCTTAGCCTACTGGAACGTCATAAATTTCGGCGCAATGAGGCTGACCCCAACACTGGTGGCACTGACATCCAGCCGACGGTGGATGCAGCAAAAGACTGCCTGGCTACCCATAATAATCCTGCGATTGAGAATGACCCAGACCGTCCGCAAGAGTCCAGGAAGTAGTGATAAGGAAGGAAGTCGAGCCGCCGGAAATTACTGCGGTCAAGCGGATTCTGGAAACTGCCAGGGCTGAGGAACACCCTCTGTATCCCTGTTTGCACCTGATAGCCTACACCGGCCTTAGAAGGAAGATGGAAAGCCCAGGGTTTGCGCTAGCGGGAGGTGGACCCGGAGGCCGGCACTATCTCCATAGTGCAAACCCTGGGCCGCTCTGTTGAAAAGGGTTTGCCCTTCCAGCAGTCCAAGACTAACTCCGGCCGCAGAGTCATAGACCTGGACGATGGCACTGTCAATGTCCTGCGGGCTCACCAGGGCCAGCAGCTATTACTAAAGTCCCAACTAGATGGGGCCTATCAAGACCAAGACCTGGTCTTCCCCAATCCCACCGGAGGTCCTCTTAACCCTATGGCCGTCACCAGGGCCTTTCAACGGCTAGCCGAGAGGATAGGGCTGAAGGATGGCCGACTGCATAACCTGAGACACTTCCGCGCAAGTGTGATGCTGCAAAGCGGCCAGAGCTTGGTCCTGGTCAGCAAAAGGCTAGGACATGCCAGCGTAACCACCACGGCTGATATCTACGCCCACGTCTCAGGAGGCTGGCATAAGGAAGCGGCCAGGGCTTTCGCCAAAGCTATGAAGGGAGCAGCTAGAATGGGTATCGGCAAAACAGCCCGACGGTGAAGGGAATGAGACCAGTACAGATAAGAATTTAGGGGAGTTTAATACAATGGAGCGGAAGACGGGATTCGAACCCGCGACCCTCTCCTTGGCAAGGAGATGCTCTACCGCTGAGCCACTTCCGCTCGGCGTTCTTGCCAGCCATTTTGTGCCTGGTGCCGAGGGTCGGAATCGAACCGACGACACGCGGATTTTCAGTCCGCTGCTCTACCTCTGAGCTACCTCGGCCAGATTCGGTTCTGGGTACTTTCTTGATCTGGCTCAGTGCTTACATTATAGCTACCCACCGCTAGTTTTTCAAGTCAGGTTCGATAGCTGCCAGGTCGGCGTGCTCTCGCAACAGCTCCTGAAACCGTTCTAGCTTCCTGGGATGGTGGAACGTGGAGCGTTTAAGTACGTTGTCCAGGGCATGGGCAGTGGATATCGTGTCGGTACGGACTACCAGCAAGGGCACTCCCTGCTGTTCCGCCTGGTAATACACGTACTGAATGGGCTGATGTCCACCTGTGAGGACAAGGCAGGTAGTGGGCGTAGATAAAGCTGCAAGCTGAATATCGGGCCGGTCGCCTCGGATGATGACCGCCTTATTCTCCATGCGCCCAAAATAGGTGATGCCCCAGTCCATGATATTGCCGCCGATGAGGAAATTTTCCACCAGCTCCTCGGACCTCTCCCGTCCAATGACCCATTGCCCGTCCAGGTGTTGCGCTATCTGGCCTACGGTGACCGCCAGCATAAGCCGGTCTTCCGGAATGGCCCCCAGGAACTTTACTCCACGGGCTTCGATAGCATGTCCTAGATTTAGCCGTACATCTCGCTCTCTGTACCGGGTGACGGAGTTTATCAGGACTCCTAGAAGGCGCTGACCGAAAGGCTCACATGCCTCTAGCACCCGCTCGGCGTTGAGGTCTGGCCTGTAGTACATGATCAACAAAGCCCTGGTGTCCAGAAGGTCCGCCAGCATCGCAGAGAGGGGCAAAGCATCGCCTTGAGGCGTGAAAAGGCTAGGCCCCTCCACCAGCACCACCTCTTTGGCGGAGGTCAGCCTGTCCAGAGATAGCCTTAGCTCCCTGGACATATCTTCTGGTAGGGGTTGGCCCTCTCTAATTCCTTCAGGCATCGTCAGCGGGGTCGGCTGTTCCGCATCACCACTTGAGAGGACACTCCGGCTGATGAACGCCGGGTCAGGGTCCTCATGGGGGGCAGGCGAAAAGGGCTTGAAGTACCCCACCCTCTTGCCTGAACGGGACAACTGGGCTGCCAGGGCGCTGGTCAGCGCTGTCTTCCCAGAGGCGGGCCGGTCGGAGGTGATGTATAAAACCGTCACTCAGGACTCTTCCATCAATCAGAATTCTGGGGCTGAAAGACTACACGTATCGGTAGCTCAAACATCTCAGTCCACTCTGAAGTGTCAGTCTTACCATCTACCTTAAACCAATAGACTCCAGGGCCATCAGCAGGAAATCCGGGAAGCCTGAAGCGCACTCTGAATCGAAGATACTGTGTGAGGTCAACCTCGAATTCTTGAAAAGTGACCTCCTGGCCTTCTGTCAGCACAATGCGAAGTCTGCCACGACCCCTCTCAGGCACTTCCAGGTTAGAGCGCATCCACAGTGTAACTAGCTCAAAATTAGCCAGCATTATTCTTTCTGGCAAAGGCTGCTCTGGTTGTATCTGAGGAGGTTGGGCTGGAACTGTTACCTCCTCTATGATATTGAACAGAGATAGGTAATTTGTATCCCTGTCAACGGCAGAGCTTTGGCATAAGATACTCCAGATGACTTTCAATCGAACCCTCTACCAATCCGTGGTTTAAGCGCTGGTGTTACCAGCAGTAGACGAGGGGACACCGGCTTTCTTATAGTAACGTGGCCTTGCTCCTTGAGTCACTGGATTCATGATGAACATGGTATCTCCAGAGCTTGTTTGTGCTACTTCCAGGCCATACTGTCTCTCACCAACCCAGGCATCCCCACTAGCCACCGGAGGAGGTGTGAGAATCCTACGAGCCAGTTTCTTGGCGTACCAGCACTGTGGAGCACGGTCGACGTAGTTGGCTGCTATCTGGCCGTAGGCAGGCTCGGTGAAATAGGTCAGCCAGAGTAAGATTGCTAGTGGGGTGTCTTTGGGATTCTCATAGCGTGGGTCCACAGCTAGCTGCGACAGATCATAAATACGACCCAGCACTTCTTCACCTGCATCACCCGATTCTCTCATGCTCTGATACAGGTCTATCACAACAGACTCTTTAGCTGCGGCCCTGAAAAAAGCACCCATGCTGCTGACTACGTTCAGCTTAACGTCGAACTCGGTGCTCTCGATTTCTGAAAGCGCTTGCTGCCAGCTCATATCCTATCCGTCCAATACTCTGTAGGCTTTCCTAGATTCGGTTCAACGTCATCGATGTGGTGGAAGTATTCCCCAACCTCACCCCACTGGCTTAACACGATTACTTCCCACCTTGCTTCCCTCAAGTTTGTCCTTACCTCTGCTACCAATCCTACGTGGGTCACATGACCTTCCTCATCTCTGTATATCACTAAGTCTCCACGCACAAGCTCCCCTTCGTGGAGAACCCGCCGATAGTCATCGTCTTCCAGGATCATGTACAAATGCTCAGGGTCAATCCAGGTGCGCCGAGAGGCGAATACCATCCCCATACAATTATACACACTGCTCAAGGAACGCACACGAGCCGAAGGATGACGTGGCAACACCATATTTCTCCTAGCAGCCATTTCAATCGGCGAGCGCTGAAGACGTTGCTCGTTCGGTATCTCTCTCCCTTTTCTGGTGGCTAAAGGCAGTGTCGGGCCTACGATAAAGTCACCACGAGCATCGTATAGTGTCATTGGATCTTATGGTTCAAGATTCTGCTTTTTTAGATAAACTTGGCCTGGGCTCTGGCCGCGCCTGCGTAGTCTATGTACACCGTCACCACCTCGCTGAAGAAGTTCACCGCCTCGGTGCCCTGCTCCCTGGCCCCCACCCCAGAAGCCTTCATCCCACCGAAGGGCAGATGCACCTCTCCGCCAAGGGTGGGGGCGTTGACGTGGACGATGCCAGACTCCACCTGGTCCACGTACTGGAAAGCCTGGGTAAGGTCTTTGGTATAGATGGAGGAAGAAAGGCCGAACTGGACGCCGTTAGCTAGCTGTATGGCTTCGGCCAGGTCTTTGGCCTTGAACACGGTGAGCACTGGCCCGAATATCTCCTCTTGGGCGATACGCATGGAGGGATTCACATCGGTGAAAATGGTGGGCTCGATGTAGTAGCCGTTATCGTAGCCGGGGCCGGAGAGCGGCCTGCCTCCATAGACCAGCCTGGCCCCTTCCTCTGCGCCTATGCCGATGTATTCCATGACCTTGTCAAACTGGTACTGGCTAGAGAGAGGCCCCACGACTATGTCCGGCTCCAGGCCATCGCCTATCTTGAGCCTGCGGGTGCGCTCTATCAGCTCCTCCATGAAGGGCTCATAGATGGCCTCCTCCACGATGGCCCGGCTGGTAGCGGTGCATCTCTGGCCAGTGGAGCCGAAAGCGCCCTGGACTATACCGCCCAGGGTCTTGTCCATATCGGCGTCAGCCAGGACTATCACTGCATTTTTGCCGCCCATCTCGCACTGCACCTTCTTCAGGCCCTTTGCAGCCTCAGCATAGATGCTGGAGCCTATCTCGGTCGAGCCTGTGAAGGAGATGCCCTTTACCTTGGGGCTGGTCACCAGGGTGTTGCCTACCAGGGCTCCGGGGCCAGTAATTAAGTTAAGAACCCCAGGAGGTAGTCCCGCGTCCTGGAACACCGTCATTAGCTTCACGGCGCTCAGAGGGGTGGACGAGGCTGGCTTGAAGACGAGGGTGTTGCCGCATATGAGGGCAGGAGCTATCTTCCAGGCCGGTATGGCTATGGGGAAGTTCCAGGGAGTTATGATACCAACTACTCCCAGGGGCCTGCGCGTCGTGTAGGCCACGGTGTTGGGAATCTCCGAAGGAGTGGTATACCCGAAAAGACGCCTTCCCTCTCCTGCGGCGTACTCGGTGATGTTCATGGCGCGCCTGACCTCTCCCTGGGCATCTGACAGGGGTTTCCCTTCCTCAAGGGTGATCGTCCTCGCTATGTCATCCTGCCGCTCTCGCATTATCTCCAGGGCACGGTAAAGGATGGCCGCCCTCTGGGGGGCAGGCATGGATGACCAGGCAGGAAGGGCGGCGTAGGCGGCATCTATCGCCCTGTTCGCATCATCAACCACAGATCCCTGAAAAGCACCCAGCACCCTGTCCTTGTGAGCAGGGTTGGTAATGGTGTAGGTGCGGGCAGAAACCGATTCCACCCACTGGCCGCCGATGTAGTTGTAATAAGTAGGGGCCTGGGAAACGTGAGCCATAACCAGCCTCCTTAGGAGATGTAACTCAGCAAGGCTTGCCCCTTTGGTGAACTCAGAGCAAGCTCTGAACGAAATCGAAGGGGCGACTACAGAAGCCGCCCCTAGCTGCTAGTCCTGCTCTATCAGGCTTACCATCTCGGCTTTTGGTAGGTTATCTACTTATCTACCTTCGGGCCCTGGTCCGCCTTGCTGGCGCAGCGGTGGCCGGAGCGGCCCCCATGTACTTCTGGAACCAGCCCAGGGTCCTCTCCCAGGCATCCTTAGCGGATGCCTCGTGGTAGCTGGGACGCTCGTCACAGAGGAATCCGTGGCCTGCTCCAGGGTACATCTTGAAGTCATAGACCTTGTTGTGCCTCTTCAACTCGGCTTCTAGCTGCTGCACCTGGTCTACCGTGGGGTTCTGGTCCAGCGCCCCGTAGTTGCCCATGACGGGACATCGGACCTGAGCCGTGCGAGCAAACGGCGTTGTTGGCCCACCGCCCAAGGCCACCAGTTTGTTGCCACCGTAGAAGTCCACAGCACAGCTCAGGCCTGGACAGGCGGCCGCTGCCATATAGGTGATCCGCCCACCGGCGCAGAATCCCACAATGCCAATCTTGTCGCCTATAACCCGCGGATGCCTCTTCAACCACTCTATTGTGGTGTTCAGGTCCAGGATGATGTTCTCATCCCTCCAGTTCTGGATAGCCCTGGTACGTCTTTCCCTCTCCGGGGGGTCATCTGGGACTCCAGCTATGCCAGCGTAGGTATAGAAAGGGTTTGTCCCCCGGATCCCTTCGGTAGTACCCTCCCGATGGAACAGGGCTGGTGCAACAGCGAAATAACCCGCTGCTGCCAGGCGGTCTGCGACAGACTGTATGTGGCTATTGACCCCAAAGACCTCCTGGACCACTATGACCGCGGGCACTTTCCCAGACACGCTGGGCTGGCTTACGTAGGTAGCCATGTCATCTTCCAAGTCTCCCGTAGTCGGCACCCTCTGGATTTCCCAATACGACGCCATCTCCTTACCTCCTTGCCTTTGAAATCATCCCTTCCTCGATTTGATGCTAGCTATCTTAGCGACTGGAAACAGGTCTTCGGCTGTAGCGCTGACCTGTATCTGGCATAGATTTTAGCAGAGGAGTCGAGGAGATACAAGTTGCCAGGAAGCGAGAAACAGGCTCTTGGGGAGTCGAGCCGTGGTGTGCCCATCAACCTTGACCGGCAGGCGGGCATATGTTGAAATTATGGAAAGACAAGCTCGCCCTGAGCCGCAGCCCTGAGCGGAGCGAAGGGGAAGCCGAAGGGGAGGTATTGCCATGCAGGTCGGTTATCAGGTAGGCCAGGTAGTCTCCAAGGGGAGTGTGGACTTACAGCAGCAGTGGCGGGACCATCTGGAGCAGTTCCGCGCCTCGCGGGATGCCGGGTTCGACATCTACTGCTGGGCCCACCACTACATGATAGACCCTTTCCAGCACTTCCAGCCCTTGCCGGTGCTGGCCCGCCTGGCAGCCGAGCCGGGAGACATGAAGCTGGCAACCTCGGTCCTTCTCCTGCCCCTCCTCAACCCGGTGGACGTTGCCGAACAGGTGGCAACCCTGGACCACATCTGCGAGGGGCGGTTTATACTGGGCCTGGGCCTGGGATACCGGCCCGAGGAGTGCGAGGCTTTTGGAACCCGCATGTCCCAGCGGGCCGCCCGTAGCTCCGAGGCCCTGGAGTTGATGATACGGCTCTGGACCGAGGAGGAGGTCACCCACCACGGGCGTTACTTCCACGTCACCAACGCTCGGCCCACTGCGCGGCCCTACCAGAAGCCCTACCCCAAAATCTGGCTGGCGGCTATGAGTGACCCGGCGGTGCGCAGGGTGGGCCGCGAGGGCCACATCCTCTTCATTGGCCCGGCCCAGCCTTACACTGCAACCAGCAGGCAGGTCGCTCTCTACCATCAGACCCTCCAGGAGCACGGCCACACCATACCCAACGAGATGGTAATAGTCCGGGAGTTTTTCTGCGCCAGCAGCCGGGAGGAGGCGCTGGAGAAAGCCCGATGGGGCTTTCAAAAGAAATATGAGGTGTATGCCCAACACGGACTGCACGGCAGCGACGAGGAGCTGACCACGAAGGTAACAGGGGACATGGAAGCATTGATGGAGGATACCTTCATCGTTGGCAGCCCCCAGGAGTGCGTGGAGCAGGTCGCCCGGTACTCGGAGCTGGGCTTCACCCACATCTGTTTGCGCCTCTTCTACCCGGACATGCCTCAGAAGGCCGTCCTCGAGCACATCGAGTTGGTGGGTAGAGAGGTGCTACCTGCGGTGCACGGGCTGTAAGCCAGCAGCCTCCCCTTGACGATGAGAGGCGTTTATGTTCTATTATAGCCAGGCTTCGCCCGTTAGGCTGGGTTCATGGTGAAGCCTGGGGCTCAGCCGGCCGAGAGACTAGGGCAGAAAAGCCAAACAGGGGGCAGACTTGCCCTGAGCTAAGCCGAAGGAAAGGAGGCCACCAATGAAGTTCGGGATGTTCAAAGAGTTTCCATGTCACGAGGGGGTGACGCAAGAGCAGGTCTTTGAGGAATCCTTTGCCCTGGTGAACTCGGCGGAAGATATGGGAGTGGAAGAGGTGTGGCTGGCGGAGTACCACTTCCTCCCGGCCCGCTCCGTCCTCTCCTCCCCCATCACCGTAGCCAGCGCCATAGCGGCCCTCACTAAACGGATAAAAAT
>Ga0114944_1000406_pt1 | contig 10997 bp, 10 predicted proteins | sample OV2TP2_FD_89582 | JGI IMG/M metagenome (GOLD analysis project Ga0114944, IMG submission 89582) | Hot spring microbial communities from Beatty, Nevada to study Microbial Dark Matter (Phase II) - OV2 TP2 | ecosystem: Environmental > Aquatic > Thermal springs > Hot (42-90C) | place: USA: Beatty... | reverse complement strand
ATACAGCTCGATGGTTTGCTCGTGGGCGACGACTTGGTTGTTGGCGTAGGCCTTGTCGAAATTCTCGCCGTCGCGCAGTTTCAGGATCATGGCCTTGGCCTTGTCCATGAGCGTGGCCTCGTCCGACATTTCGAGATCTTTCTGCTGCGCCAGCTGTGCGAGCTGCTGATTGGCTTTGGTGTGGTCGTCGATCATCTTCTGGGCAAACTGCTTCACATCCTCCGATGTGCCTTTTTCTAGCGCCATCTTGGCTGTCTCGATTTCCGCGATGCCTTTGGCAGAGGCTTCATCGACGAAGTTGTCGCCTTCCGCAGCCAGAGCCATGTTGGCTGCCAGCCCGACGAGCAAGGCGAAAGCGCCTGAGAAGATTGTCTTGGTTGTTTTGTTCATTGCCGTTCTCCTACTTCACCTGGCTCATGCCCGCCGGCAGGCGGGGCACAAGGCGCGATGCGGCGAAATTGCCGTCCCTTTTTGTGACTAGGTGCCTAGGGGACGGTTCCTCGCTTTCAGGCGAACGGCGCGGTGAAGAGAGTTACTGCAGCATGGTCATTGCCGCATCCATGGCCGCGGACAGGTCCTCGTCTTCCTGCATCAGCTCGCTTGGGTCGAGCCCCAGCTTGGAAAACGCCGGGACGCTACTCCAGTCCAGCTGCGCATAGGGATGCTGCGTACCCATGTAGCTCTGCAGGGTGGCCACCTGCACGATGTCGACGTAATCGACCTTGTCCGAGTCGCGCTGGAAATTCGTGTACTGGCCGGCGACCGAGGCGATGGCATCCGGAAAATCCCAGGTGCGCAGAATTTTCTCACCGACGATGGGATGGATCTTGTCGATCACATGGTTGAGGCTGAAGGAATCCGCCAGCAGCGCGCTGTGCTCTTCTGCGTAGGTCAGGATGGGCAGGATGCCGATCTGGTGGACAAGGCCGGCGAGCGTCGCCTGATCTGGCATCAGGCGGGTGTAGTGGCGGCAGAGCACATGGCTGATCGCGGCGACCTCGGTGCTCTTGTTCCAGACTTCGCGCATCTTTCGGTCGACCACGTCGGTGGTGGCCTGGAACATCTGCTCCATCGCCAGGCCCGTGGCGAGGTTGCAGGTGTAGTTGATGCCCAGACGGCTGATGGCCATCTGCAGGTCGTCGATTTCTCGGCTGCTGCGCAGCAGCGGACTGTTGACCACCTTGATGATGCGCGCGGTAACGGCGGCATCGTTCCCGATCACCTTGCTCAGCGCGGGAATGCTGATGTTGGGGTCTTCGGCAGCCTCGCGCACGCGCAACGCCACTTCCGGCAGCGTAGGCAGGACCAGTTCATCGTTCTCGATCGCAAGGGTCAGCTCACGCTGGACTTTCTCGGCAAGGGTGCTCATGTCATTCCTTTATGTGTCGGTCAGTGTCGCTTGGGCGCTTCTGTCTGTCGGCTGGCATGCCGCTATGGTGCGCCTCTTTGGTGAATGCTTTCTGGCTCCGGTTCGCACTAGCGCTGGATTTCCTGGTCCGGATTCAGACTGTAGGGCAGCTCGAGCAGGCTCAGCGGCAAGCCATCCGGCGAGCCGAGGTAGAGTCGGCCGTCAGCGGCAGCGTCTTCCTGCACCACGGCGAGCAATTCGATGCCATCGGCACTGGTCGCCGCCAGTACCACCTCGCCGACGCTGGAGTTATGGACAGGTGAGAACAGTTCCACACCCGGCGCCGGCAGCTCACCCGGTTCACCTTCGACGGCCAGGTGCTGCAGGCGTCGTTTGAGTTTGCCGAGATACTGCATGCGAGCCACGATTTCCTGGCCCGTATAACAGCCTTTCTTGAAGCTCACGCCGCCGAGTGCCTGCAGATTGATCATTTGCGGGATGAACAGCTCGCGCGTGCTGCCGAAGACCTGGCCAATTCCGGCGCGGACCTGATCGAGCAGCCAGCGGTTGACCGGCACCTCGCCAAGCTGCGCGCTCAGGCGGGTGCGAACCTGCTAGGCTTCTGCTTTCGGTGCCCAGAGTTCGGCGCGGCCATCGCGCAGTCGGATGGCGATCAGGCCATTGCCGCGCACGATGCTGTCCGCTGCCTGGGATAGATCCAACCCCAGGCTGACCAGCGAGCCATCTCCGCCAGTGATGCCGAATCGGCACCAGTCGGCGCTTTCGTCGCTCAGGCGAGACTTGGAAAAAACCGCGTACTTGGCGAGGTCGGCCAGCTGCGGTTGCAGCAGTTCGCCGGCCATCGCCAGCAGGTACCCGTCACCCTCCGGCACGATGCGGAAACTCGACTGCATGCGGCCTTTGGGCGTGCAGCGTGCTCCCAGGCTGGAGGTGTGCGCATCGAGGTAGTTGAGATTGCAGGTCAGCTGACCCTGGAGGAACTTGCTGGCATCCGGGCCGCGTACGGCAAGGACGCCTTCATGCGACAGAACGCAGAAATAAGCTGTGTCGGTCATGATCAGTCGTCGTCAGAATCCGGGTGGGCATCATAGCAGGCTGGCGAAAACGGTTGCGTGGGGCGGGTTCGCCGCGGGGCGAAAAAAGCGGCTGATCAGCGCAACGCAGTCGTTATAATGCGCGCCTTCTCAAAAGGAGCCGATGTATGGCCGAGCAATCCGAACTCAATCGTCTGTTCTGGCAAAGCCGTCGCGGCATGCTGGAGCTGGATGTCCTGCTGGTGCCTTTCGTCAAGGAGGTGTATCCGGGCCTCGACGAAGAAGACCAGCGTCGTTATCGCAAGCTGCTCAGCTGCGAGGATCAGGACATGTTCGGCTGGTTCATGCAGCGCGAAGAGCCCGAGGACGAGGATCTGCGCCGCATGGTTCGCATGATCCTCGATCGTGTCCAGCCCAAGTAATCCGCCTTTCGAGTGCCACTGGCGGCCGTCCGGTCTGCTGCTGGCGTTCTATCTAGCCGTTCAGGCATGCGCGCTCACGGCCATTCTGCTGTCTGGCGCGCCGCCTGCGGTACGGCTGGTCTGCCTGCTGCTGTGTCTGACGCATGCCTGGTTCGCGCTGCCGCGCCACATCCTGTTGTCCGACCCGAATGCCTTGCGCGGTCTGCGTCATGATGGGCAAGGCTGGCATCTCTGGAGCGAGCGGCACGGCTGGCAGGCTGTTCAGTTACTGCCCAACAGCCTGGCGCTGCCGTTGGTGGTGGTGTTGCGCTTTCGTTTGCCTGGGCGACGCCTTGCCAGCAGTGTCTGCGTGCCTTGTGATGCACTGCAGCACGAGCAGCATCGCCGCCTGCGGCTGTGTCTGAAATTCAGTCGACGTAGGTGGGCGGCACCAGAATAGTGTCGATGGCTTCGGGAAGCAGGTTGGGGTAGTCGAGGGTGTAATGCAGGCCGCGGCTTTCCTTGCGCTCCATCGCCGAACGGATCATCAGGTCCGCCACCAGCGCCAGGTTGCGCAGCTCGAGCAGGTCGCGGCTGACCTTGTAGTTGCTATAGAACTCGTCGATCTCGCTCAGCAGCAGGCGCACGCGATGCTGGGCACGCATCAGGCGTTTGGTGGTGCGCACGATGCCGACGTAGTCCCACATGAAGCGCCGCAGCTCATCCCAGTTGTGCGCGATGATCACGTCTTCGTCGGAATCGGTGACCTGGCTGGCATCCCAGGCGGGCAGGGTCGCCGTGCTGGTGATCTGGGGCAGCTCGCGCACGATGTCCTGCGCCGCGGCGCGGCCGTAGACGAAGCACTCGAGCAGCGAGTTGCTGGCCATCCGATTGGCGCCATGCAGGCCGGTGAAACTGGTTTCGCCGATCGCGTAGAGCCCGGGAATGTCGGTGCGGCCGGCCTGATCCACGACCACGCCGCCGCAGGTGTAGTGCGCCGCCGGAACGACCGGGATCGGCTGGGTGGTGATGTCGATGCCATATTCCAGGCAACGTTCGTAGACGGTGGGGAAGTGGCTTTTGACGAAGTCGGCGGGCTTGTGGCTGATGTCCAGATAGACGCAGTCGATACCCAGCCGTTTCATCTCGTGGTCGATTGCGCGCGCGACGATGTCGCGCGGAGCCAGTTCTTCGCGGGGGTCGAAGCGGGGCATGAAGCGCTCGCCATTGGGCAGCCTGAGCAGTGCGCCTTCGCCGCGCAGCGCTTCGGTAACCAGGAAGCTCTTGGCCTGTGGGTGATAGAGACAGGTGGGATGGAACTGGTTGAATTCCAGGTTGCCTACTCGGCAGCCTGCGCGCCAGGCCATGGCGATGCCGTCGCCGCACGCGCTGTCGGGGTTGCTGGTGTACAGGTAGACCTTCGCGGCACCGCCCGTGGCCAGCACGACGAAGCGAGACTGAAAGGTTTCGACCTCGCCCGTGTTGCGGTTGAGCACATAGGCACCCAGGCAACGCCTGCCCGGCAGGCCCAGCTTATGCTCGGTAATCAGATCGACCGCGACACGCTGCTGCAGCAGTTCGATGTTGTCCTTCTGCCTGGCCTGGCCGAGCAGGGTGTTGAAGATGGCTGCGCCAGTGGCGTCGGCGGCATGGATGATCCGCCGGTGACTATGGCCACCTTCGCGAGTCAGGTGGAACTCGAAACCGCCATCCTCGCGGTCAGGGCCCTCGTCGCGTGTAAAGGGTACGCCCTGCTCGATCAGCCACTGGATCGCCTCGTTACTGTGTTCGACGGTGAACCGTACGGCGTCTTCACGGCACAGTCCGCCGCCAGCCACCAGCGTGTCGGCGACATGGGATTCCACGGGGTCGGTGGTGTCCAGGACCGCAGCGACTCCGCCCTGAGCCCAATAGGTGGAGCCATTGGACAGGTCACCCTTGCTCAGTACCGCAATGCGCAGGTCGGACGGAAGGTTGAGCGCGAGGGTAAGGCCGGCGGCACCGCTGCCGATGACCAGCACGTCGTATCGAAGAACCTGGTTCATGTCCATTTCCGCGGAAAAACGAACCCTAGTATATAGACGGGATGTAGCGCCAAAATAGATGACTGTGCAGTTGTCTTCTAACGAACGGAACTTTTTCCTCTGCGGACAGCTCAATAGGCAGTTATGAATGCAAACCAGCTGGCCATCGTGAATGGGCGGTGCGAGTTTGCTATGGACACCAGGACGGCGTCGTCAGCAAATCTGGCGCAACGCTGTGGTGCAATCGCCGTCAGGTATTGCAGGATAGCTTGCTAGGAGGGGGGAGAACTTTTGCGTAAAGCCCGGGTCTATTCTGGCAGGTCGGTTCACTGGTGTGAGCGACGCTGCTCCGACAAGGAGGAGCGTTCATGCTGACTCAGGAGCAGGACCAGCAACTGGTTGAACGAGTGCAGCGTGGGGACAAGCGGGCGTTTGATCTGCTGGTGATGAAGTACCAGCACAAGATCCTTGGGTTGATCGTACGGTTCGTACATGACTCCCACGAAGCTCAGGACGTCGCGCAAGAGGCGTTTATCAAAGCCTATCGCGCACTCGCCAATTTTCGCGGGGACAGCGCCTTTTATACATGGCTGTACCGCATCGCCATCAACACGGCGAAGAATCATCTGGTGGCGCGCGGAAGGCGTCCGCCGGACAGTGATGTGAGCTCCGAGGATGCCGAGTTCTACGAAGGCGATCACGCCCTCAAGGACATCGAGTCACCGGAACGCTCGCTGCTCAGGGATGAGATAGAAGATACCGTTCATCGAACCATTCAACTTTTGCCAGAAGATTTGCGTACGGCTCTAACACTGCGCGAATTTGATGGTCTTAGTTATGAAGACATTGCGAGCGTCATGCAGTGTCCGGTGGGCACAGTACGTTCTCGGATCTTCCGGGCGCGTGAAGCCATAGATAAAGCGTTGCAACCCTTGTTGCATGAATCCTGAGACAGCGGCGACAGCCAAGAGAGGAACCGCCATGAGTCGTGAAGCCCTGCATGAATCGCTGTCCGCGGTGATGGATAACGAAGCGGACGAGTTGGAATTACGTCGCGTACTCGCAGGCGACAACCCCGAGCTGCGTGCCACCTGGTCGCGTTATCAGCTCGCTCGTGCCGCAATGCACAAGGAACTGATCGAGCCGCGCCTGGACATCGCAGCTGCGGTATCGGCTGCGCTGGCCGACGAGGCTGCTCCGGTCAAGGAGCAGCAGCGTACCGGCTGGAGAAGTCTGGGACGTCTCGCGGTAGCGGCTTCGGTCACGGTAGCTGTTCTGGCAGGTGTACGCCTGTACAATCAGAACGAAGTTGCCGGTCCGCAGCTTGCCCAGCAAGCGCCGCAGCCGACCATCTCCGTCCCGCAGGCCAATCAGGGGCCGACGGTGCTGGCTGGTTACAGCGAGCAGGCCGAGCTGCCCGCGCAGACAGCGGAGTCAGCACCGGTAGAGCGTTGGCATGAGGAGCGTCTGCCTTCTTATGTTCGCCAGCATGCACAGCAGGCTGCCTTTGGCACCGGATCGGAGAGCGCGCTGCCGTACGCTCGTGCGGCCAGCATGGAAGAACGTTAGGGAGAAACATGCGCGTATTACCGCTGTATGTGGTGATGGGGGGCTGGCTATCGATGCCGGCCCTCGCTGCTGATGCCGAGTCCTGGATGGGGCGCCTCGCGATAGCCGAGCAGCAGCAGAGTTATGCAGGGACTTTCGTCTACGAGCGTAACGGCAGCTTTTCCAGCCATGCTGTTTGGCAGCAGGTCGACGGAAAGCGGGTGCAGGAGCGCTTCCTCCAGTTGGATGGGGCGCCTGCCGAAGTTCTGTTGGTCGATGGACAGATGCAGTGCGCCACCGATGAGCTGGCGGCTCAGGTGCGCGAGGCGCAGGCGTGGCACGGTCAGCGTCTGGACCCCAAGGCACTTTCCGAATGGTACGAATTCCGTGAGATCGGTGACTCTCGTGTCGCCGGCCGTTCTGCGGTGGCGCTTGCCGTCGTTCCGCGTGACCAGCATCGCTACGGATTCGAGCTTCACCTCGATCGCGAGACCGCACTGCCGCTCAAGTCCCTGATGCTCAATGAGAAGGGGCAGCTGCTCGAGCGCTTCCAGTATGCGCAGTTCTCTACCGATCCGATCGATGCCCAACAACTGAAGCCAAGTGCCGATTGCAAGCCGGTATCGGTCAGTAAGCGTGAAGCCAACCCCTCTTCAGTCTGGCGTTCCGATTGGCTGCCGGCCGGTTTCAAGTTGCTTGATGCCAACCAGCGTCCGAGTCCCGCGTCTTCCGAAACGGTGTCCTGGTTGTCCTATGGCGACGGCCTGGCCAAGTTTTCGGTGTTTCTCGAGCCTTTGCGCGGCGCCTTGGTCGAAGATGCGCGTAGTCAGATGGGCCCCACCGTCGCCGTGTCCAAGCGCATCAGCACCGAGGACGGTGACGTGATGGTGACCGTCGTCGGCGAGATCCCGCTCGGTACGGCCGAACGCGTGGCGCTCTCCATGCGTGCTGGTGCCGAACAGGCGCAGCGATGATCGAAGAGCCGGGGCGGGTCGTTGCGCTGGATGACGGCGCCGTTTGGGTCGAAACTCGGCGCAAAAGCACCTGCTCTGGCTGTTCGGCGAAGAACGGCTGCGGGCAGGGCTTGATGGATACCCTCGGGGTGCGTGAGCAACGAGGGCTGATTCGGGCGCTTAGCGACTTGCAGCTCCAGGTGGGTGACTCGGTCATCGTCGGGGTCCGCGAGGACGTGTTGCTGCGCGGTGCCGTACTTGTCTATCTTCTCCCTCTGCTCATGCTGATGGCGGCGGCAACGCTCGCCGCCCAGTTTTCTGCGCATGAACCGCTCGTCATCCTGGCGGGGGTCGGGGGATTCTTCGTTGCCTGGCTGTTCGTGCGCATGAGAAGCCGAACGGTGGCAAGCGATCCGAATCTGCAGCCGGTGGTTTTGCGCGCTATGCTCGCGGGGCCTGCGAGTCCCTGAGCTTCCTTGTTTTGTCAGTGGGGAGACTTGTAGTCATGCTCAATCGAAACAGCTGCTTTGCCTTCGTGGCAGGCCTGGCCCTGTTCGGGCAGGCCGTGGTGGCGCAAGCGCAAGCGGCTTTGCCTGATTTTACGCCGCTGGTTGAAAATGCCTCGCCAGCGGTCGTCAACATCAGTACCAAGCAGAAAGTGCCCACACGTGGGGCCACCGCGCAGATTCCTGAACTCGAAGGGTTGCCGCCGATCTTTCGCGAATTCTTCGAGCGCAGCATTCCACAAATGCCGGGCGCGCCGGGCCAGGGCCAGCAGCGCGAAGCGCAATCACTGGGCTCCGGATTCATCATCTCCGATGACGGCTATGTGCTGACCAACAACCACGTGGTGGCCGGTGCCGACGAGATCATTGTGCGCCTGCCCGATAGAAGCGAGCTCGAAGCCAAGCTGATCGGCGCCGACCCTCGCTCCGATGTGGCCGTTCTGAAGGTCGAAGGCAAGGGCCTGCCGACTGTGAAGATCGGGCGCTCCGATGAGCTCAAGGCTGGCGAGTGGGTGCTGGCCATCGGCTCGCCGTTCGGCTTCGACCATACCGTGACCGCGGGTATTGTCAGTGCGACTGGCCGCAGCTTGCCCAACGAAAGCTACGTGCCCTTCATCCAGACCGACGTGGCGATCAACCCGGGCAACTCGGGCGGCCCGCTGTTCAACCTCAAGGGCGAGGTGATCGGTATCAACTCGCAGATCTTCACCCGTTCAGGCGGCTTCATGGGCCTGTCCTTCGCAATTCCGATCGATGTAGCGATGGACGTGGCCAATCAGCTGCGCACCGACGGCAAGGTCAATCGCGGCTGGCTCGGCGTGGTGATTCAGGAGGTGAACAAGGACCTGGCCGAGTCCTTCGGGCTCGAGCGCCCGGCCGGAGCCCTGGTGGCCCAGGTAATGGATGGCGGTCCGGCGGCTCGTAGCGGGCTGCGCGTCGGCGACGTGATCCTCAGCCTCAACGGCAAGCCGATCGTCATGTCTGCGGATCTGCCTCATCTGGTCGGTGCGCTGAAGCCCGGCAGCAAGGCGCGCATGGAAGTGGTGCGCGACGGTGATCGCAAGACGCTGGACGTCAGCATCGGCGCCATGCCGGAGGAAGGCGAAGCGGTGGCGGCGTCTGGCGGTGGTCAGGAGCGCAGCGACAATCGCTTGGGCGTGAAGGTCACCGAGCTGACCGAGGAGCAGAAGAAGAGCCTCGATCTGCCGGGCGGCGTGGTGATCACCGAGATCCTCAATGGCCCGGCAGCGATGATCGGCCTGCGCCCGGGGGATGTCATCACTCATCTGAACAATCAGGCGATCAATTCGGCGGCGACGTTCAGCCGGGTTGCCGAGCAGCTGCCCAAGAACCGCTCGGTTTCGATGCGCGTGCTGCGTCAGGGGCGTGCGAGCTTCATTACCTTCAAGCTGGCCGAGTAAGCGCGGGTGCAGCAAACGAAGGGCGGCTCAGGCCGCCCTTCTTCGTTTCTGCCGTTTGGCCACTGGATGCAGCTGATCGTGATGCGGGCGGCTTGTGCGTGGCACTGCAGGGGCTGATCAGTTACACTTCGCGGCTATTTTCGGCGGGCAATCGGCCCGCGACTACCGAGTGTTGAGCTGTGAGTGACCTGAGTCATATCCGCAATTTCTCCATCATTGCCCATATCGATCACGGCAAGTCGACCCTGGCGGACCGTTTCATCCAGATGTGCGGTGGCCTGTCCGAGCGCGAAATGGCCGCTCAGGTGCTGGATTCGATGGACCTCGAGCGTGAGCGTGGTATCACCATCAAGGCCCACAGCGTCACGCTGCACTATAAGGCGCGGGACGGAAAGACCTACCAGCTGAACTTCATCGATACCCCCGGACACGTCGACTTCACCTATGAAGTCAGCCGCTCGCTGGCCGCGTGCGAGGGTGCGTTGCTGGTGGTGGATGCCGGTCAGGGGGTAGAGGCACAGTCGGTTGCCAACTGCTACACCGCCATCGAGCAGGGCCTCGAGGTCATGCCCGTGCTCAACAAGATGGACCTGCCGCAAGCAGAACCCGAGCGCGTCAAGGAAGAGATCGAGCACATCATCGGCATTGATGCCACCGATGCGGTTGCCTGCAGTGCCAAGAGCGGAATGGGCGTCGACGAGGTGCTCGAGCGTCTGGTCGCAGTGATTCCTCCGCCGACCGGTGATATCGAGGCGCCGCTGCAGGCGCTGATCATCGACTCCTGGTTCGACAACTACCTGGGTGTGGTGTCGCTGGTGCGGGTACGCCACGGTCGCATCAAGAAGGGCGACAAGGTGCTGGTGAAGTCCACCGGCAAGGTGCATCAGGTGGACAGCGTTGGTGTCTTCACGCCCAAGCACACCGCCACCGCCGATCTCAAGGCCGGCGAAGTGGGCTTCATCATCGCCGGGATCAAGGATATCCATGGTGCGCCGGTGGGCGATACCCTGACGCTCTCCAGCACGCCGGACGTGGAGATGCTGCCCGGCTTCCAGCGCATCAAGCCGCAGGTATATGCCGGCCTGTTCCCGGTCAGCTCCGACGATTTCGAGGACTTCCGCGAAGCCCTGCAGAAACTCACGCTCAACGACGCGGCACTGCAATACGAGCCGGAAAGCTCCGAGGCGCTGGGGTTCGGATTCCGTATCGGCTTCCTCGGCATGCTGCACATGGAGATCATCCAGGAGCGCCTGGAGCGCGAGTACGACCTGGACCTGATCACCACGGCGCCGACGGTGGTCTACGAGCTGCTGCTCAAGAACGGCGACACCATCTACGTCGACAACCCGTCGCGCCTGCCGGACCTGTCCTTCATCGAAGACATGCGCGAACCCATCGTGCAGGCCAACATCCTGGTCCCGCAGGATCACCTCGGCAACGTCATCACCCTGTGCATCGAGAAGCGCGGCGTGCAGCGCGACATGCAGTTCCTCGGCTCGCAGGTTCAGGTGCGCTACGACCTGCCGATGAGCGAAGTGGTGCTGGATTTCTTTGATCGTCTGAAGTCGGTGAGCCGTGGTTACGCCTCGCTGGACTACAGCTTCGTGCGTTTCCAGTCGGCGAACCTGGTCAAGCTGGACGTGCTGATCAATGGCGAGAAGGTCGACGCTCTGGCATTGATCGTGCACCGAGACAATGCGCATTACAAAGGCCGTCAGCTGACCGAGAAGATGAAGGAGCT
>Ga0114944_1000402_pt1 | contig 11100 bp, 9 predicted proteins | sample OV2TP2_FD_89582 | JGI IMG/M metagenome (GOLD analysis project Ga0114944, IMG submission 89582) | Hot spring microbial communities from Beatty, Nevada to study Microbial Dark Matter (Phase II) - OV2 TP2 | ecosystem: Environmental > Aquatic > Thermal springs > Hot (42-90C) | place: USA: Beatty... | reverse complement strand
CGCTACACGGATCTGATCGCGACGCTGTACCGGGACTGAATGGACCTCGTCGAGTCGTACCGGGACGATCTACGGTTCCTCCGGCGGCCGGTCGCGCGGTCGGTCGTGCTCACGCTCGTCGTCCTGCTCGCGCTCCTGCCGTCGGTCGCTCCCGAGCATCACGTGTACATCCTCACCGTGATCGCTCTCACCGCGATCGGGACCATCGGCCAGAATTTTCTCATCGGCTTCGCCGGGCAGATCTCGTTCGGCCAGGCCGGATTCCTCGCCATCGGGGCGTACGCCTTCGGTCACCTGCGGATCCTCGGCCTGCCGTTCCTGCCGGCCATCGTCGTCGCGGGGCTGGCCGCCGGGCTCGCGGGCGTGGCGATCGGATTTCCGTCCCTCCGGCTCAAGGGGCCGTATCTGGCCATCGCCACGCTCGGTTTCGGCGTCGCCGTCTACCAGATCTTCGTGAACTGGGAAGTCCTCTCGGGCGGACGGTCGGGACTCGCCATCACCAAGCTCGAGCCCCTCTTCGGGATGTCACGGGCGACCACCGTGTACTACTGGTACCTGCTCCTGCTCGCGGCGCTGACGCTCGCGGCTTACAACGTGGTCTCGTCGTACGTCGGGCGGGCCCTCGTCGCCATCCGCGACAGCGAGATCGCCGCCGAGGTGAACGGCGTCAACCTCACCCGCTACAAGCTCTTCGCGTTCGGCCTGTCGTCGTTCTACACGGGTATCCAGGCCGGGCTCCTCGGCCAGCTCCTCGGCCACCTGGAGCCCCAGATGTTCACGCTCGCGGAATCGATCACGCTCTTCGTGGCGGTGATCGTGGGTGGCGTGGCGTCGATCGAAGGCTCGCTGCTCGGGGCGGCGTTCGTGGTGCTCGTGCCGCAGGTCTTCGCCGGCTCCCGCGAGTTCGTCCCCGTCGTCTTCGGGGCGACTATCCTCCTGATCTTGATCCTCGAGCCCTATGGCTTCGCGGGCCGGCTCGCGAAGCTCAGGCTCTACTTCGCGATGTGGCCGCTCAGATGACGCCCCGGACTTGTCTCCGAGGGCCTGAGAAGCGGAGCCGCGCCGCATCTCTCTCAAGCCACCCACGATTCAAGCCGTCTTCACGGCCCCCGCTAAAATGAGAACGGCGCAGTACGTCCTGGCGGGACTGTCCGCGGGCAGCCTCTACGCGCTCGTCGCCCTGGGCATCGTGCTGATCTATCGTGCGACGCGGATCCTGAACTTCGCCCACGGCGACGTCGCGACGTTCGGGACCTTTGTCGCCCTGACCCTGCTGGGCGAACGCGTGCCGTTCTCCGGCGCCCTGCTCCTGAGCCTCCTGGCGGGTGCGGTCCTGGCCGTGGCCTTCTACTTCGGTGTTCTCGTCACGGCGCAACGCCGAGACGCCAACCTGCTCGGCCAGGTGATCCTGACGCTCGGGCTCGCGCTCATTCTCCAAGGCGTGACGATCGCCGTCTGGGGCGCCGAGCCCTTGCCATTTCCGTTTCCGATCTCCGACACGCGGACCTTCACGCTTGGGGGGGTCGTCGTGAGCCACCTGGCCCTGGCGACGCTGAGCGTCGGCGTCGTCGGGAGCGTCCTCCTCTACCTCCTGGTCCAGCGCACCCGGCTGGGTCTCGCGCTGCGCGCCACCTCCGAAAACCTGAGCGCGGCACAGACGCTCGGGCTCCCCACGCGGCCGATCCTGGCACTCGCGTGGGGCGTCGCATCGGCGCTGGGCGTCCTCGCCGGCGTGTTCCTGGCGCCGGCGCTGCTCCTCGATCCGTTCTTCATGCTCGACCCCTTCCTCAAGGCGTTCGCTGCCGCGGTCCTGGGCGGCCTCAACAGCCTGCCGGGCGCGATCGTGGGCGGGCTCGCGCTGGGCGTCGCCGAAAGCCTGACGGGGGCCTGGATCAGCATCCAGTTCAAGAACACCCTGGCCTTCGTGGTGATCATCGTGGTGCTGCTGGTGCGTCCCGAGGGACTCTTCGGGACCGAGTTCAAGGAACGCGTGTGAGGGAGCCGCGTATAATGGCGCCATGAATCTCGAGCTGATTCGTGGGCTCTACGACTACCACTGGTGGGCGAACCGGCGGCTCTGGGACGTCGCGGCGGCGCTGGGCGAGGAGACGGCCGCGCGCGAAGTGGGAACGCAGTTCAGCTTCCCGACGCTCAAGGGAATGTTCGCCCATATCTTCGGTGCCGACTTCATCTGGTGGTCCCGGTGGACCGGGCGGCCTGCCGAGCCGCTCCTGGCCGATCGGGATTTTCCGAGCCTCGCCGTCCTCCGGGGGCGCTGGGACGCATTCGAAAAGGACCAGCGTGCCTTCATCGAGGCGCTCACGCCGGCCGACCTCTCCCGGGTCATCGAGTACCGGAGCACGCTCTTCGGGAACCGGCCGTTCGCGCTTCCCCTCTGGCCGCTCCTCCAGCACGTCGCCAACCACGCCACCCACCACCGAAGCGAGATCGCGACGATGCTGACCATGATCAGCGGCTCGCCGCCGTCCACCGATCTCGTCGTCTACCAGCTCACGCGCGCCGGCCAGATCTGACCCACGCTGCGGTGAAACGAGGAGGGCCCCGGGTTTCCCGGGGCCCTCTGAGCCGCCTTGGGGTCCGGGGGCCATTTCGGGGCCCCCGGTATGGCTAGTTTTCGACGAACGCCTTCAGATTGCGCCCGCGGAGCGGGTGGCGCAGCTTGCGCAGCGCCTTGGCCTCGATCTGCCGGATGCGCTCCCGGGTGACTGCGAAGCGCTTCCCGACTTCCTCGAGCGTGTGCTCGCCCTCCTCGCCGATCCCGAACCGGAGACGGAGGATTTCCTTCTCCTTCGGGGAGAGCGTCGCGAGGGCCCGCTCCACCTGCGTGGTGAGGTCCTGATTCAGGAGCGAGTCGTTGGGCGATCCCGCGGACTTGTCCTCGAGGAAGTCGCCGAGCTCGGAGTCCTCGCCGATCGGCGTCTCCAGCGACAGGGGCTTGCGGGACGACTCGAGAATGAGCCGGACCTTCTTGGCGGGGACACCCGTGCGCTGGGCGAGCTCCTCGGGCGTCGGCTCCCGGCCCATCTCGTTGACGAGATTCCGATTGACCCGCGAGATCCGGTTCAGCGTCTCGACCATGTGCACCGGGATCCGGATGGTCCGCGAGTGGTCGGCGATCGCCCTGGTGATGGCCTGGCGGATCCACCACGTCGCATAGGTCGAGAACTTGAAGCCGCGGCCGTACTGGAACCGATCCACCGCCTTCATCAGGCCGATGTTCCCTTCCTGGACCAGGTCGAGCAGCGAGAGGTCGCTCCCGAGGTATCGCTTGGCGACCGAGACGACCAGGCGGAGATTCGCCTCCATCAGCTCCCGCTTGGCCTGCCGAACGGTCCGGTCGCTCCGCGTGATGTCGGTCAGGAGCGTGGACAGCTGGCGCCGGGGCAGGCCGGCCTCGCGCTCCAGAGCGAGGAGCTCGCGCGTCACCGCGGCCGTGCGGTTCGCGCGCGCCTCGCGCACGAGCTGGTCGATGCGCTCGCAGAGGCGCCGAGCCTTCGCCACGAGCTCGTCGATCAGCGCGGGCTTTAGCGGCATGTCGGCCACGACCTTCTGAATCGCCTCGCGCTGCGCGCCGATCGCCCTGACGGACGTCTTGCGCGTGCGCTCGGACCGCCGGCGATCTCGGAGCGACTCTTCCAGCCTGGCGATCTTGCGCTCCAGACGCCGGATCCGGCCGAACGCGAGCAGAACAGGGCGGATCTCCTTCGCCTCGAGCTCGCCCCCCTCGGGGAGGACGATCACGTCGTCGGGCGAAATCTCGCCGCGTCGGAGCCGGTCGCCGATATCGAGGAGCGCCCGGACCGCCATCGGGATGCCGGCAAGCGCTCGCCGGAGGGCGATCTGGCCGACCTCGATCCGACGCCCGATCTCGACCTCCTGGCGCGCGGTGAGAAGCGAAACCTTGCCGATCTCCTTCAGGTACAGACGGACGGGGTCCTCGCCCTTCGTCGGGAGCGGCGCGAGGGCTTCCTCGTGAGGGGCCTGTGTGTCCTCGGCCTCATCGACGAGTGCCGGCGCTTCCGGCTCCACGTCGGCGACCAACGTGGTCGGCACCACCTCGGTCGGATCCATCGTCGTGTCGTGAACGGGTTCCCTGAATGTCATCATGTCACCGGTAGTTTTCGCTCGGTCTGTGCGTCTCTTTAGATGCGCTCGGGAGCCCTACAGTTTCGTCCTTCGATACAAGAACTGCGCCAGCTTCGGTCAGGTTGCGTAAGCCTTTGTAAGAACTACGCCGCCTCGCAATTCACGGATATTGGACTGGGTAGGGCCGTTCACCTATTCAGCCCGTGATTCTCCTGTTATGATGTTGCCCCGCCCGGAGGGAACCCGATGGAGGCCGAAGGTATCACGGTAGGGTCAGAGGCAACCTGCGGGATCCCCCGGCCGCCTCGGGGGAGGATGGGCTGATGGCGATCGCGCCCAGCGCGAGCTACAGCCTGACCGCGCGGCTCCAGATCACCAACCGTCCCGGCATGCTCGGCCGTGTCGCCCTGGCCATCGGCGAAGCCGGGGGCGACATCGGCGCCGTCGACCTCGTGGAGTCCCACCGCGACCGGGTCGTGCGCGACCTCACCATCAAGGCGCGCGACGGGGCCCACGGGCAACAGATCGTCAATCGCCTGAGGCAGGTGTCGGGGGTGCGGGTGATCAACATCTCCGACCGCACGTTCCTCATGCACCTCGGCGGGAAGATCGAGATCCACAACAAGGTTCCGATCCGGACGCGCGACGATCTCTCCATGGCCTACACGCCGGGAGTCGCGCGCATCTGCCTCGCGATCCGCGACGACCGGCAGCGCGCCTTCTCGCTGACGATGAAGCAGAACAGCGTGGCGGTCGTGACGGACGGGACCGCCGTTCTCGGACTCGGCGACATCGGCCCCGAGGCGGCGCTCCCGGTCATGGAAGGCAAGGCGATGCTGTTCAAGGAGTTCGCGGGTGTCGACGCCTTCCCGCTGTGCCTGGGCACCAAACACGTCGACAAGATCGTCGAGACGGTCAAGCTCATCGCGCCCGCGTTCGGGGGCATCAACCTCGAGGACATCGCAGCCCCGCGGTGCTTCGAGATCGAAGAGCGCCTGCGCAAGGATCTCGAGATCCCGGTGTTCCACGACGACCAGCACGGCACGGCGGTCGTCGTCCTCGCGGCGCTCCTCAACGCGCTCCGGATCGTGCGCAAGGACCTCAAGCGGCTTCGCGTGGTGGTGACCGGAGTCGGCGCGGCCGGCACCGCCACGATCAAAATTCTCCAGGCCAGCGGGGTGCGCGATATCATCGGCGTCGACGAGCACGGCACGATCCATCGCGGCCGCGCGAAAGGCATGGACTTCATGAAGCAGTGGGTGGCGTCGACGACGAATCCCCGGAAGGTGAAGGGGCGCTTGGGCGAGGCCATCGAGGGCGCCGATGTCTTCATCGGCCTCAGCGTGCCGGGGATCCTCGCCGTCCGCGACGTCAAGCGCATGGGGCGGGACCCCATCGTCTTCGCGATGGCGAATCCCGACCCGGAGATCCGCCCGGAGGAGGCGGAGCGGCACGTCCGCGTGATGGCGACGGGACGCTCCGACTACCCGAACCAGATCAACAACGTTCTCTGCTTCCCGGGCTTCTTCCGCGGGCTCCTCGACTCGCGCGCACGAACGGTCAACGACGAGATGAAGCTCGCGGCGGCCCGGGCGCTCGCGGCCTGTGTCGGGCGGAGCGAGCTCGGCGCGGAGTACATCATTCCAAGCGTGTTCAACAAAGCCGTCGCCCCCGCCGTCGCGGAGGGTGTGGCGCGCGCCGCCCACGAGACCGGGGTCGCCCGGCGTCGACGACGGATGAGCGTCGCCGGGGTACAGTGACGATCCCGCGCTGGTCGGTCGTTATTCCGGCGTTCAACGAGGCGCACCGTCTCCCGCGCTACCTGAACGAGGTGGTGAGCTATTTCGAGGGGTGCGGGGAGGCGTACGAGGTGATCGTCGTGGACGACGGCAGCACCGACGACACCGCGGGGTGCGTGGAGCGCGTCGCGCGTAGCCGGCCGACGGTGAGGGCGCTCCGGCTCGGACGGAACGAGGGCAAAGGGGCGGCGGTCCGCCTTGGGATGTTGGCCGCGGCAGGCGCCTGGCGGCTCTTCGCCGACGCCGACGGCGCGACGCCCATCGGCGAGCTGAAGCGCCTCGAGCACGCCCTCGCGGCCGGTGCCGACATCGCTATTGGATCACGGGTCCTCGCCGACCCCGCCGTGTCCGTGGTCGCGAAGCCTCACCGGGTCGCCGCGGGCCGGTTGTTCAACTGGTTCGTCGCGCGGATCGGGCTGCGCACCATCGCGGACTCGCAGTGTGGGTTCAAGGCGTTCACGGCCGCGGCGGCCGAGAGCCTCTTTCCGAGACTCCGGACCGCCGGCTTCGGGTTCGATGTCGAACTGCTGCTGCTCGCTCAGAGCCACGGGCTCCGCGTCGTCGAGGTGCCCGTGAACTGGACGGACCAGGCGGGCAGCAAGGTCGGGGTCTTCCGCACGGGCCCGGCCATGTTCTGGGAGATCCTCATGGCGCGGCGCCGCCTCGGAAAGCTCGCGTGATTCCTGCGCGCCGCTGCCGTGACATCGAGCCGTTCCTCGCCGTCGAAGTCTTCGAGCGCGCACAGGCGCTCGAGCGCAGCGGGATCGATGTCGTCCATCTGGAGTTCGGCGAGCCCGATTTCGAGACCCCGCCGGTCATCCGCGAGGCCGCCGAGAAGGCGCTCAAGGACGGCCTCACGCGCTACGCGGCGAGCCTGGGGATCCTTCCACTCCGCGAGGCCATCGCCGAGCATTACACCGAGGCCTATGGGGTCCGCGTCTCGCCCGAGCAGATTCTCGTGACGGCGGGGACGTCGCCCGCCATGTTGCTGCTCTTCGGCCACCTGCTCGATCCGGGCGACGAGGTGGTGCTGACCGATCCCTACTACGCGTGCTACCCGAACTTCATCCGGTACGCCGACGGGGTGCCGACCTATGTCGGCGTCACCGAGGAGGACGGGTTCCAGGCGACCGGCCAGGCCATCCGCGAACGGCTCTCGCCCCGAACAAAGGCCATCCTGATCAATTCTCCCGCGAATCCGACGGGCACGGTGATGCCGGAATTTCGTATCGCGGAGATCGCCGCCCTCGGGCCTCTCGTCGTCTCCGACGAGATCTACCACGGCCTGACGTACGAAGGGCGGGAACGCTCCATCCTCGAGTTCACCGATCGGGCGTTCGTGCTCAACGGCTTCTCGAAGGCGTTCGCGATGACAGGCTGGCGGCTCGGTTGGGTGGTCGCCCCACGCGAGCACATCCGCTCGCTGCAGAAGCTCTACGGCAATTTCTTCATCTCGACCAACGAGTTCGTTCAGTGGGCCGGCATCGCGGCGCTCCGGGAGGCGCGCGACGAGACGCGGCGATTCCGCGCGATCTTCGACGAGCGCCGCCGGGTCATGATCGCCGGCCTGCGCGCTGCCGGCCTGGGTGTCGGCTTCGAGCCGACGGGCGCGTTTTACGTCCTGGCGAACGCCCGCCGCTTCAGCACCGACTCGACGCGCTTCGCGTACGAGATCCTCGAGGAGTGCCACGTGGCGGTGACTCCGGGAGCGGCCTTCGGCGCGAATGCGGAAGGGTACCTCCGGTTCTCCTACGCGGCCTCCGTGGAGCGGATCCGGGAGGGCCTGGCGCGCCTCGCCCGTTTTCTCGCGACCCGGGGGTGAGCGTCCCGGACTGCCTCGCCTCGGCGGGCGGGCGCCCCCGGACCGACCATGGCGTACGACGCCTCCGGTGAAGACCGCATACCTCCGGACCCACATCGAGGAAGACCGCGACCACTGGTGGTTCCGTGGGCGCCTCGCCATCATCCTGGCCGTGCTCCGCCACGCGCTACCGCCGCGCCGTCTCCGGCTCCTCGAGCTCGGCTGCGGTACCGGCAACGTTCTCTGCGCCCTCTCCGAGTTCGGCGTCGTGGTCGGCATGGAGGCGCATCCGGACCTCCTGGCCGTTGCCCGGCGTCGGGGTGTCGAGGCCCGCGCCGGAACGTTGCCGGAAGACCTCGTTGTCGAGCCCGGCTGGGCGGACGTCGTGCTCATGCTGGACGTGCTCGAGCACCTCGACGACGACGTGGCAGCGCTGGTCAGCGCGCGGCGCGCGCTCGGCGACGACGGCGTCCTCGTCGTGACCGTTCCGGCGTGCCAATGGCTCTGGACCGCCCACGACGTCGCGCTCGGCCATCGGCGACGCTACACGGCCGCCGAGCTCAGACGCGCGGTGGAGCGCGCGGGGTTCTCCGTCACGCGCGTGACCTACTTCAACACGGTGCTCTTCCCGATCGTCGCGCTCGTTCGGGTCTGGCACCGCCTGCGCCGCCATGCCGAGCACGACCTGCGCCGCCCGGTGGCGTCGGTCAACCGCGTCCTCGCGTCGCTCTTCGCCCTCGAGCGGTTCCTGGCGCCGCGGGTGCGGCTGCCCTTCGGATCGTCCCTACTCCTCCTCGCTCGTGGCAGTGCGAGCCGAGGCCGGTCGACGGCCGAGGCGAGCGGTGAAATGGATCGGGATCGTGCGAGTTGAGGCGGGACGCCCTCCCTCGCGGCGGGAGCAGGCGGTCGTGGCGGTCGCCTTCGTGGTCGTCGCGCTCGCCGCCGGGGTCTGGCTCCTGATCGACACCCGTCCCTCGGAATGGGACCACGCGAATCATCTGGAGCGCGTCGTGCACTGCGCGAAGGACCTCGCGACCGGAGACGTCGGCTCGATCCTCGCGCGTTCCGGCTTCTACCCCCCGCTCGTGCCCTGCGCCGGCGCGCTCCTGTACCGGGTCCTTCCCTCGGACGTGGTGACGGCTCAGGCGGCCATCCTCGCGTTCCTCGGGCTCGGCATGGCGGCCGTGTACCTCCTCGGGCGACTGGTCGCCGGTGGCGCGGCGGCCACCGTGGCGGCGGTCCTGTTCGGGACGGCGCCGTTCGTGCTCTTCTCGTCCGTCCGTTTCCAGCTCGATCTGCCGCTCGCCGCCATGGTGGCGACTGCGCTCGCCGTCCTCCCCCGGACCGACGGGTTCCGGGACCGTCGCTGGTCCGTCGCGGTCGGCCTCCTCCTCGGCCTCGGCATGCTGACGAAGCCGCCGTTCGCCGTCTATGTGCTGCCGGCCCTCGCCGTCGTCGCCGCGCGCATTCGGACCCGTCGGGCCCTGGTGAACCTGGTCTTGTCGCTCGTGCTCGGCGGGGCGCTCAGCCTGCCCTGGTACGGTCCGCGGCTCTTCGGGATGCCCCAGCAGATCTCGGCACGCTCCTTCAAACAGGCGGCGGAGTCGGGATATCCGAGCGCGCTCAGCGCCGAGTCGCTCCTCATGTATCCCCGCGCCTTCGTCACCGCGTTCGGTGTCGTCGCGGTGGTTCTCTTCCTCGTCGGGTTGGTCATCGCCTTCCGCAGGCGCCAGGGGCTCGTGCTGCTGAGTGTGCTGGCCCCGTTCGCGGTCTTCGAGCTCATCCAGAACAAGAACTTGCGCTACGTCCTTCCGCTGCTCCCCATCGCGGCCGTCACGGCCGGTATGGCGTTCGCGACCCTCCGGGGGCGCGCGCGGACGCTCGCCGTCGTCGCCGTCGCCGTCGCCGCGGCGTTCCAGCTCGGGGCGACATTCGCCGCCGTCCCCCGCCCACCGGTGCTGCCGCTCCTCCAGGTCCCGCTGGCCCTCGAGTCGCCTCCCAAGCGGCAGAACTGGCGGCAGCGGGAGATCCTCGGCCTCATCGTCCGGGACAGCGGCGGCCGTGGGGGCCGCGTGAGCGTCGTGCCGAACGACAATTTCTTTTCGGTGAGCAACTTCCGCTACTACGGCGTCCGCGATGATCTCCCGCTGACGTTCACGCGGGCGTGGGACGGCGCGCCGCTCGGCATCGACTACGTGATCTTGAAGACGGGAGATCTCGGCCCGGACGCCGGCGAGGAGCGGCTCAGGCGTGTCACCGAGCGTTTCGCGACCGACGCGGCGCTGGCCCGGGTGTTCCCGGTGATCGGCGAATTCGATCTGCCCGACGGCTCCGTCGCCACCGTGCGGGCACGTCGGCTGCCGGCGGCGGTCCACGTCGCGCCCTCGACTGCCCTGGCCAGGGCAGTCGAGGGCGCGATTCGGCGCGAGCTTGCCACCGTCGCCCGCGACGTCGAAGATCTCGCGGTGACGCTCACCTGGGACGCGACGATCCTGCGAGGGCGTCTCCGTCGTGTGGAGGTCGTCGCCGGGGCCGCGACGGTCGGTGAGATCGGACGACCCGGGACGCCGACGATCCCCCTGCGGGACGTCCGACTCGTCATGGAGGAGGTGCTGATCAATCCGTTCAGCCTCTCGCCGCAGGAGCGGCTGGACCTCCTCGCCCTCGACCGTATCCGTATCGAGCAGGCGACGGTCACCGCCGCGGACTTGCGGGAATTCCTCGGGCGGCTCAGACGGCTGCGACACACCACGATCGAGCTCGGCGACGGATTCGTCGCGTTCCACGCGCGTCAACCCGGGCCCGACGTCAGCGGCCGGATCCGGTTCGTCCCGGTGCCGGGCCGGGCCGTCGGGCTCGTCGCGGACGAGGTCCGTGTGGCCGGGGTGCGCGTTCCGCAAATGTTGGTCGGGTGGATCATGCGCAACTACGACCCCACGCTCCGGATGGCGAGCCGTCTTCCCGCGCCCGTCGAGATCGGTCGGGTGGTGGTCGACCGGACCGCGCTCCGGATCGTGGTGGCCCGCTGAGAGGGCCTCACATGCGCGAATCGATCGCCGCCAGGCGCGCGCGCGCGCGGAAGATCCGGGCCGGGCTCCGGAAGGCGTATCCCGACGCGCGCATCGCGCTCCACTTCACGACGCCCCTGGAGCTTTTGGTGGCAACGATTCTCTCCGCGCAGTGCACCGACGAGCGGGTCAACATGGTCACCCCCGCGCTGTTCGGGAAGTACCGCTCGGCCCGGGACTACGCGGCTGCGGAACCCGCCACGCTGGAGACGGAGATCCGCTCGACCGGCTTCTACCGGGCGAAGACGCGGGCGATCACCGCGATGGCCCGCGCGCTCTGCGAGCGGCACGGCGGCGAGGTGCCGGACACCCGCGAGGATCTGGT
>Ga0114944_1000401_pt1 | contig 11109 bp, 15 predicted proteins | sample OV2TP2_FD_89582 | JGI IMG/M metagenome (GOLD analysis project Ga0114944, IMG submission 89582) | Hot spring microbial communities from Beatty, Nevada to study Microbial Dark Matter (Phase II) - OV2 TP2 | ecosystem: Environmental > Aquatic > Thermal springs > Hot (42-90C) | place: USA: Beatty... | reverse complement strand
GATGATCTGCCCGGCTATGTCCCGAGGCACAAAGGCCACGCGTCGCGTCGCCTGGAAGCGCCCGGCCCACTGGTAGGCATAGTCATACACCCCCCGTGATAGGCGGTAGGATTGCTGCAGAGGCATTCTCCCCGCGTCGTGGGCCTGCCACAACTCCTGCAACAGCAACGGGTTGGACCCGCGCCACGCGAATAGGGCTTGCTGCGAGTCCCCGGTGAGCACCAGGTGCTCGGCGTGCGCCGCCCAACGCAGCAGTAAGCGCATTTCGGCCAGCCCTGTATCCTGGGCTTCGTCGTTGATAAGGACCGCCGGGTCACCCGGCGCTGCGTCCACCTCACGCAGCGCCGTGGCAATCAGGTCGGTATAATCCAGGTAGCCCAATTGGCGCTTCCAGTCGTGCCACTTCTGGTGGAACTCGACCACCGTTGCACTTGGGGACGCACCAGGATCAAGGCCAAAGGTCCGCAGCCGTGCCACTTCGAGCTTTACCCGATCCGTTTCCGTCAGATCGTCGTGGACGTCGTAGGCGCTATCGTCTGTGGCGCTGTGACAACTCAGGGCCAGCTCAGGGTGTGCCTCGTTCCACTCGCCAATTTTACTCTCGGCCAATACGGGTGACCCCAGAGCGCGGTGGGCAAAAGCGTGCACCGTGCCAATCTGCTGCATAGGCAACTCAATTTCCCGCGCCGCCTGCTTCGCTCCAGTACGGGTCAGTGAACAGACAAGCACGCGGTCGTGCCCGTATCGTGCCGCCGCCCGCGCCGCCCACCGCGACATTTCGGTCGTCTTGCCCGTTCCAGGCGGACCGATAATCACGCTAATCTGCGGCATGCTGCGCTCCTCGCCGCCTCTTCCACTCCTTGTTCACTACTGGAAGCAGACGCGGAAAAGCCATTGGCCAGTACGGTCCTGCGATCAAAAACCCCAACACCACCGCAGTTGTCACCGGGTCGGACGGCGGGTTGGTCAATGCACTCACAACACCGGAGCTGCCACGAATCGTCCACTGGTGCACCGGGTTGCCATCACGCTGCATCACCTGTCCGCCAAGCAGTTCCAGCCACGTCACTACCTCGTCGGAGTGCCCATCCTGCACGCGCCAGACTTTTTCTGCCAACCTGGCGCTGCCCAGGTCAACTGATACCTGTTTCTTCGGCATTGTCGTGCTCCGTTCGTGGAGCGTCGTAGCGACGCTCCCGGATTTCGCGTATGACGTCCAGCACGTCCACCGCGCTGTACGCCGTGATCACTACCGCGCCGTACCGACGCTTCTCGGCGGCGCGGCGTACCTGCAAAGGCGTCATCTGACCGCCAGGCCGCTTTACCTCAACATAGAGCGGCACCGGATACTGTTGATAGACCACGGGGACCAGGACTTCAATGTCCTGGTCTCCCGCCTTGCCGTAGAGGCTGCCGTGCCGCTTCTGACCGTAGCACCCCGCCGCTGTGACCAAGCGGAGAATCGCACGAGTAATCCCAGCTTCACCCTGGAATGTCGTCATCGTCCGGTCCCCGTTTGCGAGGGGCAAACGACTCAATGACATACCGCCCCGAGGCATCTGTCCGCAGGAATACGTCGCGGACTTCGCCAGCGGCGTCCTGCTCACCATGCATATCGTTACCACAGAGCGAGGTGCAGATGTGATACTGCACCGCCTCCGTAGGTTCGTCCTCTGCAACGTCGTAGACAATACTCTGCGCTAGCATCTTGGCGTATGACCGCGCCGTTGCGGCCAGGTCCGGCGCCAGCTCGTACAGGGTACGAAAGGTCGCCACCGACCCAAGGCCCTGCTTACGCGGTTGCAAGCCAATCCGCACCAGCACCTCATTATGATACCGACCGGTCATATTGGTTGCCGCAACCCATTTCTCGAACGACGCGATTGATGTACGCGGAATATTTAGCTTGAGCGGCATCACCCGGTCGGCGAACAAAATGTAGATAAAGTACCCCGGATGGCAGGCCCCGCCAAACTGCCCAAAAGGACAAGGACCGCAGGCCCCACCGGGATTTCCGCGCCCGCTGACCCCATCATAGCTCACGCAGTCGGGAGGAGCCGGTTCCGGTTGCGTCGGGTCGTAGGGTGTGGTGAAATACTGCCGCGTGCGGTGAAAGTGCAATATTATTACATCGAGATACTGCACCGGCTGCGGGCCATCCTCGGTCGGCACCGTCCAGGCCAGCGACCCGGCCCCAGGCACGCGAACCTGGTCAAACGTAAACGGGTTGAATCCTCTAATTCCTGACTCGTGCAACGCCGCAGCGATCCGTTTCGGGTCTATGTTCTGAATTGCTAGAGTGGTAATACGCGCGGGAAGGTTTGGATTATGTTGTTCTGCTGACACCTGCATATCCTTTTGGGTGTGAGATCGAGCCATGTGAGTGCTCCGTTTCTGAGTTCACGGTCTTGGTTCTGAGTTCACGGTTCTTGGTTCTGAGTTCCTACCAGTCGAACCAGACAGTCATACAGCTCCTCTTCAAGATGATTGCAAACACCGCACAAGTGTCTCACTTGCGCCGAGCAGCCACGAACAATCGCCTCACAAAGCAACATCTGATAATGCTCATATGCTTCAGTCAACAACAGAATGCGACTCATGAGCATTGTCACGTTCCTCCAACAAGGCTTCGAGGACGTTTTTCTTGGCGGCAAGCAGGCGCCGTATGCGCCCGTCCACTGTGTCGTCACACAGTAGATGATAGTAAGTACACGGGCGCGTCTGCCCGGCTCTGAGCAATCGCCGCCCGCTCTGCTCGTACTTACCCAGCTCCCAGACATAGCTGTAATACACCGCCTTGCTGGCGCGGGTAAGGTCTACCCCCTCTACCCCCGACTGGCCCTGCACGGCCAGCACTGTCTCGGGGCCATCAGCCCACGTACCGCCTACCAGCGTTAGCGCAGGTCGGCCTGGACGCCCGGAAATCTCGGCGCTCTGTCGGCCAACCTGGTGCGCCACCTCGTATACGGCAGCAAGATCGTGGTGGAATCGACAAAATACCACCACAGGCTCGTCCCGGTCAAACGACTCTAGCAGGTCGCCAAGTGCGTCGCGCTTGGCTGTGTGGACCCGGTGCAGGATACCGGCTCCGTTCTCGCTGTCGTCGAGTGGTATGTAGCCGGAGGTGAGCTGCTGGAGACGCACCACCGCCACAGCGGCGTTGGCAATGGTAACCTCGCCACGCGCAACCCGCCCGTAGAAATCGCGCTGAAGCTGCGCGTACAGGGTACGCGCCGCGTCGGGCAACGCGAGCGGGATGTCAATGTCCAACCGCTCGGGCAGCTCATACCCTTGCGGCTCTTGGTGGAAGCGCAGCGTGGCGATCTTGGCCTTGAGTTCCTCTTGGTTGATGTACCCAAGCACGCTGTGGTTTCCAAACCCGCCCAGGACGGCATATCGCTGCAGAAAGGCCCGGTAGTTAGTCCCCAGCAACGACGGACTCAGAAATCGACAGACCCCGTAGGCATCCAGTGGGCTCTCGGGGAAGGGCGTCCCTGACAGGCCAATCCGAGTCTGCGCCTGACGCCCGAGGCGGTAAGCGTAGCGGCTGCGCCTGCTGCCGGGACTACGAAGAGCCTGGACCTCATCGGCAGCTACCACGTCAAACTGCGCATCAAGTGCCCACTCACCGAACGGCTCGCGCCATACCGCGTCGTAGTTGATTACCACCACCGCGAGCCGATTCATCGCCTTCGCCTCGTCGAAACACCGAACGGCTCGCGCCATCTTCGACGCAACCGACCCGGTGTCACATCGCGCCACAACACATGGACGCCCCGCGTGCTGCACAAACTGGGCCTGCCAGCCCCCCACAAAGGACAAAGGGGCACAAATGAGCACGCGGCGCACGCCGGGGGTGTTGATGCAGTAGTCCACCAGCACCTTTGATTTGCCGCTCCCTGGTTGCAGGTCAATCAGCGCCGCGTCCCGCCCGCTGAGATACCGAAACGCCGCGAGTTGGTGCATCCAGGGCTTTGTTCTGGTACAGGTGGGAAATACCCGCGACGCATCAACAACAGGACGGAGGCTTGTGCGTTGTTCGCCGTTCCACTTCGCCGCGAACCGGGCTACGGCGCGCTCTTCGGTGAGCGGCACGTGCCATGCCTTCGTCTTCGGGTCGTATGTGCGACCGGGGAGCGCCTTGACATCCTCGACGAGACGGCGGTCATACCGAAAACGCAGGGTGAAACAGTGTGGCGTTTCAACAATAGTCACGCAGCTCATAGCGGTTTCCTTTCCAATCTTGACGTATCACTACGGCAAATGTACAATAAAGTTGTATAGCATGTCAACCACTTTTTTTTTGTAGGAACCGTGTACAATGGCAACGCTAGCAGAGAGGGTCCGCATCGAGCGCGTCAGACGCGGGTGGACCCAAACCGACCTCGCCCGGCGGAGCGCCGTCCGCCGGGCGTATATTGCCCAGCTTGAGTGTGGCCAGCGCACGACGCTCCCACTACCCCACGTGATTAGGATTGCTCAGACCCTTGAGGTAGACCTGAATTACTTGGTAGGCTTGACCAGCAAGAAGGAGATGTCATGTGTTATTTGACCCATCGTGTGTTGATGCGATTCCCCTGGCACTCCGCACCGCACCGCAATGGGTCTGCTGGACGTGGAGCGTAAACCGCCAGGGACAGCCCACAAAGAAGCCCATGGACCCGCGCCGCGTCGGACGCGGCGCCAGCCATTCCGCCCCCACCACGTGGAGCGACTTTGACACGGCGCTGCACCTCGCCACGTCGCAGCCAGACATCTACGGCTTGGGATTTGTGTTCAATCAGCCAACCTGTGCCTTTTTCGGCTTGGACCTGGACAAGGTTGGCCAGGACAGCACCCGCTTTTCGCTCGGCGAGGCTCAGGCCATCCTCGCACGGCTACGCCACACCTACGCCGAACGCAGTCCGAGCCGCGCCGGCTATCACGTCATCGGGTGTGGCGCGGTCAAAAAGGCCATCAAAACACCTCGTGGCGAGCTGTACGGCACGAAGCGATTCTTTACGGTGACTGGTGATCGCCTCCCCGATCACCCCTCCACCACGGCCGACATATCACCAACAGACCTTGCCTGGGTTGCCGCTCAGCTCCGCCGCCCGGCTGCGTCACCCCTTGAACCAACCTACACACCCGCCCCGGCGCCGCCAGACGACGCCGCCTTTCCATTCCGGCTCTTTGATACCCTCATGACGTTGCACGGCGCTTTCGCCGCCACCTGGAACCGACGCGGCAAGCATTACGACAGCCCCAGCGAAGAAGAAATGGCCCTGGGCCGTCACATGGTCACAGCCGGCTGGAACGATCAGGATATTATGGCAGTCTGGCGTGCCTGGCGCGTCAAGCACAGTCTGCCGCCGAAACACGCCGCGGCCCTTGAATCCACCCTCGTCACCCTCCGCAAAGATACCAGCCCGAAGGACAGCTCGGCCGACATTGACCGAGAAACGGCCCGCGTCGAGGTCGAAATGTTGTTCGGGCTGCGCATTGAGCGGCTGGTGTGTACCAGCCGCGACCCAGGCACGTTTCACGTGCACTTTGCCGGCCGCACAGATGGCGTGGTGATCCCGAGTTACGACGAGTACGTCAAGCAAGCAACCTGGCTCAAGCTGGCGTTTTTGCACACGGGGGTTGACCGTGTGCCGCTCACGCCGCGCAAGTGGCACCAAAAACGGATCTATCTCTCGGCCCTCGTCGAGTACCGCGAAGGCGAAGAAACCGAGACACCTGACGAGACACGGGAGTGGATCGCCCATTTTCTTGGCAAGAACCGCGTCATGCCGCTCGGGTATGACGCTTTGACACACGAGTATGCGGTAACCCAGGATGATGCCACATACCTCCCCCTTACGGCGCTGCTGGAACACGTCAAAGTCCACTTTGCCAGGGGTATTACCCGCCCGGTGTTAATTTCTCGCTTGTCCGCTATTGGCTGGACAAGCACACGCCTTTACGCGACGAACGGCGTAGGAATCGAAACCCGAAAACGCTACTGGTACTCCTCAACACCTCCAACCCACAAAAATAGCCCTGTGGACGTTTCTGGCCTTTTAATATAGGGGGGTTTGATAGCACCCCCCTGGGGGTATGGTATTTTAGTGAAAGTAGTGTCCGGTAAGCCAAAAATTCCTTGTATATCTCTGATAAATAAAGAGATATTAACTGGACACTTCCTGGACATGTGGACACTATATTCCCCCAACTACCACATTTTCAATAAGTTATGTAGTGTCCAGAATGGACACTACATAGTGCTCATAAGTGCAGTAATTTACCTATTTTTAGTGAACTTATGTGCAGTAATTTCTCCCTAATCCTCACTATTTCAATACTGTGCGGAGTTTCTGTGCGCATGCATAAAAAAGTAGGGCACGGAAGGGCAGTAGTCCATTGCAAGTTCTTGATTTTGGGCTTATCACAAAAGCGGAATAAGTGTGATGTTGCAAAAAAAAATCGAAAACATGACGTAAACACAGGGAAAATAAAGAGTTACGGCATTTATGAACAGTCTGAGTTATGTCCTTCCAACGGTTTTTTTCGTCAAAAAAAGCAGAAAAAGGCCGATGAGTGAGGTTTTCACCGGCCTTTTGACCTTGAAGTGTCCAGTTTGGCGTTATGTGCCCTTTTTTCAGCGGGTTAGAAACTTTCTTCCGGTTCCGGCTCATACGCAGCCGGATGCAGCGGAACAGAGTCCAACCCCCTCCGCGTCCTGTGCAGCTCGTTCCAGCGCGCAAAACATGCACGGCACAACGGCTCTCGTACCCCGCCAACACGAATCGACGGCACGTAGAACGGATTGAACGTTATATACGCCCCGCAGTTGATACAGTGGCCAACTACTGTCATATACCCCATGACAGTTCCTCCTGTCGTAGCATTGTAAACATTATCGCTTCGGCGATATGGGGCACCCCAAGCGGCTCACCCGCCAACCGTGCACACGACGCAGCAACGCCGCGGATTCGCGCCAACTTATACGGTGTGAGCGCAAAGGTATTGTACGCCTGCCTCAATAAGGCGTGCCCAGCTTCCGGTAAGGTCCACGAGGGTTCCGGGTGTTGCCGCGCACAGCTCACCCGCTTCAGCACCGCTTCTATTCGTTCGCCGTTTGGCTCACCATTGCACAGCTCGTCGTAGGTCGGCCGTCTGGTCACTACAACAATGTCTACCGCGTCTGCCACTTCCCGTAGACGCCGGGTGTGCGCATCTTTGTCGGCTAGCGTGCACGTACAGCGGGGTGCAATGCGCTTCACCTCAAGCGTATGCCCACACGCGCACAGTGGCTGTGTGCCCATGTGCGGCATGTCGATATTCCCGTCAAAATACTGCAATGCCGCGCTTCTCACGGTTGCGATCAGCCGCGCCTTTCCACTGCCTGCGGGCCCAACGAGCAGCACGCTGTGCGCCCCTACCAGTGCAACTTCTAGCGCCCGCTTGGCCAGCTCGTTGCCCACAATGTCATGCCAGTTCATGGTTGTGTCCTTTCCAGACATGTCCACCACGACATGAGCCGATACCGCGCCAGTTCTTTCTTGGTGGCTCTGTCCCGCTTCCCGGTCCACACCACAATATCGGTCCCCTCTTGGGTGATCAGGGTGTTGGTAGCATCCGAGTCCCAGTACCCCTGCCACACCCACGGCAGTAGGGGTTCATACCGCCGGATGCGGGCAAACCGTACCCGCTCTTCCTGGCGAATTTTCGCCTTGAGCTGTTGCGTACTCAGTTTTTGCTCCCTTTGCACCTGCTCTAAACCGACAGGAATGGCTTTGTCGCGCATAGCTACCTCCATATTCTTCGTCAGAAGTCGAAACATGTTGTAGGCAGACACACCACCACCTACCCCGCCCGGTTTACTGTTTTTCCTTCCACGGTTCCGCCGATAGACAACCCTCATCGGCAAAACTGTAGTGTGTCAGGCTCCCATCAAGCCGAAATGCCACGATCACATGGTCCAAGACAGGAACACCTAGAAGGTGTCCAACCTGCACAAGCCGGTGAGTCGTAACCCTGTCAGGTTGTGATGGCTGCGAGTCCATCCCTAAATGGTTGTGCGCCAGCACGATGGACGCAACCCGCCCGTCGCATACCCCGGTGAAAACCTCACGCGGGTGTACCGCTGCCTCGCTGAGGGTTCCAACAGCAACGGTACGCATGCCAATTAGGTGGTTCTTGCGGTCCATCCACAGGACCACAAACCGTTCCTCAGCCGCGTCCTGCAGATAGGCCGCGACTACCTCTGCCGCATCCCGACTGTGGTGTATCGTTCTCCCCGCCATTGGGTGCCGCAACTGTACCGCACCATCCCGTACCAGGGTGACGCGGTAGATCGTAAAGTCTGCTGCATGCATGGCGTGCTCCTAAATATGGGGGAACCCCGTAGGGTTCCCCTAGGCCTTTAATACAGTGTAGGAACTTGCTCTGCTATGGGTATCGCCCGCTCAATCACGTCGTCTACTGTTTCCTTGGCGCTTTCCAGTGTGTAGCCATGTTCAGGGTTCTCGTCGTAAATCCCCCCACAGCGTTACACGCCGCCTCGTTCAGTTTATGCAGCCGCAGCGACAGGCGCGTCAGCTCATACGCCAACTGCATGGCCTGGAGACGCCCTACGGCGGGCTCTGCTGCGTCGAAAAACAGCACGGCGAAGGCCAGAAAGTCCCGTAAGCTTTGTTGTGTCATGTTTCCCTCCTTGCTGGTGTGTTCATCAGCGCCAGAATCCAGTCTTGTGGTACTTCCCCCACACGCCGGACTGCACTGGTACGAAACTTGCCGTCACTCGCATGCGGAATCACGAGTGTCTGTGCCTCGCACTCGAGAATCAGAATGCGCCACCCTTGCTCCCAGTGCCTCAGACACCAGTCCAGTGTCGCCACGTGAATCCCGTCTGCACAGTCACGCCGTTTATCAGGGTCACACGCGGCCGTGACGGCCTCATCGGTGTCATAGTTCAGGACTCTGTTCCGAAAGAACGGGCTATTCCCGTTCTTCGTGGTCAGTTTGTAGACACGCACAGGCCCTCCCTGGGCGTTTAGGATAGCCAGCGGATGCGGAAACAGGCGGGCCCCTTCCAGGCGGGCCCCTTCCAGGCGGGCCCCGTCCAGGCGGGCACCGTTCAGGCGGGCACCGTCCAGGTTGGCCCCGCCCAAGTTGGCCCCTTCCAGGTGGGCCACTTCCAGGCTGGCATGGCGGAGGTCGGCCCATTCTAGGTTGGCCCCTTCCAGGCGGGCTCCTTCCAGGTGGGCCCCTTCCAGGGTGGCGCTGTGTAAGTGGGCACGGCGGAGGTCGGTTCCTTTCAGGTGGGCCCCTTCCAGGGTGGCGCTGTGCAGGTTGGCCTCTTCGAGGTCGGCTCCTTCCAGGTGGGCTCCTTCCAAGTGAGCACGGCGGAGGTCGGCTCTTTCCAAGCGGGCTCCTTCCAAGTGAGCACGGCGGAGGTCGGCTCCTTCCAAGCGGGCATGGCGCAGGTCGGCGTCTTGCAGGCGATTGTCCGCCACTTCAAGTAATACTTCACCAGTAACCGAAACTATCTGCATCCTCTTGCTCCTTCTGCTACACTTTCCCGTATCGACCGCTCTACAGGGAATTATGCAGCATCAACCATTAAATGTCAACTATTTTTTTAGGTAAAGATATGCACAATGACCTTCAACCTCCTGAAATACCAGAAGATACGAGATTAGGTCCAAAACCGATTGCAAAGCCTTACGAATTGATGAAACGCCAGTCGGCAGACCAAGAGGGGGGGTTACCTGACGTGCTGGCTTGCTTGACCCCGAAAGCTCGTAAGTTCTCAGAATACTATGCTTTATACGGAAATGCCTCAAAATCTGCGAGACTGGCAGGGTATGCGACCGAGAAGCACCCAACGATGGGCTACATCTTGCAGCATGACGCTCGGGTTCAGGCGGCTGTAGCTTATTATCGCGAAGTGTTTGCGACCACAAGTCATTACACTGCTGAGAAATTGGTGAAGCAATGGGCAGACATGGCATCGTTGAACGTGACGGAGTTTCTGCAGGATGACTGGACGTTGAAGCCGTTGCACGAGCTTACTGAGGACCAACGAACTCGGCTTGGCATTGCCCTCATTGGACTGCAGGTGACCGAACGACGCGGCAAAGTCACCGCAACCGCACAGCTAGGTCGTGTTGAAGCCCTGAAGGAGCTGGCGAAGCTACTCCGGGTGTACACCGCCGACCACGAACCAGACGCCAGCGGTATGCACGTCAATATTACGATTGGACAGTCTGCGACCATCGACGAACAGGAGGGAACGACGATTGGACACCTGACCATTCGCACGCAACAACCATCCCCCTAGCCGCGGCCCATAGTGTCTATTTGATGGAAAGAAAGGGTTTCGATGGAAGGGATATAGATAAAAGGCCATGACGGGACAACGCGGCCGGCGCGGACCTGCGTTGCCGAAACCCTAGCCGCAGGATTGCCTGGTTGCGGCCGCTCGCGCGTGCAGGCTACTGAAGAAAGACCTGCTAAGGAAGGGATTGAAACCTAGATGAATTCTAGGTGTGCGTACTGTTCATGCTCGGATGTATACCGCACAACCCTCCCGTCAGGCAGGAGAAACAACTTCCTACCCTCTTCGTCTCGCCCAACAGGGCGACACAACAGAAACACGGTGTCGCCCTGTGTGTACGGGTGATGGGAATGCGGATGATCACATGCATCCGACATCATGCACCACCCCATTGACCACGTGCGCTGTTGTATCGTGGCGGCTACGGCCGCAATGTCCCTATCTACCCACAGCACCTTGAATGCTTGGATAGCATACTCGTCGTCTGCTCGCAGCAGGGCCAGTTGGCGTTCTAACTTCCCGATGAGTTCCGCCTTCGTCATCTCTGCTCTCCTTGGGGCAGGGCACCAGAGCCCTGCCCATAGACTGTTACCTCCACTCGAACCGGACGGTTGGCTGTCTGGGTTGCCCGGACCCGTCAAACCCAAAAATCTCAGTCTTTGGGTCATTCAGGGCATCGAGAAATTCCTCGGCCAAAAAATCAGCGCCTTCACGCCGATTCTCTGCCCAGTCCTCATTCATCATCGTGATACAATACTCAACCAGACTCTCATCGTGTTCCTCGGCCCATTCCTGGGCCTCGG
>Ga0114944_1000399_pt1 | contig 11165 bp, 10 predicted proteins | sample OV2TP2_FD_89582 | JGI IMG/M metagenome (GOLD analysis project Ga0114944, IMG submission 89582) | Hot spring microbial communities from Beatty, Nevada to study Microbial Dark Matter (Phase II) - OV2 TP2 | ecosystem: Environmental > Aquatic > Thermal springs > Hot (42-90C) | place: USA: Beatty... | reverse complement strand
GACAATAACCGTAGCTGTACAGCTGAACGATGATCGTGTACCTGAAAGTATAAACTGGCAGGCATCGGACAGCACAATTGAAAATGCACAAAAAGCAAAAGCCATGATGCTTGCCTTCTGGGATGGTGCCGAAAAAACTGCCTTGCGTATCGACCTGTGGACAAAAGAAATGATGGTGGATGAAATGGCCGATTTTTTTTACCAGACCCTGATGACCATGGCCGATACTTTCGACAGGGCAACCAATGACAAAGAAATAACTGATGACATGAAAAAGTTTGCACACAGTTTTTATCATAAGTTCAGGGAAAAGCAGTTGAAAGAAAGTAAAGCCTGAGGCCGGAGGCCGGAAGTCAGAAGCCTGCCCTCCGTAGCTTCCAACTTTGCAAAAGCCTCGTTGGATAAATCTGCGAAGGAGGGTCAGAAGTCTGAAGCAAAAAAGAACAAACAAGATATTACTTAATTTCCAACCTCTAAGTTCCGATTTGCGAACTCAGACATCCGATACAGAAAACAGTCACCAAAAACACATGTCTATGAATCTTGAGCAAAAAGTAATGAGTGAATTGAAAACCGCCATGCTGACTAAAGATGAAAAAAGCCTGCGCAGCCTGCGGGCAATAAAAGCCGCCATCCTGCTGGCAAAAACATCGGAAGGCTCCGGGGGAGAATTGAAGGAGGAGGACGAAATAAAACTTTTGCAAAAGCTGGTAAAGCAGCGCAAAGATTCACTGGAAATTTACCGGCAGCAAAACCGCAGCGACCTTGCCCAAAAAGAACAGGAAGAAATTGAAGTGATTGAAAAATTTTTACCCCAACAACTTTCTGCCGATGAACTGAAGGCTGAACTCACTGTCATCATACGTGAAGTGGGCGCCGCTTCGCCGGCCGATATGGGCAAAGTGATGGGGGTGGCAACAAAAAAACTGGCAGGCAAAGCCGACGGCAAAACCATTTCGGCCTTGGTGAAAGAACTTTTGTTGAAGGGTTAACATTATCATCCATTTCCTGCATAGTAAAAAAACGGCGGCGGCGTTATTATTTAAAATTTACTGATGGTTCTTGACATCATTCTGGCAGTAGCAATCATCCTGGCGGCCATCAAAGGTTTTCGCCAGGGGCTCATTATTGCTGTGTTTTCAGTTATAGCTTTTATCATTGGCCTGGCAGCCGCCATGAAGCTATCTGTAGTGGTGGCGGGCTATATAGGCAAGGCAGTAAAAGTTTCTGACCAATGGCTGCCGGTAATTTCTTTCGCCGTCGTTTTTTTCATTGTGGTGCTGCTGGTGCGCTGGGGCGCCGGGTTGCTGCAGAAAAGTGTGGAGTTTGCCATGCTGGGCTGGGTAAACCGCCTGGGAGGAATTTTACTATATACTGCTTTATATATTTTGATTTTCAGCATCATCATTTTTTATGCTGACCAGGTGGAACTGTTAACCACTGAAACAAAAAAAGAATCGGTTACTTACTCCTATATTCAGCCATGGGGGCCAAAGCTGATGGATGGAATGGGAAAAATTATCCCTTTTTTCAAAAACATGTTTCATGACCTTGAAGAATTCTTTGGCTCTGTCTCAAGCCAGATATCTGTGGCCGGTTAAATTTTGTAAAGTCGCAGTCGCTTAACCCCGCAACTTTGCAGCAAATCAATTATTTTAGCAAAAATTAATTGCCGGGGAAAATGCTATGTCCTACGAGATAAAACAACAGGATAAATTCCGGTTTGTGGAAGAAGGCCAGGGAGAGCCGCTGCTGCTGCTGCACGGGTTGTTTGGTGCATTGAGCAATTTCAAAGACCTGGTTGAATATTTCCGTCATCACAATAAGGTTGTCATCCCGGTTCTTCCCCTTTTTGAGCTTGACATTCTGCATACAACGGTTGGTGGTTTGGCAAAATTTGTACATAAATTCCTGGAAGCAAAAGATTATAAAAATGTTCACCTGCTGGGCAATTCTCTCGGGGGGCATGTGGCACTGGTGCATGTGCTTAAGCATCCTGAGCGCATCAAATCGCTGGTACTTACCGGCAGCTCGGGCCTGTTTGAAAACGGCATGGGCGACAGCTACCCCAAGCGGGGCGATTATGAATACATAAAAACAAAAACCGCATTGACCTTTTATGATCCGAAAACCGCCACCAAAGAACTGGTGGACGAAGTGTACGGCATTGTAAATAACCGCATCAAAGCCATCAAGATAATATCGCTGGCCAAAAGCGCCATCAGAAATAATCTGGGCGAGGAACTCAATCAAATCCGTCAGCCGACGTTATTAATATGGGGCAATAATGACAACATAACGCCGCCGTTTGTGGCCCGTGAATTCAACCAGCTGATACCCGGCAGCGAATTGCATTTTATTGATAAATGCGGGCATGCACCCATGATGGAAGTGCCCGACGAGTTCAATATCATATTGCACAAATTTTTGAAAAAGCTGAATGAGCCTGCAACAGTTGCCTGAGAGTTGCTGTCTCTTAGCTGCATGCCGCTATCCATGTTAACCCGTGAGCTGATATCGCCGTCCTTACCTGTTCTTCATTTGCACGACACGGTTTTCAATGCCCTGCAAATGATGAATGATTGTCATGTTTCGCACCTGGCCGTTGACGAAGAAGAAAAATATGCAGGCCTGGTAAGTGAAGAAAGCCTGCTGCAGGCAATGGATGATACGGTTGAGCTCCGCGAATTCAAAGACCACTTTCCCCTTATTGCGGTAAATGAAAATGATCATTTTCTGAAAGCGCTGCAGGTAGCCGTGGAAAACAGGCTGAGCGTTGTACCCGTTACCGGGGAAAACAAAGAACTGCTCGGCATGGTAAGCGGCCGTGAACTGCTGAAACAGGCTTCGGAATTTGTAAATGTAAAAGATCCCGGCGGCCTGATAGTGCTTGAAATGGAAAGCAACAATTATTCTTTCAGCGAAATCAGCCGCCTGGTGGAAACCAACGATGCACAAATAACCCAGCTGAATACGTACACCGATTCCAGGACCGGTATAATGCAGGTGACCATCAAGCTCAACAAAACGGAAGTATCAGATATCGTTGCCACTTTCCAGCGCTATGAATACAATGTGAAGTATTATTTCGGCGAAGAACTGTATGAAAACGAACTGCGCAGCAATTATGATAACCTGATGAATTACCTCAGGCTGTGATGTGAATTTTTCTATTCTTTCATTTTTTTAAATCATTTATCTTGTAACCCGATATCAAGACCACGGCTTATGCAGCGGATGAGGAAAATTTTTGTGATGCTGATAGCGGCACTTTTACCGGTAACATTTTTATCCGGCCAGCCTGATACTGTAATTGCTGATCCGGGTATTTCCGCTCTTTCAAAAAATTCTGCCCGGGAAGATGTCCCGTTTACTGTCCGGGATATTATTATCAGCGGAAACAGGAAAACAAAAGAAATTATTATCCTGCGTGAACTTCCCTTTCATCCCGGTGAGCAGTATGTGCTGCCCGCGCTGGTAAAAAAGTTTGAAGAAGCCCGCCGCCAGTTGATGAATACCCTGCTTTTTCACGAAGTGGTGGTGGCGCTTAAAAGTTTTGAAGGCTACAACGTGGATATTCTCATTGAAGTAAAAGAACGCTGGTACCTGTTTCCTATTCCCTATTTCAAATTTGTTGACCGCAACCTGAACCAGTGGCTGGTGGAGCAGCACGGCCGCCTCGACCGGGTGAACTATGGCGTAAAACTTTTGTACAACAATACAACCGGGCGCAATGATAAGCTGAACCTGTGGCTCATGAATGGCTACACCAAACAGGTTTCGCTCAGCTACGACCGCCCTTATATGGATAAAAAAATGCAATGGGGAATGAACCTGGGACTGGCACTCGGTAAAAACAGGGAACTGAATTACACAACCCTTCATAACAAACAGGTTTTCTTCAAAGACACCAGTCATTACGTCCGTTCTTTTTTTAAAGCATTTGCCGAGCTTACTTACCGGCCCGCCATCCATACCCGGCATCGTTTTGGTCTTGCTTATACTGAAGAAAATGTAACTGACACCATTGTGGCGCTCAACCCGGCTTATTTTAAAAACGGCCGCGACAGAATCGGTTTTCCTGAAATGTATTACCAGGTGAATTTTAATGATGTGGATTATATTCCTTACCCGCTGAAGGGGTACTCAGCCGAAGTGCAGTTTGTAAAAAAGGGATTGAATAAAATTATTAACCTCTGGCAGCTGAATGTGAAAGCCAGCGGCAACTGGCAAATTGCAAACAATACCTATTTCGGCATCAGGGCCTCCGGCACTGTGAAGCTTCCTTTCCGCCAGCCCTACTTTAACCAGCGCCTGCTGGGGTATAAAGATTTTTACATGCAGGGTTATGAGTATTATGTGGTGGACGGGGTGGCCGGTGGCTACCTGAAAGCCGCTCTTTCAAAAGAATTGCTGCATTTAAATTTTTATGTAAAAAGAAAAAAAGAAGAACTGCCTTACCGGGTTCCTTTCCGCATTTATGCAAAGCTGTACGCCAACGCCGGTTACATGCATCATCCGCAACCCGGGGAGAATTCGCTTAACAACCGCATGCTTTATTCCGGCGGTGTGGGTCTTGACATTATCACCCATTATGATTTCACTATAAAGCTCGAGTGGAGTTTTAACCAGTTAGGTCAAAACGGGTTATATTTACACAGAAGGACCCTTTACTGAAACTCCTCCCGATGTATGAAGATTGCCATTTACAGCCGTGTACTGGAAGAAGATAAGCGCAACGATATTCAGTTTTTCTTTGATGAGCTGGCAAAACAAAAAATTTCATCCGTTATCTTTCTCCCTTTCTTTGAAGAAATAAAAGACCGCATCAACCTGCCGGCGGATACGTCCACATTTTATCTTTCTGAAGATCTGAATGAAGACACCGAATTTGTAATCAGCCTGGGTGGCGATGGCACCCTGCTGGATACCGTGACACTGGTGCGGGACAAAGCCATCCCCATCATGGGCATCAATTTCGGCCGGCTGGGTTTTCTGGCCAGCATTGGCCGCAACGAACTGGCCGCTGCAGTAAAAGCGCTGAAGAACCAAACCTATGTGATTGACAAAAGAACCATGATTCACCTGGATGCAAGCATTTCCATGTTTGGCCATGTGCCGTTTGCACTCAACGAATTTTCCATTCATAAACGGGATACGGCGCCCATGATAAAAATTCACACCTACCTGAATGGCGAATTTTTAAATACCTACTGGGCCGATGGTCTTATAGTGGCTACTCCGACGGGTTCCACCGGTTATTCGCTCAGCTGCAACGGCCCCATAGTGTTTCCCGATTCGGGCAGCTTTATCATCACTCCCGTGGCGCCGCACAACCTGAATGTGCGGCCTATACTGGTGCCCGACACCAATATTATTTCTTTTGAAATTGAAAGCCGCACCGAACAGGTGATCTGTGCGCTGGACAGCCGCAGGGAAATTGTAAGCAAAAACGTACAGCTGGCCGTAAGAAAGGAATCCTTCCTGCTGAATCTTGTACGGCTGACGGAGAATAATTTTTTGCAAACCCTGCACAACAAACTTACCTGGGGCCTGGATAAGCGCAATTGAACCGAGTAGCAAAGTATGGACAGGAATTTCACGGATTTAACCAGCAGAGGCTGCTTTTCCATTGCAAACATTCCGTGAAATCAGCGGATAGTTGTGCAATCCGCCGCAGTTTTTTTCGTTTTTAACCAATTGAATTCTTATTTTGCAATCATGTTTCGAGCCATTATACTGCTGACGGTTATTTGCACTGCCCCGCTTTTGCTGCCTGCACAAAAAGAAGCTGTGATACAGGAAGGCGAATTCGGATTCGGCATTGGCGCCGGCCATTACTTTGGCGATCTGAATACCCGGGCTCATCTGAACAGGCCTAAAATAGCCGCTACTGCATTTTTCAGGAAAAATTTTGGCAATTATATCGCCGTCAGGGTAGGGGCAAGTTTTGCGCAGCTGGGCTATTCTGATATTTACAATACGCATAACTCCTACATGCTGCAGCGCAACCTAAGTTTCAATTCCAATGTGTGGGAACTGGCTGTGCAGGGTGATTTCAATTTCTTCCGCTTTATGCCGGGTGAACCGGGATATAATTTTACTCCTTACATCACTTTCGGAGCAGGTGTGTTCAACTATGATCCGTTTGCCATGCTGGCCGGGCAAAAATATTTTCTGCGGCCGCTGAATACTGAAGGACAGGGAACCAGCCTGTACCCCAACCGCAAACCCTATGGCTCCATGGCGCTGAGCATTCCTTTTGGCGCCGGTGTAAAATATTCTTTCAACGAACGCATCAATATCGGCTTTGAAATCATCCACCGGGTAACCAATACCGATTACCTGGATGATGTAAGCAAAACCTATGTAGATCCATCGGTATTTCCTCCCCTGCCTGATGGAAGTCCATCGCCTGCCTTTCTGTTGCACGACCGCTCCTATGAACTGGGCGAGCCCATCGGCACACCGGGCCGCCAGCGGGGCATCAGCAAACAGAAAGACCAGTTTGCAACGGCCATCATCTATGTTACCTTCAACCTGCAGAGCTATAAATGCCCTTCGGCATATTGACTTGAAAAAAAAATCAACTGGCTGCCTGCGGGCCGTGTTTTTATTTTTGTTATTTACCGTAGCTTAAACGCCTGGTTGACGGCTGAGTCAGTGAAAGGATTTTATTACTTGGCTGACAAATAAAAACCTTAAGGTTTTTTTTAGGTGCTATATCTGCCTGTACTCTTAATTTTTTTTGCAAAAAATCCAAAATTACGGATTCTGCTGATTGCTATGCAGGTCATTTATTGCGAAAACTGCAACCGGGAGAAAAGCATTTGCAAAATTCAATTTTTATATGCTCTTAAAATTGCTTTATCTTTAATAAGATAATCTTACAAACCAGTTAAACTATTTCTTATGAGACCTTTATCCTTGCTGCTGGTTTTTCTCTCTTTCCAGTTTATCCTCAACTGTACTTGTAAAAAAGATGAAGTTTTACAGCCTGAAACAGTTACTATTAACGGACAGACTTTTGGTTGTCGCGTAGACGGAGTACCATTTATTGCGGATAAATGGGACTATGGGTTTAATATACCGCCCATTAAAATTGAATGGCGTGCCAGACCTTTTTTAGGAGGCAGAGATATTTATGTTATTGCAAAGCGAGAAAATGAACAAATTGAGATTTGGCTAAATCATCCATTTACAAGCGGTATTAAAGAAGTAAAATTTAACACCCCTTCTTATCCAACTGCATATCCTCCACAAGATTATGCGTTATATAGAACAATTACTCCGTCCAAAGAATATATAACTACTAACATCCTTGGTGGGTATATTAATTTCATTATAGTTGACTCTGTTTCTGGAAAAATTCATGGTTTATTCGAATTTACTGGTACCGAGATATATTCAGGGAATAAAAAAACTGTTACAAACGGGGTATTCAAAAATTTCTGACATACTTAAATTCTCCAACCATTAAATTTTTACTTATGAAACCACAAGGTTGCTGTTTATTTTTTCGAATATTTTTTCTTTCTTCCCTAAATCTGCTAACTAATTTTATTTTCTCTCAAACCTAATACCCCTATACAGAAAAAGCAGATTCAATTTTTTTTTAACCTTGATAAATCTTTGATATCAACAAATATTCTACATGACAGAGCGTTCCCACTAAGCCGTTTTGATTTTTTTAATTCGGTTACAGATACAGTGGATTATGAAACAATAACGCAAGCATATTACGAACTTTATCAGGCAAATTACCAGCGAAATAATATGCTTGACCCTGCTGTACTTGATGATATGACACAATGGGAAAACCTAAGAGGGAGGGTGCCTATTTTGATTCTTGATTATCTATATAACAAGTTGGATACTTTAGCTATCCAAGACAACCTGCTTACATATCAGAATGGTTTTTTGTATGATGTACCGGGCCGCAGCCGTTCGCCTTATTTTACCCAACATTTGCAAATGGCATTTCCACTTGTTGAAGAAGTAAAATCAAACACCGTCACGTTTATGCTGATTCCGCATTTTGTGAGCAGAAATACCGGCTTAAATGTGCAACAGGTAACTATGGATTTTGGCACGGGGCCGCAAACATTAAATGGTGCGCTTGATTCATTGACCATAACATTTCAAAGTTCGGGAATTAAAACTGGTTCTATTACTGTTTTGCTTAGTAATGGTAACAGTTTTAGTTCAAACATTAAATTCCTTATTGGTGGAAATAACATTGAAATTGGGGGCAGGGTTCAGGCTCCTCCACATTGCGGAAAAGAATTGTTGCCTTCTAATTATCCATTTCAAGGATATGATGAGACACAGGCCTTTACTGGACTTTTTGAAGTAAATTATTATTATAGATCTGGTATTCCATGTAACGGCAATTTTCAAAATTTAGCTAAGCCAATAATTTTGATTGATGGGTATGATCCGACAGATAAAAGAGATGCTCCAACTCTCATCGACCAATTTTTGTTTTATATAGATGATGTCAATTACCCTTATAACCCACCAACTCAAGTGACCACACAATATATGTTGGATGAAATGCGTGCTTTGGGTTATGACGTAATTATTGTAAACATTCCAACATATTTTCATACTTATGGCGGTCAAATTATTCCATTGCCTCCGAATGCAAATAATCCACCTTCCGGTTATACATACCAAATGGGTAAAATCATACGAGGTGGCGGTGATTACGTAGAGCGGAATGCTCGCACTCTTGTTACACTTATAGAGAAAATTAATCAACAACTTGCCCAGCAAGGCAGTACAGAGAAATTGATAATTATAGGGCCAAGCATGGGCGGACAAATAAGCCGCTATGCTTTGAAATGGATGGAAGACCAAGGGAAAAATCATAATTGTAAGCTATGGGTTAGTTTTGATAGTAATCATGGTGGCGCTATAATTCCTATTGGTGAACAGTTTTTCATCAATTATGCTTCTGGCTTGGTTTCTTCTATCAGAAGATCCCGAGAAAGACAACTTGATGTGCCAGCAGCAAAACAATTTCTAGTTGACCATTATTTGCATCATACTCCAACAAGCCCCTATGTTGTTGGTGGTGCTCCGGGCTTCTTTGACATGTATAAACAAGTGATGGATGATTTGGGATGGCCGCAACAATGCCGGAAAATTTCTTTAATAAGCGGTGCCGAAAATGGAAACGCTTTACCAATACCCCAAGCAGAAGAGCTTGCTTTGGGGGCAGATTTTTTATTGGGGAGAGGCGGCTTTTTGTTTTCAGTTATTTGTGATTTATTTTCTTCTGGCAATTGCCGATTATTAGAAGCAAAGATGTTTACCGCTCCGGGTCCTGGTGCAATAGGCAAAGTGGGTGAGATAAAAATACCTATAGCAAATATTAATAAAAGCTGGTTTATACGAGGCAGTGATTTAACAAGATCACAAAGTTTAGAAGCAGTACAAGGAGGCTATTATTGGGGATACCAGGAACTTGTACATACAGCGCCAGGCGGTATAAGTGGGGGGTTAGGCGGGAAACTCTTGAAAAAAATTATAAACCTTAATATGCCTGCAGGGTATCACACGCACCACCTTACAGGTGGTGACTTGGCTTATGGCAAAGGAAGAAATGGTTCCCTTTATAATTTTAAGCTGGATGACGATGTCACGCCTTACAGTTTGGATTGCGAAGGCTATATTCCATTTGACTACTATTTCGGCCCAAAATATTTCAGCGTCAGGCATGATTCATTATTCTATTGGCAGGCAAGAATATTGATTGAAGAAATTCAGGGAATTTACCATGACAATAAAAAAGACAGAACATGGGTCGTCAATTGCCAATACCCAACTGCACTTTGGTGCCCAGGACAAACAAATACTTTTAATGTAGTAAATCCACCAACAAATATATCTTTCATTTGGACCACAAATCATCCGCAACTTGAAATTATTAATGGTCAAGGTACATCTGAAATAACTGTCAGATATAACTATACTCCCAATCCACACCCTTATTATATCATTACGGCAAATGGTGAAGGAGATTGTTATAGATATACTGGGTCCAATCAACAGGGCGGTGTATTAGTTGATCCTGAATTATTAGTTGGTGGTTATTCTGTAAATAATCAGATTTTTGAGCTTTGGTTCAATAACGTAAACACTGTTAGCGAAGCAACTACTGCAATTGTGAATATTGGTTCTTATGGGAATCAAACTATGTACGGTTTGACTAATGTTAATTACACATTACTCAATAATCCGCCTATTGCGTATACCTGGCAGTTCAGTACCGATCCAAAGAATTATGGATTAATTGTAACAGCTGAGCCGACACAAGATAGAAACAATGCTCTTTGGTTCCGGGTATCGTATAGCAATTCTTGTGATGGGCTCCCCCGGTCTGCGGACTTTGCTTTATTTTTTTATGATAACAGAGTCAGGGTAAATAATTCAGGTACAACTGTGATGGAGGGGAATAATCTTATAATCTCTACGCCGTTTACAAAAAACGGTCAATTTGAAATTTATGAAGTCCAGATTTTTGATATGGGTGGAAAATTAGTTCGCAAAACAAGCGCAACTATTAACAATGGTCGTATTTATGTAAATGTAATCGGGGTTGCCAACGGGGTTTATGCGGTTAGGGTAAGAACTAAAAATGGAATAATTACTCAAAAAGCATTCATTAACAGATAAATCAAAAAATCATTTTATGCGCTTCCTCAAAACCTTCCTCTTCATTGCAAGTCTTGCATCATTAAGTTTTGTTAGCAAAGACGAAAACAGCTTTCAGTCATGGCAATTTATCGGCGACAGAAAAGTGAATTTCCTGATTGACCGGGATGTTATTCATGTGACCGGCAATGACAACTACCGGCAGATAAAGCTGAAAGTGACCAATGGCCCTGTACATATTCTTGACATGGACATATATTTTGAAAACGGCGACAAGTTTGATGTAGCCATACGCAGCCGCATACCCCAGGGCGGCGAAAGCCGTGTGATAGACCTGCCCGGCGGCAGCCGCAGTATTAAAAAAATTGAGTTCTGGTACGAAACGAAGGGATTTAAAAAAGGAAGAGCAAGAGTGGCCGTGTGGGGCAGAAGATAATTTTATTAACTAATTGTATGGCCCGCAGCGGAGTTGCTGCGGGTTTTGTTTTTCATAACTTTGCTTT
>Ga0114944_1000398_pt1 | contig 11181 bp, 11 predicted proteins | sample OV2TP2_FD_89582 | JGI IMG/M metagenome (GOLD analysis project Ga0114944, IMG submission 89582) | Hot spring microbial communities from Beatty, Nevada to study Microbial Dark Matter (Phase II) - OV2 TP2 | ecosystem: Environmental > Aquatic > Thermal springs > Hot (42-90C) | place: USA: Beatty... | reverse complement strand
TCGTATTTGTAAATCAGATGAAAACCAAACGGGCTTTCAACCGGATCAGAAATAGCGCCAAGTGGCAACGCAAACGCCGCGTCTTCAAACGGTTTTACCGTTTGGCCGCGCGTGATAATGCCCAAATCGCCGCCTTGCGACCCGCTACCGAGATCATCAGACCGCTCCTTAGCCAGCGTTGCAAAATTGTCCTTGTTGGCTTGCGCGCGAATACTCTGAATACTGGCAAGCGCTTCTTCTTTTGTTCGGTCTGAAGTACATGATTGCGCGCCCTTATAACACACTAACATATGGCGCGCAGAAACCGTCCCGACTAATTCTTTTATCTCTTCTAACTTCACGATATGAAACCCAATCTCGCTATTTAAAATATCCTTGGCAACCACGCCCGGGACTCCCCGTTGACTTGCAAAAAGATACACCTGCTTCATCCATGGCTCACCCGATAACCCAATGAATCCAAGATCGCCGCCGGTTTCTTTGGTGCGCGTGTCTTGCGAAAATTCTCGCGCGTATTCTTCAAAACTTTTCGTGCCGGAACGAACGGCAAGCAAAATATCTTTCGCTTTTTTTTGCTCGTCATCGTTTGCTTTCTTCAAACGCGTCTCCTCTTCCGGCGTTAAGGTTGGCAGTGGGTTTGGATTCTGTTCTTTAAATTCCAAAAGCGGCGTCTCACCAATTTGCTTAATGGCATCCGCCACATTTACCACGCCTGGCAGTTCCACAATAACCCGATGGATATCACCGGAAACATTGGTTTGCACCAGCGGCTCGCCAACGCCAAAAGCATTCACTCGGCGCTCAATCACATCGCGCACACCGGCCACCGCGTCATCGCGGTCACTACTTTGCACCGACGATGCATCAACTTCATAGACCAAATGCGCTCCTCCTAACAAATCAAGCCCAAGATGGAAATCCGGTATCTCAAACCGTGGAAGCGCGATGCCGGTTTTTCCTTCCAGGCTATTCGCAAAACCCCGATAAAACCCTGGAAAATCAAAAATGCTGCCCGCGAGTAAGACAAGAAGAATCCCAAAGACCCCCCATTTGATATGAGACCTGCTGGCCTGTTTTTTCTCTACTTTCTGCATGTGGTGAATAGTGTATAGAAAACCGCAAAAAAACGCAATCTCCGTTACTCGTACGCTTACGCCCCATGGCACTTTTTATATTTTTTCCCCGAACCACACGGGCACGGATCGTTGCGCCCTACTTTTGGCATCTGTTGTTTTACCGAAACAATGGCGGTGCCATTTTCAGCGCCCTTTGTTGCGCCGCGCATGACCAAACCCTTTCGCTCAAGAGCTTCTGGCGCAAGCACCGCGGCGGCACCAACCTTAAAAATAGTGTGCGCCACATCGTGTTGTATGGCCGCGAGCAAACTTTGATACAAACCATATGTCTCCTGTTTATATTCTACCAAAGGATCGCGCTGGGCGTAACCGCGCAGTCCAATACCCGCGCGCAAATGGTCAATGGCAACCAAATGATCAATCCACAGCATGTCCGTGGTGCGCAGCAGTAATCCTTTTTCAATTTCTCGCATGAGCGATGGATCGGCAATGACGCGCTCCAATTCATCATACGCGCCGCGAATAACCGACATACATTGTTCTACAACCTCGGGAACCACCGTCTCCGGTTGTGCTTTTGACACCAAAAAAGCGCGTATCGCGTCAATCGTTGCCGCAGGGAACGGATATATTTTTGCGATACCGGCAATCAAGGTATCAAAGCCACCCGCCTCATCACTGTTAACGTGCGCACTCACCATCTGCTGAATTTCATCTCCCACCATTGCCACAATAATCTCGCGAGATGATCTATATCCTTCGCTCGTCACCTCAAGCTGTCCTTCCGTAAGTTGCAACAATTCACGACGCCGACGATAGATGGCCTCGCGATGTTTGTTCAACACGTCATCGTATTCCAAAAGGTGTTTGCGGATGTCAAAGTTATGGCCCTCAACTTTTTTCTGCGCGGTTTCAAGCGCGCGGCTGACCATTTTCGCTTCAATCGGCACATCTTCCGGCACTTTCAAACGTCGCATCATATTGCCAATGCGATCACCCGCAAAAATCCGCATGAGATCATCTTCAACGGAAACATAAAATTGCGTGGCACCCGGATCTCCCTGCCGCCCCGCCCGTCCACGTAGCTGATTATCAATACGCCGCGATTCGTGACGTTCCGTGCCGAGCACAAACAATCCGCCGAGCTCACGCACACGCGCCGCCCCGTCCGCATCCGGCGGGTTACCGCCCAGCACAATATCAACACCGCGGCCGGCCATATTGGTGGCGAGCGTCACCGCGCCCAAGCTTCCTGCCTGCGCAATAATTTCACCTTCACGTTCGTGGTTTTTGGCGTTCAACATCTGAAACGGAATGCCTTCACGTTCAAGCAATTTTCCCAGCTCCTCATTCTTTTCAATAGAAATAGTGCCGAGTAACACCGGCTGTCCGCGCTCATGCAATTCTTTCACGTGTTTCACCACGGCAATAAACTTTGCCGCCTCCGTCCGATAAATCCGATCCGGATGATCAACGCGCTGATCAACTTTATTAGTGGGCATCACCACCACTTCCAAATTATAAATTTTGCCAAACTCTTCAGCTTCCGTCACGGCAGTTCCCGTCATGCCGGCCAATTTTTTGTACAAACGAAAATAATTCTGAAACGTAATGGTGGCCATCGTCTGACTTTCGCGTTGAATGGGCACTCCTTCTTGCGCTTCAATGGCCTGATGCAATCCTTCAGAATAGCGCCGACCCGGCATTTTGCGACCCGTGAATTCATCAATAATAACCACCTCATTATTTTCCACCACATACTGTCGATCACGGTGGAACAGCGCGTGCGCGCGCAGCGCTTCCTCCATATGATGCACCATGCGCACATTGCCGTGCGCATAAATATTATCCAGATGAAGCCACTGCTCCATTTTTTTAATACCGTTATCCGTCAAAAACGCGGAGCGCAATTTTTCATCCACCTGATAATCCTCCTCTTTGGTGAGTTGTTTCACCAGCCGCGCAAATTGATAATACGTTTCCGTTGCCTCTTCGGCCGGCGCGGAAATAATAAGCGGCGTGCGCGCTTCATCAACTAAAATGGAGTCAACTTCGTCAACAATCGCGTACACATGCCCGCGCTGAACCATATCCGACAGGCGCGGAACCATGTTGTCCCGCAGGTAATCAAAACCGAATTCATTGTTCGTGCCATACGTGATATCACACGCGTATGCTTCTTGCCGCGCGCACGGCCGCAAATAATCGTACTGCACTTTGAACGAACCGGTCATGTCGCGCGTGACATCGCGCGCGGTCCCCTCGTCAGCGCGTTCAGATTGTCCGCCATAGGAAGGATCATACCTAAAACTCGCGCTCTGATGCTGAATAACGCCAACGGAGAGGCCAAGCGCATGGTAAATCTGTCCCATCCACACGGTGTCGCGGCGAGCCAAATAATCATTCACGGTGACAAGGTGCACTCCTTCACCCGTTAAGGCATTCAAATAGACGGCAAGCGTTGCAGTGAGTGTTTTTCCTTCACCGGTGCGCATTTCCGCAATGTGACCGCGATGAAGCGCGACACCACCCTTCAACTGCACATCATAATGACGCTGGCCAAGGGTGCGTTTTGCCGCCTCACGCACGGCGGCGAATGCTTCTGGAAGCACTTCATCAAGGGTTTCTTTCGGGAGGCGACCACGAAACGCTTCCGTTTTGGCCCGCAACTCATCATTCGTCAAGCGCACAAAATCCGCCTCAAGAGCGTTAATTTTTACAACGATAGGATCCATCTGCCGCACCACTTTGGCATTCGGATCGCCAAAAATTTTGGTTAAAAGAGACATAAATAAAACCACGGCCATCCTATCATAGACGGCCGTGTTTGGGAAGAGCTCGTAGTTGCGATTATTGTCCGCACACATGGCCAGTTGTAAACGGCTTGCAGAGCATGAGACATCCCAACATACGCCGCATCTCTTCACCTGTGATTATATCCCCCTTCTTCAGCGTTGGCGGAGCACCGCGTGATGCCTCGATCACTCTCAAAAGCGACTCCGGCATCGGCCGATCCGCAGGCCACTTGTCGTCAGAAGGACGATTCTTTTTGAAGGGCCACATACGCTCCTCCTTCCTTCATGATTATTTAAAGTGTACTACTGCACATGCGGCTCGTCAACATCTTGACACGCACATTACCTCTTGAGATAATAGGGACATATGGAACAGGATGCGGATAAAAAACTGAACGAAATGCATGAGATGGTCGCATTCCTCAAAGCGAATGCGGCTACGCGACAGGACGTAGAAGAAATCGTGCAAACAAAAACGGATGAAATCTTGGAAATTGTTACGTTTATAAAAGATAATGCGGCCATGCAGAATGATGTGGACGTACGATTCAATGGAGTGGATGTACAGTTTGGTGAAGTTAAGGCTGAACTGCGTGCGATACGCGCAGAAATTTCGGAGATTAGAGTACGGATTACAGCGCTTGAAAAACGTACCATTGAAGATGCGAATGCGGCGGTCAAGGAAATTTTGGAGCTTAAAGAACGTTTAGAAAAAGTGGAACAACAAATAATACAACTACAACAAGCGCATCAGTCCGCATAAAAATACCCCGAATGCTCGGGGTATTTTTATTACCGCACTCGCCGTTTGGCGATTCTTTTTTCTTTGAGATCAATCAGTTGCCGCTGAAGCTCATCGTGTACTTCGTCAATCGCGGCGTATAAATCTGCACCTTCTTCACGCGTGCGAATGACGGCAACGCCCGGAGCGCGGACATGCGCTTCACAAAAGAAAATGGGGCCCTTATTATGATGCCCGGTGGTCTTGCCAACCTCAACATCAACGTCTGCGGCATCTATCGGTGAATACTTTGCAAGCGCCTGCATTTTCTTTTCAACCTGTGCCCGGATAGCATCGGTGAGTCCAATACCCATGGCTTGAATGTTGATGTTCATACTAAAATCCAATATACTGTATCTCCTCTTCTAAATCAATACCAAATTTTTCCGCCACTTTTTCTTTACTATTCGCGATGAGAGCGCGCACATCGGCGGCGGTGGCGTGCCCGCTATTAACAATGAAATTCCCGTGCGCGGCCGACACCTCCGCGCCCCCAACCTTTTCACCTTTCATGCCCGCCTGTTCAATAAGCCATCCGGCGGAGATGCGTTTTTTATCTAAAAATTCTTGCGGAATATTTTTTTCCGCCCACGCGGAATTAACCTCGACAAATTCATAATTCTTAAAAATACACCCGGTGCTCGCCGCGCCCTTGGGCTGTGTTTTATTGCGACGATCCAGAAATTCCATCATCTTTTTTACTCCACCCCGCTCTGCATCCGGTTTTAATTTCAACGTGACGCCAAGCACCACGCCGCCGTTCTCTTTAAAAATACTATGACGATACCGAAATGTACATTCCGCATTTGAAAACGTATGCACTTCCCCATCTACAAGCGCCTGCACGCTTTCCACAACATCTTTCATTTCACCGCCAAATGCGCCCGCGTTGCCCCGCACCGCGCCACCCACCGTGCCCGGCACGCCAATCCCCCACTCAAAACCCGTCAGTCCGGCATCAATGGCGGCGCGAGTTAAAATAGCCGTCACCACACCGGCATCAACAACCACCGTATCATCGGCAACGCTATACGCATTCATTTCCATCTTAATCGCCAAACCGTCAAATCCTTCATCGGCAACCAACATATTGCTCCCGCCGCCAAAAACAAAATAGTTCAACGAGTGTTTCTGTGCGAGCGCGAAGGCCTTTTGCAATTCATCAACGGATTTCACCGGCACAAAATATTTTGCCGGTCCGCCAATTTTGAACGTGGTGTACCGCGCCATCGGCACGCCCTCTCGCGCGCTCGGAAAAAGCTCCTGAATTGCCTCCCAAATTTTGTCGCCTTTCATAGCGCATCTATCATAACGTATCACCACGTGGAAATCAAAGCGGTCTAAAAAGAAAACCCTGTCTTGCGGTATCAAGACAGGGTTTGGTCATTAGCGCCGACGAACGCGTTGATTGCGACGAGGGGGCGCGTAACGCTGATTTCTCTGTGCCACGGCAACGGGCCGACGGTACGCCGGTGGCCGCACCGGATGGCGCCATTGACGTTCCGGCGCCGCAACCTCTCTTCTGCGGTATGCCGGATGATGGTGATGATGTACAACGCGCGTGCGGAAGACCACGGACGGCGGGTAGTACAGCCGACGGTAAACCGCACGAGGCCCCATACATTCTACGGGGCGAGGCGAGTAGTACCGACGATAGCCCGGGTAGTCGTACGGATCGTATCCGTATCCATACCCCGGATACACCGAGGGTACGCCGACCTCAACGCTCACACCACCGTAGCCGGGCGAGTAGTACCCCCCGGAAATGGCGACCGCCGGACGCACATAGCCATCGTGGATGGTGCAACCGGCCGTCGCAAACATCGCTACCACAATCAACAAGAGCACTGTCACCACGGTGAGAATGGCATCCACCATGCCGAACGGACGACGATCTTCTCTCACGGCTTCCTCCTTTTACCTCATGTACTCACACCATACCACCCAACGAGAAGTTTGTCAACCCCCTGCAACCAGGCGTCGGGCAACGGCATCAATATCCCCCGCGCCCATAATAATCACCACGTCATTCTTTTTTATATTCATGCGAAGCCAAGATTCGGTATCGTCCAATGTGGCGGAGTATTCCACTTTTTTGTCATCCTGAACTCGTTTCAGGATCTCCAAAGCTAATACTTTTGACGTGACATCCTGATCTTTATCCTCCTCACGCCCCGCAACATCATAAATCTCATTCAACACTAAAACATCAACGGGCGCAACCGTGAGCGCGTCAATAAAATCATTGAACAAATTTTTTGTTCGGTTGTGCTGATGCGGCTGAAATACTAATACAATGCGCCGATCCGGATATAGTTCGCGCACCATCGCCATGGTTTCCCGAATTGCCGTGGGGTGATGGCCGTAATCTGAATAAATTGTCGCGCCCTTGCACTCACCTACTTTTTCAAACCGTCGCCAGATACCGCGAAACTCTGACGCCACACGTTCCCACACAGGTTTGGGGACACCAACAAGATTCGCCGCCATACTCGCGGCTATTGCGTTACGTACATTAAACTCGCCGGGCACACCGACTTTAATTTTTTCCGATTTTTTACCAAACGTGTACGTTTTTCCTTTCCACGTTAATTCTTTACAGCCCGCGTCATCCGCGGATTTTATGAGAATCCCCTCCGGCGGAAGTTCGTTTACAAATTCCTGATACACTTTTATTTCATGTTTCAAATCTTTATAAAAATCCAAGTGGTCTGGTTCAATATACGTCACTACGGCGATGTTTGGTTTGATGTGGCGCATGTTGCCCTGATGTTCACATGCCTCCACCACCGAAAAATTTGAATGGCCCACGCGCACGTTGCCATGTTCAAATTGCGGTACGAGCGAGCCCACAAAAATAGTGGGGTCAAATCCGGCTTCCTGCATCATCAGGCCAATCAATGCTGTGGTGGTAGATTTTCCGTGCGTACCCGTAACCGCGATGGTAAATTTATTTTCCGAAAGCGCGCCCAAAAATTCCGGATAGGACAGTTGCGGAATTTTCTTTTTCTTAGCGGCCGTGCGTTCTACGTGATCTTTTTCTACGGCCGGCGTGTAGACAACAAGGTCTGCATCGTCCGGCACGTTTTCCGCGGCGTGACCGATGTGCACTGCTATTCCTTCTTTTACAAGCGTGCGGGTGAGGTCACTTTCCGCGATATCTGAACCGGAAACGGGAATATCGCTATGCCGCGCCCACCTGGCCACCGCGGACACCCCAATCCCCCCAATGCCGATGCAGTAAATTTTTTTGAGTTTGGAGAGATCCATGAAAATACGATACCACAAAATAACGAAATTGTCATCGTGTGCCTGCGCGCGTCTTTTATTTACAGATGCCCCGCTTGTCAATAGAGCCAAGAATGGTTATACTGCACGCCATGAACAAGAAAAATATTGTCACCTACGATCCGGAACTTTATGGTTGGATTGAGAAAGAATTGAACCGGCAGGAGACCGGGCTTGAGATGATACCCTCTGAAAACTTTGTCTCCCCTGCTGTTTTAGAAGCCCTGGGGTCTGTTTTGACGAACAAATATGCAGAAGGATACCCCGGCAAACGCTATTATGGCGGATGCGAGTTTATTGATCAGGTAGAACAACTGGCAATAGACCGCGCCAAGCAATTATTTGGCGCCGAGCATGTGAATGTTCAGCCGCTCTCTGGCGCGCCGGCAAACATCGCGGTGTATTCTGCTTTGCTTGAGCCGGGCGATACGGTGCTTGGTATGGATCTCTCGCATGGCGGTCATTTGACGCATGGGCATCCGGTAACCTATTCTGCAAAAATTTATAATTTCGTGCGATATAAAACGAACGAGCACGGCCTGATTGATTTAGACAACCTCCGCGCCATGGCAGAACAGCACAAACCGAAATTAATTTTGGTGGGTTATTCTGCGTACTCGCGCGAGATTGATTACGCGGCCGTGAAAAAAATCGCGGATGACGTGGGTGCTATGACCATGGCGGATATTGCGCACATTGCGGGTTTGATTGCCGCAGGGGAGATGAATAATCCGGTGCCGCTGTTTGATGTAGTTACCACCACCACGCACAAAACGTTGCGAGGTCCACGCGGTGGTATGATTATGTGCAAGGATGCGTTCGCAAAAAAAATAGATAAAGCGGTGTTCCCCGGATTGCAAGGCGGGCCGCATGAAAATGTGATTGCGGCAAAAGCGGTGGCGTTTAAAGAAGCGCTTGAACCGGGATTTAAAGATTACGCGCGGCAAATTAAAGCGAATGCGAAAATTTTGGAAGAGGAACTGGCGCGGCGTGATTACAAACTGATGTTTGGCGGCACGGATAATCATTTGCTCTTGATTGATGTGACGGGGAAAGACGTGACGGGTGCAGAGGCGGAAAAGGCTTTGGACAAAGCTGGCATCACCGTGAATAAAAATATGATTCCGGATGACCCGCGCTCGCCGATGGATCCGTCTGGCATCCGTTTGGGAACGCCGGCTTTGACAACGCGCGGTATGAAAGAAGATGAGATGCGCGCGGTTGCGGATTTTATTGACCGCGCCATTACTCATGCAGGTGATGAGGAGGAGCTTGCTGGAATTAAGGAAGAGGTAAAAACACTAACGAAAAATTTTCCGTTGTATCAGTAGACAAGCGTCATTTCGACCGAATGAGTGCCTCGCGAATGAGTGGAGAAATCTCAAGGTGAGATCCCTCGACTCCGTCCGCGGCGGACTCCGCTCGGGATGACATATACTATGCCGGCACAAATTCTTGATGGTCGCGCCATTGCGGCGGCTATTCGTGACAAGGTCAAAGAACGGATACAAAAAAGCGGCATCACGCCCGGGCTCGCTGTTGTGTTAGTTGGCGGCAACCCCGCCTCGCACACGTACGTGGAATTGAAAGAACGCGCGTGCCAAGATGTCGGCATTCATTTTGAAAAATATCTGTTCACAGAAACGGAACCGCAAGAACGCATCATCACACGGATTCAAGAATTGAACGCGCGCCACGATATTCACGCCATACTCGTACAGCTCCCGCTTCCGCACGGTTTTGATGAAGACGCGGTCATCCGCGCGATGGACCATCGCAAAGATGTTGACGGTTTTCATCCGGCGAATATCACGGCAGTGCTCGCGGGCGGAGGGCATCACCCGCTCCCGGTGCTCATTAAAGCCATTATGCGCCTCATTGAGGAAACGCACGCGCCGCTTGCCGAAAAACAGGCTGTCATTTTGGGAAACAGCGATGTATTTATGAAACCGCTTGGCGCGGTGCTCACGCGGGCGGGAATGGTGGTTGAATGGATGGTGCCTTCTGTCATTCCGGCTCCCGGATCCTTGTCCGGGGCAGGCCCTGAACCGGAATCTAAAAATTTTACTGGATCCCGGATAGCCGAGACGGCTTCCGGGATGACAAAAAATGCCGATGTGCTGGTAGTAGCCATCGGCAAACCGTGGACGATCACGCCAGATCTCGTAAAACCAGGTGCCATCGTCATTGATATTGGCATGACTCGCAACCAAGAAACCGGACAATTGCAGGGCGATGCGCATCCGGATGTAGCGAACATTGCCGGATTCCTTACTCCCGTGCCGGGTGGCGTAGGACCGGTCACGGTTGCCATGCTTCTTTTAAATACGGCCACGCTTGCAGAAATCCTCCATCGCATCTAACGCGGAAAAAGCAACTCCAGTATCATGATGACCGAAAACGCCGCGACCAAGAGCAAGAGAAGCGCCGTGATGAGCAGTCCGAGTGAATGCTCCTCTTTCTCCCTCCGTTGTTTCATGTTCCACCTCCATCGCCATGAACCTTACCATACTGAAAACTGAACAAGCAACTATTAAGGCGGGCAGCGCGTTTGCAAAAAAATTACACGGCGGCGATGTTGTTTTATTGTACGGAGAACTCGGCGCGGGAAAAACCACGTTTGCGAAAGGAATTGCGAAGGGGCTTGGCATAAAAAATACTATTACGAGTCCGACGTTTACGCTGATGGGGGTGTATCAGATACCACCACGAAATCCTTCGACTCGCCGCCCGGGGCGGCTCGCTCAGGATGACACAATTGGTGCCGGGCACCAATTGTGTCACATTGACACCTACCGCCTCAAAGATGTTCAGGAACTCCGCGCCATTGGCGCTGAAGATTACATCGGCGATCCACACACCATCACGATTATCGAGTGGCCGGAAAAAATCGCGGATCTGCTTGCGGATAAAAAAACAAAAGCAGTATACTTCCAACATCATAAAGGAAGGAGAACGATAGCGTTTTCGTAACCGTCATTTTTTCTTCAACACGTACAACCACGGCGACGTATCATACCAACTTTTGTATTCTGCTTTTTTGAGCACGTCATAACCGGGCAATTCTGAAAACGAAATAACATATTCCCCGGTATTCGCGGGACAAATACTGTTTACATACCACGGTTTTGAACGGTCATGCGGATTGTCCATGCCGCGCGACTTATCATACAATTCTCATCCTCACCATTCATATCCGGCCTTAATACGCGACGGTTTAATGTTTTGAGCCAGCGGCGTT
>Ga0114944_1000396_pt1 | contig 11182 bp, 10 predicted proteins | sample OV2TP2_FD_89582 | JGI IMG/M metagenome (GOLD analysis project Ga0114944, IMG submission 89582) | Hot spring microbial communities from Beatty, Nevada to study Microbial Dark Matter (Phase II) - OV2 TP2 | ecosystem: Environmental > Aquatic > Thermal springs > Hot (42-90C) | place: USA: Beatty... | reverse complement strand
GCACCTGCAGGTTGTCGCTGCGATTGACTTCACCCAGACGCAGCGCGGGCAGCTGCACGGTGAGATCGAGCGCGGGATTGAGGGTGACGGTCAGTATGCGCGCCATCAGCAGTGCTCCCCGACGAAGGCGCGCACTTCATGGGCGCCGGGCAACATCAGGGCCTGCTGAGCCAGCCTCTGGCAAGCGGCGAAGTCCAGCTCGCGCACCCGCGCCTTGACCAGCGCGATGCTGCGCGCCGACACGCTCAACTCATCAACGCCCAGCCCCACCAGCATGGGTATCGCCAGCGCATCGGCGGCCAGCTCGCCGCAGACGCCGACCCATTTGTCCTGCGCGTGGGCGGCTTCCACCGTCATGCCGATCAGGCGCAACACGGCCGGGTGCAAGCCGTCAGCCTGCCCTGAAAGAGTCGGGTGGCCGCGGTCGATTGCCAGCGTGTACTGGGTCAGATCGTTGGTACCGATGCTGAAAAAATCGACTTCCTGCGCCAGCACCGGCGCGATCAGCGCGGCGGACGGGATCTCGATCATGATGCCCACCTGCAGGTCGGCCACCGGCAATTCGACGCGCAGGCGATCGACCAGCGCCTTGGCGGTGCGCCATTCCTCGATATTGCCGACCATGGGAAACATGATCCGCAGCGGCCGGCCGTCGGCGGAGGCGAGCAAGGCACGCAGCTGGGTTTCGAGGATGTCCGGGCGCTGCAGGCTCAGGCGAATGCCGCGCACACCGAGGAAGGGGTTCTCCTCGGCCGGCATCGGCCAGTACGGCAGCGGCTTGTCGCCGCCTACATCGAGCGTGCGCACCACCAGGGGCCGGCCTTCGAGGGCTTCCAGCACACGGCGGTATTCGGCTTCCTGGGTCGCCTGATCCGGCGCCTGAGCGTGGTTCATGAACACCAGCTCGGTGCGCAGCAGGCCGATGCCCTCGGCACCGAGCGCCACCGCCTCGGGCGTCTCGCCGGCGGCGCCGATGTTGGCAGCGATCTCCACCGGATGGCCGTCACGGGTGATCGCCGGCTCCAGACGTCGCTCATGGGCCAGGCGCTTGCGTTCCTCCCGCGCGGCGCGCTCGCCCCGGGCCTGTTCGAGCTGCGTATCGCTCGGCGCCACCAGCAGCTCACCGCGCTCGCCATCGAGCAGCAGCAGGGTGTTAGGCGCCAGGCCGAGCACACCGGCCCCCGCGCCGACGATGGCCGGAATACCCAGCGCCCGGGCAATGATGGCGCTGTGCGAGGTGGCGCCGCCGCCGGCGGTGAGAATGCCGGCGACGCGCTGGGCATTGAGGGTGGCGACGTCCGACGGCGCCACCTCGTCCATCACCAGAATGTAGGGCTCATCCGGGGCCTGCTCAGCTTCGACACCGGCCAGGCAGGCCAGCACGCGGCGGCCCACGTCGCGCAGGTCGGCCGCACGCTCGGCGAGCAGCTGGTCATGCAGCGCCTCCTGCTGCTGCGCCGCGCTTTCGATTTCCTCCATCCAGGCCGCCTCGGCGCTGAGGCCTTTCTGCAGGCGCACCTGCACCTCTTCGCGCAGGGCAGGATCCCTGAGCATGGCCTGGTGGGTGGTAAAGATGTCGCGGATGCTGGCGACCTGGCTCTGCGCGATCAGCGTGCCGATTTCCGCGAACACCTTGTCCAGCGCCGCGTCGAGCCGCTGCAGCTCGACGGCGGGCGATTCGCCGCGCCGCGGATAGTCGATCGCCTGCGGCTTGCGCACCAGCACCGGGCCGATGGCGATGCCGGGCGAGGCGGCGATGCCGATCACCTGCTCGCCGGCCCGCAGGGCGGGCACGTCCTGGGCGGCTTCATGCAGTTGCACGGTGGCGGCTGGCTGCTCCGCCGACTCACCGCCGGCTGGCAGCGGCTCGATTTCCTCGCCCAGCCCATCCTCCACCGCGCGCACCAACGCCGGCAAGGCATCGTCGGCGATCGAGGGCTCGGCGATGAACTCCAGCACCTGCCCACGATGCGAGCCCATCGCCAGCAGCTTGCTCAGGCTCTTGGCGGACACCCCCGCGCTCTGGCTGCCAGCCAGGCGCACGCGGATCTCGCCGGCGAAGGCCTGTGCGACCTCGGTCAGCACCTTGGCCGGGCGGGCATGCAGGCCGTGGGCATTGGCCAGCGGCACGCGGGCGCTCGGCCAGTCCGCCGGCACGTCGCCGCCCAGGGCTTCGAGCACTGTGCGACTGGAAGTCGCCTGGCTCAGCTCCGCGCCGCGCCCCTCGATCAGCAGGTTGCACAGGCGCTCGAGCATCGCCCGGTGCGCTTCGCCGAGGCTAGCCAGCACGAACAGGCCGTTGAGCGGCTGACCGTGATGATCCAGCGACGCGGCGGGTGTGACGAACGCCAGCCCCGGTCGCTGCACCGACTGCTCGCTGCTCAGCCACCAGAGGCCCTCACCCAGCGGCAAGGCCTGGTCGAGCGCGAGCCCGGCATTGAAGCCAGAGACCACGCATTCGGCGCGCTTGAGCAGCTTGACGCCCTGCCAGGCCAGCTCATCGAAGTCCTCGGCGGCGACGCCCAGCCCCACCAGCTCGCCATCGAGCGCCAGTTCCTGCGGCGCGCCCTGCAGCAGCGCGATGATCGCCTCGGGGCTTTCGGCCTTCTGCAGCGCCTCACTGAGGTCGCCCTCGCCGAGGGCGCGGGTCAGCAGCTGCAGCAGACGCAGATGCTCGTCGGAACGCGCGGCGATGCCGATGGCGAGGTGGACCTGCTGGCCGTTGCCCCAGTCGACGCCCTCCGGAAAATGCAGCAGCCGCACGCCCGTGGTGAACACCTGATCGCGGGTTTCCGGGGTGCCATGGGGGATCGCGATGCCCTGGCCGAGAAAGGTCGAGCCCTGGGCTTCGCGTGCGCGCAAGCCGTCCAGGTAGCCGGGCGCCACCAGCCCGTCGGCAACCAGCACCTCGCCGAGCAGGGCCAGCGCGGCCGGTTTGTCCGCCGCGACCTGATGCGTGTGGATGTGCTGCGCATTCAACTCAAGCATGAAGAACTCCTGCGGGGCTCGCGATTGTTGTGGCCGACGATGCGCCGGCATTGCCCGAATCCTGGGCTGGCGCTTCAGACCTGAGAGCTGCTGAAACGTTTCAGCCAAGGCTGGCACATTACGCAATATTGGGTAATTCTAGAAGCCCGAGTTCATACCACCCGTCTTAGGCCCCCAGTTGAAACTGACCGACATCGCCCGCCTCGCCAACGTTTCGGTAACCACCGCCAGCTACGTGCTCAACGGCAAGGCCGCGCAGCGACGGATCAGCCCGGCCACGGTCGAGCGCGTGCTGGCGGTCGCCGAGCAGCAGGGTTTTCAGCTCGACCAGCAGGCCGCCGGGCTGCGCCGCGGCCAGTCCCGGACCCTCGGTTTCATCGTGCCGGACCTGGAAAACCCCAGCTATGCACGCCTGGCCAAGCTGCTCGAGCAGCGTGCACGACAGCGCGGCTACCAGTTGCTGATCGCCGGGACCGACGACGAGCCGGACACCGAGCGCCAGCTCATCCAGGTGCTGCGCTCGCGACGCTGCGATGCGCTGATCGTCGCCAGCTGCCTGCCGGCGGACGATGCCGGGTATCGCAAGGTCCAGGCGACCGGCACGCCGGTGATCGCACTGGACCGTGCGCTGGATGCCGAGCACTTCTGTTCGGTGGTCAGCGACGACCGCGAAGCCGGCGCGCAGCTGACCCGCTCGCTGGACGTGCCGCCCGAGGCGCATGTCGCCCTGATCAGCGCGCGCCCGGCGCTGCGCATCAGCCAGCAGCGCGAGGAAGGTTTCCAGCAGGCACTGGCGCAGCACCGCGGGCCGGTCAGCATCCTGCGTGCCGAGCAGTTCAGCCGCGCCTGCGGCCGCGCGCAGATGCTCGCCCTGCTCGACCGCGGCGCGCTGCCCGATGCGCTGATCACCACCGCCTACGTGCTGCTGGAAGGCGTGTTCGACGCGCTGCGCGAGCGCAACCTGCTATGGCCCGAACAGCTGCGGCTGGGCACCTTCGGTGATGCGCAGTTGCTGGATTTCCTGCCGATCCGGGTCAACGCGATTTCCCAGCAGCACGCGCAGATCGCCGAGCAGGTGCTGGAGCAGGCCATTCGCGCCATCGAACAGGGCGACTACCGCCCCGGCGTGATCGCCATCGAGCGCGAGCTGAAGGTCCGCCGCGGCTGACGCCCTCTTGCGGGCGCCGACGCACTGGCGGAAGCTTGTCGTCTTTCGAACAACCCGCCTCCCCTGATGAACATCGAACAGATCACCCAGCGCCTGCACGCGATCCGCGATCGCAACGACTGGCAGCGCTTTCACAGCCCGAAGAACCTCGCCATGGCCGCCAGTGTGGAAATGGCCGAGCTGGTGGAAATCTTCCAGTGGCAGACCGAGGACGAGTCGCGCCAGCTATCGGCCGACAAGCTCGAGCACGCTGGCCAGGAGGTCGGCGACATCCTCATGTACCTGCTGCTGATGTGCAGCGAGCTGGGGATCGACATGGAACAGGCGCTCTTGGCCAAGCTGGCCGACAACGAACGGCGCTTCGTCCGATGAGCGACCGCCATTTCGACGAGCTGGCGACGCGTTTCGCCGAGAAGATCTACGGCGGCGCCAAGGGCGCGATCCGCCTGGCCGTGCTGCAGGCCGACCTGGCCGAGATCCTGCCGCCGCGCCCGCTGCGGGTGCTGGACATCGGCGCCGGGCTCGGCCATATGAGCCTCTGGCTGGCGCAGCAGGGCCATGCGGTCACCCTCGCCGAGCCCGCCGAACCGATGCTGCAAGGCGCCCGCCAGCAGTTCGCCGACGCCGGTCAGCTGGCCACCTTCATCCAGGCGCCCTGGCAGGAGGTGGAAGCGCATGTCGACGGCCGCTTCGACCTGGTCATCTGCCACGCCGTGCTGGAGTGGCTTGCCGCCCCCCAGGCGATCCTGCCAGTGCTGCACCGCCTGACCGCGGCCGATGGCTGGCTGTCGCTGGCCTTCTACAACCGCGATGCGCTGATCTACCGCAACCTGCTCAAGGGCCACTTCAAGAAGCTGCGCAGCCAGACCTATGCCGGCGAGCGGCAGAGCCTGACCCCGCAGCAACCGCTGGACCCACGCGAACTGGCTGCGCAACTCGCGCCGCACTGGCAGGTCGAATCCAGCAGTGGCGTGCGCGTTTTCCATGACTACATGCCCGCCGATTTCCAGGCCCGCACCGAGCCGGCCGACCTCATCGAGATGGAACTGGCCTACCGCCGCCATCCCACCTTCGCCGGCCTCGGGCGCTATCTGCACTGGTTGTGCCGGCCACGCTGAGCCGGCCCGGAGGTTTCCATGTCGACCCGCGCGTTTATGCCCTTGCTCTGCCTTACCCTCGCGGCCTGCCAGAGCCAGAACCCCTATACCGACGAATCGGCGCCGATACCGCCCGCCCCTCCGGTGGAACAGATCCAGGCGCCCACCTACCCGGCCGCGCCCCGGGACTTCTCCAGCTACCAGCACTGGAGCTGGCGCAGCCCGCCAGCGGGTACGGCTTCGATCAGCGGTGAAGAACTGCAGGAAATGGTCGCCGGCGCCCTCGATCAACATGGCCTGCGGCCGGCACCGGGCAATGCTCCGGGTGATGTACGGATCAGCGCCAGCGCCAGCAAGGAAACCCGAGTCCGCCAGACCTACGACAACTACGGCTACGGCCCGCATGTCGGCGTAGGCCGTTATGGCGGTGGCTACGGCACCGGGTATGGCGTCGGCACCAGTGTGCCCATCGTGCGCAACTACGAGGAGGAAGTCGTCTCGGTGCACATTGAGATGTTCGATGCGTCTTCCGGGCATTCGGTCTGGAGCAATCGCGCCGAAGCGCGCCTGAGCGGCAGCAGGGCCAAGCAGCAAGATGCGGTGCGCCAGGCCGTCGAGCGGGCGCTGGCCGATTATCCGCCGCGCTGAGTGCGGCAAGTGGCTACGCGCCGAACGAAGCCGCCGGGCCTAGACTGAGCAGACCCTTCCCTGGAGAACGATCATGTTCCGCCGCCTGTTGCTGATTCCCCTACTCCTCGCCCTCGTCGCCTGCCAGGGCCCGCAGGTGCAGCGTGATTTCGATCCGACACGGGATTTCTCCGCCTATCGCGCCTGGAGCTGGAAGGAGCCGGCGCTGCAGTACCGGCCGGATGACCCGCGCATACAGAGCGACCTCACCGAGCAGCGCATCCGCGACGCCATTGCCGAGCAACTGGACCAGCGCGGCCTGCGGCCCGCCACGGCGAGTGCCGCGGCCGGCGTGCAGGTGCAGGCCTGGTACATCGTCGACCAGCGCACCCAGCAATACACGACCACTTCCGGCGCCTGGGGCAACCCCTGGTACGGCTACTGGGGCGGACCGATGTTCACCGATACCCGCACCATCGACTATCAGGTCGGCACCTTGCAGATCGATCTGTATGACGCCACCGACGGCAAGCTGGTCTGGCGTGGCAGTGCCGAACAGGTACTGCGCAGCCGCCAGGGCACGCCCGAAGAGCGCGCTGGCAGCATGCGCGAGCTGGTGGCGCGGGTGCTGTCGCAGTACCCACCGCACTGAGCCAAGCGCCTGAACCTGCCGCGGTGCTGGCGAGCGACTGCCGCGCTCGCCATACTGTCGCGCCGCTGATCCTTGGAGACCTGAAATGCCTGCTGTTGCCTGGTGGTTGCTCACCCTGCCGTTCATTGCCGGAGCCATGCTGCCTTTGCAGGCCGGAATCAACGGTCAGGTGGCTCGCCAGCTCGGCAACGTCATGGGCGCGGCGCTGCTTTCCTTCGCTGTCGGCACTCTGGCCCTGTTCCTCATCGTGCTGACCCAGCGCGACCTGCCGGCGCTGCAGTCCCTCAAGGCACTGAGCTGGTGGCAATGGACCGGCGGCCTGCTGGGCGCCTTCTTTATCGCCACCGCCGCCTTCGCCGCACCGCGTACCGGCGCACTGCTGTTCATGGCGTTGCTGCTGGCCGGGCAGCTGTTCGTCGCGCTGCTGCTGGACCACTTCGGCTGGGCCGGTTTCCGCCAGTCGCCCATCAGCGTCGGCAAAGTGGCCGGCCTGTTGCTGATCTTCGGCGGTGTCTGGCTGATCCAGCGTGGCTAGGTTTGCACAGCCAGGTCATTCTCACTGATGCTCGAAGGCGTAGAACAGGTTGGGCTCGCTGACCAGATAAAGATTGCCCTGAGCGTCGAACGTCATGCCCTCGGCCTGCGGCACGCTGCGCTCGAGCCCGGCGAAACCGCGCCATAGCGAGCGGAAACTGACCAGCTCCCCCTCGGCATCCAGCTCCAGCATCATCTTCGCCTCGTCGCTGAGCAACACGAGGTGACCGGTCTGCTCGTCGAAATGCACCGACGACAGGTCGCTGGCCATGTCCAGCTTGTCGATCCAGGCCTGGCGGTCGATGATCTTGATGTCCATGTCTCCGGCCAGGCTGCGCTTGATGCCGTGGATTTCATAGAGCTTGCGCGGCGAATGCTCCTTGACCACGAACAGACGATCGCCCGCTCGGTCGTAACCGACGCCTTCGAAACCGGTGTTGTCCGCCTCGTTCAGCGCCAGCGTGATGGAGCGTGCATCGGCGCGGCGCAGCGGGCCGGCCAGGTTCGGCACCTGCACCACCACCAGCGCCTGCTGGCGTTCCTCGGTCAGCACCAGCAGGTCGTCACCCAGATAGGTCACCCCCTCGACGTCTTCGAAGCCCTGCAGCGGGTAGCGCGCGATGAACGTCCCATCACGGCCCAGCGCCAACAGCTCCTCGGGGTTGTTGACCACGGCCCACAGGTGACCACGACGCTCGTCGTAGGTCAGCCCGGAAAGGTTGTCCTTCACCGTTGCCACGGGCAACGCATCGATTCTCGCCCGGTATTCCGGCAGCCACAGGCTGCGACGCTCCCAGCTGTTCTCATGCCAGGTGGTTTTCAGTGTGTAGAACAGCCGCTCATCCAGATGCAGCGTGACGGCAAGGTACAGCAGGCAGAACAGCAGCAGGCCACAGGCCCAGCTCAAGGGGCGCAGCGTCGCTAGTCGTCCCAGCTGCGCGATGGCGAGGGCTCGCATGGTGTCTACTCGTTGAAGTCGTGTGGGCAGGCTGCCCGGGACTTGTTGCAGTTGAATGAAGGCAGGAATCGCGACGGATGCGTCACGCACTACGCAGGGACATTCCGACCCTCATCTGCCGCGCTTGTTCCCCCCCTCTGACATTGAACTCTCGGCCCCGGCCAGCAGCCCAATGCCCAGGGCTGCGCTTGCGCACCGCAATCGAACGATCTGGGAGAGTGATAGATGCGGGTAGAAGGATTCTTCGAGTGGCTGGGTCAGGCACTCGGCACCGTCATACGTTTCATCGTCGAAGGGCTGGCCGACTTCTTCGGCCTGTTTGCCCGCGCCGGGCACAACTTTCTCGAGGGGTTGTCACGCACGCTGGGGATGGACCGCTCGCTGCTGAGCCTGGTCGCGCTGGTCATCGGCCTGCTGTTGCTGGTCGCGGCCGTTCGCTCATTCTTCCGCGGCTCGATCATCGGCGGACTGGTCTGGCTGTTCCTCGGCTTGTGGCTGCTGAGCTGGCTGATTCACTGATCACGCCGATACATCGCCCGGCATACCCCGGGCACTGCGGTTTTTCCTCTTTTCCCACAGGCCACGTATAGTGCCGGGCCGTCCCGGAGGCCCGTAATGTCCCGCATGCTTGCCGCCTGGCGCCACGCGCCCACGCATCAGAAGGTGTGGGCTCTGGCGGCGCCGATGATCCTGTCGAACCTGTCCGTGCCGCTGGTGGCGCTGGTGGACAGCAGCGTGATCGGCCATCTGCCGCACGCTCACCAGCTGGGCGCGGTGGCGGTTGGCGGCAGTCTGTACACGCTGCTGGTGTGGGTGATGGGCTTCCTGCGCATGGGTACCACCGGCTTCGCCGCGCAGGCAGCCGGCCGCCAGGATGGCGGCGCGCTGCGCCAGATATTGTTGCAGGGACTGTTGCTGGCCGTCGGCTTCGCCCTGCTGCTGGGTACACTCGGTGTGCCGCTCAAGGGCGCCGCGCTGCAGCTGATGCAGCCCTCGGCGGAACTGAACGACCTGACCCGCGACTATTTCCACACGCGCCTGTTCGGCCTGCCTGCCGCGCTGGCCAGCTATGCACTGATCGGCTGGTTTCTCGGCACGCAGAACGCCCGCGCGCCGCTGGCCATTCTGCTGACGACCAACCTCATCAATGTCGCGCTGGACCTGTGGTTCGTGCTCGGCCTCGACTGGGGCGTGGCCGGGGCCGCGCGCGCCTCGGTGATCGCCGAATGGACCGGCGCGCTGCTTGGCCTGGCCCTTACCCGCAAGGCGCTGGCGCGTTATCCCGGCCGACTCGACACCCGCGCACTGCGGCACTGGACAAGCTGGCGCCCGCTGATGGCGGTCAACCGCGACATTTTCCTGCGCTCGCTGGCACTGCAGCTGGTGTTCTTCCTGGTCACGGTGCAGGGCACCCGCCTGGGCGATGCCACAGTCGCCGCCAACGCCCTGCTGCTCAACGGCCTGCTGCTGACCGCGCATGCCCTCGACGGACTGGCCCATGCGGTGGAAGCCTTGAGCGGGCATGCCATCGGTGCAGGCGACCGCAACGCACTGCAACGGGTGATGGTGGTTGCCGGGGGTTGGTCATTGCTGGCCAGCATCGCCTTCGGCCTGTTCTTTCTGTTCGGCGGCCAGCTGTTCATCCAGTTGCAGACCGACATACCCGAGGTGCGCCAGACCGCGCTGACCTACTTGCCCTATCTGGCGGCCTTGCCGCTGATCGCGGTCTGGAGCTATCTGCTCGATGGCCTGTTCATCGGTGCCACCCGCGCGCGGGAGATGCGCAACAGCATGCTGCTGGCAGTGGCGCTGACGTTGCCGCTGGGCTGGCTGCTGCAGGGGCTGGGCAATCACGGCTTGTGGCTGGCGTTTCTCGCCTTCATGCTGACGCGTGGCATCTGCCTGGGCGTGCTCGCCTTGCGTCTGCAGCGCCGCAGCGCCTGGTTTACCATGAGCACGCCTGGCACCACCCATTCCGAAGGACGCTGAACATGGCCTATGCCATTGCCGCCTACCTGCACTTTCTGGCGATCTTCCTGCTCTTTGCCCTGTTGCTGCTGGAGCATCAGCTGTTCCGCCAGCCGCTGACGCTGGAGCGCGCGCGCAGCCTGTTCCGCATCGATATAGCCTTTGGCATCACGGCCGCGGCCGTGCTGGCGAGCGGCATCGCCCGGGCGGTCTTCTATGGCAAGGGACTGGACTACTACCTGAAGAACAGCTTCTTTCACGCCAAGGTCGGTTTGTTCGTGGTCGTCGCCGTCCTGTCCATCTACCCGACGCTGACCTTTCTGCGCTGGCGCCCCGCTCTCGCGGCAGGCCAGGCACCGACCATCTCGAGCGGCAGCGCCAGATGGGTCAAGTTGACCATCCGCCTGGAGCTGCTGCTGCTCGCGATGATTCCCCTGCTGGCGGCGCTGATGGCACGGGGCTTCGGCGTCATGCCCGGCTGACGCCGGGCACCCATCAGGGCGTCAGGTAGGACGAACGCGTCAGTCCCAGGCGCAGCGCGTCGATGTACTGCGTGCGTTCCTTGGCGCTCAACTTGGCCCCGGCCACCTTGTCGCGGTAGTAGGTCATCAGCTCCTCGGGCGACAGATGCACATAGCGCAGCATGTCCTCGATGGTGTCATGGGTCTCGATGCCAGCGTGGTAGTAGCTACCGTCCTCGCGCTGATAGACGTTCACCGAATCGGTATCGCCGAACAGGTTGTGCATGTCGCCGAGAATTTCCTGATAGGCCCCCACCAGGAACACCCCGAGGAAATACTCCTCGCCAGGCGCGACCTCGTGCACCGGCATGCTGCTCTCGATGCTCTGCTCATCGACGTAGTGCTTGATCTTGCCGTCCGAGTCGCAGGTCAGGTCCTGCAGCACGGCGCGCCGCACCGGCTCCTCGGTCAGCCGCTGCAGCGGCACGATCGGCAGGATCTGGTCGATCGCCCAGGTATCGGGCAAGCTCTGGAACACCGAGAAATTGCAGATGTACTTGTCCGCCAGCTTGTCGTTGAGCTCGTCGAGCACTGCGCGGTGCGAGCGCTGACGAGCCTTGAGCTGGTTGTACAGGCGGCGGCAGATGGCGAAATAGCTCTGCTCGGCCAGCGCCTTCTGCGCCAGCGTCAGCTTGCCGGACGCGTACTGCGCGCTGGACTCGCTCATGT
>Ga0114944_1000395_pt1 | contig 11183 bp, 8 predicted proteins | sample OV2TP2_FD_89582 | JGI IMG/M metagenome (GOLD analysis project Ga0114944, IMG submission 89582) | Hot spring microbial communities from Beatty, Nevada to study Microbial Dark Matter (Phase II) - OV2 TP2 | ecosystem: Environmental > Aquatic > Thermal springs > Hot (42-90C) | place: USA: Beatty... | reverse complement strand
TTGCCCAGGGCCACGCAGGCGTTGCGCTGTAGCCCCACCCGCTTTGCCCGCTTTATGGGGCTGTCGCGGAACCGCTCCCGAAACTCTTCCTCGGTCATCTCCAGAAGGGCCACCAGGTCAAGGGTAGCGAAGCGCCACTTTTTGAAGGCCTGTTCCTGAGAATAGGCGGCCTTGATGTTCACCGGGCACACATCCTGGCAGATGTCACAGCCGAACACCCAGTCGTACATGAGGGGCCGGAGGTGCCGTGGTATGGGCCCACGGTTCTCGATGGTGAGGTGGGAGATGCATCGTGCATTGTCTATGACGTAGGGAGCTACTATGGCCTCAGTAGGGCAGGCGTCAATGCACCTGACGCAGTTGCCGCAAGTCTTCTTCAGTGGCGGATCGGGCTCAAGCTCCAGGTCGGTGATGACCTGGCCCAGGAAAATCCAGGAGCCACCGCCTGTGAGGATATTGGTGTTCTTGCCGAACCATCCGATGCCCGCCCGCTGGGCCACGGCCCTATCAAGCATGGGCCCGTCATCCACGTACCACCTGGCGCGGATGGGGCGGCCCAGGCGCTGGGAAAGGCCCTCCACCAGGGCCTTTAGCCGCTCCTTCATAACCTTGTGGTAGTCATCACCCCAGGCGTAGCGCGCCACCTTGCCCTCCCTCACCTTGGCCTTCGGCCACCCCTCTCCCTCACCTCGGCCTTCGGCCACCCCTCTCCCACCGGTGGGAGAGGGGTCAGGGGGTGAGGGCACGTAGTAGCTCATGCCCACGGCTATGATAGACTTCGCGCCAGGAAGAAGCTCCTGAGGGTTGCATCCCCGGCGCACCCTGGCCTCGGTGTACCAGGGCAGGCCGTCCATGAGACCCTGGCGCAGGCGCTCCAGGGTTATGGCCTCATGGTCGGCGAAGCTCTCTGGCGAGGCTATTCCCACCAGGTCAAACCCCAGCTCGCGGGCGTACTCTTTTACCTGTCGCTTCAAGGTGTCCATAGATACTATATCTATCTATACCATGCGGTGTGACATTAAGACAAGGCCCTGCTATACTTGCATCCACACCCAAAGCTGAGTCATGAGGAGCATGGGACGCATTCTGAACTTTTGGCAAGGCTTCGGCCTGAGGGTCTCAAGCCCGAAGGCTAAGGGCAGGCTGCTTAAAGGGGTCATAACCCTGGCGGTTATGGCGGCCCTCGTGGCCGGCGGCGTCATCTACGCTACCCAACGTGTGTTCGACGTGAACATCACAGGCAACGTAGACCTGATAGTGGTCGGAGATCCCATCCAGATACTCTCAGGTGACGGCGTCACACCTATCAATACTGGCGAACCTCTCGATTTCGGGAGGGCTGCGATAGACTTCTTCGGACGCGGCCCCGTGCCCGTTAGAGGGCCCTTCTATACAAAAAACCTCTCCAATGGGCCGGTGTTGGTGATAGTGACCGGCGACTTCGGGAACGGTATAGTCCCCCTCTTTGGCCCCACGACCGGAGACCTGAGGCCTGCCCCTGCCAACGCCTTCAGGCTGGAGAGGTCAGGCGACACTATGATAGGCTACCTGGGGCTGAAGTTCCTGGCCCCCAGCACGGGCAGCAAACAGACTACCATTATCTTCAGGGCCACAGAGGCATCTCCAGCTCTGGCCCGCATTGCCTTTACCTCTGGGAGAGATAGCAATCTGGAGATATACGTGATGGAGGCCGACGGTTCCAACCAGACCCGCATCACCAACAACACTGGCGACGATAGCTGGCCCGACTGGTCCCCCGATGGCAGCAAAATCGCCTTCGTCTCCTATAGAAGAGGCGGTCCTGAGATATACGTGATGTACGCCGATTCCTCCGATCAGACTCGCCTTACCGACAACACTATAGATTTGCGCCCAGCCTGGTCCCCCGACGGCAACAAGATCGCCTTCGTCTCTGATAGAGATGGCAACCCTGAGATATACGTGATGGACGCCGATGGCTCCAACCCGACTCGCCTCACCAACAACGTACCTGCCAACGATACCTGGCCCGCGTGGTCTCCCGATGGCAATAAGATCGCCTTTTTATCTGGCCCCCTGGTAACAGGTCCATTCGATATATACGTGATGGATGCCAATGGCTCCAACCAGATCAACCTCACCAAAACCACCGCCAAAGGTGGGTGGCCCGATTTTGGGGACGTCTACCCTGCCTGGTCTCCCGACGGCAAAAAGATCGCTTTCATCTCCTGGCGGGACGCCTCCACAAGTGACGGGACTGATGTATATGTCATGGATAGCGACGGCTCCAACCAGGTCAAGCTCACCAACAGCCCCGCCTTCGACTGGCACCCCGACTGGTCCCCGGATGGCACCAAGATCGTCTTCCACTCCAACAGGATCGGCAACGAGGAGATCTATGTGATGGACGCCGACGGCTCCAATCAGGTCAACCTCACCAACAACCCCGCCTTCGATTCGGACCCTGACTGGTCTCTTGGTATAGTCCCCACTATCATATCAGGTGTGGTCATACCTTCCGAGGAGCAAGCTGTCAGTCCCCATGCACCTGCTCAAGAAATATGTAAGCATCTGGGCATAGTACCCTGCGGACGAGAAGGGACGCCAGCCCGGTAGCTGATCGGTTGGCCCTTGAGGGACCGAAAAAGGGATTATGTTAAGCACGTCTCCTGGCAAAGCGCCGCATACTATCGCGGTCTATAGTGCCAAGAAGGGCGCCGTCCTCGATCACCAACACTCGCTTGACGCGCCTGCCTTCCATGAGCTCTATCACGTTGTAAGCGGCCTCCTGGGGGCCGACAGCAACTACCCCTTCGGCCTCAAGCACGTCAGGGCGAAACCTATCCAGCGGGACCATCACGGAGCTGGCCAGGCAATGCTGCCATTGGTCCCGAGGGACCTGCTCAATCAGCCGACGCGTGATCACCCCCTGAGCCCTTCCTTCTCTGGTGATCACAAGGAAATCTGGCCGCGCAGGCGCGACAAAGTCTTCCATAAGCCGACTCAGGGTGATGTCCCCTGGGACCGCCGGACAGCTACTCTCTCCCGTCATCACATCCCTGGCAGTATAGCTATGGAGGTTCTCTTGAAGGCGGGACTGGCGGCGGCTTGAGGAGGCTACCACCTGAAGGAAAACCCCAAGAACTACCAGCCACAGCCCTTGCGCCATATGAGCGTCGTCAAGGATGGCCGAAACGATCCCTAAAGCTATCATCACAAAAGCTATGGCCTGTCCCCCCAGGGTAGCCAGCCTGGTAGCTTGCGAGTAGCTCCTGGTAATCTGCCAAATCACCGACCTCAGGACCCGCCCTCCATCCAGGGGAAAACCTGGGAGCATGTTAAAGACTCCCAGCCCTATGTTTGCCCAGCCCAGTATCCAGGCGATAGCTGAAAGGTGCTGGCTGATACCCTCAAGCCATATGCCCAGCCCCAGGAAGGCTGAACCCAGGATAAAGCTGCAAAGGGGTCCCACTACCGCTACGATAAACTCTGTGGAGGGCCTCGGGGCCTCTCGCATTATCTGAGACACGCCACCGAAGATAAACAGGGTGATGCCTTTGACGGGTATACCGCGCCTTATGGCCACCAGGCTGTGGGATAGCTCGTGGGCCAGTACCGACAGGAACAACAGAAGGCTGGTAGCCAGGGATGCAAGCCACCTCTCTTCAGCAGACCAGGAGTATTCGCGCTGCCCAAAGTGATTCTCAAAGACAACGATGAAAAGGCCAAATATGATGAACCAGCTGAAGTGAAGGCTGATGGGTACGCCCAGTATTTTAACTAGTCTTATAGATGCTCCCATGACTCCCTACCTGTTGCTGCCCAAAAGGGTAGCGTATGCCACGAGTTTATATACCAGCTTGGCCGCAGTGTAAGCGCAGGCAGTGGGGCCCTCTCCGGGACTCAGCTCCGTCACATCGAAGCCCACGATATGTCGTTCCTCCGCTACCGCCCTCAGCAGAGACGTGACCTGATACCAGTCCATCCCCCCCGGCTCAGGGGTGCCGACGGCGGACATGATAGCGGGGTCGAACACATCCAGGTCTACGCTTATATAAACGTCCCGCGATAGGAGACCGATGATCTCCTGCACAAATCCCTCCCTTTTGGCGGGAAAGTCCTCTTCCCCCTTGATGGGGGAAGGTCGGGATGGGGGTGATTCTCTCCCCCCCACCTCAGTCCTCCCCCACAGAGGAGGGAGGAGGCTTTCTACCTCCTTCCTCTGGTGGGAGCGGGGCTGAAGAGGCGGCCAGAAGAAGGTGTTCACACGCTCGTCCCTGATGAACTCCTTCTCTTCCAGGCTAAAGCTGCGCACCCCGACCTGCACCATCGGGCAGATTTCAGAGATTCTCCGTGCTACCGAGGCGTGCCCCCAGCCCGTGCCCATATACTCGTCCCTCAAGTCGGCATGGGCATCCAGGTAAAGCACAGAAAGCCCCTCAGGCCCCCAGGGGTCGGTGTAACGGTCCACCAGGGCCTTCACCAGCCCTATGCTTACAGAGTGCTCCCCGCCGAGGGTCGCCACCAGCTTGCCCTGCTGGAAGAAGGGATAGGCAGCCTTGCGCAAACGCTCTATCATGTGTTGCGGGCCTCCCATGTGGGGCTCCAGCCAGGGAGCGGTGTAGATGCCCACCTGGGCTACGTCCGCATCCAGCTCCGGGTCATAGTCCTCCAGGCTATATGATGCTTCTATTATAGCCCTCGGCCCATCCCTTGCGCCTCCCTTGAAAGAGGTAGTGCTGTCGTAGGGCACGGGCAGGACCACAACCCTGGCCCTCTCCAACTGGCTCTGCTCCTCCGGGAGGGCTAGAAAATTAAAGGGCACCCAGAAGGGGCCGCTCTCTCCCATAGCTACCTCTTTATCTATTAATAATTAGTTTATGATAGATGCCCGGCGGCACAACGAACTGGTCAAATTCTCACACACCAAGCCTCGTCTCTCCAAGTCCATTAAATTGTTGTTGTAGTACTAAGGGCTGAAGCTGAAGGGTGGATACCGGTCTGTAGCAAGGATGAAAGCATAGGCGATAACTCGGTTGTACCAGCGCATGACTCCTACTACAAAGTCGAACAAAGACCTTGGGTACCGTCGGCTGAACAGTATTACAAACCAGACCACTATTACCACCACTATCAGGACGAGGCTTAATACTGCCAGCACAATGTAGTGGGGTATGGCCAGGAACCACTTCACCAGGGGGAGCCATTGGTTCAAGTCGCCCTCCACATCTGGGTAAGGGACCTCCAAGTGGACAGTCTGCTCTTCGTCAGTAGATGGATATTCGTCTCTGAGGAGGAAGAGGTAGGCAGTCACACGGTTCTCGAATTTCATAAGGCCAATGTTCCAGTCGAACCACCACCTCGGATATTTGCGACGAAAGAGGATCATTAGCAGAGGAGCGAAGAAGACTAATCCACCCATTAATCCTCCTACTATTTGCGCATCTTCTTCACCAAAGTTGCCCCCTGTTACCAGACCCAGCACTATGGAGATGGGGATGATAGCTATTATCCGAAAAAACGAGGAAAAGCGATCTAGAGGCCTGTCTGGATACTCAACTGAGAACTGAATTGGGTACAAGGATGGTTGCTGGACCATTTCATCACCTCTAGCATCAACTACCCTCCGACTCCTCACTGGCCGTGGATTCCATTACTTTTTCACCCTGAGTATCAGGAAGCATAGTATTATGGAAGCTCTGGTTTTCCAGAAGGCCGGCCTTCTGCTCGGGGTAGAGAATCCGCCGCCGGTCCAGGTGCTCCAGCCCCCGGTCCAGAAGCCACGTCCTCACCTCTCCTAGCGAGAAAAGCTCCTTTACATCTTCAAGGGCGCGCTCACTGTCAAAAGACTTACAGGAAAAAACGTCTACGTTCACATATTCCCTGTTGGGAAAAGTGTGGATACTGATGTGGCTCTCGGCTATAATCACAAAGCCTGACACCCCCCAGTCCTCGACCTTGGGGCCAGTATAGGTCAAGACCTGGGGCTCGCAGAGCTTGGTCATCCCCAGGGTGGAGGGGTAATCCGCAAGGAAGCGTCTGACCAGGTCCGCATCCCACATCTTCGCGCGGTCCCCTCTGTATCCGTCTATAACCAGGTGCATCTTCATTTCACTCCGAGCATCAAGATTGGTCTTCTTCAAGACCCAGGTGTGCAGAGACCCAGCCCGAAATCCAGGGTCATCACGGTTTCTTGGGAAAGCTCTCACTCCAGCCCCTCTCCCAGTGGGAGAGGGGTGGCTGAAGGCCGGGGTGAGGGAGCAGTTTCACACTCCGCCGTGAAGACCTCGAAATCAGGGCTAAAGAACTTCCCTGGCAAAATGGAGTATTATAGAATATCATCCACATGGGTAATACAATATAAAGGTACGCATGGGCCTTACAGTATAAGGAGCGCAAGCCCAAGTATCAAGTATAAGGGTTACGAGGGCATAAGGCTACGTCCCTGGGGTCTAATTCATCAGTAGGGTAAAGGGGGCCACATGGCCGGCATGATTGAAGTGAAGGGGCTGACTAAGTACTATGGCAGCTTCCTTGCCATCGAAAACGTTAGCTTCGAGGTGAGGAAGGGCGAGATATTGGGCTTTCTCGGCCCCAACGCCGCCGGAAAGACTACCACAATGCGCATCATCACCGGCTTCATGCCACCTACCAGCGGCACGGCCTCGGTGGCTGGCTATGACGCGGTAGATAAGTCGCTGGAGGCCAGAAGGCTTATAGGGTACCTGCCAGAAACGGTCCCCCTCTACACCGACATGACTATAGAGAGTTACCTGAACTTCATGGGCACCCTGAGGGGCATGAATCCGAAACGCATCAAGGTGCGTACAGGAGAGGTGATAGGGATATGCCGTCTGGGAGACTACCGCAAGACCATCATCGGCAAGCTGTCTAAGGGCTTCCGGCAACGGGTAGGCATAGCCCAGGCCATTCTCCACGAGCCGCAGGTGCTTGTCCTGGATGAGCCAACCATAGGCATTGACCCCATCCAGGTGGTGGAAACCCGGAACCTGATAAAAGACCTGGGTCGTGAGCACACCATCATACTGAGCACCCATATATTGCCCGAAGTTAGCATGGTGTGCCAGAGGGTGCTCATCATCCACGAAGGCCAGATAATCGCTGAGGACAGCCCTCGGAACCTGGCGGAGAAGCTACAGGGCGTAGAGAGGGTGCAGGTGGAGATACGGGGGCCTGTGCCTCAGGTCACCCAGGCCCTCAAGGGTATAAGGGGTGTGATAAGCGTCTCCCAAGCTCCCGTTCAGGAGCGAGGCGATGGCTCAGATAGCAACCGAAACCTTTATACCGTAGAGGCCAGACGCGGCCTTGACCTGAGAAGCACCATATCCAGGGTGGTAATCGGCAGCGGATGGGGCCTCCTCACCATTCAACTGGTAGATATGAGTCTGGAGGAGATATTCCTCAAGCTCACTACCAGTGAAGAGCTTGTCTCACCCTGAGCATCTGGCCGGATCTTCTTGGACCCTTTGATGTTTAAATACCTGGTCCCATATCCAGGGCAAAAGTAACTACTCACCTGTCACTCTGAGGCGGAGCCGAAGAGTCTCGCTTTGGCTACGATAGATTCTTCGTCGCTTCGCTCCTCAGAATGACAAGGGGGTGAGTAGTTACAAATAGGAGTCTAAAAGATGAGGGTCTCCCTGGCCATAGCGTGGAAAGAGATACAGGCCTACTTCACCAGCCCTATGGGTTACATCGTAGGTCTGGTATTCCTGGCCCTCACTGGCTTCTTCTTCGGGCTCAGTATTAGTGGAGTCTTTCCCGAGGCGAGCGTAGAAGGCTATATCCAGCCTAGTGCCTTTATGCTGATCCTGCTGGCCCCGGCCATGACCATGCGCCTTATGGCCGAGGAGCAGAAGCTAGGCACGGTCGAGTTGCTCCTCACAGCCCCGGTGAGGGACTGGGAAGTGGTGCTGGGGAAGTTCCTGGCCAGCCTCGCCTTCTTCCTTGGGACGCTGGCCTTAACCCTCTACTACGTGCTGCTTCTCTACGCCTTCGGCGCGCCTGATTCAGGACCAGTCTGGAGCGCATACCTTGGGATAATCCTTTACGGGGCAACCGCCCTCTCGGTAGGGCTTCTGGCCTCCTCCCTTACCAACAACCAGATAGTCGCTTTGGTAGTAGGGTTTGGCATCCTCCTTATCCTGGGCCTCATAGACCAGGCGTCCACCCTGGTGGATGGCGTCGCCTCTACAATCCTCTCCCAGATAGGCCTGACTGCCCACTTAGACGATTTCTCCCGAGGGGTGATAGATACGAGCAACATAGTTTACTACGTGACCGCGACCGCAGTCTTCCTCTTTCTGACGGTGAGGTCACTGGAGACCCGTCGCTGGAGGTAGGATGAGCCAGGAACCCCATCCCGAGCCTCAACAAGATGAGGAAAGGCTGTCAAGAACTCTATTCGGCTCGCTGAGAGAGGGCTTGCGAGGCCTGGCCAGCCGACTGAGGCCGCGCCCTTATCAAGAGGGGCCTCAGCCCGAAGGTCCGGGCGGCCCCATCTACGGAATATCCACGGTCCTCACCCTGGCTGGCATCGCCTGCCTGGTCCTGGGGCTGGTACTTCTCATCTTCATCTCAGACCTGCGCATTTACAGCTACATTATCCTGGGCATCGGGGGCGCTCTCATACTGGCCTCGATGGTTATCTCTTTCCGCACCGTGAGCAGGGCGGTAACGGGCCGCCGGGGCAGGTACAGCACCAACACTACCGTAATGGTCGTCGCCTTCGTAGGCATCGTCGCCGTGGCGAACTTTCTGGCCTTTGAGAACTCTACCCGCATGGACGTCACCGCCACCAAACAGTTCAGCCTGGCCCCGCGCACCGTAGGCCTGCTTAAGGACCTTAAGGAGCCAATAGAAGCCAAAGCCTTCTTTGGCCCCACAGGGAGCCCCGAGGAAGGGGCGTTCCGGGGTCAGGTGGATAACCTCCTGCACGAGTTCAAAGCCCGCTCGGAGAAGTTTTCTTACGAGTTCCTTGACCCGGACGTAGACCCGCTAACGGCGCGGGAGTACGGCATCACCCGATACGGCACCGTCGTCTTTGAAGGTATGGAGTCCAAAAAGAGGCACCAGGTATCCCCTTCCGCAGCCCTGGAGCAGGAGTTCGTCACAGGGTTGCTCATCGTCACCGGCCAGGAGCAGAAGTACGTCTACTTTCTCACGGGACATGGCGAACGGGATATTCAGAACTTTGATAGAGATACCGAAGGCTTCGGCCTCGCTCACGACGGGATAACCAGCGAGAACTACGCCGTCTCCCCTCTGGACCTGCTGATCACGTGTGACAGGCGAGACCTCAGGTGTGTCGAACCCGTGACGGGGCAGGAGAGGCTGAAAAGGGACCGACAGGAGAAGAAGGTCAACATGCTGGTGGTGGCCGGGCCTACCAAAGACCTGCTGGAGGGGGAGCCCCAGGTCCTTGACGATTACCTGAAGAACGGTGGCAACGTGCTTTTCCTTCTGGAGCCCGATACCCCACAGAGCTTCCGGGACTTTCTGGCACGGTGGGGTATAGTGGTGGGCGACGGCCATATCGTGGACAAGGAGCGGTCCATTCCCGACAACAATGAGTTCCTTGTCCTTGCCAGAGACCAGTATCTCAATAATCTGGGTATAACACCCGATCTCTTCAACACCGTGCTTGGGCTCGGCGGGCTGACGGGCCGTCTGGAAACCACCTACTACCCTGGAGCCGTCTCTCTGGGGCCAGCGGAGAAGGGCGTAGTATTCTTTCCGCCAAGGCCAGGGGAAGATGAGAAAGAGGGCGAGGATGAGAGCAGGGCTACCATCATCGGCTCAGCTTTAGCAGTGACCTCCACCGAGAGCTGGCTGATAAAGGACCCCACCAGGAGCGAGCCCCAGGAAGGCGATCCCAAAGGCGTCTTCTTCCCAGCCGTCGCTTTCAAGGCGATAGCTCCTCTAAGTGAGGAACCACCCTCAGCCCCAACTGGCACAAAGCCGGCCTCCATAGTGGCCTTTGGGGACTCAGACTTCGCCACCAACAAGTACTTCTACACCTCCAGCAATAGCGACTTCTTTCTCAACTCCGTAAACTGGCTGGTCGGAGACATACCTCTTGCCAACATCAGGCCCAAACCCCTTGCCTTCCGGCAACTGGTGACGACTCGCAACGAGTTCAATTTCATGCGATTCTCAGGCTGGCTCCTTCTCCCGGCCCTCATGGCCCTGGCAGGAGGCTTCGTCTGGTGGAGAAGACGGTAGTATGAACGTAAGGCTCACTATTTTGCTGGTGGTAGTGCTGGCGATCATCGGTGGCTCCGTTGCCATAGCCCAGTCGCTCCGGACCAAGGAGCCCAAGACGCAAGAGCCCTGGATGTACAAGGTCAACGAGCAGGACATCGCCAGCATATCGGTAATCCACAAGGACGAGCAGGTGGACTACGCCCTGGAAGGCGATCATTGGGTAATTAAAGATGGCAACGACTCTCAGGTGTTTATAGACAAGTGGTCAGGCACCACCTTGCTCCTCAGCGGCCCCAGGTCCGCCAGGTTCCTGGCCGACCAGGTTGATGACCCCGCCAGGTACGGGCTAGACTCGCCTCAAACGAGAGTAACCTTAGTAGACAAGAGTGGCTATCCTCTGGGGTTCTACCTGGGCGACCCCACACCTGACGGTCAGAACTGGTACGCCGGAGTAGTGGGCTCCCCGAGACTCTTCACCGTAGCCTCTGTCTGGGGTGAAGTGGTCTCCAGGCTGGCCTCTGAGCCTCCATACATGCCTTTCAAGATCAACCTGGAGAACATCAACAACCTATCGGTGAACCACAATGGCAAGTGGGCGGACTACCTCTTTAAAGATGGGCAGTGGGTGATCAGGGGTGAAGGTGAGGATAGCAATAATACGCCAGTGTTTTTAGAGAAGTGGGCCAGCACCACTCCGCTCCTCAACAGTCCCAAGTACAGCCGGGCCCCGGTTGAGCGAATAGATGACCCCGCCAAGTATGGGCTAGCCTCGCCCCAGACAGAAGTACTGATAGGTGATAAAAAGGGCAAAGTCGCGGAGGTCCACCTGGGTAGTCCCACACCCGATGGCGAAAACTGGTACGCTAGACTTAAGGGCTCCGAAGAGCTCTTTACTGTGGCGTCTGTATGGGGTGAAGCGGTCTCCAGGCTGGCCTCCGAGCCCCCGTACCCGCCCACCCTCGGCTCTTCATCTGCAG
>Ga0114944_1000394_pt1 | contig 11184 bp, 11 predicted proteins | sample OV2TP2_FD_89582 | JGI IMG/M metagenome (GOLD analysis project Ga0114944, IMG submission 89582) | Hot spring microbial communities from Beatty, Nevada to study Microbial Dark Matter (Phase II) - OV2 TP2 | ecosystem: Environmental > Aquatic > Thermal springs > Hot (42-90C) | place: USA: Beatty... | reverse complement strand
CGTTTGTGTTTAGTGTATGACCCGTTAACAGCTCATTACCAACAGATATTATTTCTATCAATCTTTTACGCATAACCGAACTATCAAGTCTGCAGATATAACCTTGACCAAAAATTTAGGGTTGTGGGCTTGCTTATTGGTTGTCTGCACCGTACGCTGGTATTTCCTTTTCCATTTCCTGCGAATTATATCCATAAATTGCACTGTCTATGCCAGAAATCATTGTAAGCCTGTCTATTACCTCCGTTACCATAAGTTTGCTTATCATCGATGTCTTCTGCATTATCTTTGCAATCTTCTGGAACTCCTTATTCATAGAATCTAGGCTTGTCAGCGATTCCAGCCCTGTTGTAGTGATTACATATCTGTTGTTTCCTGTTCGCTGGATCAGACCTTCCTCCTGCAGTTTCACAAGCATTACAGGTACCAGTTTGGGTGATATTACAGCACTCCTGCATTCTTTTGCGGCATCTGTCAGTTCCGTTCCGTTCATGCCCTTTGTCTTTAACATATGCAGTATATGACGCCTTGACATAGTCTTTGCTATGGTCTTCTTGCTGTACCATATCAGTATCACTGCAAGTATCAGCGATACAATTGCGCCCACCAGTGTTAACAGAACCCGTTGCATGTTCATCAACAAGTTATTGACATGCAGATATCATAAGGAATCCTGCGGTGCAAAAGTTTCAGGCAAAGATGAACGTATAGAAACACCCGTTCCAAAACCATATGGATAATTTATCCATAGGGTTAAGAGTGCGGTGGGAGAATGTGCAAAAGATCTTGATGACAACTGGTGCAATTAGCATGTAGGTAAGTAAAGACACCAAATACCATTTTTAATTGTTCTATAAAGCTGCTTGATATCAATCAGATCGATGTCTATAACAGTCAAGTTGCAACTTTACTTTGTTACACTCTTTGATTAAAGAAACAATGCTTGTTTTGTATAACAGGCGCTAAAATTTGGCAAAGTTTGCTCCACTTCCACCAGCTCCAGTGTTGATGACTTGCTTCGGGCACTGTGGAATAGGTCTCGGCGCAGAGTCTTATAGGAGACTGTTACTTGATGTGGGAGCAGATCCTCTCAGACCAATGCTTCATGGCGAGAAGGAAGAGTCGAAGGTTCTGAAGAGGTATGGTAGCACAATTCTCAGATTTCCAAACTCATACAGCGGTGGTGAGATCCCACTCATACCGAGAGCATTGCTGGTAGATCTCGATCCAAGAGCTGCCAATCTCATCCTTCAATCGTATCCTGATCTGTTTGCTTTAAGGGATAAACACGTCATACACGGCTCAGGAGGTGCCGCGAGGAACTGGGCCGAGGGAAGAACACGCTTCGTGAAAGAGGTGAGCACTAAGTTTGATGTGCAGAAGCAGCTGGCTTCGCTCTCTCCTGAACCAGTTAGAGGTTTCACCGTACCGTTTGCCATGGGAGGCGGTACCGGCAGTTCTTTCGCCAGCGCGTTCATGCAGTACATCAAGAAGGACACAAATGGTCATGCTACAGTTGCAACTATTGGACTTTTACCAGAGTTCGGCTGGGATCCCGTGATCTTCGAGGCAGCAGCGATAAATATTGTGATGAATCTGGAATACCAGATCAAGTACAGCGACTGTTCTATCCTGCTCGACAATAAAACTTTAAGGCAGTTATCTCACAAGTTCAAGAACAAGTTACATAAGGTTCCTTCAATAATTGATGATCTTCCGAAAGAACACGAGGTTGGTTGGAAGGACTACAAGGGCATGAACCTCATTGCAGCAAATGCTATCTCGATGTTCATAGCATCGTTTGCAAGAGAGACAGAATGGGATATGTCAAACTACAGAACATGGCTTGCAACAAAGCGTCCGAAGTTCGCCATTCCGTGGGTCATTCCTGTTATACCAGAAGAAAATCACTGGAACGTGAACTTAATACCTAACGGAAAAAGCCACACGATTGAGGGTATCATTGATTATGTTAACAAAAGGGAAGATGCGATTCTCTTCGATATAGACGAAAATATTGTAAGGGACAAGGGAAGTCCAAAAGACTCCTGCTGTGCGCTCGTAAAGGTAAAGGGCGAGTTTGACATGCAGGAGAGAGAAGCCTTGAAGAGGGTGATCAAGGATAGGTTCAATATCGAAGATTCCCGAATGATATTTGTAAAGATACCTATAATGGAGAAGGAGCCAGCAAATGTTACAATAATGATCAACACCAAAGCTATAGGACCAAAGATACTTGACATTGCACGTGAAGCAGAAGAGTCCTGGGACTCGTACAAAGAAGAGTATGCGAAGTGGGGATTGACTACAGAGGAGTTCAAGCAGAGTCTGATGGATGTTGTGCATCACTTCAGCTAAGCACGTGATGTATGATGGTCGACTTTCAATATCTTGAAGAAATTGCTGGAAGGATAAAGACCAACAGGCAGCACCTATTGAATGTAGATAATGAACTCTCGAAGGTCAATGCTAGAATGCATGAACTTCCCCTTAAGAGTGCTACCGAGTCAACATTTGCAAAAATGATAGGCGTGGAGTATCACGACGAACTTGCAGAGCTTGAAAGAGCGAAAGACAAACTTGTGACCCAGAAGGAGATGCTTGTCAGCACCATAAGCAACGATATGGCCACGTTCATTACCGAGATAACTTCTTCAGACCTTGTCATTCCGCTGGAACCAAGACCAAGGGTCAACGATGGAAACACGATCTATATGTATAGAAATGGGGCAAAGTTTAACAACATATTTGATATCTTGAGTGAATTGCTGGGGTTAAGCGCTCCGATAGTTGTTAAAGATGTGATGCTTTCGTCATCTGAAGTGGTTGTTAAAGTGTCAGATGAATTTGAAGCAAAGAAGAAATTCATAAGCAGTATGAACGAAGTGCAGAAGACACTGTCGATAAAGAAAAGATGAGCAATTTAATCTGTGGAAAAACTCTTAACGTTGTGCATCATTGTAACTTGCAATGCCAAGAACTAAAAAAGACCTAAAGTCAAATCAGATTTTGGTTGCAATAATTGGCATTGGTATAATTGCGGGAGTTGTAGGTGTTAGTTTCGTGTTTATGACACAGGCAACCAACAGTGAAAATTATATCAAAACTATTCAGAGTGTATCGGATCAGTCTAGGGTATTTACGCAAACGTATGAAGATTCCATAGCAAAGTGGCAGGACGGTCAGATAAGCAGGGAAGAGATGCTGAAAATAACCGATGACCAGTTAGAAAGCCTCGATGGCTTACTTGCAAAATTGAAGAGCATGGAACCCCCAGAAAAATTTCGTGCCGCACATGAACTAGGCATCTTGTCATTGAGCCATGAGCTGCAGAGTGATAGGCATATGCGCAATTACGTGGAAACTGGAAACGAGGATGAATACAAAATGTCTGTAGAGTTCTTGCAAAAAGCATTTGATTATGAAAGAGAAGCATTAGAGGAATTTAGCAGAGCTGGCAAGAGCACATAGAAGAATAGTTTGTTCGTGCAAACAACTGACGTCTCGTTAGTTAACTTTAACCCTTTTATTACAATTCATAATACATACTTGTAATGGTATCATGTGCGTACTGCAGCAATGTTGAGCCATTCCCCTATCAGTGCAATTTATGTATGAAACATTTTTGTTCTGTTCACAAATTACCGCAGTCCCATGAATGTGCACATTACACAGGTTCGTCTAACAATCAAAGCGGTTTAAGCGCAATAAAATACGAAGTCAGGACATCACATGAAGAGTTACCATACTTCATACATTCTAAAACTAATGTGCCTTACTTTGTTGGGCGCCAAGGTCACACCATAATAGCTGTTGAATTGAAAAAGTTTGGATGGAGTATAGTTCTGCAGAAAAAGGGTGAAAATGTAAAGGATATAATTGCAAGTAAAAATGATGAAAAATGGCACATCAGAGTCAAGACGACAGATGCAAAATTATCAGATGTTTTACGCAATCTACCTGTTAATGCTGAAGAAATTAACGAACTTACAACAGTTTCCGAGCAAAAGAAGGCCTTACCTGTACTTGCAATAGTAGCATCTGACAGTGCCGTGTTGTTGTCAGCAAAAACATTCAGGGCACTTAGTCCAAAGTCATAAGTTCAGTAAACCGCTTAGCAAACATTACGAATACATCAATTTTACACACATATTGCAGAACTTAGTTCATAATAGTAAAATAAGTGGTCTGCATTGCATTCCCATATGGATGCAAGGTTGAAGAACATCATGAATTCTAAGATAGACGAAGTGATTAGCAAATCAAACGAAATTCTTTCAATAACAAAATCGCTTGAAAGTTTGATAGACGATGAAGAAAAGGCTGCATTTGGAATAGCTCTTGGTAGAGTGTACAATGCATTCCATTATCAAACGAGACGCATCCTTAAACGGAATGCAACAGAGCAAGAATTTGTAGAGTTTGTTGGCATGCTGTCAACAAGGGCAGAAGAGATCAAGAAGGCTTTGCAACTCGGTAAGCAGCACGTACCTCATGGTTAGCGTTACTCTCCTTCATGAAGACAATGAAGTTGATCGAAATTGCATGGCAAAAGTTCTTGATGGCGCACTTTTTACAGGTTATATTAGTGGCATGACATGACATACTATCATTGTTACTTTTTCAACCACCAATCTCGCATAGCTATTTATAGGAAATTGTGAAAGCTGTTTTGCATTGGATACTGAAGAAACTCCTGGCGGTAAAAAAATCAATTCTAAACCCGATCTTACCTTGAACACTGAACGAAAAGATGAACATAACGAAAGTCTGGAAAGGGATTTGTCGGACAAGTTCATACCAGATGAGGTTATGGATGTTTTGTCTGGCGAAGTATCTTCAGCACGAATAGTAGACACGCAAACATACATTGCAGAAACTCAGGCAAGGGTTTGGAAGGCACTCAAAAGAGGCTTGCAATTCGAGACAACAATGGAAAGATCTAACCGCTTTTTGCGAAAACATGTCAACTCCAAACTCAAACTTGTGGTACTTTATGCTGATCTAGTGGGCTCTACTAGAATGAGTAGAACGCTTCCAGTTGACAGGCTGGCAACCATAATACAGACATTTACACAAGAGATGTCTTTTGCAATATCGAATTTTGAAGGGTATGTGTTAAAGTACGTTGGCGATGCAGTCATAGCTTACTTCCCAGCAGATGTGAACTATTATCTGGCTTGCGACACAGCTGTTAACTGCACAATCTCTATGATAACCATTCTTCAGCAGGGAATAAACCCTGTATTGAGTCAGTATGATTATCCAGAATTAAATGTCAAGATAGGCATAGATGCTGGCGAGCATTCCGTGATCCAGTATGGACGTGACGAAAAGTCTCATGTAGACATTTTGGGCTACAGCATAAGCATGGCGTCCAAAATAACGGCACTAGCACAGCCAAACCAAGCGGTCATAAGCCAAGCTGTATACAATGGCATGCATCCGTCCTTAAGAAAGAAATTTTCTCAGTTGCAGTTAGATCCGAAGGTTTGGAATTACACAGATGAGAGCACGGGCGAAATTTACCGTCTGTATGCGTTGAATGGATAAAGATATAAGCGCATCTCAACTTTCTACATAAAATGTCAAAGTTACATCTGTTATTTTCTATCATGTTAATATCTATCGTTGTTAACACACCGATCTTCGAAGCTTTCAGTGTTGCTCCAATGGTCAAGATAAATGAAGTAGAGTACAACCCTGGAGTGCCAGTAGCCAACAACCAGTGGATCGAAATTTTCAATATGGATCAAAATCTGTTGAATATAGGTGGCTGGCTAGTCAAGAGCACCAAGCTTGGAAAGACATTTTCAATTCCTGACGGTTTTATTATACTGCCAAACGATTACTTGGTCATACCTTTTAACAGCGTAATGTTAGATTCAGAACACGAGTCTGTGGTTTTGTTGACAGCAGATTCTGTTGAAGTTGATCGAACTCCAGAGTTGTCAGACACTAGCAATGATAATCTTACATGGCAACGTTTTCCTAACGGTGTGGACACAGACACCCCTGATGACTGGGCATTTAGAAATTCCACACATGGTGCGAGCAACGGTTTTCCTGTAGCAAGGCAGAACTTCACACTTTCATTACCAATATTTGTTGATCAGCAGGGGAACAAAGTCGAGTCATTCACATCTGGACAGATGGCAGGTGTAAAATCCGAGATAGTAAATCTGTTTACTCAAGAGCGTACGTTTGCATATATAATCCAGATTAAGAATGAGGAGGGCTTCACTGTATTCATCAGCTGGGTCGAAGATCTGACTATACTTCCTAACAGAACAATAAAACCAGCAGTATTCTGGTTTGCAGAAGAGAAAGGAAACTTTCTGGTCGAGGTCTTTGTTTGGCGAAGTCTCAGCATTCCTGATCCACTAACTTCTCCGCAGTCAGGATTGCTAAGAATCGCCGGATAAATTTCAGTTATAGTATAATTTATTTAACTGTGACTGGTTCAGTCTTGGCGTTGAATGTTAAATGAATTCCAGTATTTTTCTGAATCCCAAATCGATCGCGGTAATAGGTGCATCCGAAAAGCCTGGAACTATAGGGAAGGCTATCATATCAAATATCATGAACGGATACAAGGGCGAAATTTATCCTATAAACCCTTCTAGCGAAACCGTGTTCGGCAGAAAGGCTTACAAAAGTGTGATTGACGTTCCCAACAGCATCGATCTTGCTGTAGTTGTAACACCAAGCAAGATCGTTCCATCAGTTATGGAAGATTGTGGCAAGAAGAGTGTTAAAGGCGCGATAATAATTACAGCAGGTTTCAAAGAGGTTGGTGGGGAGGGTGAATCATTGCAAAAACAGGTGGCAGAAATCAGCAGGAAGTATGGGATCAGGGTTATAGGTCCAAACTGTCTTGGAGTTATGAACCTAGCACCACAGACGATGATGAACTCCACATTTCTGAAGGTAACTCCCAAGACGGGGAACATTGCACTTGTATCCCAGAGCGGTGCCATATGCGCTGCACTGGTAGAAGATGCAATTGCTCAGGACATAGGATTTTCTGCAGTGATAAGCATGGGCAACAAAGTGGATATGAACGAGAACGACATTCTCGAAATGCTTGTTGAAGATGAACAGACAAAGGTAATAGTCATGTACATAGAGGATCTTGCAGATGGAAGGAAGTTCATAGATATCTGCAGGAAGATCACGAAAGAGGTAAAGAACAGGAAGCCGGTGCTTGTGCTCAAAGCAGGACGTACACCTGAAGGAGCAAGGGCAGCAATGTCACACACTGGTGCGTTAATGGGCTCGGACGAAGTATACGATGCAATATTTACGCAAGCAGGTGCGATCAGAGTAGATACCATGCAGGAACTTTTTGATTATGCAACAGCTTTTGCAAAACAACCACTTCCTGGAGATGGCATTGTTATAGTAACAAATGCAGGAGGACCCGGGATATTGTCAACTGATGCAATTTCAAAGTATGGATTTAAGATGGCCAACATCGAAGACTCAAGAGCCAAGATCGATGCAGTTATCCCATCATATGGTTCTTCGCGTAACCCTGTGGATATAGTTGGAGACGCTGATTATAACAGGTTCGACAAGGTTCTTTCAGAGGTGCTTGACAATCCAAATGTCGGTGCTGCAGTTGTCATGTGCACGCCATCTGCAACACTTGACTACGACGGTCTCGCACGTGTAGTTGTGAAGATGTCAAAGACGAAGGGCAAGACCATACTTGCAAGTTTGATGGGACTTGCGGAAGGGACGGAGAATAAGAGGATCCTGTCTGAGGGAGGAGTTCCGCATTATGTGTATGCTGAACTTGCGATAAGGGCACTGAAATCCATGTATGACTACAGATCGTGGGTGAACACGCCAAAGAGTAGTGTTAGATCGTTCAAGGTGGACAGGGAAAGGGCAAGAGAGATCTTTGACAATGTTAGAAAGCAAAATAGAAGTCACCTCATTGAAGAGGAAGGATACGAGGTTCTGAAGGCTTATGGTTTTCCAGTTCCAACCAGTATTTTGGCTAAAGATGAAAATGACTGCGCAAAGGCAGTCCAACAGATAGGATACCCAGTTGTGATGAAGATAGCTTCACCAGACATAATTCACAAGTCTGACGCAGGCGGTGTGAAGGTTAATTTGAGGAACGAGGAAGAGGTTAGAACTGCGTATCGAAACATAATTGCAAGTGCAACGAAGTACAAATCAGATGCCAAGATCGTTGGCGTACTTGTGCAGGAGATGGTAAAAGGAGGAAAGGAGACTATAATTGGCGCAAAGCAGGATCCAAAGTTTGGTCCGCTTGTAATGTTTGGCATGGGCGGCATTTATGTCGAAGTGTTAAAGGACGTTGTATTCAGACTTGCGCCTATAGATGAATATGAAGCCAATCGCATGGTAGAGTCTGTAAAGACCAGCAAGATTTTGCATGGAGTTAGAGGAGAGAAGCCTTCTGATATTAACGCATTGATTGAATGTCTCCAGCGGCTCTCCCAGCTTGTTACTGACTTTCCAGAGATAGCGGAGTTTGATATGAACCCATTGCTTGTTTTGGAAGAAGGCAAGGGTTGCAAGTCAGTTGATGTGAGGATAGGACTTCGGTAGAACTGAAAGATAAAACTAATAGACAGTTTGAAATTGCCTGATGAAATGCAAAATGTTTAGGAGTGCTACTGTGCTTTAATTAGGTACAGATTTTCAGTAGGCTTATATATTATAATCAGCTAATAGTAAACACCATGCCAATAAGGACTGGCGCCGAGTATATACAAAGTTTGAGAGGGCGCAATCTCAAAGTCTATCTTTTCGGAGAGCTGGTTAAGGAACCAGTAGATCATCCTATGATCAAACCATCGATAAATGCAGTTGCAGAAACTTACGATTTGGCCAATAGAGAACCCGAGCTTGCTACTGCACATTCTTCTCTTATTGGAAAACGGGTGAACAGGTTTCTGCACATAACAGAGAGTAGGGATGACTTGGTGCTACAAAACAAAATGCAGCGAAAGTTGGGACAATTAACTGGCACATGCTTCCAGCGTTGTGTAGGTATGGATGCTATCAACGCATTGTATTCAATTACTTATGATATGGATGAAAAATACCATACAAACTATCAGCAACGCTTGATTGACTTCATAAAGTATGTGCAGGAAGAGAATCTTATCATTGGCGGAGCAATGACAGATCCAAAGGGTGATCGTAGCAAGGGACCGTTAGAACAGGAAGATCCTGATGTCTTCACACGTATCGTGGAAAAGAGGGAAGATGGTATTGTGATCAAGGGTGCCAAGGCTCACCAGACTGGCGTCATAAATTCACACTGGATGATAGTCATGCCGACCCTGAGGTTACAGCCACAGGACAAGGACTATGCAGTTGTTTGCGCTGTACCTATTGATGCACCAGGACTTACATTCATCTATGGTCGTCAATCCTGCGATACGAGAAGTATGGAGGACGGCGATATAGATCAAGGAAATGCGCAGTATTCAGGTCAGGAAGCTATGGTTGTCATTGATAATGTGTTTGTGCCATGGAAGCATGTATTTATGTGCGGAGAGACGGAGTTTGCAGCACCGCTAATAGAAAGATTCACCGTTTATCACAGACGAAGTTACGTTTGTAAGACTGGTTTGGGTGATGTTATAATCGGAGCTGCAGCTGCGATAGCTGACTATAACGGTGTACCAGATGCATCTCATATCAGGGACAAGTTGGTTGAAATGACTCACCTTAATGAAACAATCTTTGGTGCTGGCATAGCATCTTCATATGAATCCTATCAAACTAAAGCTGGTAACTGGCAGAACGATGATATGTTGTCAAATGTTTGCAAGCAGAACGTAACCAGATTCCCATACGAGCTTAGCCGTTTGGCGCAGGATATTGCAGGTGGTGCGGTAGTAACACTTCCATCTGAGAAGGATTTCAAGAATCCAGAAACTGGCCCATTGTTGAAGAAGTATTTGAGAGGACGCAAGGGAGTTGATGTCGAGAACAGGATACGTGTTTTGCGACTAATAGAGAATATGACTATGGGTCGCAATGCAGTTGGTTTCTTGACAGAGTCGATGCATGGTGCAGGTTCGCCACAGGCACAGAGAATACAGATAGCTCGCCAGATGCAGCTTGGATACAAGAAGAAACTTGCCAAAAGATTGGCTGGGGTGAAGGAAGATGAGGAGCATGAACTTTCTCCAGAGGAGCAGGAGTACTTCGACAGAATCTTTAATTTAAAGAAACACGAAGGAAATAGCAAAACTTCGCAAAGTGCATGATAGTAAAATATTGTTTTAGTACGCGTTAAACTAATTTGTTGCCGCACTGCTCACAGAATTTGAAATCTGGTTTGTTCGCAAATCCACACTTGGTGCACTTGGAATCCACACTTGGAATCTGTTTCGCATCCTCTGATGCCTTGAGCAAAACCACATCTCCTATCTTCGATATCTGATCCCACGGAACTTCCTTCTCTGTCTGCTCAGTCGTGGAGATAACCATTACTATTTTTGTCTTGTTATCCCTCAGACCTATGTCCTTTACAGTTCCAAACAGTGAAGCGTTGCTATCATAAACGCTCATGCCAACAAGTTTTCTTATAGCCACAAAACCATCCTTTGCATACTGACCAGATACAGATTCAGCATCTGGAGTTGCTCGCACCTCATTAGCCTCTGCAAACTTCTTGTACTGCGCAATCAACGATCCACATTGTTTGCACAGATACTCTCCCTCCTCTGACAATGTGTAACCTTTAGCAACTTCCTGATTCATCTTCTCGTACTTTATTTCTGGCGCCCCTTCGTAATCTTTGTTGCAGTTTTTGCAGTAATACTTCACGATCCTGTCCTTATCGACCCTCCCAAGTGCACCCAAAAATAGATCAGGTCCGCCAAGTTTTGCTTTTCTTATTTCACCTTCGGTTAAATTGGCTACTATATGCCCGCCAGAACCTTTGAGCGTCTTCCTTTCCAGTTCACTCATACATTTCAGTCGGTAAAAAGTTATTTAAAAATTGTCTGGCGACCATTTTGCAGAGAAAAATCAGAATATATAGGGGCATGATTATGGTGTGTGATGATATAAAATGGCAGATGTGCAAGCAACATCTTCAAAGACATGGGGCAAGGATGTATCAGAGTCTCAGTTGCCAGTTCTGGTAGACTTTTGGGCAGAATGGTGTGGTCCGTGCAGAAT
>Ga0114944_1000392_pt1 | contig 11185 bp, 9 predicted proteins | sample OV2TP2_FD_89582 | JGI IMG/M metagenome (GOLD analysis project Ga0114944, IMG submission 89582) | Hot spring microbial communities from Beatty, Nevada to study Microbial Dark Matter (Phase II) - OV2 TP2 | ecosystem: Environmental > Aquatic > Thermal springs > Hot (42-90C) | place: USA: Beatty... | reverse complement strand
GGATGTGGGCGTGCAGACTTGTTCATGGCGCCGTCGGTCCCGCGCTCAGCCCAGGCGCGCGGGGACGAGAGGCTGCGTTGTCTCGATGGCCATGAGGGCCTCGTCGAGCCTGGCCGATGCCTGTTCCTGATACTCGTCATCGGCATTGATCGCCCAGACGTCGTGTCGGTCGCCGAGCAGGTTGCGGGCCGCCAGCATGGCAGTCAGCATCGAATGGTCCTGATTGTTGTATTTGTGCAAACCATTCCGACCGGCCGTTTGCAGGTTCGCGAAGCCCTGAAGATAGTGCCGGACTTTTTCGAGGGCCTGCTCGTAACCCTGGTCGTAAACGGGGTACGCCTTCCGGACGCGGACCACGGTGCCGTCTTCGACTGCCGCCGGATCGACCAGGCCGATTCGCGTGAGTTCCTCCCGCCCGAGTCGGACGAGGCTCTCATCGCTCATCGACCAAATCTCGTCCCCTTCGGAACAGAAGTACTCCAGGCCGAGGCAGGTCTTGGTGGGGTCCGGGCGAGCCCGCCTACACGCGGCTCGCCTTCGAGGACGAGCACGCCCTCGCCCGCGGTCGTCAGCACGTACGCCGCCGTCAGACCAGCGGGGCCCGCGCCAATGATGACGATGGGGCACTTACCGAGCGTCGGGGAGTCTGGTGAGCCCCCGCTCACCGAGCCCACCTCGCGTCCGAGGCGAGTTCGGCCATGGCACGCGCTGCGGCGATCATGAGTTGCCGTCGCCTTTGACCGGGTTCGAACGCCGTTTGCTGTGGCGCTCGACCACGATGATCGACCGGCTGTGAAAGCTGAGTTGTCGGTCCTGCCGCCATTTGCGAAGCTGGTGGCGCAGTGCTTCGAGACTCTTTCGCTCACTCTCGGCAAGACCGCCCTCGTCGAGCCGATCCAGCACGGCGACTTCCAGATCGGCCATACCCTTTCCCGATTCCAGGGCCAGGAACGATCGGCCGGCGGCCAGTGGGACCACCGATACGCCTGGCAAGGTTGTCAACGACTTCTGATCGACGACAATCAGCGCTCGGCCTCGTCCCACCCCGAGCAGCTCCGCTTCTCCACGGGCGACCTCGCGCGGTCGGCTTCGTTTGGTGCTGCGCTCGAACAGCGACACAATGGCCCACGCGGGGTCCGCGTTGATCCCGCGCAACCAGTCCAGGACGTCGTGCGGAAGCGTCAACGCGACCAGTCCTGCGGACCGGCCGAACTTGGGAGGGCGACCGCGCTTCACGAAAACATTTTTTTGCAGAAAAATATATGGACTTTCAAATTCATCTGCTCGATCTCACGAATGGCACGTACCGGAGGATCACCCGGGGAGGCGGCGCGTGCCGGCCCGGCTGGTCGCCGGAGGGGACGGAGATCGCCTTCGTGCGGATCGAGCGGGAACCGTCTCGCCTCGAGACGATTCGCGATGAAGGCCCGCGTGTGCTGTTCGCCGACACGCAACTCTGGAGCTATTACCCCGCCTATTCACCGGACGGCCGCTATGTGGCATTCTCGGTCAGCCCCGAGCACCATGAAGGTGAAGACTGGGATCTGGCCCTGATGGACTTGCAACAGCCTGGCCGATTCGTCCGGCTGACGAGCGGCGCGGGAAACGACCGCGTCCCGGAACCAGCAGCACAACGCTACTCAACGCCATCCCCAGCAACGGACCCAACGTCGCCGGCGCCAGCCATCCGGCCGTCTGACCCGCGATCATCCGCACGACCAGCACGTCCGGCAGGGCGAAGGCAAGCTGCGTCAGTGCGCCGAAAATGAGCGCCTGTGCAGCGGCAAGCGGGAGCAGGGTCCAGAGATAGGCGAGCGTCGTCAGAACGACTGCACCGGTCACGAGTCCAGCGGGGACCCGGACCACTGCGAGAGAACGAGGGGAAGACTCGGGGATAGTCACACAGCCTGGTCGCGGGTTTCTACGTGCTTCGGTCGGTCCGCAGTCGGTCCATTCGACCGTCGACGCGCTATTTTATACAATTAAAGCGTCAGCAAGCATATTTAACTTTTAAAAATATCGGCTGTCAACGTCTTAGGGCCGCGAGCCGCCCCGCGTGGCCGAACAGTCGCAAGATGGCCGAAAGAGTCTTGCCAGGCCTGACTCTCCGCTTGCTGAGAATGGGGCGGTAGACTGTTGGTGTCAACGGGCAGATGACGGATTCCACCGAGGCCATTCGGCGGTACTGGGACGAACAGATCCATGACGTGCGGATGAGCCACCATCCCATCGGGTCGCTGGCATTCTTCGACGATCTCGATCGATACCGGTTCGAGAAGCTGTGCTATCTGCCGGAGCTCGTCGATTTCGGTGCCTACCACGGCCGACGGCTGCTCGAAGTGGGCTGCGGTATCGGAACCGATCTCGTGCGCTTCGCCAAAGGCGGCGCGCTCTGCACCGGCATCGATCTGGCCGAGCGATCGATCGAGCTGGCACGCGCGAATTGCGCCCTTCACGGGATGGCTGCGGCGGTAGATCTGCGTGTCGCGGACGGCACGGCGTTGCCGTTTCCCGACGACTCGTTCGACGTCGTCTACGGACACGGCGTCCTGCAGTACAGTGCGAACCCCGTGCGCGTCGTTGCCGAGTGCAGACGGGTGCTGACGCCGGGCGGCGCGGCGATCTTCATGGTCTACAACCGCATCTCCTGGCTCAACGCGCTTGCGAAGGTGACGAAGGTGGAACTGGAGCACGAGGACGCGCCGGTCCTGCGCAAGTACTCCATTCGTGAATTCCGAGATCTGCTGTCTGACTTCTCGGACGTGCGGATTGTTCCCGAGCGGTTCCCGGTCCGGTCACGGCTTCACGGCGGATGGAAGGGCGCGCTCTATAACGGTGTCTTCGTGGGCGCGTTCAATGCTCTTCCACGGAGCTGGGTGCGGCCGTTCGGCTGGCACCTGATGGCGTTTTGCCGCAAATGACAGAATTCTGAAATCAGAAGGCTTTCATCAGGTTCCTGGTTCCCGGTTCCGAGTTCCCGGTTCAGGGTTCAGGTTCATCCAGATAGACCAGAACCTTGAACCAGGAACGGGGAACCTGGAACCCGGAACCTGAGTTCCGTCTTCGGCTTTGCCTCAGAGCAGGTAGCGTAGATATTCCCGCGCCGCTCGATTCCAGGAAAACGTCTGCTGGATATAGGCGATTCCGTTCGCCAGCATGCGGTAGTACAGGGCAGGGTGCTGGGTGTAGAGGCGGATGCCGTCTTCGATGGCGATGGTCAGCTCATTCGCCATAGCGTGGAACAGCGGGTACTGCCGTCGCGCTTCGAGGCGCCCGACTCTCCCCTCGTCCGTGTTGTACTGGGCGTTGTTGATGGCCGCCCAGTCGCTGGCAGCCGTCTCGATGTCATCTCGTTCGCGGAAGAGCAGGCCAGTGGGGCAGGCCGACAGGGAGTGATATCGATCAGCGCGCACGCGCACCGCGCGACTGCACGACGCTGCTGAGCGCAGGGGCACGATCTGCTGCACGTTGCCGCCCGTCGCCCGGGCGATGCCCACACAGCCGCCGTCGAGATAGAACTCGTTGGCCATGCCGAACGGTTCGTAAAGCGACGGCATCAATCCGTAGGTCGATCCTCGCAGCGCCGCGGCAAAGCCGTCGTCCCAGCGGCCGATGAACACGAGCACGCGCCGGGGGAACCGTTCGGCGAGCGCCTCCAGGAATCGCAGGCCCTCGACTCCTTCGTCACCGGTGATGGAAAAAAACAAAAACTGCGCGCAGCCCTGCGCTTCGTGGCCTTGAAGGTAGTTCCAGACAGCGGCGGCGGCCAGGTCGTATCCCTTCTGCCGCGGATCGTCTCGGCCCGCCATGACCAGCCACGGCCCATCGTCACTCCGAAATGCCGTCGCGTCACCCCAGCCGGCGACCGTGTCCGGCAGCGGCCTCCCGAGCGCGTCGCGTGCCTTCGCCTTTTCGCGCGCCTTCCAGCTTGCCAGGCCAGCGGGGTCGCCCGAGGCAGCCTGTCTCAGGAGCACCTCCGGGATGACAAGGTCCTTGAAGGGGCCGTTGTCGACGCCCAGGATAGGTCTCTGTCGAAGAGCGGCCTGCAGATGCGGCACCATGATGTGCCGCTGCAGGAGGTCTTCGGTGAATTCAGAAGCAAAACGGTCAGACACTGTGAAGATCGGCCACTCGACTACCGCCAACGTGCGCTCGAGGACCGTGTGGCCCGGACAGCGCTGCGAATCGATGCCGACGCGCTGCAATCCCGGCCACAAGCTGCCGCCGGCCATGAGCTGATCTGCCGGTGGGGCGTACGCATCGTAGCTGTTGTGCAGCGTGAGAAAGAGCCGGCCTTGAAGGCCGCTGTGACTGACGAATGCGAGCCCGGCCGTGGCCGCTTCCCAGTCCTGCAAGACGAGACGCCACTCCGCCGTCTCGACGTGCAGATCACGAGCAATGGCCGGGAGCGAGCGGGCGACGGCTGCGCCGAACAGGAACGCGTCGCGCACGAGCGTCGCGTTGGGCAGGTCGAACGGATGCCGTTCGCCGCCAAAAAACGGCGGCTCGCTGCCGGGAGCGGCGCCCTCGACCTTGAGGAAATACCAAACGACGTTCCCTTCACCGCGACCTACTCCCTCGTCTTCTGGGTGCAGCGTGCTGGGTGCAGGGTTCAGGGTGCTCGCACCCCGAGCGACGGACCCCGAACTCTGCACCGGGGAAACGGCAGGACGAAGGCGGGATGAGGGGGTGTTGTATCGAAGTAATGTGACGGGCAGAGCGCCCGCCTCGTATTGCACTGATATGAGCCCCGCTTGCTCGTGAGGCAGGGACGGGATTCTGTTGCCAGGGGCGGTAGAGATGTGAAAAGGGGCGATCGCGATGGTCGGCACGCCCGCAGCGGCGCTCACCGCCGGCGGCAGGCGATCCATCACGGCCGCCAGGCCGCCGCAGCGAAAATACGGCGCTTCAAAAGTAACGAAGGCAATAACGGTGGACATTGTCGATTGACGATTGATGATTGACGGATTCCGGCCCGTCCTTCCAATACTCAGTTGGTTATCGGTTCAGCGAACAGTTTCAATCGACATTCGAGATGGCCAATTGGCATGCCGAGCCACTTCCAGAGTGGCCCGGATTATATGCGGTAAGTGGGCGAGATTGCCTGCCCAGTATGTGTTCAGAGTCCTTCAAAGCACCATCACGTCATACGAGTGGTTGCCAGTTGTTCATAGCGGCTAGCGGACGCGTTTACTCGGTGTGAAGGCTGAGGTAGTATCCGCGCGTGATACGCATCAATTGATGTCGTGGTCGGACCTGCTGGTGTCGGTGCGCCATGCCTTTTCTCGTTTTTGTACTGATTTTCGCCAATTTGTTCTTGCTCGTGTACGTCCCATATGGGTGGATGGCGCCGCTTGTTCCGTTGACCACGGTGAAGGAGCTGCTGGACCCTGTCGTCTGGTGGATGAGTCTGGTCGCTGGCGTCGTGACAGTTGTGGCCGGCCTTGTCTTTAAGGACTTCAGGAAGCGCATTTGGGCGGCCGCCTCGTCCGTCGTAGACAAACCCGCCACGCACTGGGCTTTGGGTATCGCCCTGGCTCTTCTGAGCGACGGCTTGCTGACCGTGCCGAAGAAGGTCGACGCAGAGCTCTTGGAGGGCGCTCTTCCCGCCAGTTCGTGTTGCGAATACTGGACCGTCATGCCGGCGGACACCGTCAAGGCGCGCGATGGCCACCTGAGAATCCAGGGATCGCTCGATCGGAACGAGTCGGAACAATGCCAGTGCCGGTGTGCCGGTGCGTCCGGGCGCGGCTCGGAGGCACGATCGACGCCAGACACGCCCGATGATCGGGTTGCGGAACAAGCGAACGAGGATTGCGTGGACAGCGCGCACGCGAGGCGTCCCGTCCAGCTGCCGGCCTTCCAGAACGGCTACTACAGAGTGAAGGTTCACCGCGGAATTTTTGGACCTTTTGCACCAGTCCGGCTGATCGTGCGGAAGAGGTGTGACTCCCCGGCCGCAAAAACGCCGTTCGAATTTGGTGACGTGATCATTCCCACGCCGCTCAAGTGGTGCGGTGATAACAGACAGAGGGTCGAGGTATGCGTGGAGACTGACGCTCGATCGCCTTGGGCGTTCGACGTGTATTTTGCTGGACAGTACGCCCCGACCGCTTCAGGCGACCGGCCCGATGAGAAGTTTGGACTGTGGATGAGGGTCGGGGAAGGGGATCCTGATCATGGAGATCGGTGCGAACCGCTTCGTTTCTTTTAGTGTGACCGCGCTTCTGATAGTCGGCTTGCCCGGTCACATGGGGGCCGCTCAGGACGGAGCTGAGGTCGTTTACATCAAGGCACTTTGTGTTCCGACGTCGGGATCGGACGGCCCGTATGTCGCGGCGCAACGCAGTAAGTCCGTAGAAGGAGTCGAGCGCGCCCTAGACGAGTACGCGACCGCCGCGAAGTGGCGACGCCAGAGTCGGGAAGCCGCGGATTGCAGCCCACAGGGAGTCGCCGCGACCATCAGCCAGGAGGTAGAGTCACGTCGGGCGGTGGTGCTGCTGACCAGCGTACAGCTCGCGCGCATGCTGACCCCCCGAGTAAAGACCCTGTCCGTGCTGAACCCGGTGCTGGTCTCCAAGTCGGTCCGCGTTCTGAGCATCTTCGATTTGCCGAGTCAGGGAGCCGTCAAGGTCGGCTATACCGGAGATCTTGATGAGGTGAAGCTGGAGTCGGTACTTCAGGATGTCTTTCCGGCGCAGAAGGCTGTGATTGAATACTTTCCAGACCTGAACACCCTGGCGCGTGCTCTGCGCAATCGTGGCGCCGACGTCGCGTGCTTTCCTGACGACGACCTCGGGGTGAGCAGCAAAGAGTTCAGGGATCTGGTCCGAATGGAGCTGCGGGAGTCCCTGCCGGCTCAGTCGGTGAATCGCCTGAGCGAAGCGGCAGGGAGCGCCTTCTACATCAGCCATTTCCTCGACCTCGGCGGGATGGCGCCGGTCGTTGGCATGCTCAGGGACGAAGTAACCGTGGGCCCGATGGGCGACAATCCCCTGCGTTTTCTCGTCGTGCTCACGACGCACTATGACCGGTTCAGCCCAGACCTTGGATTAGGGAAGGCTCTCGCGAACGCTTATCTTCTTGGGGCGCATCTGGCGGCGGTCAGAGATCCCAGGTCGTGTGATCTGCCCTCCGCGCTCGAGTTTTTCACGGCGCACCTCGTCAGTGCGGTGCTTGCCCAAACCTCAACGGAGCAGAAGCAGTCTGCGAGCGACGTGACGAGCTGTTCGGTCTGGGCGCAGTACCGGTTACTCGAGGCCGTAGGAGTCCCGGTGCTCACTCGTGTTTCGCAAAGGCTCGCGGACCGGATTCCGGGACGAGACAAGCGCTGCAAGGCGGTGGTTCAATCCGAGAAGACCTCGAAGCAGCTTGAGCCCAAACTGAAGGAGGAGATTCTCAGAGAGGTCCCAAATCGGGTGAAATTCACGAACGACCCAGGTGAGCAGTACAAGTATGCCCACGAGGCGCTCGACAGGGCATTTGCCCCAAGTGTTGCCCGCGACCAGAAACTGAAGGAGCTGCGAAAGGCCCTCGTTGCCCTCCGGCTTGCCATCGACAGGTCCGACGGCCCCGGGTGCAAGACGATGGGGAGTGGAATGCAGCCGGCGCAACTGCGCGGTGCAGCATTCGAGCCCTTTCTGCCCTTCAGCCTGAGCCTGTCCAGTCTCGAATCGCTGTTAGCGAGGTGACGCATGGTCGCGCCGAAGGTCGCGCTTATCACGTCGACCCTATGCCTCTGCGGGGCGTACACCCTCGCCCAAACGAACGAGCGCATCTACGAGCAGCTCGACTTCCGCTTCGTCACGCCGGGAGCGAGGGCCGTCGGAATGGGAAAAGCATTCGTCGGTCTTGCCGATGATGCGACGGCGGCCGAGAGCAATCCGGCGGGCCTCTCCAACCTCTTCGAGCCGGAAGTCTCCTTCGAGCTCAGCGGGACTCAGTATCGGCACCTGCGCTACACCGGGGGCGGAAGGAACCCAACCGCACACGTGTTTGAAAGCCAGGTGTGGGTTCCCGCGTTCGTGAGCTACGTGCAACCGATCGGCGACGCAACCCTTTCGTTCTATCGCCAAGCCTTACAGAAGTTCCGAGATGAGTTCAGGTTCGAGGGACGTGAGATCCCGGTGGCCGGCCGCCGCCTCTTCGAGGATGGTGCATATGGAAAAATGGACGTAGGCGTCGTCAACTACGGTGCCGGCCTGTCGTACGTGTTTAGCCAGTACTTGTCTCTTGGTGGATCCTTCCGTATCACGCACGTGGACTTGGAAAGTAGGGCGCGTTCGGGCTTCATCGAAGCGCAGGACCTGGACAAAGGTACCGATACGGATGATGCGGCGACGACCTGGACGGGTACGGTGGGGATACTCCTCAAGGCGACGCCGCGGGTTGCGGTCGGCGCAACCTACCATGGCCCCGCCTCGGTCCTTCTCGAGACCACATTCGACGGGCGCTTCGCGTGGTACACCGGGGAGTATCCCGACAATTTCAGGAACCGCACTGGCGAGACCGACGAAGTCGAGTACGTGCTCCCGAGCCGGTTCGCAGTCGGGGCATCCTGGCGACTCGTCGACGAGTTCGTGTTGGTGTTCGATATGCAGCGTGTGAACTATTCCGAACGGGTCACTGAGAAGTTTCTGATCGTCGACTTTCAGAACCCCGTCGATCGGCTCAGCCGCAACAATTTCTACTTCGACGATGTGACGGAGCTGCACGGAGGGCTCGAGTACCGCTGGATCACGCGGCCTACGGTCATCGGTTTGCGTCTGGGGTTTTTCACCGACCCCGATCACTTTCTCCGCTTCCGGCCCGACGGCATGAATCCCGACCCGGAGCTTTTTGCGGACGAGTTCCTAACTTTCCGGTTCGACCGTGTGCGCCCTGGCAGGGACTATGGGTTCACGGGTGGGTTTGGGTTCACCCTCTTCGATCGATTTCAGGCGGACTTCGCCCTCAGCCGCAGCGACGACGTGAGCGAGGTTGTCGTCTCATTTGTAGCGCGCCTTCGATAGCACGAGGCCCGGATGTCGGAGCGCGCTAGAGACACTGGACTCACGCGTGGCGACCCGAAGAAGTTCCAGTGCGAAGGATGGCGTCAGACGTTCTGTGCCGGGGAAGGCAGGGCGTCGTCGCGGTACTGGCGCTTCTCGCGGGCGGCGCGGACGAGGAACTTCGCGTACGGCACGATCTGTTTGATCGCGGCCACATTCATCTGACACGGGCTCAGGCAGGTCGGACACTTCGTGTCTCTGATCTCCTGCCGGTGCGCCTGGCTGGAGGCCCCGAAGTAGATTGCCTCCGGATCTTCATTACGGACATTGCCCACGACCTGGCTGTTCTCGCAGAAGAACAGCCCACCATCGGGGTTCAGCATGATGCCCTGGGTTTGAAACGGGCAGGGCGCAAGCCGATGATACCCGTTGCCGATCATGTCCGCGTAGTGCATGTACATGTAGTTCTGTCCGTCCAGCAGCGGATCGATCCGGACCCGGTCGAGGAAGAACTGGCGCATCCGTTGCTCTTCTTCGCCGATCGGCTTGCACGTGCCCACGAGGTCGCTGTTGCCCAACATGGGATCGGTGAAGCGGACCATGTTGAACACGATGTCCAGCTGCTCGCTCCTGGCCCAGTTCAGGATATTTTCGGCATCGCCGAGGTTCTTCGTGAAGATGGTGGTTGAGATACCGAAGTTAAATCGGTACTGCCGCTGGAGCGCCTGCATCGCGCGGATCGTCTCGTTCGCCTTCTCAAATCCCCGCTTCACCTGGCGCACGTCGTTGTGCATCTCGCCCACGCCGTCAATTGAGACCCTTGTGCTGAAGATCACGCCGCGCTCGTGACACAGCTTGACCATGTCGGTCAGCATCGGAATGGCGCGATGCGGCGTGAGACCGGTTGTGTTGAGCCCCAGCTTTCGCAGCCGCGGGAACCGGTCGAGCAGGATGCGCGCGATGTCGACCAGGTCGTTGCGTGTGGTGGGCTCGCCACCCGAGATGTTGGCGTTCTCGATGTTCTTCCACAGCCGCGAGCCTAAGATGCGGTCGATCTCGTCCAGCGTCAGGTCTCTTTTGCGGTCCCCGCGCTTCCAGTTGTTGCACATCTCGCAGCGCGCGTCGCACACGAAGGTGCAATGAAAGATCAGGACGGTGGGGTAGATAGGCCGAAACTTCGCGACGCACGTGTTGAGGAGGTCGCGCGGAGCGCTGGCGGCGGCTTTGGCGAGATATCTGGCCGCGTAGACTTGAGCCATAAATACTTGATTCTACCGAACTTTTGAACGCACGTAAAGCCACGCCCCAGGCAGGTTGCCGGCGAGACCTGTGAGCACGATGAGCGTCGACAGCGCGAACGAGGCTTCGTCGGCGACGCCGCGGGACCGCAGCAGCCACACGATGACGCCCTGAGGCAGCCCGAACCCTCCGATCGAAACGGGGAGCAACAGCGCCAACAGGCCCACCGGCATGAAGACGAGGTAGTACGCCAGGGGCACCTCGATCTCGAGGCCGACTCCGAGCAGGTACGCCTGCAGAATCCGCAACCACTGCACCGCTACCGACAGTGCGAACACCACCGCAAGCGTGCCGGGACGCTGCCGGTACCGCGCGATGGCGTCGCCAAGGCGAACGAGCTTGACGGCCCTCGTCGACTGCCGCCCCCGGCGCGGAATCAAAGGCGTTGCGATCTTGTCGGCCCACAGTCCTGCCACGCCGGCCACCATAACAAGTATCGCCAGCGGTACCAGCCAATTGAGCGAGGCAGCCTCTAGCTGCCTCGCTCGCCGGCTCCAGGTGAGCAGTCCGGCGACGCCGAGCAGCGCGATCGCCACGACTCCGAGAAGCCGGTCGACGGCCACCGACGCGACGGCTTCGGCCGTCGCCGACGTCCGCCGCGATAAGACATACGCGCGGGCGGCATCCCCGCCGACGCCCGCCGGCAAGACGCTTCCCACAAACGAGCTGACCAGAAACATCCACGCCGCAGACTTGAGCGACACGTCATGCTCGCTGCTCCATAAGAGCAACGCCCAGCGGGCGATCATCACGACACGGTCCAGCCCGACCAGCAGCAAGACGAGGGCGAGATATCCGAGGTCAACCGTCAAGAGCACCACTGCGGCCTGTCGGACATTAATACGGGAGAGCAAATAGGCGAGGATGGCGACGGTGAGGCCGATGCGCAGCCAAGT
>Ga0114944_1000391_pt1 | contig 11188 bp, 4 predicted proteins | sample OV2TP2_FD_89582 | JGI IMG/M metagenome (GOLD analysis project Ga0114944, IMG submission 89582) | Hot spring microbial communities from Beatty, Nevada to study Microbial Dark Matter (Phase II) - OV2 TP2 | ecosystem: Environmental > Aquatic > Thermal springs > Hot (42-90C) | place: USA: Beatty... | reverse complement strand
TCATGAAATCATTGACTTCACCCATTATCTGCAGGTAGCACCCGGGATGTTTTTGAGTCCCACGGGCAAGGAAGATGATTTTGTCAACCACAGTTGCGATCCGAACTGCGCTGTCTATTTTGAGAACGGGGGGGCAGTTTTACGGGCAGTTGCCCATATCGCGAGGAACGACGAATTGTCCTTTGATTACGGAACGGTCATGTTCAGTGAGCCCACGACGTTCCATTGTGAATGCGGAAGTCCGAAATGCCGCGGGTTGATAGGCAGTTTCTACACCCTTCCGGAAACACTGCGGCAATATTACCTGACGAAGAACATGGTGCCGTTGCTTAATCATTACACGCTGGAGGAGTTGCGCCTGGCGGAAAATACTCAGGCAATCTGATTGGCGTGGTGCGGCTTTCCGATCAGGCCCTGCCACCCCTGTCCCGTCCGTCCGCCGTATAAATTCCGCCGAGAACACAGGCGGTACTCGCACCCGTGACCGACGGGAGATTGCCGGGAATTCCTTCCAGGCGACATCGCGCCAGCCACGCAAAACACATCGCCTCAACAGCGTCTGGATCGATGCCGAGTTCTGCGGTCGTCATGACAGGATAGCCCGCCAGTTGCCGGCGCAGGTGATGCATGAGTTGCGGATTGTGCGCACCGCCTCCACACACGAGAACTTCTCCTGGAGCATCGGTGCAATCTTTAATCGCCGCCGCAACACTGGCGGCCGTCAGGGAGGCAAGCGTCGCCTGAACATCCTGTGGGGTGAGTTGTTTGCCGGCAGTTGCGAGCTTGTTATCAAGCCATCCGCAATTGAAATAGTCGCGCCCGGTGCTCTTGGGCGGCGGCAGGCGGAAATAGCCGTCGTCCAGGAGGATACCCAGGAGATCGTCATCCACCTTGCCCGTGGCCGCCCACTCCCCGTCCCGGTCCATGTCCCGGCCGGTATGGCGGTTTGCCCAGCAGTCGAGCAGCACGTTACCCGGACCGGTATCGAAGCCCAGGACCGGCAGTTTCTTCCGGATTGCAGGCAGCCAGGTGATGTTCGCTATGCCGCCGATATTGAGTACCAGCCGGTCCGCGTCCGGTTGTTGAAACAGGTGCGCGTGAAACAGGGGGGCCAGCGGGGCGCCCTGGCCGCCCGCCGCCAGATCCATGCCCCTGAAATCGGCGACGGTCACTGTACCCGTCAAGTACGCAATGGTATTGGGATCGGCGATCTGCAGGCTGCATGGTTCAGGTCCTTCAGGCCTGTGGAGGATGGTCTGGCCGTGACTGCCGATTGCCGTAACGGAGGTTCGGTTGATCCCGCTGTTCTTCAGCAGCGACAACGCCGTTTCGGCAAACAGCCTCCCCAGCTGAATATCCAGGCGTGATGCCTGGTCAAGGGTGCTTTCTCCGGTAAGTGCCTTGAGTGCCTTGCGCAGGTTTTCACCGATGGGTTGCTGCCTGTATTCAAGCAGCCTGATAGTGGTGCCGGAAATTTCGACCAGTGCGCCGTCAACAGCATCCATGCTGGTCCCGGACATCAAGCCTATGTAATACACCTGGCCGGAAAAGGATCGTCAATCCGTGGCATGTACAGTATCGGATTTATCGTTCAGGGCAAGGGCGGGTGTAACGTATCGCGGGGCGGCGGAGTACGCTGTCTTCCCGGTGATTACATCAAGCTGCGCCAGCAGGGGCAATGTCTGCGTTCTGAATCTTGCCATTTCTTCATGCGGGATGCCGAGGGCCTTGGGCAGTTCCACGGTCAGGGGGTTGTGATGTACGCCATTAACGCGAAATTCGTAATGCAGGTGCGGGCCGGTGGCGAGGCCCGTCATGCCAACGTATCCGATGGTTTGTCCCTGTTTGATGCGCTTGCCCGCCGCCACGCCGCGCGCAATACCCGACAAATGCGCATACAAAGTGCTGTATTTCCCGCCGTGCCTCAGTATCACGACCTTGCCGTAGCCGCCATCGTTGCCGGCAAAGGTGACCGTGCTGTCACCCGTTGCCACCACCGGCGTACCCGCGGGCGCCGCGTAGTCGACACCCTTGTGGGCGCGCATTTTATTGAGGACGGGATGTCTGCGTTTGAGGCTGAACCCCGAGCTGATTCTCGTGAAATTGACGGGTGTGCGCAGGAAGGCCTTGCGCATGCTGTAGCCTTCGTCGGAATAATAATCGGTGTGACCGTCGTCATGGACATAACGAACGGCGCGATAGGACTTGTCCTGGTTGATGAATTCGGCTGCCAGTATCGGCCCGTCATCCACCTTGGCGCCGTTCTTGTGGTGTTCCTCGAATATCACGTAAAAGCGATCGCCTTCGCGGATATCCAGGGCAAAATCAATATCCCAGCCATAAATACCCACGAGTTGCATGATCAGGTTGTCGGAAAGACCGGCATTCCGGGCGGTCAGGTACAGTGAATGGCTGATAACCCCCTCTGCTTCACCGATTCGCTTTTCAATCTCGGCCGCGACGCTTTCCGCCCTGAATCCCTCATCGTGGCGTTTCACGGAGAGCACCGTGGCGTGACTGATGTCGTATTCCAGCGCCGCCAGCCGCCCTTCGAGGACCTGATAGCGAAGTTCATGGTCCGGCTTCAGGCGTTTGAGGATCGCCGTATCCCCACCCAACGCCATTATCTCATGAAGGTCACGCGGGCTGAGTTCCAGGCGATCGAAGATCAGGGAAAGATTGTCTCCCTTCCTCACCACGACGGTACTCCAGGGTGTCTCTTCCTGGCCCTGGACTGCGGGATCTTCGAGTTCGGGGAAGGGGCGGATATCCTCAGGGTGCTGCGGGCTGGGGATGGCGATTGTGGTGATCTCCATCCCGGAAACGGCCGGCCCGGGATGGTCCATCAGGACAGGGGCCGTCGTTTTTGGACCGACATGATCAGCCAGGTTTGCAGGTATAACCCTGGAGGGATCATGGGATCGCATGCCCAGGATCAGCGCGGCTGCGGCGCATAGAATTACGACGGGTAAACGGTAATACCCGCGGCCAAAGGGATATGGCCGATCGGAAACCCGGCGGATTACCGGTTTATAGTTTTTCTTTAGGTAGACTCTATAACCCACCGTGTATCCCCAGATTTTTTTTATTACAATATCGCGGGAACGGCGGGCAGTCAAACATTCCCTTGTCAGGAGCAAATGTGAATCCTGTATCAGGCCGGACCGGCGAATTTCGTATACGAAAATATCGACCGCACTGAGGCGCGATGGCGACAATTTCTGAAGTAATGGCCAGGCTGTGCAGCGGTGCGGAAGAGGTCCTGCTTGAATCCGAGCTCAGGCAGAGATTGAAGGCAAAGCGGCCGCTCAGGGTAAAGGCCGGATTCGATCCGACGGCACCCGACCTGCATCTTGGCCATACCGTGCTCATCAATAAACTGCGCCAGTTCCAGGATTACGGGCACCTGGTCATTTTTCTCATCGGTGATTTTACCGGGATGATCGGCGATCCATCAGGCAGGAGTTCGATCCGTCCGGCGCTGACGCGGGAAGAAGTGGAGGTCAATGCCGAGACATACAGGGAGCAGATATTCAAGATCCTGGATCCGGACAGGACGCGTATCGAATTCAATTCCCGCTGGATGGATAAAATGGGCGCTTCAGATCTCATCAGGCTTGCCGCGAAGCACACCGTGGCCCGCATGCTGGAACGCGATGATTTTTACCAGCGTTACTCGAACAACCAGCCGATCGCCATCCATGAATTCCTCTACCCCCTGGTCCAGGGCTACGATTCCGTGGCGCTAAAGGCGGACGTGGAACTGGGGGGTACGGACCAGAAATTCAACTTGCTCGTCGGGCGGCAAATGCAGGAGGCCTACGATCAACCGCCGCAAGTCGTGCTCACCATGCCGATTCTCGAGGGGCTTGATGGCGTACAGAAGATGTCCAAATCGCTGAATAATTATATTGGCATCGCCGAGCCGCCCGACCAGATATTCGGCAAGCTGATGTCCATATCGGATGATCTGATGTGGCGGTACTGGGAACTCCTGAGTTTCCGACCGCCAGCGGAAATAAAACGTCTCAAAAAGAAAGTGCGGGAAGGGGCAAATCCGCGGGACATTAAAATGGAGCTGGCAGTAGAGATCGTTTCGCGGTTTCATGGTGCAACCGCAGCAAAAATGGCCAGGGAGGAATTCATCAACCGTTTCCGCCACGGGGCCCCGCCCGCCGATATGGAGGAGACAGAGTTGCTGTCCGCCGGCCCCTCATTGGCGCTTGCCCACGTATTGAAGCAGTCAGGTCTTACCTCCAGCACCTCGGAGGCCCGCAGGATGATCCGCCAGGGAGCGGTGCGCGTTGACAGCCAGCGCGTTGAGGATATCGACCGGGAACTTTCTGCCGGCCCGGGCTGTGTATATACGGTACAGATTGGCAAACGCAAATATCGCCGGGTCCGCATTAAGCCTTTCCCTCGAAAGAAAGTTCAAAGTTGAAAGTTCAAAAAAGTTGAAAGAAGTTTACTGGGCCAGGACCCGCCCGCTGGCACGTTTTCCCGCCATTGTTCAGACCGCCTGCAACCGGCCGGCAGGAGGGGTTTTGGGATCAGAAATTTTGCAGGGATTCCAGTATCTTGCGTTATCTGAAGTGGACGTAAATGCCGTGTTGACGGGTCTCTTGAGGGGTGTATAATTCCGCGTTCTCGGTTGGGGGCTCCCAGCCCCGTTCTTTAACAATTCCTGATTAAGAAATTTGTGTGGGCGCTTGCGTCGATGACTGGTATCACCAGACTTTATCGATGGAAGCAACCATGGATACATGACAATTGCGACCATCGAGCCAAGATTTGCTGCCTTAAGCAGCTTCAAACTTAAACTGAAGAGTTTGATCCTGGCTCAGATTGAACGCTGGCGGCATGCCTAACACATGCAAGTCGAACGGTAACAGGTCCCGGGGCAACCCGGGATGCTGACGAGTGGCGGACGGGTGAGTAATACTTAGGAATCTGCCCCATAGTGGGGGACAGCTCGGCGAAAGCCGGATTAATACCGCATAATCTCTACGGAGCAAAGCGGGGGACCTCACCACTCAATTGCTTTGCAATTGAGTGAGCGAAACGTAGAAAGTTGAAAGTTTAAAGAAGTGTTAAGAAGATTTTTCTTTTCACTTTGCACTTTTAACTTTTTACTGCCACTCAATGACAGAGTCATTGAGTGGTGGGGCCTCGCGCTATGGGATGAGCCTAAGTCCGATTAGCTAGTTGGTGGGGTAATGGCCTACCAAGGCGACGATCGGTAGCTGGTCTGAGAGGACGACCAGCCACACTGGGACTGAGACACGGCCCAGACTCCTACGGGAGGCAGCAGTGGGGAATATTGGACAATGGGGGAAACCCTGATCCAGCGATGCCGCGTGTGTGAAGAAGGCCTGCGGGTTGTAAAGCACTTTCAGTCGGGAAGAAAAGTCCGGGGCCAATACCCCCGGATCTTGACGTTACCGACAGAAGAAGCACCGGCTAACTCCGTGCCAGCAGCCGCGGTAATACGGAGGGTGCGAGCGTTAATCGGAATTACTGGGCGTAAAGCGCGCGTAGGCGGTCGGGTAAGTCGGATGTGAAAGCCCTGGGCTTAACCTGGGAATGGCATTCGATACTGCCTGACTGGAGTATGGTAGAGGGAAGTGGAATTCCGGGTGTAGCGGTGAAATGCGTAGATATCCGGAGGAACATCAGTGGCGAAGGCGGCTTCCTGGACCAATACTGACGCTGAGGTGCGAAAGCGTGGGGAGCAAACAGGATTAGATACCCTGGTAGTCCACGCCCTAAACGATGTCAACTAGCCGTTGGATCCATTCAAGGGTTTAGTGGCGCAGCTAACGCGATAAGTTGACCGCCTGGGGAGTACGGCCGCAAGGTTAAAACTCAAAGGAATTGACGGGGGCCCGCACAAGCGGTGGAGCATGTGGTTTAATTCGATGCAACGCGAAGAACCTTACCTGCCCTTGACATCCTCGGAACTTGTCAGAGATGACTTGGTGCCTTCGGGAACCGAGTGACAGGTGCTGCATGGCTGTCGTCAGCTCGTGTCGTGAGATGTTGGGTTAAGTCCCGTAACGAGCGCAACCCTTGTCCTTAGTTGCCAGCGGTTTGGCCGGGAACTCTAAGGAGACTGCCGGTGATAAACCGGAGGAAGGTGGGGATGACGTCAAGTCATCATGGCCCTTACGGGCAGGGCGACACACGTGCTACAATGGCCGGTACAGAGGGTTGCCAAGCAGCGATGCGGAGCTAATCCCAGAAAGCCGGTCGTAGTCCGGATCGGAGTCTGCAACTCGACTCCGTGAAGTCGGAATCGCTAGTAATCGCGAATCAGCACGTCGCGGTGAATACGTTCCCGGGCCTTGTACACACCGCCCGTCACACCATGGGAGCTGGCTGCACCAGAAGCCGGTGGCTTAACCCCGTTTCGGCGGGGAGGGCGCCGACCACGGTGTGGTCAGTGACTGGGGTGAAGTCGTAACAAGGTAGCCGTAGGGGAACCTGCGGCTGGATCACCTCCTTTCAAAAAAGTGATGTCTGTCCAGGCGCTAAGCGTCCACAACAAATTTCTTAATCAGACATACGTATTCGGTGAAGCCCAACTGGCTTGCAGCCAGTTAAAAGTTAAAAGTTGAAAGTGAAAAGATGCATTTCTTTTTACTTTACACTTGACACTTTTAACTTGACTATTTTTTGGGTCTGTAGCTCAGTTGGTTAGAGCGCACCCCTGATAAGGGTGAGGTCGGTGGTTCGAATCCACCCAGACCCACCAAACGAAGTGGAAAGTAAAAGGTTCAAAGTGAAAAATAGCTGAAAGCAAGAATCTTTTCACTTTACGCTTTCAACTTTGAACTTGTTAGGGGCCATAGCTCAGCCGGGAGAGCGCCTGCTTTGCAAGCAGGAGGTCGGCGGTTCGATCCCGCCTGGCTCCACCAAATCGAAGTGGAAAGTATAAAGCTGAAAGTAAAAAGAGCCGAAATCGAAAACCCTTTGTGCTTTTAACTTTTTGCTTTTCACATCACGCGTGCGTTCGCTCGCGTGAATGTTCTTTAACAATTCGGAAAGTAGTAAATGCCGCAAGACAAATCTCTCATTTGTCTTGCATGTGATCATGTTCACGGTTTTTCGTGGGCGTGATCCGGGTAAACGCACTGCGTGATCAGCAAACCATGATCTCGATAAAAGCTGGATTTTCATACAAAAGGGTCCAGTGAGTGTTGTGGCGACGGATTTTTGTTCGAGTACGAGGCGCATGACGAGCGAAGGAAGGAGGGTACATAAAAGTACATGACTGACTGATCGAGGAAATGCAACGAAATAATCGGACAAAAAGACAAGCCAGAGACTGTTTGAGGTTATATGGTCAAGTGATTAAGCGCATACGGTGGATGCCTAGGCGACAAGAGGCGATGAAGGACGTGGCAGCCTGCGAAAAGCTTCGGGGAGCCGGCAAACTGGCTTTGATCCGGAGATGTCCGAATGGGGAAACCCACCTCACCACTCAATGACTGTGTCATTGAGTGGCAGTTAAAAGCTAAAAGTGCAAAGTGAAAAGAAAACACCCTTTCACTTCTTTTAACTTTCAACTTTTCACTGTTATTGAGTGGTGAGGTATCTGCACCTGAATCCATAGGGTGCAGAGGCGAACCCGGGGAACTGAAACATCTAAGTACCCGGAGGAAAAGAAATCAACCGAGATTCCCTGAGTAGCGGCGAGCGAACGGGGAACAGCCCTAAAGTCCGGCTTTTTTTAGTAGAAGTGTCTGGAAAGTCACACCATAGTGAGTGATAGTCTCGTATACGAAAAAAATTGCCGGATTATTCGAGTAGGTTGGGACACGAGACATCCTGACTGAACATGGGGGGACCATCCTCCAAGGCTAAATACTCCTTGTCGACCGATAGTGAACCAGTACCGTGAGGGAAAGGCGAAAAGAACCCCGGAGAGGGGAGTGAAATAGAACCTGAAACCGTATGCGTACAAGCTGTGGGAGCCCGACCACTAAATTGCTTCGCAATTTAGTGGAGTGAAAAGGTAAAAGTGAGAAGGTAAAAGATTTTTTCTTTACGCTTTACACTTTTTACTTTCCACTGCCACTAAATCACGGAGTGATTTAGTGGTCGGGTGACTGCGTACCTTTTGTATAATGGGTCAGCGACTTACTTTCAGTGGCAAGCTTAACCAATAGGGTAGGCGTAGGGAAACCGAGTCTGAACAGGGCGATTTAGTCGCTGGGAGTAGACCCGAAACCGGGCGATCTATCCATGGCCAGGGTGAAGGCAGGGTAATACCTGCTGGAAGCCCGAACCGGGTAATGTTGAAAAATTATCGGATGAGCTGTGGATAGGAGTGAAAGGCTAACCAAGCCCGGAGATAGCTGGTTCTCCTCGAAAGCTATTTAGGTAGCGCCTCGTGTATCACTCCTGGGGGTAGAGCACTGTTATGGCTAAGGGGGCATCCCGCCTTACTAAACCATTGCAAACTCCGAATACCAGGAAGTGCAATCACGGGAGACACACGGCGGGTGATAAAATCCGTTGTGGAAAGGGAAACAACCCAGACCGCCAGCTAAGGTCCCGAAATTACAGCTCAGTGGCAAACGATGTGGGAAGTCACAGACAGCCAGGAGGTTGGCTTAGAAGCAGCCATCCTTTAAAGAAAGCGTAACAGCTCACTGGTCGAGTCGGCCTGCGCGGAAGATGTAACGGGGCTCAAGCTGTATACCGAAGCTGCGGGGTGAGTACGGTTTCTAAATTGTAAATTGGGGTCAGAGTAAAATTTCTTTGAATCACTGAAAGGGTAAGTGTTTTATCGAGTCTGAGAAATTTTACTCTGACCCCAATTTAGACCCCAATTTAGAAACCGTCCTCACCGGTAGAGGAGTGTTCCGTAGGCCTGCGAAGTCATGCTGGAAGGCATGATGGAGGTATCGGAAGTGCGAATGCTGACATGAGTAGCGATAATGCGGGTGAAAAACCCGCACGCCGAAAGCCCAAGGTTTCCTGCGCAACGTTAATCGGCGCAGGGTTAGTCGGCCCCTAAGGCGAGGCCGAAAGGCGTAGTCGATGGACAACAGGTTAATATTCCTGTACCTCGTATGATTGCGATGGGGCGACGGAGAAGGCTAGATCAGCCAGGTGTTGGACGTCCTGGTTCAAGCGCGTAGGGAGTACCCCCAGGCAAATCCGGGGGCACAATCCTGAGACGTGACAACGAGCGACTCTTCGGAGTCGCTAAGTGATCAATGCCCTGCTTCCAGGAAAAACCTCTAAGCATCAGATCATACGAGACCGTACCCCAAACCGACACAGGTGGGCGAGGAGAGAATCCTAAGGCGCGTGAGAGAACTCGGGTGAAGGAACTCGGCAAAATAACACCGTAACTTCGGGAGAAGGTGTGCCCCTGGTACGTGAAGGCCCTGCGGCCGGAGCGGAAAGGGGTTGCAGTGACCAGGTGGCTGCGACTGTTTACTAAAAACACAGCACTCTGCAAACTCGTAAGAGGACGTATAGGGTGTGACGCCTGCCCGGTGCCGGAAGGTTAATTGATGGGGTCAGTTCCGCTTCGGCGGAACGAAGCTCTTGATCGAAGCCCCGGTAAACGGCGGCCGTAACTATGGAAGATTGACCGGTGTAGTTACGTAAATAAACCTGGCCAAATGCTGGAAACTCCGATGTATCCTGCAGTACTCGCTCCAAAAGGGAGCAGTGACAATCTGGCAGGTGCGGACAATCAGCAGGAAAGATTCCTCACAGGAGACCACATGGCGTTCAATGCCAAACAAGTACCCCCGCATATCGGCTATTACCTGGCCGGCTTTGCGGATGGCGAGGGAAGCTTCAACGTTTCATTTCGAAAGCGCAAGGACTACGCGATGCCGTGGAAGCTCTCGCTCTGTTTCAATGTATCTCAACGGGACAAGATAATCTTGACCCTGTTCAAGAGGTACTTGAAATGCGGGACTTTGCGAAGTCGAAAGGACGGAGTTTGGTATTTTGAAGTCAACAACTTCAACGCCTTGACAGAGAATGTGATTCCATTCTTCAATCGATATGGATTCCTTTCCGCCAAGAAGAAAAGGGACTTTGCCAAATTCAAGGATTTGGCAAGGATAGTTGGCGAAGGAAGACATCTGAAGGAAGACGGGATCGTGAAAGTACTCGCTATCCGCAAGGAAATGAATGACGGCGGAAAGCGAAAGTATTCCGATCAGGAAATTCTCGCGGTCTTCAAAAAGGGAAAATCCCCAGAGACTATACGCCAGGCATCGAATAATTGATTGTTCGATGAAGATATAGTCCGATCTCTTCAGCGATGGAGAGGGTCCATTCAAGAACGATGGACCGCGCCAGAAAGAATTGGCGTTAACGTGTAATGAACGGTCCTAAGGTGAACTTCGTTGCCTTAGTAAAATCTGGCCAAATGCTGGAAACTCCGGGCATCCATCAGTACTCGCCCTTCAGCGGCAGTAACAATCTGATGGTGCGGACAATCAGCAGGAAAGATCGGGCAGAAGTGCCCGGTATCCTCAGAGACTAGATGCCAGACATCCAGGTGTTTTGGATGAAGATATAGTCCCATCTGCATGGCGACATGCAGGGATGGCGTAAAAGTCGTCCGCTTAGTTTCCTTCAATAAAACTAGGTGAAGACATTGAGCGAAATTCCTTGTCGGGTAAGTTCCGACCTGCACGAATGGCGTAACGATGGCCACACTGTCTCCACCCGAGACTCAGCGAAATTGAAGTTGCTGTGACGATGCAGTGTACCCGCGGCTAGACGGAAAGACCCCGTGAACCTTTACTACAACTTTACACTGGACTTTGAACATGCCTGTGTAGGATAGCTGGGAGGCTGTGAAGCCGCGCCGCCAGGTGCGGTGGAGCCGTCCTTGAAATACCAGCCTGGTATGTTTGAGGTTCTAACCTGGGTCCGTGATCCGGATCGGGGACAGTGTATGGTGGGTAGTTTGACTGGGGCGGTCTCCTCCCAAAGAGTAACGGAGGAGCACGAAGGTACCCTCAGCACGGTCGGAAATCGTGCATTGAGCGCAAAGGTATAAGGGTGCTTAACTGCGAGACAGACACGTCGAGCAGGTGCGAAAGCAGGTCTTAGTGATCCGGTGGTTCTGTATGGAAGGGCCATCGCTCAACGGATAAAAGGTACTCCGGGGATAACAGGCTGATACCACCCAAGAGTTCATATC
>Ga0114944_1000388_pt1 | contig 11206 bp, 11 predicted proteins | sample OV2TP2_FD_89582 | JGI IMG/M metagenome (GOLD analysis project Ga0114944, IMG submission 89582) | Hot spring microbial communities from Beatty, Nevada to study Microbial Dark Matter (Phase II) - OV2 TP2 | ecosystem: Environmental > Aquatic > Thermal springs > Hot (42-90C) | place: USA: Beatty... | reverse complement strand
ATATTCAATGGCCTGCACACTGCCCGGCATATCAAATTTTTGTTGCAAAAAATCAACTACCCGATAGAGGCGCTTGGCGCCGCCACCGCGATGACGAACGGTCAATTTGCCGGTTTGCTTGCTACGTCCGGCGCGCTCCTTTAAAAACATGGTCAAGGATTTCTCCGGCCGCTTTTTGGTGACATCTGAAAAATCCTGCACACTGGCGCCGCGGCGTCCCGGAGTCGTTGGCTTGTATCGTTTAATAGGCATATCGTTTAAACACCCTCGTGCACATTAATCGTCTTCCCTTTGGGTAACGTAACGAGCGCGCGTTTCCAATCGGAACGTTTGCCGTACATCCGTCCAAAACGCACCCACTTGCCGCGGCGCGCCATGATACGCACACGAGCCGGCCTAACGCCATACCGCGCGGTAATCGCGCGCGCGATGGTTGGTTTATTAGTATTCGTTGCCACTGCAAACTGATAGGCGCCACGCGATTCCAAACGCGTACCCTTTTCGGTGACGAGCGGAAACAGTAACACACCCGTAACAATCGGATGATCGCCGCGTGATGGCGCGGGTGACGCTGCCGCTTTCTCTGCCAGCGGCGCCACTTTGGCAGCACGCGCATCCTGGCGCGCTTGCAACGCTGATTTTTTCTTAAAGCGATCAAAAAAACTCATAGGATTACGCGTACAATGATTCAATAACCGGAATCGCGCTTTTTTCCACCATGATATACTCATGCGTCAGCACATCAAGCACATTCAAATTACGCGCGCCAATGACATCAGTCCGCGGCACATTGCGAAGCGCGCGGATCACCCCATCGGTTTTCTGATTCAACACAACCATCGTCTTTCTTCCCGCGCCCGGCAACGCTTTTCGCACCGCCACCATCTGTTTGGTTTTTCCTTCCACGGGCAGCGCGTCAATCACAATGAGCCGTTCTGATGCAACTTTATCAGTTAACACCATACGAAGCGCCGCTTGACGCACTTTCTTATTAATTTTCACGGAAAATACACGCTCCTTGAGCGGACCAAAAATGATGCCGCCGCCGCGCCACTGCGGCGAACGAATGGAGCCTTGACGCGCGCGGCCCGTGCCCTTTTGTTTCCATGGTTTCTTGCCGCCGCCGCGCACTTCGCCACGGGTTTTTGTGTGAGCGCGCGCGACACGGCTTGCCGCACGCTGGGCAAACGCCGCTTCGGCAACAAGCTGCTCTTTCACCGTCACACCAAAGACATCCCGAGATACCTCAAGTTTTTCAATTTCTTTTCCCTCGTGGTTGTAGACGGAAATAATAGGCATATTACGCGACTGGAGCTACCGAAACCGGCGCTACCGAAAAAGATAACGCGCCCGGCGCCTGAATAATCACCACGCCTCCAATAGCACCCGGAAGCGCTCCCTTAATCAATAATTCATTCTTTTCAGCGTTCACTGAAACGATTTCAAGATTTTTGACCGTCACCTGGTCCGTACCCATCCGTCCTGCCATGCGCTTACCTTTAAAGACACGCTCTGGCCCGGTGGTACCAATGGAACCCGGCATACGCTCTTGATCCTTATGACCATGAGTTGTTGGATGGCCATGAAAATGATGGCGCTTTACCACACCTTGGAAACCCTTACCTTTTGAAATGCCCGTAACCTGCACAATGTCACCCGGCGCAAATGTTGTCACGGTAAGCTCGGTTCCGCGCGAAAGCTCGGGCATCGCATCGGCATGAAAGGAACGACGATGCTTTTCACCAAAACCAATTTCAACCTGCGTGCCGTTTTTTTCAGGTGTTACTTTTGTCACCACACAGGGGCCGGCAGTTACCCGCGTAACCGGAACAACACGACCATCGTCGGCAAAAATCTGCGTCATGTTGCGTTTTGTTCCTAACAAGAACTTCATACAATCTGGAATAAAATACCAGAAACCTGTGTGCGAATGATCTTAACCCCGATACATCGGGATGGTTTTCATTCGGGATACAGATTTCTAGTATCTTGGTCTGCCCTCGGTTGGTCACATCTTGATCTCCACATCAACCCCGCTCGGCAAATTTAGGTTCATCATGGCATCAATAACTTTCGCGGATGGATTCATAATGTCAACCATGCGTTTGTGCACGCGCATCTCATACTGCTCACGCGCGTCTTTATGCACAAACGTGGATCGGTTCACGGTATACTTTTTCTTCTCGGTGGGAAGGGGAACCGGACCCACAATGGTGGCGCTGTTGCGTTCAGCCGTCTCCACAATCGTCTTGGTCGCCTGATCAATAATCTTATTATCAAATGCGCGAATCTTAAGACGAATGCGCGTTTGCGCGCCTTCCTCGGTCTTCACCTCGCTTTTCTTCGTTTTAGCTGCGGAAACCATGTATTTTGAAATAACGCCGATCTCGATAGTCCCTTTACATGGCGGACTATCGAGACAAGGTCTTACTTCAAAATCTTTGTCACGGCGCCTGCGCCAACGGTCTTGCCGCCCTCGCGGATAGCAAACCGCTGTGATTCCTCAAGCGCCACCGGCGTAATCAACTTTACCGTAATTGCAATGGTATCACCCGGCATAACCATCTCGGTTCCTTCCGGGAGTTCAATCTCACCGGTCACATCCGTGGTACGAATGTAGAACTGTGGCTTATATCCCTTGATGAACGGTTTGTGACGGCCGCCTTCCTCTTTGGTCAAGATATACACCTGCGCTGCAAATTCAGTGTGCGGCGTGATGGCGCCGGGTTTGGCAAGCACCTGTCCGCGTTGCACCTCATCCTTTTTGGTGCCGCGGAGCAACACGCCCGCGTTGTCCCCCGCTTGCCCTTCAGCCAACTGCTTGTTGAACATTTCAATACCGGTCGCAACCGTCTTCGTTGGTTCAGGAGTCAAACCAACCAATTCAACTTCATCATTGATACGCACCTTGCCGCGCTCAATACGACCGGTTACCACCGTACCGCGTCCTTCAATGGAGAAGACGTCTTCAATGGCCATCAAAAATGGCTTGTCAATATCACGCTTTGGTTCAGGAATATACTCATCAAGCGCCTTCAAGAGCGCAAGGACCGGCTGACCGGCCTCACCGGCCGAATCCTCAAGCGCCTTTAAGGCGCTCCCGCGGATAATTGGCGTGGTATCGCCGGGAAATTCATATTTCTTCAAGAGATCACGCACTTCTTCCTCAACCAAATCAATCAATTCCGGATCAGACACCTGATCAACTTTGTTCAAAAATACCACAATGTACGGTACGCCAACCTGACGCGCCAAGAGAATGTGTTCACGTGTTTGAGGCATGGGGCCATCAGCGGCTGACACCACCAAAATGGCGCCATCCATCTGCGCGGCTCCGGTGATCATGTTCTTCACATAGTCAGCGTGCCCTGGACAGTCAACGTGCGCATAGTGGCGGTTTGGTGTTTCATATTCCACATGGGCGGTGGCGATTGTAATACCGCGCGAGCGCTCTTCAGGTGCCTTGTCAATATCCTCAATATTTTTTTCTTGGGCGACCCATCCTTGGGCTTTGGCAACCTTTAAAATGGCCGCCGTCAAGGTGGTCTTACCGTGGTCAACGTGGCCAATGGTGCCGACGTTAACGTGTGGTTTATTGCGTACAAACTCTACCATAGTTTTAATCGCTTAAAAGCGTGACAACGCGTAAATAATGAATGGTTGGGAGTATACCAGAAACGCGGAAAACGCGCAAGAGAGTCTCTTTATACCGGCTCTATGTAGAACTTTTCCTCTTCTGCCGCGCCGTTTTGCGTCGGAGACGCCTCTTCACCCGGTACGGGTATTAAGGTCAAATCGTCAAGCGCGGGGGCGCCTTCTACCGAGACCTGTTCTCCGCTTCGCCCCGTAGAATTTACGGGGCTTCGCGACTCCCCGGCCATCCCCGCGCGCCATGCGGCGATGTCGCGGTTGATAGTATCAATCAAATCCGGTGGTGTCAAGTCATTGCCCCTGGATGGCGCTTCTTCAACCGGGAGCGCTGCCTCTTCCTTACTATACACTTCGTCTTCTTCACCCGGTACCTCGGCACCTTGGCTCGGCCCCCACGGCCCGCCGTCGTGATCGTGCCAGGCGCTCGCAACATGCTCAAAGTCCTGCTCATCGGCATCATCGTCATACAACGCAGCGCCTTCATCACCGGCGCGGTCTAACAAATCTTCATACACAGAAAACGGCAACAGCACGTACGCTTGTTCGGTATCGGGATCAACCATCACAATGCGATGGCCGGTTTTACGCATGATGCGAAAAAGGCGTTCAAACATATGGTTATTTTTTTCTCCCCTCCACAATCCCCATTGCAACATTACTCGGAACCTCCGCATAATGCAAGAACTCCATGGTGTAGTTGCCGCGCCCTTGGGTCATGGAACGAAGTTTAGTAGCATAGCCAAACATGGTGGCAAGCGGCACCAGCGCCTGCACCACTTTCACACCCACGCGATCCGTCATTTCCTGAATCTGTCCGCGCTTGGCGTTCAAATCACCCACCACGTCGCCCATAAATTCTTCAGGAATCAACACTTCAACTTTCATGATGGGTTCCAGAAGCGCCAGTCCCGCGCGCCGCGCCGCTTCCTGAAACGCAAACGACGCGGCCATCTTGAACGCAATTTCGCTTGAGTCAACATCATGGAATGAACCGTCAAATACGGTCACCGCAATATCAACCATGGGGTAACCGGCCAACACGCCGCGATCCATGGCTTCTTTCGCGCCCTTTTCAATAGCGGGAATATATTCGCGCGGAATAGTGCCACCCTTAATTTCATCAATAAATTCAAAGCCGACGCCGGGCTTTTGCGGTTCAAGACGCAAATAACAATGCCCGTACTGTCCGCGGCCGCCACTCTGTTTAATATATTTTCCTTCCGCCTCTGCCGTCTTCTTAATGGTTTCACGATACGCCACTTGCGGCGCGCCCACATTTGCCTCAACACCAAACTCACGCTTCATGCGCTCAACCAATACTTCAAGGTGCAATTCTCCCATGCCTGAAATAATGGTCTGCAATGTTTCCTCATCGGTGCGAATACGGAAGGTGGGATCTTCTTCAGACAACCGTTGCATGGCAAACCCCAGTTTCTCTTGATCCTGCTTGGTCTTTGGTTCAATGGCAACGGAAATAACCGGCTCGGGAAAGACAATGGATTCAAGCAAGACCGGTTTGTCTTCATCGCATAGTGTGTGACCGGTAAACGTATTTTTCAAACCAACCACCGCCGCAATTTCTCCGGCGTATACTTCTTGAATGTCTTCACGCGAATTGGCGTGCATCCGCAATAACCGGCCAATCCGTTCTTTGTTGCCGGTGGTGGCGTTCAACACATAGGAACCGGCAGAGAGCGTGCCTGAATACACGCGGAAATAACACAGTTTGCCGACAAACGGATCACTCATAATTTTGAACGCGAGCGCGGTAAACGGTTCGGCATCATCCGGACGACGAGACAGTTCTTTTTCCGGGTCTTTCACGTCATGCGCAACCACCGGCGGAACATCAAGAGGCGAAGGCAAATAATCGCACACCGCGTCCAACATCAATTGCACGCCTTTATTTTTGAGGGCGCTTCCGCACATGATAGGCACAATGGTGTTCGCAATCACTCCCTTGCGGAGTGCCCGCATCAAATCTTCCAGAGCGATATCCTTTCCATCCAAATACGCGGCCATGAGCGCTTCGTCTTGCTCAACAATGGCCTCAACCAGCTGTCCGCGCCACTTTTCCACGTCTTCTTTCATATCTTCCGGCACGTCCGTTTCTTCAACATCTTTTCCAAACTCATCTTTAAAGATACACGCGCGACGACGCAGAAGATCAACCACACCTTTGAAACCGCCTTCAATGCCGATAGGCAGCTGAATCGGAAAGGCGCGCTTCGTCAAACGCCGATGAATGGACTCAACATCTTTATAAAAATTTGCGCCGGTGCGATCCAATTTATTAACAAAACAAATACGCGGCACGCGGTACTCATCCGCGTAGCGCCAGTTGGTTTCCGATTGCGGTTCCACGCCGGCCACGCCGTCAAATACCACTACCGCGCCATCCAGCACGCGCAAACTTCGCTTCACCTCAACCGTAAAATCAATGTGCCCGGGCGTATCAATAATATTGATACGACAGTCGCGCCAAAAACAGGTGGTTGCCGCGCTTGTGATGGTAATACCGCGCTCTTTTTCTTGATCCATCCAGTCCATGGTTGTACTGCCCTCATGCACCTCTCCAATTTTGTGCTTTTTACCGGTGTAAAACAAAATACGCTCGGTCACCGTGGTCTTACCGGCGTCAATGTGCGCGATAATCCCAATGTTTCTCGTCTTCTCAAGTGAATACTCACGCGGCATACAATTACTTGCGCGCGACACGCGCAAAATGAGCAAAGGCGCGGTTGGCGTCTGCCATGCGATGCACATCTTGTTTCTTTTTGACGGCGTCGCCCACACCATCCGCCGCTTCTTGAAGTTCTGATGCCAATTTTTCTGCCATGGAGTGGCCTTTTCGCGCGCGCGCGGCGCCAATCAACCATCTGAACGCAAGCGCGCGCTGGCGATCGCCGCGCACCGGCATCGGAATTTGATAATTCGCGCCACCCACGCGGCGAGAACGCACTTCAACTTGCGGAGTGACGTTAGTAATGGCCAACTCAAAAACCTCAAGCGCTTTCTTTCCAGCCGCGTCAATGATATCAAACGCGCCATACATTATTTTTTCCGCCGCGCTTTTCTTTCCGCGCTCCATCACAAAGTTTATAAATTTGGCAATAGTGATATTGCCGTATTTTGAATCAGGAAGAATCATTCGCCGTACTGCCGGTTTATGGCGCATAGATTAAGATTTTGGCCGTTTCGCGCCGTACATTGAACGGCTGCGTTTGCGGTTGGCAACGCCGGTGGCGTCATACACACCGCGCACAATATGATACCGCACACCCGGCAAGTCCTTCACGCGCCCGCCGCGCAAAAGTACAATAGAGTGTTCTTGCAAAGTATGTCCTTCTCCCGGAATATACGCAATAACTTCAGAACCGTTAGACAGACGCACCTTGGCAACCTTTCGGAGCGCGGAGTTTGGTTTCTTTGGCGTGGTTGTGTATACCTTAATACACACGCCACGCTTAAAAGGACTTCCCTTAGGAAGTTCCGTGCGCTTGCGCTTAAGCGCGTTCCACACGTACTGCATGGAAGGCGATTTACCGCGCTTCACCTTGCTCGTGCGCCCTTTACGGATAAGTTGGTTAACTGTTGGCATGTGCTCCACTCTATACCACGCTCTATTTTCTGTCAAATCCTACGCCGCTTTTTTTAATACACCCCCGGCACGCCGCCAAGGAAGGCGTTATAAATTGCAAAAACGATTGGTTGAATGAGGCGAAAGAAAAAGAAAATAAAGATGAACATGAGCATGATGCCGTACTGTTCAAGTACCATGCGAAGTCCGTGCAAATTTTCCGGAAGAATGGCAAACAGCACTTTTGAACCGTCAAGCGGCGGAATGGGCACCAAATTGAAAACGGCAAGCACAATATTGGCGTACACAATCATGGAAAGGAGGGTGGTCAGTTGCATCACGGGAAGCGCGCGAATCAAAAGCGCAAACGCCAGCGCGAGGGCGAGGTTTGAAAGCGGCCCGGCCGCGCCCACCAGCGCCGGACCCCATTTTCCGTGCCGCAAATTATACGGATTGTATGGCACCGGTTTCGCGTACGCAAACAAAAATGAACCCTGCGATGCCCACATAAGTAAAATCGGCATCAGAATAGTGCCAAAGAGATCTATGTGCGCCAGCGGGTTTAACGTAAGGCGACCCGCGTGTTTTGCCGTGGGATCGCCAAGCGCGTTTGCCATCCACCCATGCGCGTATTCATGAATAATGGCCGAAGGGACGATGATCAGGAAAAAGAAGACGAGAGATATGATACTCATAGTGAAACGAGTATAGCAACTTGACACCCGGACGTCCACTCTGCTATCATTGATCCGCGATCCGCTATGGCAAATACAACCTGCCAATTATGTGCCCGCGGACCGGCGCGCGCTAACCTGGTCAGTCATTCCAAACGCCGCGTCCCGCGACGCCAATATATTAACGTACAAATGCGAACGCTGAAAGGCGTGCGTGTTGCCGTATGCACGCGCTGCATGCGAACGACGGCAAAAGTGTAGGATGCGGATTTTTATTATGCGAATATTTTTGTGCGCTCTTGCGCCTGTGCCCTTACCTCTTCCAATTTCATACTTACCAAACTTGAAATTCCGTCCTCGCCCATCGTGACACCATAGAGTGCGTTTGCCGCTTGCATGGTGGCGCGGTTGTGAGTAATAACAATAAATTGCACTTTAGCGGAAAGTTCACGGAGAATATCCGCAAAACGAACGGAATTTGATTCATCAAGCGCCGCGTCAACCTCATCTAACACCACAAACGGCGACGGGTTAATGGTCATGATGGCGCACAGAAGCGCGATGGCGGTCATCGCGCGCTCACCGCCTGATAACGTGTGAATCGTTTGAATGCGCTTGCCCGGTGGCGTGGCCTGTATCTCAATGCCAGAAATAGTATCGCGGCGCGGCGCACCCTCTTCCGCTTCCGCCGTTTCCGCGCTCACGTCCTCTCCGGCTTCCGGCAGTGGCGCCGTCACCTGCAACAACGTCGCCTTGCCGCCATCAAACAGCATGTTGAAAAAATGCTGAAATTGCTGATTGAGTTCTGCAAACGCCGACGCGCGCTGACTCGCGATTCGTCGCTCCAATTCCAACAGCACGCGTTCCAAGTCCGCGAGTGACCGCGATAAATCCTGCATCTGTCCCGTCAAAAATTCATAGCGCTCTTGTAACGTCTGAAATTCCGCTTCCACATCCGGCTCAATACTTTCAATCATTTCCACACGGCGCCGAAGTTCCACCATCTCGGGCTGTAACTGCGCCGTATTCACACCCGCCACCTCCTCCGGCTTCGTCAACCGGATACTTTCCAAAAGTTCCGGCGCTTCCGCGTGAATTTCCTGCTCAAGCGACTCACGTTGGGTTTTAATGCGCGTGTGATTAATATACGCCTCTTGCAGTGCGCGCTCCTCTTGTCGCATGGCTTCTTGTTTCTCTTGCAGTGCGCGCTGCAATTCAAAAAATGACGATTTCACCGTGGTCACGTCGCGCGATGCGGCGAACAATTGCTCGCGCACCTCTTTTTGGCGAACGTCAATCATGACCATTTCAGCGCGCACGTCATCAAGTTCTTTCTGCGCGCCCGCGGTGGACGGCGCCGATTCCTCTGCTTTTTCCGCGGGTGTGGTGCGCAGGCGTGTCAGGAGTTGTTTAATGCCGGTGCCAAGACGCGCAAGCGCGCGAGTGATAGCGCTCTCATCACGCCGCTCAACCGATGTCGCCAGCGCGCGATGTTCATTTTCAAGCGCCTCAAGATCAGCCACCAAACTTTCCGGCTCAATAAACGCGCGCGGCATTGCTTTTTTCCCGCGCGCCTCGGCAATCGCAATCGCGCTCTGCACCCGAAGCGATTTTTCTTGTAATTTCTGTCGCGTGGTCAGCAACTCATCATACTCTTTTTGCACATTTTCAAGCGCCGGCGCGTCAACCTGTGTTTGTTCAAGCGCGCGCATCTTGCGCAACAGTTCGTCACGAGCGCGTTCGGCCTGCTCTTCACTCTTGGTTAAGGCCTTCAAACCACCGCTCACGCGTTCAAACTCAATGGATAAATCAATCCAGCGTTTGCCGTAATACTGTTTGCGCACCGCGATAAGCGCGCGTTCCACCTCCGCGCGTTCCGCCAAGCGCGTCGCCTGCCGCCGGAGCGTTTTCAAGCGCGGTTCAATTTCACGAACCAATAAATCAGCCTCGCGCATATTCTCGCGCGCGCGCGTGAGTTTGGTAAGCGTCTGCTCGCGTTTAATCTGAAATTCACGCACGCCAGTTGCCTCGTCAAAAAATTCCTTGCGTTCGCTCGGCGATGCCACCACCACGCGATCCACCATCCCCTGTCCAATCACGCTGTAACTTTGCTGTCCCACATGCGCGCGCGCCAAGAGCAATACCAAATCATTCAAACGAACCGCCGCTTTGTTAATGAGATATTCGCTTTCGCCGGAACGATACAACCGACGGCTTATTTCTATATGCGCGCCAAAATCCTCAAGCGTGCGATCTTCATTATTAAATGTCAGCGTCACCTCCGCCACGCTTTTGCGTGTGGCAGTTCCAGAACCAGAAAAAATAACGTCCTCGCCTTTTTTACCGCGAAGGAGTTTCATTGATTGCTCGCCCAGCACCCACCGGATACTGTCTGCCGTGTTTGACTTACCGCTTCCATTGGGACCCACCACCCCCGTAATGCTAAAACGACCGCGGTCAGGCGGCAAAAACGCAAGGGTCGTCTTCTGGGCAAATGATTTAAAACCAAAAATATCCAACCGCTCCAAAAACATAGGTATAGTATACCAATTTTCCCATTCCATTGACAGCTCACGGTTGCTATCCTATACTAATCTACCACTATGAATGATGAAACCGCACAAGCCATCGCGCAGCATCTGAAGCAAGCGCGTTTTGTAGTACTGATTCCCGGCACCAACCCGGATGGCGATAGCGTCAGTTCCGTGTGCGCTCTCCGTTTTTATCTTGAGGCCGCGCATATACCAGCCGCTATGTTTTGTCCCACGCCGATCTCGCAAAATCTTGCGTTTCTTCCGGGCGTCCACGAAATACAAAACGACCATACGTTACTCACGAACCCTGCCGTGAACACCATGATTGTGTGCGACGCGGGCGATCTTCGGTATGCGGGCTTGGCCGACACCCTTGCCACTAGACCCGCACGTCCCACCATTATTAATATTGATCACCACGCAAGCAATGAACACTTTGGCGATTTTAACCTCGTCAATCCATCTGCCGCGGCAACCACGGAAGTAATCTATGGATTTTTCAAGGCAGTGAACTTTCCGCTGACCGAAGACATCGCCACCTGTCTTTTGACCGGTCTTATGACCGATACCGAACATTTCTCCAATGCGGCAACCACTGCCTCCGCCATGGATATGGCAAGTGATTTGATCACGCGCGGCGCCCGGCTCCACACTATCCGCGAGCACACGCAGAATAATAAACCCGTGGCGCTCTTGAAGCTCTGGGGCATCGCGCTTGCGCGGCTGTATTACCAACCGCGCCATGATTCCGTGGTGACCTACCTCTT
>Ga0114944_1000384_pt1 | contig 11264 bp, 10 predicted proteins | sample OV2TP2_FD_89582 | JGI IMG/M metagenome (GOLD analysis project Ga0114944, IMG submission 89582) | Hot spring microbial communities from Beatty, Nevada to study Microbial Dark Matter (Phase II) - OV2 TP2 | ecosystem: Environmental > Aquatic > Thermal springs > Hot (42-90C) | place: USA: Beatty... | reverse complement strand
TGACGCTTCTCGATAGCCGCCTGCTGAGCACGCCGTTTCTCTTCGTTGAGACTGACGGTGGTTTCGTGCATCAGCTCCTGGGCGAGCGCCAGGCGGTCGCGGGTGAAGACAAAGTCCGGGTTCTCGCCGGTACGCGCCTCATGGCGAGCCTTGAGTTCGGCCAGGAAGGGTTTGAATGGGTTCATGTCGGGATTGATCGCAGCGCGGATGCTGTCCCACGGCAGCGCTTCGGGCAGGGCGCTTTCGCCAATCTCCTTGGTGTCGACATCGGCCGGGTAAGCGATGTCCGGAATCACGCCCTGGTGCTGCGTGCTCTGCCCGGAAACGCGGTAGAACTTGGCCAGGGTCAGCTTCAGCTCGCCATGGTTGAGGGGCTGGATGGTCTGCACGGTACCCTTGCCAAAGGTCTGGCCGCCAAGGATGAGCGCGCGATGATAGTCCTGCATGGCGCCGGCGAAGATTTCCGAGGCGGAGGCCGACAGCCTGTTCACCAGCACCGCCAGCGGGCCTTTGTAGAATGCGCCGGTCTGCTCGTCGGCCAGCACGTCGACACGGCCGTCGCTGTTGCGCACCAGCACCGTCGGGCCCTGGTCGATGAACAGGCCGGTGAGTTCGGTGGCTTCCTGCAGCGAGCCGCCGCCGTTGTTGCGCAAGTCGATGACTACGCCGTCGACCTTTTCCGCTTCCAGTTCGGATAGCAGCTTCTTAACGTCGCGGGTGGTGCTCTTGTAGTTCTGGTCGCCGGCACGCAGGGCCTTGAAGTCGAGGTAGAACGCCGGAATCTCGATCACGCCGAGCTTGAAGTTCTGGCCCTGATGCGCGAGGTTCAGCACCGACTTCTTGGCGGCCTGCTCCTCGAGCTTGACCGCCTCACGGGTGATGGCCACCACCTTGCTGCTCTGGTCGTTCGGTGCATTGCTCGCCGGGATGACTTCGAGGCGGACCACCGAGCCCTTTGGACCGCGGATGAGCTTGACCACCTCATCCAGGCGCCAGCCGATCACGTCGACCATTTCGTCGTTGGCCTGGCCAACGCCGATGATCTTGTCAGCCGGTGCCAGCTGCTTGCTCTTTTCTGCCGGGCCGGCCGGCACCAGGCGTACGATCTTGACGTGCTCGTTGTCGCTCTGCAGCACCGCGCCGATACCTTCCAGCGACAGGCTCATGTTGATGTCGAAGTTCTCGGCATTGTCCGGCGAGAGGTACTGGGTGTGCGGATCGTAGGACTGGGCGAACGCATTGATGTAGGTCTGGAACACGTCTTCGCCGCGAGTCTGGTTGAGGCGCGCCAGCTGGTTCTTGTAGCGTTTGGTCAGCAGCTCCTCGATGGCCTTGGGCTCCTTGCCTGCAATCTTCAGGCGCAGGACCTCGTCCTTGACGCGCTTGCGCCAGAGGTCGTCGAGCTCGGCCATGTCCTTGGCCCAGGCGGCTTTCTCGCGATCGACCAGCAGCTCTTCATCGACGGTGAAATCGAAGCTGTCGACGCCCTTGCCGAGCAGGCCCAGGGCAAAGTTGAGGCGGTTCTGCAGCCGCTCAAGGTGCCGCTTGTAGATGGCGAAGCCGGGTTCGAGGTTGCCGCCTTTGAGGAAATCATCGAACTGGTTGCGCCACTTGCCGAATTCTTCGATGTCGGATGCCAGGAAGTAGCTGCGCGCAGGGTCGAGCATCTTGATATAGCTGTCGAAGATCTTCGCCGAACGGGCATCGTTCAGCGGCGGCTTGTTGTAGTGATGGCGCTTGAGCAGCTCGACGACGTTGAGGCTGGCGATCACCTGATCACGATCGGGTTGCAGGTAGTCCCAGTTCTCCGGCGTGCTGACCGCTTTGGCCATCGCCAGGGATGCGTGAAGGCCGAACAGGACGGCGAGAACGGTGCAGGTCAGCGTACGTTTCATGGCTTGGGGGCGACGTAAGGCAAGGGAATAACGCATATTAGGCCATCTAAAGTAGGCGCCGGTTCGGTTTTTCCGTCCGGCGGTGGAAAGCATGAGCCCGATGGTACAGGGTGGTCAGAAGAGGCCAGCGAGCGATCAGTTGGGTGGACATAGATAAGAACCACTATGGAGGCAGCATGAAGGCATTGCAAGGTATCGAGGGGCATCTGGAGTGGGCCGAGCGGCCCGCTCCCGCATGTGGCGAGGGGGAGGTCCGCATCCAGGTGGCGGCCGCTGGGCTGAACCGGGCGGATCTGCTGCAGCGCGCCGGCCATTACCCGCCGCCCGCAGGCGTGACCGACATCCTTGGCCTGGAGTGTGCCGGCGTGATCGCCGAGGTGAACGGACGTAGCCGCTGGAAGGTGGGCGACCGCGTCTGCACCTTGCTGGCCGGAGGCGGCATGGCCGAGGAAGTGGTGGTCGATGCCCGCCACGTGCTGCCGGTGCCGGAAGGCATGTCGCTGCACGAAGCGGCTGCGATTCCCGAGGTATACGCCACCGCCTGGCTCAATCTCTACCGCCTCGGCGCGTTGCTGGCCGGCGACAAGGTGCTGCTGCATGCCGGTGCCAGCGGTGTCGGCTCGGCGGCCATCCCGTTGTGCAAGGCGTTCGGCAATCCCTGCTGGGTCAGCGTCGGCTCGGCGGAGCGTCTGGCTTATTGCGAGTCACTGGGCGCACAGGGTGGTGTGCTGCGTGGCGACTCGCTGGAAGCGCTGCGTGACTTCGGGCCGTTCGACATGATCCTCGATCCGGTCGGCGCCAAGTACGCCGCGCTCAATCTGCAGCTGCTGGCGATGGACGGGCGCTGGGTGATGATCGGCCTGATGGGCGGCCGCAAGGCCGAGATGGACCTGGCGGGGCTGCTGGCCAAGCGTATCCAGTTGATCGGCTCCACCCTGCGCAGCCGCGACGCCGACTACAAGGCCGGCCTGCTGGCAGAGATGGAGGAGAAGGTCTGGCCGCTGTTCACCCAGGGCAAGCTGTCGCCGCGGCTGGAGCGCACCTTCGCCATCGGCGATGTCGAGGCCGCGTTCGAGGCTCTGGCCAGCAATACCGTGTCCGGCAAGCTGGCCCTGGTGATCGACAGCTCGCTGTCCTGACGGGCCTCCGGCAGGCTCGCGGCGATCGCGGGCCGGCCGGGACAGCTCAGGGCAGCTGGTTGCTCGCGTAGAAGGCGGTCAGCACCTTGACCAGATGGGCCAGATCCTGGCTGCCGGCCAGCTCGCGAATCGAATGCATGGCGAAGGTCGGCAGGCCGATGTCGACGGTGCGCACGCCCAGCTGGCTGGCGGTGATCGGGCCGATCGTCGAGCCACAGCCCATGTCGCTGCGAGTGACGAAGCTCTGCACCGGCACCTCGTTTTCCAGGCAGAGATGGCGGAAGAAGCCGGCGGTTTCGCTGCTGGTGGCATAGCGCTGGTTGTTGTTCACCTTGATCACCGGGCCGGCGTTGAGCTTCGGACCGTGGTTGCCGTCGTGCTTGTCCGCATAGTTCGGGTGAACGGCGTGGGCGTTGTCCGCGGAGATCAGCAGCGAATGGCTGACCGCACGCTGGAAGTCGTCTTCGTCCGGCAGCAGGCGACGCAGTACCTGCTCCAGGAACGGGCCGTCCGCGCCGCACATGGAGGTAGAGCCGACTTCCTCGTGGTCGGTGCAGACCAGCACGCAGGTATGTTCGCGCTCGGCCGCGAGCAGGGCCTGCAAGCCGGCAAAGCACGACAGCAGGTTGTCCAGCCGTGCCCCCGCGATGAAATCCCCATGCAGGCCGATGACGGCGGCGCTCTGGGTGTCGTAGAAACTCAGTTCGAAATCCAGCACCACATCGGCGACCAGCCCATGCTCACGGCCGAGCTGATCGGCGAGCAGTGCACGGAAGTCCGGGCTTTCCTGGCTGGCAATCTGCGCGAGGATCGGCGGTAGTTCGTTCTGCGCGTTGATCGCCCAACCCTGATTGGCTTCCCGGTTGAGGTGAATCGCAAGGTTGGGGATCGTTGCGATCGGTAGCTTGAAATCGATCAGCTGGCTCTCGATGCGACCATCCCGGCTGTAGGTCACCCGTCCGGCCAGGGACAGATCGCGGTCGAACCAGGGGGCCAGCAGGGCGCCGCCGTAGACTTCGACTCCTACTTGCCAGAAACCCTGGCGCTGCAGCTCCGGCTGTGGCTTCACACGCAGACAGGGGCTGTCGGTGTGGGCTCCGACCAGACGCAGGCCGTGCTCGACCAGCGATTTGCTGCCCAGCTGAAACGCCACGATGGCCGAATCGTTACGGGTGACGTAGTAGCGTCCACCAGGTTCGGTGTGCCAGACCTCGCGCTCATCCAGCGCACGGTAGCCGGCCGCCTGCAATGCCTGGGCGAGATTCTGGGTGGCATGGAACGGGGTGGGCGACGCCTGCAGGTACTCGATCAGGCCTTGGTTGAGAGCTTTGCGCATTTCGGACTCCGGACTGCAAGGTCACGAAGTCTATCCCATCGCATGGCATGGCTGCATGCCCACGGCCTCAACTGCGCCGAGCGATGGCCTCGAACAGATGCCAGTGCTTGTCTTGGCCGGTCGCCGTCTTGCCGTCGAACTCGATCTCGTTGAGCTCCAGCAGCTCCCAGTCTTCGAACAACTCCATAAGCTGCTCATAACGGTGACAGGTGAGGTTGCGCCCCGCCCAGCTGTCACGAAGCCCGAAAAAGTGACCGCTGAACAGGCCACCCCTGCGCAGGCACTCCATGATGCGCGTCCAGAGACTCGTGAATGCCTCCGGTTTGCAGAACGGTAAAGCGAAACTGGCATTAACCAGCTCGACGGTGGGAAGGGGAGCACCGTTCTCGAATGGCTCGCAAAGCGTGGTGAGCTTGTGTGCACCGGTGTCCACCTGTGCTCGCAGCGCATCGAGCGCGGCGCTGGACTGATCGAGTGCGACCACGCTCCAGCCATCGCGCAGCAGCGCCAGGCTGTCGCGACCTGCGCCGCAGCCCAGGTCAAGCGCGGTTCCGGGGGGCGCTTTCCAGAGGTTGAGCGCCTTGCGCAGGCTGGGGTGTTCGGGGGCGCCGCGGGTCGCCTGAAGAAATCGCTCCATCAGAATGGCGCGGGACACTCGAAGCGCAGGCGCTCGCCTGTCTGCGGATGAGTCAGGGTAAGCATACTGGCGTGCAGGCACAGCCGCTCATGCGCATGCAGCGCCTGTTCATGCGCGTAAAGCCGGTCGCCGAGCAACGGGTGACCGATCGACAGCATGTGCACCCGCAACTGGTGAGAGCGCCCGGTGATGGGGGTCAGTTCGACGCGGCTGTAGTCGCCGCAGCGCTCGAGTACGCGCCAGAAGGTCAGCGCATGCTTGCCCAGTTCGTGATCGACCACATGCCGTGGCTTGGTCGGCGGGTCGTAACGCAGCGGCAGGTTGATGCTGCCACTGTCCTGCTCCGGCTGGCCCCAGCACAGCGCGGTATAGGCCTTTTCCGTTTCGCGGTCATGAAACTGACGGGACAGCTCGCGGTGCGTATCGGCGTCGCGGGCGAGCACGATGAGCCCGGAGGTCTCCCAGTCCAGACGGTGCACGATGCGGGCTTCGGGGTAGCCGTTCTCCTGCAGGCGGGTCACCAGACAGTCACGATTGTCTTCAGCCCGTCCTGGCACGGAGAGCAGCAGGGTCGGCTTGTTGATCACCAGCAGGGCGGCGTCCTGGTGAATGATCTGGATGTTGCTAAGAGGCATTGTTCTTCCCACAAACGAAGACGGCGACCCGTGGGCCGCCGCTTCTGTACGCCGTGCCGCTCAGCGATCCGGCAGGGTGATGTTCAGTTCGAGAATCGAGCAGCTGCCCTGATCCTCGAGGGCGACCTGAACCTGATCGCTGTCGATGTTGACGTACTTGCGGATCACCTCGACCAGCTCCTTCTGCAATGCCGGCAGGTAGTCCGGCTCGGTGCGCTGGCCGCGTTCGTGGGCGACGATGATCTGCAGGCGTTCCTTGGCAATGGCGGCCGGTGTTTCCTTCTTCTTGCGTTCACGGAAGAAGTCGAAGAGGTTCATTCGCGGCCTCCGAAAAGTCGTTGCAGGAAGCCAGGCTTCTTGACGTCGAGGAAGCGGTGCGCCACTTCCTTGCCCAGCAGGCGATCCACCGCGTCGCTGTAGGCCTGACCGGCATCGCTCTGGTCATCGAGGATCACCGGGATGCCCTGGTTGGACGCCTTGAGCACAGCCTGCGACTCGGGGATCACGCCCAGCAGGCGGATGGAGAGGATTTCCTCGACGTCTTCGACGCCGAGCATTTCGCCCTTGGTGACGCGCTCAGCGTTGTAGCGGGTCAGTAGCAGGTGTTCCTTGATCGGCTCTTCGCCGTTTTCGGCGCGACGCGACTTGCTGGCCAGCAGGCCGAGCATGCGGTCGGAGTCGCGTACCGAGGAGACTTCCGGGTTGGTCACGACGATGGCTTCGTCGGCGAAGTACATGGCCAGATGCGCGCCTTTCTCGATGCCCGCCGGGGAGTCGCAGATGACGTATTCGAAGTTCTTGCCCAGCTCGTCGATCACCTTGCCGACGCCTTCCTGGGTGAGGGCGTCCTTGTCGCGCGTCTGGCTGGCAGCCAGCACGTAGAGGTTCTCCAGACGCTTGTCCTTGATCAGGGACTGGGTCAGGGTGGCATCGCCATTGATGACGTTGACGAAGTCGTAAACCACCCGGCGTTCGCAGCCCATGATCAAGTCGAGGTTCCGCAGACCGACGTCGAAGTCGACGATGACAGTCTTGTGGCCGCGCAGAGCGAGGCCGGTACCGATGGCGGCGCTGGTGGTGGTTTTACCAACGCCACCTTTGCCGGAAGTGACTACGATGATCTTGGCCAAGGTGATTCACCCTAAAAATTGAAAAATCGGGACCTTCCGCCCGGTTTTGGCGTCAGGATTGCCCGTTTGGTCCTTGAAAATTCGCGGCAGTATCCGTTAAAGGCGGGTGATGTTCAACACGTCGCCGGAGAGGCTGATGCGTACCGCTTCAGCCCAGAGAGGATCGCGTCGCAGGTCCTCGGCGACCTTGTATTGGCCAGCGATGGAGACCATTTCCGCTGCGAGCTGCTGGCAGAAGATCCGCGCCGAAGTATCGCCCTTGATGCCAGCCAGGGCGCGACCGCGAAGCGGACCGTAGACATGGATGTTGCCATCGGCGAGAAGTTCCGCACCGGGGCTTACCGGCGCCAGCACAATGAGGTCGCCGCCCTGTGCGTAGATCTGCTGGCCGCCGCGGATGGGCGTGGTGACCACGCGGGTCGGGCGGTAGACCGGTTCGGCAGGCTTGGCCGGAGCCTTCGATGCCAGGTCGACCTGGCGCTCGCGAGCCCCCGAAGGCGGCAGCACCGGTAGATCCAGCACCGCCGCTGCTTCGATATGCGCCGGCTCGCTGGCGCGCAGGGCCAGAGTGCGCAACCGATGCTTGCGGCAGAGTGCGACCAATGCCTTGATGTCGATTTCCCGCGCCGCCTCGGGCAATTTGTCCAGCGCCAGGACCAGCGGCGTATTGTTGAAGAAGTCCGGGGCTTGCTCGACCTTGGCCGCGAGCTGTTCGTCGAGACGTTCGATGTCGTTGCTGGCCAGCTCCAGCACGGTGATGGCGAGCATGCTGCCCTTGAGCTGGAAGGCTGGGGACTGGTCGGGGAGGTCGGCTTGGCTCATGGTCTGCCTGCTGCGGTAAATGGCGAGGACTTATAACGAGGTGTGCCGCTGCCTGCAACCCGCCGCGTGTGTCCCGGGCGATCGCTGGTGCGCCGAGGCTCGGTCAACCACGCCTTTTGCCGCTAGAATGCGTCGCTTCATCGGTTGTCGAGCTATTCATGGACCGTCCTCAGTTTCGTGCGTACTTTCTGCATCCACGCTTCTGGCCGCTGTGGCTGGGGCTTGGACTGCTCTGGCTGCTGGTGCAGTTGCCGTATCCGCTCTTGCTGCAACTGGGCCGTGGGCTCGGTGCGTTGATGTTCCGATTCGCCGGTTCCCGGCGCTACATCGCGCGACGCAACCTGGAGCTGTGCTTTCCCGAACTCAGCCAGGCGCAGCGTGAACGTCTGTTGCGCGAGAACTTCGCGTCCACCGGCATTGCTTTCTTCGAGATGGCGATGAGCTGGTGGTGGCCGCAGGCGCGCCTGCAGCGGCTGGCAAAGATCGAGGGACTGGAGCATCTGCAGCAGGCCCAGGCGGCCGGGCAGGGGGTGATCCTAATGGCGCTGCATTTCACCACGCTGGAAATCGGCGCCGCATTGCTCGGTCAGCGCCACACCATCGATGGCATGTACCGCGAGCACAAGAATCCGCTGTTCGACTATGTACAGCGCCGCGGACGCGAGCGGCACAACCGCGACGCCACCGCCATCGAGCGGGAAGACGTGCGGGCCATGCTCAAGGTGCTGCGTGCCGGCCGCGCCATCTGGTACGCGCCGGATCAGGACTATGGCCGCAAGCAGAGTCTGTTCGTACCGCTGTTCGGTATCCAGGCCGCCACGGTGACCGCCACCACCAAGTTCGCTCGGCTAGGCAGGGCCAAGGTCGTACCGTTCACGCAGGAGCGCCTGGCGGATGGTTCGGGTTATCGGCTGGTGATCCATCCGCCGCTGGAGGATTTCCCTGGCGAGAGCGAGGAGGCCGATTGTCTGCGCATCAATCAGTGGGTCGAGGAGGCCGTCAGCGCCCTGCCTGAGCAGTATCTCTGGGCGCACCGGCGCTTCAAGACCCGGCCGGACGGCGAGCCGGGGCTGTACAAGAAAAAGAAGAAGCGCAAGGCGGTGTAATGCGCTTTCCTGCCCGTGCAGCGTGGCGGCGTGTGGTGCGCTAACACCACCCCATAGGTGACGGCCGGCTACATCCCGGGCGGCATCCCGGTGGTTCCGGCCATCCAGTCGACCCAGCCGAATCAGGCCAGCGTTCCATCGCGGAAATCCCGCAGCGCCTGCTCGATCTCCTCCCGGCTGTTCATCACGAAGGGGCCGTATTGCACGATGGGCTCGCCCAGGGGGCGCCCGGCCAACAGCAGCAGGCAGGTTCCCGACTCGCTGTGCAACCGCACCTCACCATGTTCGGACAGGCGCACCAGCTGGCCTTTGCCCAGCGTGTGTTCGCCAAGGCGCAGCGCACCCTCGTAGACATAAAGCAGCAGCCGATGGCCTTCCGGCACCTGCGGGCTGATGCCGCTACCGGCCGGCAGATGCAGATCGAAAAGCTGCGGCTCGGTATCCGGACGCTGCACGACGCCCGGCTGCTCGATGCCGTCGACCTTCAGCGTGCCGGCGATGACTTTCGCCTGTACGCCGCTTGGCAGCGTCAGCTGTGGAATCTCCGCCGGTGCGAAGTCACGGTAGCCCGGCTCGCCGAGCTTGGCATGGGCGGGCAGGTTCAGCCACAGCTGGAAGCCGCGCATGAGGCCTTGCTCCTGCTCCGGCATCTCGCTGTGGATCACGCCGCGCGCTGCGGTCATCCACTGCACGCCGCCACTTTCCAGCCGCCCGACATTGCCCATGTGATCCTCGTGACGCATGCGCCCCTCGAGCATGTAGGTGATGGTTTCGAAGCCGCGGTGCGGATGTGGTGGAAAGCCGGCGATGTACTCGTCGGGATCGTTGGAGCCGAACTCGTCGAGCATCAGGAACGGATCGAAGCGTTCCGGCGCGGCGCCACCAAATACGCGGGTAAGACTGACGCCGGCGCCGTCGGAAGTGGCGCGGCCGGTGGTGATGGAAAGGATTTCACGCTGGGACATGTCGAATGCCTCTGGTCTGGAATGTCACCAGAATAATGGTGCGGCTTCGATCAATGGTTGCTCATTATCGCTCTATCCAATCGACTGATTGGATCATTCCTTCACCATGAGGTCCCTCGCACGGCTGTAGACATAGCGCACCTTCTCGTACTCGAACGGCGAGTTCAGCTGGCCGTAACGAAAGCTGGTGACGTGGCGGGCGTTGATGGCGCGCAACGCGGTCAGGCTCAGCTCGCCACCGGTGGTCTCGGAGTACTGGAGGAAGTCGACCTGTCGCTCGACGGCGAAATCGGTGACGCGGCCGGTGGCATCGCGCAGGTTGGAGGGGCCGAGAGCCGGAATGATCAGGTAGGGCCCCTGGGGAACGCCCCAATATCCGAGCGTCTGGCCAAAGTCTTCGCTCTGGCGCACCAGACCCATGCGCGTGGCCGGGTCCCAGAGTCCGCCCACGCCCAGAATGCTGTTGAACAGGAAGCGGGCAGTGGCATTCGCCGCACGCTGTCCCTTGAGCTGCGCGACGCTGTTGAACAGCGTCGGAATCTCCCCGAGGTTGGCGAAGAAGTTGCTCACACCGGTGCGCACCGGTTGCGGCGTGACATAGCGATAGCCTCGCACCACCGGCAGCATCACCCATTGATCGAGCCGGTAGTTGAAGTGGTAGATGCGCCGGTTGACCGATTCGAACGGGTCGTAGACGTCCAGCGCCTGAAAGGTGGCGCGCTCGAACTCACGTTGGTCCAGCCCCGGATTGAACTCCAGGTTGCGTAACGGATGGGTGAAGCCATCCTCGTCGACCGCCGGTGTGTCGGCGAAGGCCAGGCCGCTGAGCAGCAGCAGCGGCAACAGCATTCCTTTAGCCACGGAAGAACTCCAGCATATGTTGGGCGTTGACGCGGTAGGTGAGGTTGCCGCAGTGGCCGCCGCGCGGATAGAGCGTCAGGCGGTCGCCGAAGGTGCGGCGTAGAAAGCCGATGTCACCGGCACCGAGGATCACGTCGTCGGCGTTGTGCATGACCGCGATCTTCGGGCTCTGGCGCAGATAATCCTCGAGGGCATAGAGGCTGACCTGCTGGATCAGCTGCGGCAGGCTACCGCCGTCGTACTGCGCTCGCCACATGGGGATCAGCTGCTCGGTGATGTAGCAGTCGAAGTCGCAAAGCAGGGCGCGCTTGAAGAATGGCTCCAGGCGTGTGCCCTCGTTGATCGGATAGTCCTGCGGCACGATCAGTCCGCGACGGTTGATCAGGTCCGAGGTGAAGTTGATGTCGGCGGCGGAAAAACGGAACACCGAGCCGATCAGCATGGCCATCTGCTCGTCGCTGAGCTTCAGCGCCGACTGCTGGAAGTCGTAGAGCATCGCCTCGTCGAGGTCGATGTAGCCGCGCTGCCGGTAGTAGCGGGTGAGCTTTTCCAGCACCACCTCATAGAAGGTGGTGTGGTTGTCGATGCCGTCGACGCGGGTCTGCACCAATTTGTCCAGGTGGCCGACCGAGGTTTAGATGTTCACCGGCGGGTTGAGCAGCAGCACGCGCTTGAAATTGAAGCTGCCGCGGGTTTCGTCCAACTGTCTGACGAACGCGGCGTTCAGCGCGCCGAGGC
>Ga0114944_1000383_pt1 | contig 11296 bp, 6 predicted proteins | sample OV2TP2_FD_89582 | JGI IMG/M metagenome (GOLD analysis project Ga0114944, IMG submission 89582) | Hot spring microbial communities from Beatty, Nevada to study Microbial Dark Matter (Phase II) - OV2 TP2 | ecosystem: Environmental > Aquatic > Thermal springs > Hot (42-90C) | place: USA: Beatty... | reverse complement strand
TGATCAAGACGTCTCGAATCGGCGTGTCGCCCTCGCCCCACGGGACGTTGGGCCCCTGCTGGCGGCGGCGGTCCTTCAGGTGGATGGTAGCGATCCGGTCGTGATGGGCGCGCAGATACGCGACCGCGTCGTGGCCGGCCGCCGTGAAGTGGCCGATGTCGAGGTTGACCGCGATCGACCGTCCGTCTCCCTGCGCCAGCGCTTTGGCGAAATCGTCCGGACTCGAGAATTCGTTGGGGTCGACGCGCGAATGGTTGTGCATGGCGACCGACAGCCCGTGCCGGGCCGCCGTACGGGCAATGCGCGGCACGCTGTTAATCTGTGCCGATGCCGTGATGACGCTCACACCGAGCGCGCCGGCCATGAGAAAACCGCGCTCGATTTCCGCGTCCGTAAAGTCATCCTTGAAGCTGAGGTTGTAGGAGTTGAGATCGATGCCGGCGCCCTCGAGGCGCCCTCGAATGGACCGGAAGTGGTCGAGCGGCACCGTCAGGCGCCAGCGGCGCATTTCGTCGCGCTTGGCCGGACCCATCAGCTCGCGCGGTTCGACGTGCCCTTCCCAGAGCTCGCAGCTCGTCAGCCCGAGATTGGTCAGTGCTGCAATCAGGCCGTCGAGATCGCGGTCGCGAAAGCTGTAGCTCTGGACGCCGATCAGGACGCCGCCGTATCGCGATTCGCGCCGCCGGGCCTGCCCAGAAGCAGCGAGCCGCGGGGCGCCAGCGAGGAAACCCGACAGCGCGAGCACGTGCCATTCCCGTCGGGTCAGGTGAGCCATGGTGCGGCTGATTCTACACCCCTCATCTCCCCGTACTCGCGGCGATTCCGCCGGCCTGCGCAGTTGGCAGGCGCCCGGATGAAGCCTATGATATGTGCTGCCGTGCACGACAGAAGGGAGCCAAGCTGATGAGGGTTCGGAGGGTCGTTCCGGCGGCGCGAGTGGCCACGCCGCTGATCCTCGTCTGGCTCGCCGTGACGAGCGCCGCAGCCCAGCCGGCGACGGGCGCACGCTCCCAGGGACCGCGGACCCCCGACGGGAAGCCGGACCTGAACGGGATCTGGCAGGTGATCAACTCGGCGCACTGGGACATCGAGGCCCATTCCCCCGAGGAAGGGGTTCCGGGCGGGCAAGGTGTCGTCGAGGGGGGAACGATTCCGTATCAGCCGTGGGCGCTCGAGAAACGCAAGGAAAACTACGCGCGCCGCGCCACGGCGGATCCGCTGTCGAAGTGCTACCTGCCCGGCGTTCCGCGCGTGACCTACGTGCCGCTGCCCTTCGAGATCATCCAGACGCCGAAGTACGTCGTCATGGCCTTCGAAATCGCCCACGCGCGGCGGATCATCTACACCGACGGGAGTGCGCACGTCGAGGCGCTGGAATTCTGGATGGGCGACTCCCGCGGCAGGTGGGAAGGCGACACGCTCGTCGTGTCCACCAATAACCTGACGGACAAGACATGGCTCGACAAGGCAGGTAACTTCCACAGCACGGACCTGCACGTCATCGAGCGGTACACGCCAGCGGGCCCCAATCACATCCAGTACGAGGTCACGCTGGAGGATCCCAAGGTGTTTACGCGCCCGTGGAAGATGAGCATGATCCTCTACCGGCGGTTGGAGCCTGGCCTGCAGCTGCTCGACTACGACTGCGTGAGCTTTTTCTGGAAGCGGACGCTGGGCAAGTGATCAACCCCTGGCGAAGGCAGAAAGGCAGGAGGTGTGACGTGAACCGTTCAGTGGGCAACCGGATCGCGATGGTGGCAATCGCCGCCACGGTGCTGCTGGCCCCTGCGCTCGCGTTGGCGCAGTCGTCTGCGCAGCCCTACGTGCCGCCTCGCACGCCAGACGGCCAGCCTGACATCTCGGGCATGTACGAGCCAGGCTGGATCGGGCAGCCTGCCGAGGCTCCGATCGGCGCTCCGTGGCGGCCGCCGCAGCGCACGGCTCCGGGCCGCACGATTGGACCCACCGACTTCGGGGCGAGAGAGGCGGCCGAGAAGGACAGCAGCCGGGCTCAGATCAAGCCGAGCACCAAGCCCATGGTGATCGATCCGCCCGACGGCAAGATTCCCATGCAGCCGTGGGTGGCCGAGCGGCGCAAGCTGATCTACGAGAACCAGGACAAGGCCGAGCACCTCGATCCGCGCGTCCGGTGTCTGCAGGCGGGCGTGCCGCGGGCCAATACGCCCGTGTATTACAACTCGTACCAGATCCTCCAGAAGCCCGGCTACGTGGTGATCGTGTACGAGTGGAACCACATGACGCGCATCATTCCGCTTGACGGCCGCCCGCACCTCGACGCGCGGATCCGCCTGCCGATGGGCGACTCGCGTGGGCGCTGGGAGGGCAACACGCTGGTCGTCGAGACCACCAATTTCAACGACGACACCTGGGTGCTGGGGCACGGCGCCATCGGCGAGGGGCAACCGTCGAGTTCGGCCACGAGCGGCCACGGGATCGTTCACAGCCCCGAGCTGCGGGTCGTCGAGCGCTTCACGCCCGTGGACGGACACATCATCAACTACCAGGCCACCATCCACGATCCGAAGGCGTTCACGCGGCCCTTCACCGTTGCCTTCGACGCGATGGTCCGGGGACGATCTGATCATCAGATCTTCGAATACGCGTGCCACGAGGGCAACCGCGACGGCATCCTGATGGCGACCGGCGTCGACATCGATCCGACACAGAAATAGGGCAGGAAGAAAGGCAGAAGGGCAGAAGGGAAGAAAGGCAGAAAGGCAGAAAGGCAGAAAGGCAGAAAGGGAAGGGGAGTCCGATGCAAGGAACACGCGTGGCGGTTGTAACGCTGGCTCTTCTGTCGTGCGGCGCGGCCGTGTCAGCCCATCACGCCTTCTCGGCGGAATTCGACGCCGACAAGCCGGTCACCTTGCGGGGCGCGGTCACCCGGGTGGAGTGGATCAATCCGCATTCGTGGCTGTACATCGATGTCAGGGATTCGGCGAGCGGGAAGCTCGTCGCCTGGAAGATCGAGATGGGGGCGCCGAATCAGTTGCTGCGCCGGGGCTGGAACAAGAATACGTTGCCGGTGGGTACCGAGGTTGTCGTGGAGGGCTACCGCGCCAAGAACGGCTCGGACATCGCCAACGGCGGCAGCGTGGTCCTGGCGGACGGCCGGAAGCTGTTTGTCGGTTCCTCTGGAACGGGCGCGCCGTACGACGATAAGAAGTAGCGCGGGCGGCACACGCCTTCGGACCGCGTCGTGAGGGATCAGCAATGAAGTGGAGGCAGCGCGGCCTGCTAGGCGTGCTCCTCGGCCTGATGGTGCCCACCACGAGCGGCGCCACTCCTTTGCCGCCCAGTACGACCGGGACAAGCCAGTCACGTTGACGGGCAAGGTGACCCGGCTCGAGATCCTCGGGCGGCGACCAGAAATAGACTACCGGCGCTCCGACAGAATGAGGACCTCGCCCCCCTCTTGAGCGCGCGCTCCCTCGCGCGCGCCATTGACGTAGAGCAGCACGACACCGTCGGCCACCGCGACATCGCGCGCGGGAGCTGGCGTCTTGTAGACACCCACGACCATAGGGCTTGACGAAGTCGTCAGATCCAGCACGCGAAGCCCGTCGGCGCCGTCGGCGATGTACACGAGCGAACCCCGCACTGCGAGGCGCCGTCCACCGCCTGAGGTGGCAACCGTCGCGGCCAGCACGGGGCGCGACGGGTCGGACACGTCGAACACCTGAACGGAACCGGGACGTGGCTGCCCGCCGGGCGGGCGCGCACCCCGCAGCGGGTCGTACGGCTCGCTGCCGGCCAACACCGCGAGCAGCGTTGTCCGCGCTCCGCCGATCTCCGCCATTTCGACCTGCTGTGGCGCGGCCGCCGTCTGCAGCGTCGTAACAGGCTCGACGGTGCTGGCGTCTTTCAGGTCGAACACGTATACGCCTGACGGATTGTCGACGGCGACGCCCACGGGTCCAAGCGACGCCACGTCGCGCGCGTACCCGTCGACGAACGCCGAGCCGAGGAGCGCCGGTTTCGTTGCGCTGGAGATGTCGACGCTGTCCACGCCAGACATGTGATTGGCGACGAGCGCTCTGGTGCCGGAGACGGCGACGTTCTTGGCCTGACCCGGCATCCTGACCAACGCCATCAGGTGTGGCGCGGCGGGGTTCGACACGTCGAGAATGCCGAGGCCCGAATGCCCGGCCGCGACGTACGCTCGCGCCCCGTCGAGACGGAATCCCCAGATCTGCTCCGGGAACGTGTAGTCGCCGACCCGCGGGGCGCCGGGCTTGACGAGGTCGTAGATCGCCAGCGTCCTGTCGGTCGCGACGTAGGCAAACCGGCCCAGCGCTCTCATCCTGTCGACCGGGCCCCGTATCGAGCCCAGCGGCACGAAGGACAGCTGCTGCCCAACGACCTCACGCGAGGCTGCAAGAAGAAGGGACACCAACAGCACCACGAAGGCGCCACGGGCGGACCGCGCGAGTCTCATCGCCCGGCCTTCGTTCCTATCCTGTAGAGCGCGGACTGCGTGCGCAGGAACAGGCTTCCTCGCGCCACTGCGGGCGTCGCCAGCGACATTTCGTTGAGCGAGTTCTTTCCGAGCAGCTTGAACTCGGGGCCGGCCTGAATGACGAACGTGTCGCCATCCTCGCTCAGCACGAACACCTTGCCGTTGTACGCCCACGGAGACGCGGTAAACGCGCCGGCCTCCGGCGAGATGCGGTGGCGGCCGTACATCTGTCTGCCAGTTCTCGCATCGTGGCACAGCAGGAAGCCGCGATCGAGCAGCGTGTAGTAGTAATCGCCTAAGACGAGGGCCGAGGTCTGATAGGTGCCGAGCGTTGGCTGGAACCACACCACGTGCTCGTTGCGGGTTTCTCCAGGCTTCAGCGAGATGTCGCCCGACGCGCCGGGCCGAACTGCGTAGACGGGCCGCACGGGCGCTCCTGGGTACCCCGAACTGATGTAGAGCAGCCCGTGCCCGGAGAACGGCGTCGGCACGACATTGCCAGTCATACCGGTCAGCTCCCAGAGCACCTTGCCATCAAGGTCGTACGATCGAACCTTTCGACGGCCGTTCGTCACGATCTCGGTCCGGCGGTCATTTCGCCAGATCGCCGGCGTCGCCCAGTTCTCCACCTCATCGCGCTGCACCCGCCAGATCTCGCGCCCGGTCTTTGCGTCGAACGAGGCGAGGAACGAATCCTTCGTGTTGTCGCTCACGACGTAGATCCTGCCGTCGTGCAGGATCGGCGACGCTGCAGGGGCGAACTCCTGCGGGCCGTTGTACGCGCCGAGCTCCCGCTTCCACAGGGGATTGCCCTCGAGATCCAGCGCCGTCAGCAGGCCGATGCTGCCGAAGTAGGCATACACGCGCTCGCCATCGGTCACGGGCGTCTCCGACGCGAAGCTGTTCTTGAGATGTCGGAGGATGGGAGGCGCGCCAATCTGCAGTTCCCGCGCCCAGCGAATCTTCCCCGTGTCGAAGTCGAGGTCGTAGACGACCCAGCGGTGATCAGCCGCCGCCTTTGTCTTGCCGAAGTCGTCGCCAGGATCGTAGAGGCCTTTGACGGGGGCCGCCTCCTTCCCGGCGCTGACCGCCGAGGTGAGAAGGACGTGGTCGCCCCAGACGACCGGCGAGCTCCAGCCCATGCCGGGAATCGGCGCCTTCCAGATCACGTTCTCCGTGTCGCTCCACTTGTCCGGCAGTACGGGATCATCGGCGGCGACGCCGGCGTTGGGACCGCGGAACTGGGGCCAGGTGTCGTTGACCGCGGTCGCCGTCAACGACAGGACTGTCAGGATTGCGGCACCACTCATGAGGACGCGCGCGGTGCTCATGCGGCTACTTTATCATCCTCCGACCGCGCCTCCAGTCTCAGCCCAGGACGACGCGAACCTGATGGACCCGAGCGTCATCGACCAGAGGGACGGCCGACGTGTCAGGCAGAGCCTTCCCGTCGACCTCGATCGAGGTCACGCCCTGGCGCAGACCGCGGCCGTTGTCCACCTCGATTCTGTAGCTGCTGGCACCGAACTGCAGGTCTGCCGTGAAGCCGCGCCAGGCGGGAGGAACGCAAGGGTCAACGGTCAGCGCACCACGCCGCACCCGCAGGCCCAGCACCCACTCCACGCACGCTTGGTACATCCAGCCGGCCGAGCCTGTGTACCAGCTCCAGCCGCCGCGTCCCGCCTGAGACGACATCGAGTAGACATCGCCCGCCATCACGTAGGGTTCGATCTCATAGCGCAGCAGGCGGCGGGGCGAGTTGGAGCGTCTGATGGGATTGAGCATCGACAGGAGCTCATCGACGGCGTTGGCGTCGCCAATCCCGGCAAAGGCCATCAGCAGCCAGACGGCGGCATGCGAATACTGGCCTCCGTTCTCACGCACGCCGGGAGGGTATTCAGCGATGTACCCCGGATCGGGTCCTTTCTGTGTAAAGGGCGGCGCACAGAGGTTCACCAGGCTCTCGTTCCGGTCGACCAGCAGACGGTGCGCCGAGTGCATGGCCTGTTCCGCACGCGTCTGGTCTGCGAGGCCCGACATGACGGCCCACGACTGTGCGATTGAATCGATCTGACACTCCGCCGACTGCGACGAGCCCAGCGGCGTTCCGTCATCGAAGTAGCCGCGGCGGTACCAGGCGCCGTCCCAGGCGTTCTCCACGGCCTGCCGGAGCCGGGCGAGATGCAGGCGCCACTCCGCCTCACGATGCCGCTCGCCTCGTTCGGCCGCGAGCCTCGAGAAGCCCTGCAGGATCGGGGCGAGGAACCAGCCGAGCCACACGCTTTCGCCCTTGCCCTCCTGTCCGACGCGATTCATGCCATCGTTCCAGTCGCCGGTGCCGAAGAGCGGAAGGCCGTGTGCACCCGTGACGAGGCTGCAGTCGATCGCGCGCGCGCAGTGTTCGTAGAGCGTGCCCGCCTGCGTACTGGTCGGAGGCTGAAAGTAATGTTCCTTCTGGTCCTCGCCGAGCGGCGGGCCATCCAGGAAGGGCACGCGCTCTTCGAGAATCGCGCTGTCGCCGGTGGTGTCGAGATACCGGAGCAGGCAGTAGGGCAGCCAGAGGCGGTCATCCGAGATGCGCGTCCGGACTCCCTTGCCCGACGGCACATGCCACCAGTGCTGCACGTCGCCCTCGACAAACTGGCGGGCGGCGGCGTGCAGCAGGTGCTGTCGTGCCAGCGCGGGCTGTGCGTGCCGCAACGCGAGGATGTCCTGCAGTTGATCGCGGAATCCAAAGGCACCGCTGGTCTGATAGAAACCGGCACGCGCCCAGAGACGGCTCGAGACCGTCTGATAGAGCAGCCAGCCGTTGATCAGGATGTCGAGGGACCGATCGGGAGTGTGGACCTGCACGGCCGCGCTGAGCCGGCGCCAGCGGCCGACGGCCTCCTCACGAATCGAGCGCAGGTCTGCCAGGCGATAACGGCGCACGAGGGACCGGGCTTCCTCCTCGGTGGCCCCCTGGCCGAAGAGCACGACCACCTGGCGCTCTTCGCCTGGTTCGAGCGTGACCAGAGTCTGCAACGCGGCGCAGGCTTGCCAAGGAGAGCCGATGCGGTTGTCGAGATCGGTCCCCGCGGCAAGAGCAGAGGGCGAGCCGAGCGATCCGTTTCGCCCCAGAAACCGGACCCGGTCTGAAGAGAACGAGGTCTGCAGGCCGAGCAGGTCCATGAAGGCAACCCTCCGGCCGACCTCCATGTTCCACGGGTTGACCGCAAAGAGAGCGCCCGTGTCCGGATCAATCTTCGTGGCCGTCTGGTTTACTGAGAGGCCCTGGGCCACCCCGAGCAGGAGTTCGGCGTAGCTGGTGACGCGGAGGCGCCGCCGGCGCTCCGATCGATTGGTCAGTCTCAAGACCGACAGTTTGACGGGATCGTCGAGCGGCACCGACTGCACCAGATCTGCATGTATACGATGGGCGTCCAGCTCATAGCGTGTGTAGCCCAGGCCATGTCGTGCCACGTAGGTCGTGTCGAGCCGGATGGGCGAGGCCGTAGCCGTCCAGACTGCGCCCGAGTCGTCGTCCCTGATGAAGACGGCTTCCGACACGGCGTCGGTCACGCGGTCGTTCGAGGCGGGCGTCAACTTGTTCTCGCGACTGTTGACCGCCCATGTGTAGCCGCCTCCGCTTTCCGAGGCGATGAAACCGAAGGCCGGGTTGGCCACGACATTCACCCACGGCGAGGGTGTCGCGGCGCCTGGCGGCAGCAGCGTGACGTACTCGCGGCCGTTGTCGCTGAAGCCGCCGCGCCCGTTGAACAGTTCCAGACCGCTCATATCGGGCGGCTTGTCGGGCAGACTGCGTCTGGTGTGCTGTGCCGCCGGTGCCGCCGGCACCTCATCGTCAGGCTGCGCGCGATGCAACTGGTCGGCCAGGCCGCCTTGGCGTGCGTAGATGATGAGCCTGGCTGAGGCGAGCAGCGAGGCGAGCGGGGCCTCTCCGACCAGCAGCGTCAGCAGCATCCGCAAGGAGCCGCCGGACTGCCGCACCGGCTCCCGCGTCAAGAGATCGCGCGCATGCCTCAGCAAGTCCTCCACTGCGGTCTGGAGCTCGTCGCCGTACGAGGGTGCCCGGTCATCGAGCACCACGAGGTCCACCGCGAAGCCCTTCATGCACCAGTAGTCGTAGGCGCGCAACGTCTGTCGCACCACGTCGATGTCGCTGATCGAATCGATGCGCACGACGACGATCGGCAGGTCGCCCGAGATGCCGAGGCTCCACAGGGCCGGCACGCCTCCGGTGACGCGATCGACGGCTTCGACGCCGGCCGAGTACGGGGGCACGGGATAGATCACGCGATTGGCCAGCTGCTGGTACAGCCCGGCTTCATCGGCAGCCACCTGGTAGTATCCGAGCTGCACCTGCGCCTGCGTCCAGGCGAGAGCGACGGCTCGCTCGAAACTGGCGGGGTCGCAGAATGTGTCTGCCAGCCGCACGGCCTGGCCGTGCTCGGCGCACACGAACGTCGTGAAGACGAGATGTGTGCTCGCGCCGGGCAGCAGCCGTACCCTCGCACGAAGGCACAGAACGGGATCGAGCACGAAGCCGGTCGTGTTGGATAGACTCCCCGGCTCAAAGACTGCGACGGGGTTGGCCGCCGAGCGGTTGCGCCCGAGGAACCGGCCCCGGTCCGTTTCCCACTGCACCTGGCCGATGAGCTCGCCATCCACAGCCAGGACATGACCCAGCCAGGGCGCCGTCTCTTCGCGACTCGACCGGCGCCGGGCGAGCAATCCGTTTCCGCCCAGCGGCTGCGTTTCGACAAACAGGTTCGAAAACGCCATGTGCCCCAGATCCGCGGCGGCGGGCGCCAGAACGACCTCCAGGTAGGAGGTGACCTCCAGCTCGCGCACATTGGAGCCGAGGTTTGTCAGCGAGACGCTGCGCAGCTCCGCGTCCTGCTCGGGCGAGACCACGACTTCGAGCCGCGACGCGACGCCGTGGTCCTGACGCTCGATGACGAGCGAGTGCTCCTGGAAGCGCACCACGTACGCCTGCGGCTCGCGGGCGACAGGTTGGTGGCCGGCCGACCACACCTCGCCGCTGTCGACGTCGCGGATATAGAAGTAGCAGCCACAATTGTCCTGCGCCGGATCGTTGCGCCAGCGGTTGACGGCCAGGTCTCGCCAACGGCTGGCGCCTGAGCCGGCGGCGCTCATCAGCACCGTGTAGCGGCCGTTCGACAGCAGGTGCGTACGCGGCGTCGCCTCGTGCGGAGTCGTGAACCGCAGTTCCTGCGGCGGCACCGGCTCCCGTACCCTGGCGCTCTCAGCCACTTCCTCGGCGCGGGGCCTCGCGACGCTCACGTCGCGCGGTGTGCGCTCCTGGAGCAGCAGGTCGCAGGCCTCGACACTCGGCTCCCGGTGAAAGCGCCGCCGCATCACGTTTTCGAGTGTGACGTTGGCGAGGGCCACGATGGTCATGCCCTGGTGATGCGCCATGAACGTGCGGACGATGATGGCGCCGCCCGGGTCCCGCACCGGTCGCGGAGTGAAGTCGACCGATTCGTAGAAGCCATACCTTCCCCGGACGCCGAGCATCTCCAGTCGCGAAAAGTTGCTGATGGCGGCGCGCGCGTCGATCATCGAGGCGAGCGCCGTCGCGTACGGCGCGACAACGAGGTGTTGACTCAATCCTCTGGCGAGACCGAGACCCGGCACGCCAAACCCCGAATACTGGTAGGTCCGTTCGAGGTCGCGGGCCGAATAGGCCGCCTCTGAAATGCCCCACGGCACGCGGCGCTGCCGGCCGTAGCTGCGTTGCCGTCGCACGATCAGCCGATAGGTCTGTCCCAGGAGACTCTCCCCTGGCGACTGCATCACCAGTGCGGGCATCAAGTACTCGAACATCGAGCCCGACCAGGAGATCAGCGCAGCGCCGCGGTCGACAGGCGTCAGCGGCCGCCCGAGGTGAAACCAGTGGGTCCATGGCACCTGGCCCCTGGCGATCGCCAGGTAGCTGGCCAGCCGCGCCTCGGACGCGAGCAGGTCGTAGTAGCTGGCGTCCAGGACCCCCTCCGACGCCCGGTACCCGATCGAGAGGAGGCCCCGCGTCTCGTCATAGAGGAAGCTGAAATCCATCGCCTCGAACAGGCCGCGAGCCGTCTGCGCGAGAGACTCAAGAGCTGCCGCCAGGCTTTCGCAGGCGTCGGCGGACGCCCTCAGGTGACGGCACAGGAGGGTCAATTCGTCGCGCTCATCGGGCGCCTCACCGGCCATCGGGTCGAGCGGGGCCGGACGCCGTTCCAGCTCGGCCGCCGCCTGCCGATAGCGCGTCGGCGCCTCGGCGAGGCTCGGCATGTCGAGCAGGAGACCGTCGATCACTGTCGCTGCCGCTGGAGTGTGTGGCGCGCCGGCGAGCGCCCACGGCGCCAGCGTGCCGACATCGGCCATGAGGCTCTCGAGGTCACGCGACAGGGCGACCACCCAGTCGTCGGCGTCGATGGGTGGACGTGTCTGTTCCAAGTCGGCCGCGATCTCTCTCAAGCCGGCCAACGTCTGCGCGAGCGCGTGCGACTCGACCGGCCGCTGACGCGACAGGACGACCTCATGCATCCGAGCCAGAGCCGGTGGCGGGCGCCCTTCGGTCGCAGCGCACAGCGCCAGCCAGCTGTCGTCCAGCCCTTCGATCGCACGTGAGAAGTCGACAGCGGGACCCTCGATCAGTTCCTGGCACGCCCGGGACACGACCAGCAGGTTGCTGGCAAGGTTGCCACTGTCAACGCTGGACACGTATCGCGGCTCCAACGGACGCAGATCGTCGGTGGCATACCAGTTGAAAAAATGGCCGCGAAACGTCTCCAGCCGCTTCAGTGT
>Ga0114944_1000381_pt1 | contig 11323 bp, 16 predicted proteins | sample OV2TP2_FD_89582 | JGI IMG/M metagenome (GOLD analysis project Ga0114944, IMG submission 89582) | Hot spring microbial communities from Beatty, Nevada to study Microbial Dark Matter (Phase II) - OV2 TP2 | ecosystem: Environmental > Aquatic > Thermal springs > Hot (42-90C) | place: USA: Beatty... | reverse complement strand
TCATTCACATCAACGCCAGCCGCCGCAGCCATGCGCCGTAATTCAAGGGTTATCTGTTGTGCCGCTGGCAGAATTTCAGCAAATTTTTCCTTTCCTACACTCCCGCTCGTGATCATGGATTTAGCGACATTGATCGCCTGTCGCTCAAACTCAATAAATGCTCCAATCCCAGCCCTTACCAAGGAGACAAGACCTTGGATCGCCATCTGGAATACTTGAGTCGCCTGCATCGCAACGAAAAAACCTAACGACATCTTTGTCAGACCGCCGATAATCTGTCCAAAACTTGCATTCGCCGTATCCTGAATACCGCTAAAATTCTTCGTAGCATCGGCGAACCACTCGCGAAACCCTTGTTTTATGCGACCAAGAGCCCCCCGCCAAGTTTTGCTCATTTCTAGGGCAGCCTTACGATTTAACATTTCACGATGAATAAGATTTTCTTCTATTTCAGATTCTAGTGTGTCATGATATTTTTGCGTGACATTGGCGTAGTCTCTCCATGCTTTTGCTTGTCCATCTGCGCTTTTAAGTGTTTGCTTATCAACTTCTGCCTGTGCTTTTAATTGAGAATTCGCATTATCCTCCCAAATCTTAGACATCGTATCGCCAACAACTTTGCTTGTTTTTTGTACAGAATCTTTGACGTTATTTTGAATATCCTGAAGTGGCTCACTCATATCAAATGCTGTTTTAATCTCACGTTGCACATCGTCTGGATTAATATGAATTTGATTAAGCTTGGTCTGTAAACTATCAACGGCAGCAACGGCAGTCTTCATGCCTTGCAGAAATTGAGAGATATCCAATTTGAGCTGTTGGAATAATGTTCCTAAATTAAAATTCCCAGCCGCCATTTATTTCTTCCTTCCTAAACTACGCAAGATATCCCAACCCGTCTCGTAATTATTTGTTGCTTTTTGCTCTTCCTGAATTTTCATATACCCAGATGCCGCCAACATACGATTATGTATCCGCTCGCGAGACCGCTCATCCACATGCGGATAGGCTGATACGTCAAGTTGGCGTAATAATCGCCTGGCTTCGACCGTCGTAATCTTATTATAGAGCAAGAAAAACCAATTCTGGGGCATCTGCATGGTATCCTGGAACGATGCTCCGTAAAATTGCATATACTCCCCAACCATCGCCGCGATATCAATGGTTACATCGGTAGCTGGGGAGTTTCCTCGTTTTTTGTTTCAGCTTCAGCTGCAGGGCGTGCTAGTTCTCTGGTCCACGCCATCAGAGCATTAATCTGCTCTAGTGTCAATTTCATGATCTCTTCGAGCGGACACGACGGAATCATTTCATGGAGCGACTGGGCCGTTCGTTTCAAATATTCACCGGGCTTCGAGTTTTCGTCCTGCTCTGACATCACGATCAGGTTAATATATTGTTGCATGGTAAGCTGGTGAACTTCGTAGTCCACACCACCAATTCTGGCGGTCCCAATTTTTACGTTCACTGCATCGACATCGATAAATTTTGAGTTAGGCATCGAGGTTCTCCCCTTTGTGGGTGTTGTTTTTTGATAATTGACATTTTGCTTTAAGTATATTATTATGATAAATAATACCTCGCAATTTTACATTCTATCATGTACCAACAAAAATAAGCGAGCAAAATATACTAAAACACTGTCCTAAATGTCATGGTAACAAAACCAACGACGAGTATGGCAATGATCCAAGAAAATCTGACGGCAAGAGGTCTTACTGTAAACCATGCACAAGCCAAATTACTAGAAGTAGGCAACTTGGACATCCATTAAAAAGTAAGGATTGGTATAAAAATGATTGCCAAGAATGCCAATTATCTAGGCATTTAAGAGCTAAAACAGTCGATCCTCGCCCACCGAAAGATAGATTTAGGGAAAAGGTTGATAAATCTGGTGGGGGTCACCCACCCACGGCTGAAGCCGTGGGCTTGATGGGAGCCGGGGTGCCACCCGGTGAGCGCCGAGGGCAAGTGGGAGACTAGGCGGGTTGTGCTGAATCTTCTGCCCGTGGCAGGGTGAACGATGCTGAGAATGCTCCCCAAGTTTTCAGCCGCTCGGAAGATCAGCGCCGATGGGGTGAATAGCCAGTGAAAACTGAGAGAAAGGTACCAATGCTGTACGTACCAGTGGTCAGTAGTACAGGAAAACCTCTCATGCCCTGCCATCCAGCACGGGCGAGGGAGTTGGTCCGTAGGGGAAGAGCGCTTCGTCGGTTCAACAGAGGGGCGTTCTATATCCGGTTGCTGGATCGTTCAGATGGAGAGATTCAGCCGGTATCCGTCGGCATCGATCCAGGTAGCAAGAAAGAAGGCTACACCGTAAAATCGCAAGCGCGCACGTATCTGAACATTAACGTGGATGCGGTCACCTGGGTGAAAGATCACATCAAAACTAGGCGGCAAATGCGTCGTGCCAGACGCTATCGCAAGACGCCATGCCGCCCGAATCGGCGGAACCGGGCACGCGGAGGATTGTCACCCAGTACAAAAGCCCGCTGGCAGTGGAAGCTCCGGATCTGCCGTTGGCTGGCAAAGATGTTCCCGATCTCCCGATTCGTGGTTGAGGATATCAAGGCCGTCACCAAAGCAGGGAAACGGAGATGGAATAGCAGCTTCAGTCCACTCGAAGTTGGTAAACGGTGGTTCTACACTGAATTGGAGAAGCTCGCGCCGGTGGAGACCAAGCAAGGATACGAAACAAAAGAATTGAGAGACTCGGCTGGGTTGAAGAAGACGAGCCGGAAGCTCGCCGAAGTCTTTGAAGCGCACTGTGTCGATTCGTGGGTGTTAGCGAACTGGTATGTAGGTGGGCACGTCCGTCCTGACAACACGCGGTTGCTTTGTATGACTCCGTTGCGGTTTCACCGTCGGCAGCTTCACAAACTTCAGCCGGAGGTGGGTGGGATTCGAAAGCCATATGGCGGGACCAGAAGCTTAGGCTTCAAGCGAGGAAGCCTCGTGAAGCACGCTAAGCTTGGTCTAGTGTATGTTGGTGGGTTTCAAAAAGATCGCATCAGCTTGCATTCAGTGACCACCGGGAAGCGACTCACACAAACAGCGAAGCCTTCGGACTGTCAATTTCTAGCTTTTAACTCGTGGCGTATTCGATGGGCCACAGCCGAAAGGAGGGAGGCGCATTCATCCCAGATGTAAACGCCTGGGTTTCCTGCGCTGGTTTCTATGATGCGTGTTGGATCTGGACCGCTTCCATCGATGGTGGTGCTCGCGGTGGGATTAAATATGGAAAATTTTTTGATGGTGAAAAATTAGTTGGAGCACATATCTGGGCTTGGGAGTCAGTTAATGATAATGTTCCGTCGGGATATATTATTATGCATAAATGCGACAATCCATTATGTGTTAATTATCTTAAATGTTTAAAATTGGGAACATATAAAGAGAACACAGAAGACATGATCATCAAAAGAAGGCACCATGGAGCTTTAACTGAAGAACAGATTAGTTATATTAAGTCAATGAAAGGAAAAGAGCCAAGCAGAGTTGTATCATCTAGAATGAATACTTCACCGTCTAATGTCCAAAAAATATGGAACGGAAAGCATAAAATATATTAAGATAAATTTCACCATGGCAGATTTTACTCTGCCATGGTAAAATAGATAATAAAAACAATATAAGTTGCTTAATTGGCTAGGGTGTCTCCCCATACACCTAACGCGAAATCTTGAGTAGAGTCGGGGAAGCAGCTAAATTCCACTTCATAAACACGTTGATTCTCTAAGTCGAAGCTGAATTCGATTCGTCCTGTTGGCGCTGCTTTAAAAAACCTAAACACGTTATTAGGATCGCTGCTCTTCGTATTCCCAACAGACTTCGTTAATACAAGAGACTGCGCAACAGATGCAAGCAAATCAAGACCAATGGGTGTATTAATAATCACCTTCTGACTATCACTTGAAACAGAATCAGTGACGGCACTTGCACCCGGTATGATCGTTGCAAACAAACTCACCTTCGATTCAGCGAAAGGTATAGTGACCATGCATGTTCTTCCAACTAAAATCTGTTTCATCACAACTTGCCCAAATTGATCAGTGGTCAAATCAATACGCTGTGATTCAACAGCAACTTTAACCCCTCCTTTACTAAATCCTAAATCTAATTCTGACCCAGATACTCCAAATTCTATATTACAAGGTCCTAATTCCAAACCACTAATGTTCCCAGCAGAGAATGCCATCTACGTTTCCTCCAGTTTACGGACCAACGCGATACGGAATCTTTGTGGTCCTCATTTGATAATTTGCAATCTTCCGGTACATTTTAATTTCATCTTCGTAGAGAGAATTGATCAATACTCTCTGTGTCAAAAGAATCACCCACGACATTCTCGTTTCAGGGAACCCAGAAACAACATCAGCAATCAAAAATCCATTCTGATCGACAGGCGGCTGATCGAACAAGCTATCGAGTATATCAATGACAAGATCATTATTGCTGTCAACGGTGTTCCACGTATTAAACTGAATAATATGATCCTCGATATTAGATCCAGCAAACACCTTCGAACTTGACAGCTCATGAAACGAGATCCATCCCTCCGGAGGCTCTACCCCACCAAGCACCGGTCGCTCTTGTGGCCAATACGAATAAATTCTCCGATTCCCCTCAATCACTGCCCCTAGAAGTGATGTGATAGAATCAATGTTAATTGCTGAAAAAATATATCCACGAAGATCTGCTCGTGTGGCCATTAAAGCGCTTTTCCTATTTCTGCTGACAACTGATTTCCGAGAACATTCGTATTGTCGATCAAATCCATCGTGGGTCCCACATAAGGATGGGGGGCTGCCCTATGTGGACCCTCATGACCTAGTTCAACCAATCCTGCATAAATTTCCGTGTCTCCGTGTTCTGGATACCCAGCCGACAATGCCCCTGTAATATACGTGGCATCGGCAAAGACTATACCAGCCCTGATGCTCTTTCGAAGATTCCCGGTACGGTCCTGAAAGGCTGTTGTTTGCTTACACAGGTCTTCCGCTGTCGCCATGGTCGATTCCATGGCCGTGCGAGCAATACTTGGCATTTGAGCGATCAACTTTAACATTTTAGATCTACCATCGTCGGAGGTTGCCATGATACTCCTTATAAAGATACTACGCTTCAGATTCGCACAAACATCGCCCACCGCTTGAGGTGAGGTTCTGGTCTCAAGTAGATCAGGCATCAAATAATGACGCATGCTGGAATTGGACTGGGCCAAAATGCCCTGACGGATACGGCAACTTTACTCGCCAACATTCAGGAGCGCTCACCGCTATTCCTTTGAAGTGCATTTCGGAAACATTCCAAAAGGAAAAAATATTCTCCATAAATGTGACAATCCAGCATGCGTCAATCCGTTCCATCTTTTCATTGGCAGTCAAGCCGACAACATGGCCGACTGCGCCAAGAAAAACAGAAAATTTAAAACAGCGAAACTTTCCATCCAGAACGTGCAAGATATTAGAAAACTTGGAAATTATCTTACACATGAAGAAATCTCGGAAATTTTTCTTATTTCTAGGCCGCACGTGACAAGCATCATTAACAGAAACGCAAGAACTTACGTGTAACATTTAGCCAACAATGAGTGTAAAAGTCGCACTGTCGCCGGATGAATTTGAAAAGTGACAGTTACTCGTTAATGCAAGGCCAGAGCCAGCCGTGACAAATAGATCCTTGAACGGAATTCCAGCAGACCCTGCACTGAATGCACAAATAGCACACACAGAGAAGTCACCGAAGTTCACGCGACAAATACTTGTGGCAGATGCAAGGATCAATAAATTAGGAACAGATACCTGCGCACCAAACGACACAATATAATCAGAGTTTCCATTACTGATCGTGATACGGTTAATCTGATAAGCTGACGTCGTAATGGACACAGATGCGGCGTTCGTCTGTACTGGGCCGCCTCCGCCAGCACTTACCCTACTGTTTAATGTAAGATCTACTGTTGCCATGCATGGACTCCTTAAAAAAAATAACGCTTAAATCACCACAATTGTGTGTATGTTATATTAACATCCAACAAAATTATAACGCCACAAAAAGAAAAGCCGCAACACCAGAGATATGGCGTTGCGGCTTTTTTCCTTCAATAAAAAAATTATCTGCTCAATGCTTCATTCAATTGCTTCGCCTGAATGTTCTCAGAAAGAAAACGTATAATCGTATCTCGATGGATGCCTATGCCAATATGTGGAATACGAACCACACTCCTTTCCTCGTAGGACATGTATACATCTATGGCAAGCGCCTGTACCAATCCAATTAAATGCCCATCCTTATTGATAATGGCTCCACCGCTGTTGCCTCGCCACACGCCACCAGAGAACTGTAAGAAATAGATGTCGTTTTCTGAGTGGTCTGGCCCGTAATAAGAAAACCTCTTCGGATTCGCAACGTGCCCCACTGACAAGGAATTTCTATAGGCTCGTCCTAATGGATTTCCAAAAATAAAGACCTGTTGCCCCGCAAGAATGTCGCGACCTTTCCGTAGGACTCTCACAGACTGCGTAGGATGACATTGGGATATATCCAGTAGCGCAAGATCGTATTCTTTATCACGTGCAAGTATTTGTGTCAAACAAGCCATACGTTTGTTCTCATCGTCCGGACCCATAGAAACCCAGAAATCATTCTCAGGCATCTCACTATCAGGCAAACAGTGTTCGGCAGTTAAGGCGAACCCTCTTTGATGGTGGATGACAATACCTGAGCATCCAGGACCGTCAATAAAAATATGTGATGTCTCCATAATACGCGCGCCGTCCTTTGGTTCCAGTGCAAGGAGAAATCCAGCCCAGATCAAAAGAAAAAATATACCAAAAATTATAACAGGTGATCTACTTTTCCCGTGGAACGCTTTTTGACATGGCTCTAAATTTCTCCCAATTGTCGTCATGGAATCCTCCTCTCATATATTCATTCAACTCTAACGCTAAAAACATGTATCCGAGTAGATCCCTTAATCGCTTCTCAATAAGATCTGGATGACCGTTTCTGTCTGCCAGATATTCGAACGCGACCAAGTGACGTTTCATCCATGATCGATAAACTTCCCATTCCCTTAAGCCCTCCTGTGATGCCACCTGGAGCAGTAACCCTAGAACATGATTACCCGGTGTTGGATATTCTTCCATCTTTTTGTGGGCTTCCCTTACAACAATTTCAGCATATTTAAGAACGAGGTCAGTAAATTCATCAACAGAACTCCTCTCTCTCTTTTTATCAGGCTGGTTTTTATTATCCACCTGTATTGGAGTGACCAGTTTTATATTATCTTCATACTGACTATTATCTTGATATAATGTATCTTCATTCATGATAATCTCCCCTATGTTCTTTGGGCAACTAATTGGCCAACACTCTTATCAATAACACTCCACTTCTCTGGATGGTGAATAATAAATTCATCGCAGGCTTCTTTCACTCCTGGCCACCACGCAGTACCGTAGTCGTCTACAACAATATACCCACCATATGGCATATTTTTTTCACAAAGTAAAATACTGTCCCTTGTTCCGGAAAACAAATCGCAATCAATGTGAGCAAACGCTATATCGCGATCAAAGTCATTCAATCGAATACGATCTCCTATAAGTCCAGGCACTAAAACGTACTGGCTCAGACCACACATCGTTTCTTCTACCATTTTCTCTGTGCCCAAATAATGATCCCTTACCCCTTCCTTCCCCGGTAGTAAACCTCTAAATGTATCAAACATATAAACAGTTTGTGGCAATCCAGCATATTCAATAAATCTACAAAGTTCGCGCGATGTCTCCCCTCGATAGACCCCAAACTCACAGATATCTCCTAAGCTTCCATACAGAGCCTTCAAAAAATACATATACACATGAATAGCTCTCTGAATAGAAAGAACTGATGATATCTCAAACGTGAAATCTCTAAATCCAGGGAGGTTAATCACGCTCCGCGCAACGGGCTTCTCGTCCCCATCCATATACACAGACAGGTCCCTACCTGTGCGGGCCTGTGTTGGATAATATCGTAGCAATGTTGTCACAAACTCTTCTATGTTGGAAATATTCTCATGTTGGACGTTTTTAAAATTATCAAGCCATTCTTCCGCAGAACGTATATTTTCTTGGATAATTTTAAAGTTATCCACCCAATCTTGCAATGATGCTTGCATGTCTGGAATCCCATAAAGAATCATGAATAGCTCCTAATTATTTGAATAAAATGCTGACGGCATATGACAGAAATAGCATCCGACAATCCATAAATCACCGAGCTTATCTGTACGGAGCCACACCATGTTGCTACCACAATCATGAAACGTTTCAGAAATGCCCGCTCCGAACCCAACCAAACATTTTGTACACATAGCATTGCCCATTTTGATAAAATCGACATAAGGAAGATGAAATAAATTTTCTTCCATCGTACGGTGATATTCTAATATTTCAGCTTGTGTTGGTTGATATGGCCTTGCCCTATTGTCCTCCGACTCGTTTTCTTCTGTCCATGACATCACAATTTCTCCGAAACAACCATAGTTCCGAAATATGAATTATCGTCTTCCTCGTTCGCTTGGACGGACCATACAAATTCAGGAAATTGAATATTTAACACTTTTTTCTTTTCTTCTAAACATACAAAACAATTACAACACTCCTCATTATTCAAAACCAAGCAAAACTTTTTCGCATCTTCTAAAGTAAGAGCCATGTAAAATTCTCCCCTAATAGTCCATAAACCACGCCGACGCTGTGTGGCCTCCATCAATAATAATATTTTGAGCCATAAGACTCTTGTTATTATACAACGAAAGAACTAGACTTGCTACGTCTTTTGGATCGACGAGTTTCTTCGATGGAATTCTTCGTAGTAGATCTTGCATTTGGTGCCCGTTCGCATTTTGTGTTCGTTCTACATCGCACGTCCCTGGAGATATACAGTTAACAGTGATGTTATGTTGCGCAAATTCCAATGCCAATACTCGACTCAACCCAACCACACCAGCTTTTGCTGATGCATAAGCAGATCTTCCTGGATATGAAGCCACAGAATGAATACTGCTAATATTTACAATGCAGCCCCTTCTATTTTTAACCATACCTTTTCCTACCATTTTGCAGACATTAAACGTTCCTATGAGATCAGTCCATATAATATCCCTAAAATCCTCAAAAGATAAAGAAATGGCTGGACGAATATTGAGGGGCGCTCCGTGACAATTGATCAGAAAATCTACAGGTCCCATTATGGATTCAGTTTTATCGATGGCATCCTGTACGTCTAGCTCGCTCGTCACTGACCCTCCCAAATAATACAAAAGAGTCATAGGGTATTTATCGCGCATTTCATGAAACAACTTGATGAGTTTTGTCTCATTTTGGGCAAACATGAACACGGCAAAGTTTTCTCGTAATAGTCTATCAACAATGATCGAACCTAATCCTCCGGTTGCCCCCGTTACAAACGCCACACCTGTACTTGACATAAGTCTCCCCTATTAAGCTGATCGAATTATTTGAATCATTTCTGAAATCTTATCGGTTGACAGGTGATCAGGAACAGTATACATATGGTCAACTAGGCGATAAAATTCCTTCCATTTTTCCCGACGCTCCATCTCTGATATGTATTGCTGGCGATCTACATAACATCGACCCGGAGAAGAATATTTACCACCATCAGCTTGAAGACTTTCAATGTCAATCCTTTCTCTGTTCGAAAGATAGATCCACTTGCTACCTGTCTTCTCGACAATAACTTCCTTACCATTATCTAGAAATGGTCTATCTTGATTAAGCCATTCGTTGTTGACCCACCAAAGCGTTTGCCCTACTTTAAAGTTAGAGATCATAACTCCCCTTTTTATATATCACACTGTTCATTAGAGCAGTATAATTCAACCTTGCCATCACTTCCGGACAATTGATCCCAATCAATTGGGCGCAACTCTTTTATTCGAGACAAGTATTCCTCTTTCGTAATACCTTCGTATGGCATCTGTGGATATACGCCAGCATCACTGTGGGGCAGAAAACTTGCGGATTTTAAGAGAGGAGCAAACTGCGCAAGCATATATTCCAAATCTTGCCCTTCCTTCTTTTTGTCAAATCCAATCGTCACACTTACGGCATTATCGGCCCATTCACGTTGTAACGTAGCAGCCATCGTAAGTTGCTCCCATGCCGAAACCTTACTCACTGGTCGCGCTTTACTTTGTTTGATAGGAAATTCAAAAACGAGCGAGTTATCAGAATACGTCGCAACCATACCTTCTGGAGCGAACCTTGAATATTTTTCGAATTCATTGGGATATCGATCAAACGGAACGAATTTCACGAGTGGTTCATACATATACCCGTGATCGATCAGAAGTTTTGAAAGTGGGGAAGATTTTTCAATAATAATACGACGAATGGAATAGTTGAAAAGTGGATAATGGATTCCGGATGTCACTCCGGCTAGTTGACTAATACTGCCACTAGGCTTGACTGTCGTGAGACGAATAGATGGGGGTACTCCAGCATCAGCATTCATAATTTTGTTCTGTTCTTTTACTTCCTTGTATCCATCTCGCATCCAACGGATGCATTGAGCGGCTCCCCACTGAGAGAACCACTCGGATAGGCCAGAAAGTGACACCCCTATCCTGCGATTCTTTGCAACGATTGCATTAGTTCTTTCTTGGTGAGAGGGATATAGGACTATCGTAGATGCGTAGAACGTAGCATATTTAAGCGCGTCCAAAAATTCTTGTTTGCTTTCGCATTTACTAGGGAATACTTCAGACAGACAACACACTTCATAATCTGATAATGGGATCTCCGCACAGGGGTTGATTCCAATCGCATTATCAATGGATTCTTCTCCATATCTCCCAAATTTTTTAATATTAACCATATTTAAAAATCCGGGTTCTCCGTTCTCCAACATCAACTTTGCGATATCTGGTAATCGTAAAAAATCCTCCTTACTTTCCAATTTCACCGAATTGTTAGAAATCCAAAAAATGTCAGCCCTCTCTGGATGTTCCGAAAGATTTTTCAATGACATAAATTCTTCATCATTGATACTCCCCAGTCCTATTTCAGCGGAACGTCTGGAAGATCCAGCCACGACCGCGACTCCAATCGCATTACAAAGATCAGCCGTGAGCCGCGTCCAGCCATATTGACCCTCAATATAATTCCGACAATATTTGCGAATTCTCTCGTGTAATTCCATTAACGGAACCGGTCCACTCGCAGTTCCACCAAACCCTTTGAGTGGCGCCCCTTGAGGTCTAATAAGTGAGTAATCAAAATGATACTCTGGAAGAGTATTATCT
>Ga0114944_1000379_pt1 | contig 11339 bp, 15 predicted proteins | sample OV2TP2_FD_89582 | JGI IMG/M metagenome (GOLD analysis project Ga0114944, IMG submission 89582) | Hot spring microbial communities from Beatty, Nevada to study Microbial Dark Matter (Phase II) - OV2 TP2 | ecosystem: Environmental > Aquatic > Thermal springs > Hot (42-90C) | place: USA: Beatty... | reverse complement strand
GTATCTACGCGCGCCGCGACGTGATCGAGGGCCGCATCGAGCGCGTGGAGTGCGACGTGGCGAAGCTGCGCGAGGTCGGCCCGTGACGGTCTCGCTGCGCATCCTCCTGGCGATGCTGGCCGGCCTTTCGGGCGGCGTGGCGTTGGCGCTGCTCGCGCCCTACCGGCGGCACCCGCTGCGGCGGCACGTTGTGCCGCTGGCGCTGGGTCACGCGCTGCTGGCGACGGCGGGCGTGTGGCGCGCGGGCGGCGGCAGGCTGGACGATCAGCGGCCGATCTGGCTCGCGGCGGCTGGTTTCGCGCTCACGCAGCTCGGCCTGTCGGGGCTCGCGTGGCGCGTGCTCGGGAATCGAGTGCAGTCGTGACGCCGCGCTGGACCGAGCACTGGTACTGGGCGCTGGCGCTGGCCGCGTTCCTGGCGTTCGTCTGGATGACCTGCGCGTGCAGCGCCGCCGGTTGGTCGCGCGTGGCGCGCTCTACAACCGTGGGCGCTGGAGCATGGGAGGCCGAGAGTTTCCGCATCCCCGGCCGCATCGAACCGGACGATGGACAGGCGGGGGCTGGATCGGAGCGCGACCCTGACGCGCTCGCAGCCTGGCTGACGGTCCAGCCCTTCGCCTTCCTGGAGCCCGAGCCGGTCAAGATCGAGATCGTGCGCCCGCTGGGCCGCGTGGACGTGCCGGAGCTGCCGGTCTACCCTGGAGATCAGCCGCCGCCCCCGAGCGGCGGATACTGGACGGTCGAGACCATCTCGGCCGTCGCTACTGCGGTCGTCGTTGCGGCCTTGAGCTGGTGGCAAAGGCACAGGCTGGCGGCAACGGTCGGCAAGGTCTGGCGGGGCAAGGGCCCCAAGGAGCAGACATGACAGAAATGACAGGAAAGGCGGCCTGGCAAGAACGCGAGTTCCTGCTGACCGCCATCGCGTTCGTGTGGCTCGGCTTCCAGGCGGCGTGGCTGCCGGCGGCCGCGGTCGTAGGGCTCTACTCGCTCTCGCGCGGGATGGCGAAGTGGGGGAAGGCGTAGCGCCATGAAGCGCGCGATCATCCTGGCGGCGCCCCTGCTCTGCTCATCCTGCGCGGGGCTGCGTGGTTTCTTCTCGGCGCCGATCGCGAACGGCGCCGTCTCTGACGGCTCCGGCGCGACCGTGGGCGGCGCGATCGCCGACGCGCTCGGCACGGTCGTCACCGTCGGCACGGGCAACCCGGCCGTCGGCATCGCGGCGGGCACGATCCTGACCGCCGTGCTCGGCGGCGGGCTGGCCTGGAAGATGAAGAAGGGATAGCTCGTTCCGATCGTGGCCCAGCACGCGCACGCGCTGAAGCTCGTCCGGACCCAGGACAAGGTCGACTCCGAGAGCCTTGCCTACCGCCGCATGGCGGAGCGTTGGGAGCTCATCCACGACCTGCTGGGCGGCACGAGCCAGATGCGCGCGCGCCGCGACCGCTGGCTGCCGAGGGAGTCCAAGGAGACGCCCGACGCCTACCAGGCTCGGCTGGACCGCACGATCCTCTATGGGGCGCTGCGTGACACGATCGACAAGCTGGTCGCCAAACCCTTCTCCAGGCCCGTGACCCACCGCGGCGAGCTGCCCGAGCAGCTCGAGGCGCTCTGGGCTGACGCGGACTGGATGGGCACCGCGATCAGCGAGTTCGCGGCCGCCCTGTTCCGCGACGCCATCGTGCACGGGCTCTCGCACGTCCTCGTCGACTTCCCCGTGACCGGGGCCGCGATGCGGGTCGACCAGGAGCGCGCGGCCGGCGTGCGACCCTACCTTGTGCACGTGCCAGCGCCCGACTTGATCGGCTGGCGCTTCGTCGAGGGTCGCCATGATGAGCTCGCGCAGATCCGCATCATCGAGCGTCGCGTGGAGCCTGAGGGCGATTACGCCGACAAGGAGGCACAGTACGTCCGCGTGTATGAGCCGGACCGCTGGGAGCTGTGGCGCACCGACGGCAAGGTCGCGATCAAGGTCGAGGAGGGCGCCAACACGCTCGGTCGCGTGCCACTGCTGACCTACTACGTGCGGCGCTCCGGCCCGCTAACCGCCGAGCCGCCCTTCGAGGACCTCGCCTGGCTCAACCTCGCGCACTGGCAGTCCCTCTCCGACCAGCGAAACATCGTGCACTACGCGCGCGTGCCCATTCTCTTCGGCGCTGGCTTCGGACCCGACGACCCGTCGCTCGTCCTGTCGGTGAACCAGATGGCGCGCGCGCAGGACCCCAACGCTCGTCTTTCCTGGGTCGAGCACACCGGCGCCTCCGTGGCCGCCGGCGAGCAGGACCTGAAGACGCTCGAGGCCAGGATGGAGGTGCTCGGCCTCCAGCCGCTGATCGAGAAGATGAGCGACGTCACGGCGACGGGCCGCAAGATCGACGAGGCCCGCATGCACTCCGAGGTCCAGGCCTGGATCCGGGTGCTGGAGAGCTTCCTGCGCCAGTGCCTGGAGCTGGCAGGCCGGTGGGTGGACCCGCGCTTCGAGCTCCCCGAGGACTTCGCCGTCGACGTGTTCAACGAGTTCTCGATCTCGCTCGCACAGCCTGCCGAGCTCGCGATGCTGCTCACCATGAGCCAGGCCGGGAAGCTGCGTGGCGCGACGCTCCTGGCGGAGGCCAAGCGCCGCGGCGTGCTGGCCGAGACGGTCGACCCCGAGCACGAGGCAGAGCGGGCGCGGCAGGAGGGTCCAGCGCTGGGCCTGCTCGCGCAGCTCGGGGCGGCCGGGGGTCCCTGAGCACGGCCGAGCTGACGGATGGCCGGAGAACCCGTCGGCATCGCGCTCGAGCCGGAGATCGCCCGGCTCGCCCTGCGCTTCCGGATCAACGAGCAAATCCTGCGCGAGGCCGTGGCGCACGCCGTCTACCTCGAGCGCCTCAAGGCCCACGAGGCGAACCAGGTCGTCGGCTTCCTGAACGAGCAGGTCTTTCCGGACGTGCTGGGGACGCTGGTGGCGCGGCTCGAGCGCGTCGCGCGCGGCAAGGTGGAAAGGCTCGGCACGGGCCTGTGGAGCACCGAGCGCTACAAGGACATGGTCCGCGCGATCAAGGACGTGGTGCGCGCCGGCATGCTGGACGCATACAAACGCCTGGGCGAGGGGCTGGACGATCTCGCCATGAGCGAGGCGGAGTGGGCCGCGACCAGGCTGGACGCCAACATGGTCCGGGGGGGCGCGCAGGACCTGGTCGAGTTCCACGCGACCCTGCCCGCGCCCGGGCTGCTGCGCTCCATCGTACGGGAGCGGCCCTTCGAGGGGCACGTGCTCAAGGAGTTCTGGGGCTCGCTCATGGACAAGGCGCAGGAGCACTTGGTCGGGGCGGTGAACCTCGGCCTGGCGGCCGGAGAGACGATCCCGCAGATCACGCGCCGCGTGCGGGGCACCGAGGAGGCCGGCTTCGCCGACGGCGAGCTGGAGCGCATCCGCAGGGGGGCGGCCGCGCTGGCCCGTACGGCCGTGACGCATGTGAGCGCTGCGGCGCGCGAGGACACTTACCGCGAGAACCAGGACGTGGTGAAGGGCGTGCTCTGGGTGTCCACGCTGGACGCGCGCACGACGCCGACCTGCCAGACGCTCGACGGCAAGGTCTTCCCTGTCGGAGAAGGCCAGCGCCCCCCGGCGCACTACGGCTGCAGGTCGACGACGACCCCGATCTTGAAGAGCTGGAAGGAGCTCGGCATCTCGCTGCGCGAAGCGCCCGCCGGCACGCGGGCCTCGATGAACGGCCAGGTCCCGGCCAAACTCACGTACCAGGAGTGGCTGGAGGACCAGCCCAGGCAGGTCCAGGACGACGTGCTCGGGCCGACCAGGGGCGAACTGTTCCGCGAGCGTCGGCTGCGCGTGCAAGACTTCGTCGACGAGCGCTACCGCCCCATGACGCTGAAGGAGATCCGCGCCAGGGAGGGTCTGACCGAGGAGCTGGGCCGCTACCAGCTCGCGAACCCCGAGGGGGCCGACACGCTCGAGCGCTTCACGGGCAAGGACGGCCTGCTGACGCCCGAGCGCCAGGCGCTGCACGACGAGATCGTCGCCCGGGCCCTCGGCTCGGCGCGGCCGTCCGCCGAGCGCGTGGTCCTGTGGATGGGCGGCGGCCCGGCCTCCGGCAAGTCGAGCATCCTGAAGCTGACGACGACGGGCGGTCTGGACGAGGCCAAGCTGGCCGGCCTGAGCCCGACCCAGGTCGACGTCCTGCGCCGCATGGACGCCGGCGACGGCACCATCCGGCGCCTGCCGGGCGGCCTCTGGACTACGCCTGCGACGCCCATGATCCCGGGGACGCTGCGTGTCGACGTCGAGGTGCGTGGCGAGCTGGCCCAGCAGGAGCTGCAGAGGCCGAGCTGGTTCGTGGACGCCCGCACCATGCGCGCCCTCGAGGATCGCGGCCTCGTGCAGGCGACGCGCCTGAGGAGCGCGGCCGGCCGCCAGGTCGCGGAGGAGTACCAGATCGACGCTTCCGCCCGAGGCGACCAGGAGCCCGTGCTGAAGATCCCGGAAGGCGCCGTGACGATCGACCCCGACGCGATCAAGGCTCTGCTGCCGGAGTACGTGCGGATGCTCGCCGGCAAGGACCCGCGCGCCGCAGCCTACGTGCACGAGGAGAGCTCCCTCCTGTCCAAGAGGATCATGCGCGAGGCGGCCAAGCGCGGCCTGGACACGGTCTTCGACGGTACCGGCGATGGCTCCCTGGACGGGCTGAGGAAGAAGCTGGGCGAGGTGCGCGGCTCGGGCGCGAAGGTCGTCGCCCACTACGTCACGATCGACATCGACGAAGCGCTGCGCCGCAACGAGGAGCGGGCCAAGAAGAGCGGCCGCCTGCCGCCTCCGGAGTTCGTGCGGGAGGTCCACAGGGCGATCTCCGACGTGCTCCCCAAGGCGATCGGCGAGGGCTTGTTCGACGAGATCACGGTCTGGGACAACAACGGCGAGCAGCCGATCGCCATCGCCTTCGCGCGCGGCCCGGCCCTCGAGATCAGGGACGAGGCGCTCTGGAACCGCTTCGTCTCCAAGGCGGACCCCAGCTACCTCCCGGGGGGTGGGCGAAAGTTGCTGGAGGAGATGGCGCCAAAGATCGAGGAGCTCCAGCGCGCCAGGCGCGAGACGGACGTGCGGCTCAGCAAGCAGCGCGCGCGGCTCGAAGAGATGTGGCGCGAGGCGCCGGTCGAGACGCCGGACTACGACGCCCTGAAGGGCTATGTCGAGGATGCCGTCGCCTCCTTGGCGGGCCTGCGAAACCGCGAGCGTACGATCTTCCACGCCCCGCTCGCGCAAAGCGACCACGCCACCATTGACCTCGCCTTCGAGCAGCCGCCGAGCGCGGCCTTCGAGGCCCAGGCTCTGGAGGCGAAACGGTTCGTCGAGAGCCTTGTGCGGCGCCAGCACGTCCCCGGCTGGCCCGTCCAGGTGAAGCTCATCGAGGGCAGGCGCGCCTTCGCGAACCCGGGCGAGATCAACGTGCGCGAGAGGAGCGTCACGCTCGAGAACTATGAGGGGCCCGACAAGCCCAGCGCGCGAGACGAGGCGAACGTGAAGGTGATCGTGCACGAGCTGGGCCACACCTTCGAGTTCTCAGACTGGCGCGTGCTCGAGGCGGCCGAGCGATTCTTGAAGCGTCGGGCGGCGGCGGATCCGAGGGGCCTGCAGAACCTGAGCGAGATCGAGGAGGGCCGCGGCTACGCGCTCTGGGAGGAGGCCTGGGCGGACAAGTTCGTCGAGCCCTACATGGGCAAGTTCTACGGCGAGCGCCAGGGTTCTGAGATCGTGTCGATGGGCCTGGAGTACCTGTGGTCGGACCCGATGAAGCTCTACCGGCTGGACCCCGAGTACTTCGCCTTCATGGTCGACCTGCTGCGCGGCGTAGGACTGCCGCCGCGAGGCTCGCGATGACCGTCCGGGTGCTGGTCCTCGGCCGGGAGGCGGAGGTGGAGGCTGGGCGCTGGACGGCCGTCGACGAGCGGCTGCGGCAGATCCTCCAGGACGCGGAGCTGGCCCTTGACCGGGCCCTGCCGCTGCCCTATGCGGCCGAGCACGATCGCGCTAGGGCGGGCCGCATGGTCGAGCTCCTGGGAGGCCGCGTGCTGCCCGGGGCGTCGACGGCGAGGCCGGAGGCGACGCGCGGGAAGGTACAGTAGGGTCATGCTGACGGCCGAAGAAATGGAGCGGATCGTGCGAGACGCGGCGCTCGGCACGCCGTCCGTTGGTCTGAGCGTCGACGGGGAGGCCTTCCGGCGCGCGATCGAGCGGGACCTTGCGGCCATCGCCGAGAAGGGGTATCTGATCGACATCCCGGCGGACCTGCCCCTCGGCGACCGGCCGGGCCAACGTGATTCCAGCGGCAGGACGCCGCCCGGCGGGACGCCGGAGGAGAGGACATAGTGGCGCTCAAGGCGATCGTGACGGCGGACGAGCACGCCAAGCTGCCGGAGCCCGTGCAGGGCCAGTACGCGAAGGCCGACGACGGTCGGCTGCGCCTGATCGTCGAGCGCGTCGAGGGCTGGGCGCTGGAGGACGTGGCCGACCTGAAGAGCGCCCTCTCCAAGGAGCGGTCCGCGGCCAAGATGGCCGCCGAGAGGCTGCAGGCCTTCGGCGACGTCGAGCCGGCGAAGGCGAAGGAGGCGCTCGAGAAGGTCGAGCGCATGTCCAAGTGGACGCCTGAGGAGAAGGTCGCCGAGCAGATCAAGGCACGCGAGGCGCAGCTCGCCGAGAAGTGGGGCAAGGAGGTCGAAGCCTCCCGGAAGGAACGCGAGGACCTCCAGCGACAGCTCGAGGCACACCTCGTCACGGCGAGCGCCGTGGGCGCGCTGACCAAGCAGAAGGGCAACGTGGAACTGCTGCTGCCCCACGTGCAGCGTCAGATCAAGGTCGAGCGGGACGGCAACGGGACGTTCGTCGCTCGCGTGGTGGACAAGGACGGCCACCTGCGGATCACCCCTCGACCGGGATCGCAGGATCCCATGTCCATCGAGGAGCTGGTGGAGAGCATGCGGGCAAGCGATATCTTCGCTCCCGCGTTCGCCGGCTCCGGGGCGTCGGGGAGCGGCGCCCAAGGCTCTCCGAGGGCGGGAAACCCTCCGTCGCGCTTCACGATCACGCGCGAGGACGCGCGCGATCCGAGCAAGTATCGCGCGGCGAAGGAGGCGGCCCAGAAGGCGGGAGGCCGACTGGAAATCGCTGGCTGATCTCTGATCGACATCTCCTCGTCACCTGACCCGCCGGCCCCGGGAGCGAAAGGGCCGACCAAACGCCGTGCCGAACACGTTAGGGGTCTACAACCCCATCTTCTACGCCCAGGAGGCGCTGATCTGGCTGCAGAAGGCGCTGGGCCTCGCGAACCGCGTGCACATGGGGTTCGACGCCGAGCGCCGCGCCTTCGGCAAGGGCGACACGATCAACATCCGCCGGCCGTCGATCTTCACGGCGGCGGCCGCGCCGGCGAGCGCGAGCGACCTCGCCACCGAGACCGTGGCCATCACCCTCGGCCAATGGTTCGAGGTGAAGTTCGCGCTCACGGACAAGGAGCTCGCCTACACGCAGGACCGCATCATCTCGGACCACATCATGCCGGCCTCCTACGCGCTGGCCGACAAGATCGACCAGGACCTGGCGAGCCTGGTCATCACCGTCCCGCACGCCTACGTCGAGGCTTCGGCGGCGACGGCGGCGACGGTCAAGGGCCTGGCCGAGACCCGCCAGCGGCTCTTCGACCTCAAGTGCCCGCTCAAGGACTCGGAGAACATGTTCTTCATGGTCGGCGGGCAGGAGGAGAGCGATCTGCTCCAGCTCGCGGCCTTCTCGCAGTGGCAGGGCGCCGGGGCCGCCGGCGTCGACACGCAGGCCACGGGCGCGCTCGGGCGCAAGTACGGCTTCGAGTTCTTCGCCAACCAGAACCGCACGACCGCCGTCTACGACAACATCAGCGACTTCGCCGGGGCGATCAACAACGCCGCCGGCTACGCGAAGGGCGCGACCTCGATCGCCGTCGACGGGCTGGGCGCCGCCGAGGTCTACAAGAAGGGCACGATCATCACGATGAGCTCGGGCGCCGACAGCGGCAGCGAGTACGCGCTGACCGCGGACGCGACGATGGTCGCCGGCGGCGCGACCGTGACGATCAACCCTGGGCTTCGCAACGCGGTCGCCGACAACGACACGTTCCGGATCGGTGACCCGACCGGCGCGGGCAGCGCCAACGCCCAGGACAACGTCACGGACAACCTGAACGTGGGCTTCCACCGCGGCTGGGCGGCGCTGGCCTTCGCGCGGCTGCCGGACTTCGACGAGTTCACCAACCGCCTCGGGGCCGAGATCGCGTCGGTCCAGGATCCGGTCACGGGCCTCGCCGTGCGCTCGCGCATCTACTATGTCGGGGCCTCCTCGAAGATCGAGGTCGCCCTCGACGTGCTCTACGGCTTCAAGGAGCTCGACGCCGACCTCGCCTGCCGATACGAGGTCAAGAAGGAGTAGTGCGAGCTACCCGTTCGGGCTGAGAGCTCGGCCCGCCGGCGCGCGGCCTCCTCGGCGCTGGCGGGCCATCCCCGCGGGGAGGCCCACGGAGGCCTGACATGCCCCAGCGCGCGCCGAGCACGGTGCAGACGCTCATCTTCGACAAGACCGTCTTCAAGACGGCCGAGGCGGCCCGCGCCTGGGCCAAGCGTCACGACTTCCACTTCGGCAAGGTTGATGAGACCGAGGACAGCTTCCGGCTCCGTCAGGAGGAGCCCGAGGAGCTGCAGGAGGGCAGCTTTCGCACGATGGTGCTGACGCGCGGGGTCAAGGCCGTGATCGGGCGGCAGAAGCGCTAGGAGACGCTGGGCGTGGCGCTGATCGTCGAGGACGGGACGGGCAAGAGCGACGCGGAGAGCTACCTCTCCGTGGCAGACGCCACGACCTACGCCGGCAAGTATGGGCTCACCTTCTCGGGCACCAGCACCCAGCAGGAGGAGGCCCTGCGTCTGGCGACGCAGTACCTGGACGCGCGCTTCAACACGCTCTGGCTCGGTGAGCGCTCGAACGAGAAGCAGGCGCTCGACTGGCCGCGTCGGGCGCTGCTCGACGCCGACGGCTTCCTGATCTCCTCCACGGCCATGCCGCAGGCGCTGAAGGACGCCACGGCCGAGCTGGCGATCAAGGCCCGCTCCGAGACGCTCATGCCGGACGTGAGCGACCCAGGCACGATCGCATCGGAGGACGTCCAAGTGGGCGACCTGCGCGTGGCCACGAGCTACCACGGCGGTCGATCGCAGTTCAAGCTCTACCGCAAGGTCGACGGACTGCTGCGCGACCTCGTGCTCTCCGGTGCGCGCGTGACGAGGGCCTGAGGTCGTGGTCACGACGATCGACACCAAGCTCCGCGACAAGGCGGACTCCGTCCTCGCCACCTACGGCAAGGACCTGACCTTCGCGGTGCGCACGAAGACGTACGATCCGACGACCGGGGCCACGACCTACGGCGCGGCCACTAACACCGTCGTAAAGGGCTCACCGCCCGGGCCGTACGAGCGGCGCTTCGTAGACGGTGACGTCGTGCGCCTCTCGGACGCGCGCACGATCGTCGCCGCCAAGAACCTGACGTTCACGCCAACGATCGGGATAAAGGTCAGCTTCGACTCGACGGACTGGCAGGTCGTCTCGGCCAGGCCCATGTACTCGGGCGAGCAGGTCGCCGCCTGGGAGCTGCAGCTCAGGAGGTAGGGCGTGGTCTTCGTCGGCGTCGGGGTGCAGCGCAGCCTGGAGAAGTTCCAGCGCGAAGTCTCCGAGTTCGTCGCGAAGCTGCCGACGCAGCACTTGGTGCCCTTCCACAAGAAGCTGACGCTCGAGCTGGCGGCGCGCGTCATCGCCAAGACACCAGTGGATACTGGCCGCGCCCGGGGAAACTGGCAGGTGACGGTCGAGACGCCGGCCGAGGGGGAGGTCGAGCGGAAGGACAGGACCGGCGCGGCCGACGCGCAGGCCGGGCAGGCCTTCGCCGCCGCCGCTGCGGCGCTGAGGGATCTGCAGCCCTACCGCGCGACCTGGCTCGCGAACAACGTGCCCTACATCCTCGTGCTCGAGAGCGGCCTCTACCCGCTGCGGCCGCGCCGGGGCTCCGGCAGGACGAGCGGCGGCTTCTCGACGCAGGCCCCGGCCGGGATGGTCTCGCTCTCGCTCCAGGAGCTGCTGGTCATGTTCCGAGAGCCGGAGCTCTGAGGTGGGCTTCCAGAGCGCGAGCGACGCGATGCGGACGAAGCTGCGGGACGCCATCGCAGCGTCAGCCTTCGCCGGCACGCCGGTCCAGTACGACAACGGGCCGCTCGAGCACCCCGACGCGAGCCCCTGGCTCAGGCACGAGCTCGGCTGGGGCTGGGGCCAGGGCGTTGAGCTCGGCAGCGGAGCGTCCCATCGGCGCGGAGGCGCGGCGACGACCGAGGTCTACGTCCCCGTCGAGGAGGGTGACAAGCAGGCTCTCGAGCTCGCGGACGTCGTCGCCTCCGCCTTCCGGCTGGCCAAGGTCGACGGGGTCCTGTTCGGCGCGCCCAGCCTGCGCCGCGTCGGCCGGATCGCCGGCCTGGGCGCTGGCTCCGACTGGTGGCGGGTGGACGTGCTCTGCCCCTATCGCGTCGACCTTGCGGCGGCGCTGGCGGGCGATGGGCCCGGCAGCGTCACCTCATGGCAGGCCGTCCACAACGCCGCGCGCTCGCGCTTCAAGACGAAGATCGCGGACCCGGAGGCGCTGCCCACACAGTACGACAACGCGCCCCTCGACCCGCCGAATGACGCGAGCTGGGCCCACGTGGCGGTGCTGCCCGGCGAGGGCGCGCTCGTGGCGCGCGGCGCGGTGAGGCGTTACCGCGCGCCCGGGGTCATGGTCGTGGTGCTCTCGATCCCGGTCGAGGCCGGCGACAAGGAAGCGCTCGTGCTGGCTGACAAGGTCGACGCCGCCTTCCGGGCCGTGGCCGACGCCGGCGTGGTCTACCGAACCCCCTGGCTGCGCGCGGTCGGCCGCGTCGAGGCTTGGTGGCAGGCTGCGGTTAACGTACCCTTCTACGCCGACCTCTTGAGCTGAGGACAAGATGAGCGACTCCAACCGCATCGCGATGGCCTACGTCAAGGAGACGACGTACGGCACGACTCCTGGCACGCAGATGACGGACCAGCGCTTCACGACCGAGTCGCTGGGCGCGGACACCGGCGTCATCAGCTCGACGGAGATCCGACCAGACCGGCAGGTCGTGGACGTCATCCGCAACAGCCTCCAGGCCTCCGGCGACGTGGGCTTCGAGCTCAGCTACGGGGCCTATGACGACTGGTTCGAGGCCGCGTTGCTCTCGGCCGCCTGGACCGCCGTCGTGAACGTCACCCAGGGGTCTACCTGGACC
>Ga0114944_1000376_pt1 | contig 11408 bp, 10 predicted proteins | sample OV2TP2_FD_89582 | JGI IMG/M metagenome (GOLD analysis project Ga0114944, IMG submission 89582) | Hot spring microbial communities from Beatty, Nevada to study Microbial Dark Matter (Phase II) - OV2 TP2 | ecosystem: Environmental > Aquatic > Thermal springs > Hot (42-90C) | place: USA: Beatty... | reverse complement strand
GGCTGACGAACCTCAACGAGAGGTCACCTGACTCTGGCCCTGGATCGAAGGTTCACCGCCGCGTTGAAATCGGCGTTGGTGGTGTATCCACACTGTGGACAGAAGAAGACCGCCTGGCTTTGTCGATGTGCCCGTGCGACATGATGACAATGCAAAAGAGGAGTCCGGCACACTACGCTCCTAAGTCTCCTCGACTTTTGAGATAGTCGATAAGTGTGCATAAAACATTCGCTACTTCATTCAGCGTTGTGCTTCCCGCATCGAGAATCTTATCACTTGTAAAGGTCACTGACCAACCAGTGCTCCGAGCAACAGGTGCTACATTATGAAAACCTATATTGCTTCCTTGATGGGCTAGATCGCCAGTAATAGTCCCCGTCGTCATTTTTATGGTGTTCGGGGTCGTCGCTCCAATAGGTGGCGGGGTGGTGAGATTCGTCTTCAACTTGAGTGGAGAGACCGCCCGCGCGTCATCCGTACCAGCATCTGTTTCGATTTGGGTAGCCAATTCGATAGATCCGTCAGCCGTCTCGGTGGCAAGCGTCATATCGAGCGTTCTGTTCGTACTCAAATCTCCCCCACCTGTCAGCGGTGGATTGGTGGTCAGGGTCCGTGTTGAAGGCACGAGCGCTGCATTGTTTTTGGCCTTCAGCGGCGTGAGAGCACGCTGGTCATCGGTCCCCGCATCAGCTTCGGCTTGTGTGGCAATCTCCAAGACGCCGGCGACGGTTTCGCTCGCTACGGGGAGGTCTGTACTGGCTATGGTTGTAATGACCGTCGCAGTCCAGCCTGCTGTCGCGCTTGACGGCAGAAAGCCACTGAGATTTGTACTCGTATCAGCAGAACGTATCCAATAGTACCAGACAGCCCCTGGCGTCAGATTTTCATGGAGCCAGATCTGTTGCGTTCCTGATGTAGAAGCCGGCGCTGCTATGCGTGTCGCTGTTGCCCTGTCGTTTGTCTGACTTGCCCAGATCTCTGTATGATCAAGATCACTCGCTGTCGGATTCGTCCATCCGAGACGGATAGCCCGATACAGTCCTGTCGCACCCATGGTACTCTCTACCCTCCTAGGGTTCTTCCTCGGTGGGAGCAGCTGGCGCGGTACTATCGCCAGTGATGGTCACACTCACGACCCAGCGGCCCTGGGTATTCACCTGTCCCAGTTTGCCTACAGGCGTAAATCGAATATCCAGTGTATAGCCGCTGCCTTCAGCAACGCGCGTCAGGCGCGTGGTAGAAAATGTGGGCGATGCCGCATAGGCGCTGTAGGGATCAGCCCCCTGACGTGCCTCAAGGGTGAACCCCCCAAAGTCATCATATTCGCCCCACGTTATGGCAAACAGACTCGTTGCGTCCGGGATAGTCGTCCATGCCGTGACGGTACAGGTTCGCGTGCTACCCGCGTAATCGTCAACATTCCGACGTTGCCCTGTGCCAGTCCCCTCAACAATGGCAAGGGTTGCGTTATTAAAATAGTCATCGATGGTTGGGAAGATGCTTCCTAAAACAACCGTCGTGCTCGTGGCACTCACAACTGGCCCTCCATAGCTAGAGAGCCCTGGAGTGACCTCAAAAATCAGGGTGATTTGCCAGGCCCCGTCTGATTGTTCGGTTAACTCGCTCGCAATCGTCGCATTCCAGAGCGGCAGTGGCAACAGTCGCCTGGCAGGCCACGCAGTCAATAGCTCCGGTGCAACGGGCGTGTCATGGATGGTGGCCTGATATTCCACAGCAGCAAGTTGATATGTCCCATCGTCATTGAGTCTCACATCAGTCATGACGACTGGCATAATTGCTGTCGTCTGAACACCAAGAGCGTAGAGATCGCCTTCTGCTGGCGTAGTCGTCAAAGCAACAGTCGGCGCAATGGCCCCCCATGTTCCCGCCCCAGTCGCCACGACTTTGCGCTCGACACTATTGTCCGCCTGATGACGCACTATCAGGTCGTATGTTGTTGCGCCAAGCGTGACAGGGCGGTCAAGCAAGAGGCGTGTCGTCGTACTCCCGGCTGCCAGGAATCCCGAGATGCCCCGTGCGGCATCCTGGGTTTCATAGGAGAGCGAGACGTGATCAAACGGTTCTGACACCATGGCTGTTGATGGACTCTGCCAGGAGAAAGACCGTTGCATAAGACGCATCTTGAGGATTTGATAGCGGAGTAACCAGAAGACCCGGGGAAGATCGGTCAGCGTCAAAATCGTGACTAATTCTTCGCGGGTAGGTTCGGCTTCCGCTCCTGGGGCGATGATTTCCAGCACTTGTAATTGATAATTCGCATTTTTATCGGGGAATTGCCCACGAATCGTATTCGGCAATGTCCCCTCCCCGCTCCCGAAGCGTTGGAGCATCGATCCTTCTATGATATTCCCTGGCATGCTATACAGAAGATTCGGCGTGTTCGCTTGATCAACCACGAGCTTGAACTTGCCCCCGGATGGGATGAGAGCAGCACGCCCTTCGGCGAGGACGGCCTTGATCCAGTCCCATGCAGCACGCCTATCGTTGACAATCAGGTTGCACTCATCACGGGTTATCCCCTGCACCAACTCGTCCCAGTAATTGGCCACGGTGAGGGCTGCGTCATCGTCAAACATGCTCTCGGCAATCCTGTGCCCCAGCCCGACACGACTGTTTGTGAGCATATCACGGACGATCCAGGCTCGGTTGGCTGTCCATGCTGTACTCACACTGGCTCCGTTCCAGATCTTCACTTTCCGGCCTTTGACCACGGCGCTGACGCGCATACTCTCGAATGTCTGAATCTGCGCCGATGCGACGCCGCGCACAGCAAGGAGCGCACTATGGACGTAGAGGAGATTTCCAGACGCTTCTTCCTGGACGTTGAAGAGCGATGGCGCCGCTGCCGACTGGTTTGTTGTGCTGTTCAGTGTTACCCGCACCAGGTATTGTCCAGAGCTGGGTGGCACAATTTGCAATGTCCTGAAGCGCGGGCTCTCGGTATCTTCTGTCCAGTTTATAGGGCTTCCAGTGGCTTCGACGTAGCTGACAGGAGAAACGAGACTATATTCAACCTTGATGACGTGGGTAGCTGGTAAGTGGACCCCCTTGCTATCGATTTTGAACAAAAAGGGCGTCGAAAAAATCAGCGTAATCGACTCGACAGCGGTGCTGCGCGTTGTATAGACAATCGGCGTGGCGCTGAGTGCCCGTGCATCAGAAAAAACTTGCGATACCGTCCGAAATCCGGTGATGGCCGGAGTATTGACTCCATCACCGGGGCGCGTTTCCGTCGTGGCTCCCTCGAATTGTGCTACAGGTGTATCGTCAATCTCGATGTCTGTTATACTGTCTATTGGGCCTTCACCCATAAAATACAGCGCGGCGAAATTGGTGGTCTTTCCGTCCGTCGAAATCTCCACCCGCGTGGCGATGATATGCCCGAATACCCGCCGCGTACCGTACACGAGGAATTTCGGCGTACCAAGCGCTGTCGTATTCGTCAGGCCCGCGAGGCCGAAGACCTCTTCAGTCTTCCCGGCTTGATTGCTTGGAGTAGGCGTGAGGGCGCGAATAAGATAGGAGAGACCAAGGCTGAGAGCGGCACTTATCGCAGCGACAACCGCGGCCGTGCCAATTTTTGTCCAGAGAGATACAGCAGCGGTAGCAGCCGCTGCAGTCGAGACGGGCTCTCCGGTCTTGAGAAAGAACGTAATACGGTCTGTGTCGCGCGGGCTGTATTCTTGCCAGGTTGGCAAAGGCACAAAAACACCATTAATAAGGCATGCCACAACCGCATCGACGGACTGTGCCAGCAATGTGCCAAGTCGGTATCCAGGCGGCGGGCGGACTTCGATATGCCGGTCAGCATCAAACGGGGCCTTAAATGTTATGCGCATAGAAAGGCTCGATATCGCCATCGGTGTGCGATGACACGGCGCCAGAGTATGTGATGCACGGAGAAACGGGCAAGCCCATTCGTTTCCGAGCTTATATGATACCCAGAGGGCGGAGCAAGAAGCAGGCCGAGATGGCGTGCTCCCTGGTAGGGAAGAAAATTGGCCAGGACGACATCCCAGGGCTGATACGGTGGCTCAATGGGCTGGAAGAGTCTCTCCGCCTGCCAGATATCCTGTGGGAGAGCAATCCCCACGTCCAGGAAGGCAAATCGTATCAGGCCGTAACAATTGCATCCCGTCACGGGACTGTCTCCCGTCTCGGCCCACTTGCTCCCTGTTTCCAGTATGTGTTGCAGTCGTGCCATGGTTGCTGTGGGATCAGGAAATGCCATGGCTCTTCACAGAATTGAGGCCCGACGAAACTGGTCGGGCACGCCAGGAAATTCACTGCGGGTGATGACATGCTTCGGGAGCTGCTGGTCAAGCGCCAGATTTATCCCCAAGGTAAATGTGGCCATTTCCCCATTCCATTCAATGAGCATCACCTGCAATGTCACTTTATCCACATCTGTGACTACACTGAGCAAGTCTAAGTGCAGAATCTGCAGCGTCACATCATTCCCCAGTACATTTGTCGTTTCGACAAACGCTCCTACAGCTCCGTCTACATTAGGCACCGTGACCCTGACACTGGGCAGTTCCATGCTCGCGGCCTGGGCTTCCCCTTCCCAGACCATGGGAAGCGGGCTATATTGATTGCCATCAAACGTGATAGCATCATGCACGTCCGCATAATACTTCGTCGTGCTGCCATCGACGACGAGGATGGCAGCCTTGATGAAAACTCCACCACTGTGCTGGGCATTTAATCGTGCGATCCAGTTGTTGGAAAACGTTTTCACCTGAAAGGATCTCCCGATGGTTTCTCTACGTCTAGTAGTCTTGATAGGACTACTCGCACTCACATCAGTTGGATGTTTCCGTCTCAACGCGGCCGGCGAAGTCGAATTGACGGACTTTGGTATGCTCTATGCTGATAGTATTCGGTTTCATCACAGTACTACCTGCACTACATGGTGCGGGAAGCATCGCTGCACGAGCACCTGCTATGGCTACTAGGGGACGACTTCGCGGAGTGTTATTCCCTCGTACTTATAGAGCTGCGCATAAAACATTTCCTCATGCATTAATGTTTCACTGTCCAGCTCGAAAACAACCTTGTAGCGGCAATTATACGTCGCCTCAAGTTTGACCTGGTCCGCCACTGCTGTACTAAACGTGAGCAACCCGGAGGGTAAATCGATAGTCGGTTGGGGGTTCGCCAGCACGCCATCTGTATAGGCCTGCAAAGTCCCAGTCGTGATATGGCGATTATTCAAGAAAAACTGTGTCCGCGTCCCGTCTCCAAAGCCAAAGAGGATTTTATTGGCAATCGTTCCCCACGCATTCCCAGACCAGTAAAACGCGATATCGCCCTGATGATACTGTGCAAACCCATAGAGCGCTTCCGCGGCACTCTTGACCGCATGACTATCTTTGATCGTGAACCGGTAGACGGGCCGCTGGTACATCCGTCGCACTTGCGTGGCCCCGGCCCCAATGCCCGTTGCCAGCCTGGGTGCGACCATGTGGCGCCATATACTGTAGTGCGTATCGAGTGTCAGGGTCTGAATAGGAGCAGCCACAATGTCCCTCCTTATGCAGCCAGATATGTCGGTTGTGCGTTATAGACGAATCCCACCATGACTGGATTCGTCTGGTCATCCAGGATACGCCCTGCAAATTCTATCGTGCCAATTGCATGGTCCTCACCGCGCTGCACACGGCGTAGTTGGAGTTTTGGAATCAGGATCGTCGCGCCCCAGTAGAACGTCCCTCCGATCGCTATGAGTGTGCTACTGGCACACTGCCACTCAAAGGCCAACGGACTCTGTTGCAGATACCATGCCAGTTCCGTTGCTTCTCGGGCCGTATCAACCTGCAATGTCAGGCTCACATCTGTCCGCCGCTGCGCGGTCAGCAACCTCCCCCGGAGTACGCCGGTCGATGGTCGATAGCCACCCTCTGCCCAGAGGGCGTTCGGATGGTTCACTTCCATAGAAAGTGCCCGTGTCGAGATATCAACAGCTGCGCTGCCAAGATTGCTCCCTGTCTGGCCTGGCGTTGTCGGAATGGAGAGTACCACTCCCGTCATATCGGCAATATAGAGCCGCGAATCACCCCACCTGAGCCATGCTTCATCAATGGCCGGCACAAACTCAGTGATCACATCCTCTCTAGAGCCCGAGCCAAGTAGCGGACAGGTAAATGCGAGGTAGGCGCCGTTGTTGCGCAGTGTGAATCCGTCCGATTTCATCCCCGTATAGAGATACTGGCTCGCCGCGGTGTGGGCGACCTGCGCATTGATGCTTGGCAGCGCCAGGGGAGATGCCGGAACAATCTTGTGTCGGTATGCCGTCACACTCCCGTCCTGCGTCGTCGTGAGGCTTCCGAGTGCTAACCCCAGCAGCCCTGCCAGGGTATTGGGCTTTACGCGCGGCTCCGTGTAGGAGAATCGCACGGATTGCCGGACAATTTCTTGTCTCAGTGGATATTCGGTGTTGTGCAGGACTGCATCATCATCCTCAAGGACATCATCCCACAGATCTTGAGTGGACGCGCGGTCAAAGTCACGCATGGCACACGCTGTCGTTGCATTCCATACGGACAGCCATGTACCATAGACGCTCTCCTGTTTGAAGAGTGCCAACATAATGCCGTCCCCGTATGTATGCGGCACAGACTGGGCAGCTTCCTGCACATCAATAATCAGGACGGGGGCATTCCGGTCCCACACGCCAAAGGTGAGGCTCGATTCGCCCACGCTCACAATTGGGGCATTGCCATCCCAGACAGCAAAGTGATCGGCGCGTGGCATGTCGTCGTATCCCCTTAGGTCACTCGAATATTATCCCAGAGATGTGAGACAGCAAGACGTCTGTCTGTCCGCTCGCGCCATACCCACAAGACGCCAGTAGCATAGACCGCCACTTCAATGCTCACCGTGACCCACCCGGATAGGGCCGGAGCTGCCTTGATGACGTCGGCAGGAACACCCAGCGCCGGATTGGCCTTGATGATGAGCCGTGGCGCTGGATTCCCGCCGCCGTAATTGCAGTCAATAGAAAGTTTTCGTGCTCCTGTGCGTACTTTCCAGATGATATCTTTTAAGGTACCTGGACGCGGCTGTGACTGCGATGGCGCCGCGGGGTTGCCACTCGCATCATTGCGCGTGGCGTCCGCCTGGAACCCATCTGGATGGCCCGTATCAACCATGCCGGTCCAGAGCGACATCATCGTGCCCTGTCCGGTGCCTTCTGCCAAGAGGAGTCCGAGTCCTATGGCCCCCTGGTCCGCCACTTAATTCGTCTCCCACCCATCGCTTGTTTCAAAGACGCACCCACCGCCAGGCGTGCTGAGTGTTTTGACAAAAAGAAACGTTTTCCCGCTCAGCGTCCCTATTCCGCTAAACGTATCTTTATGAGCCAGGTTCACGGCATCATGCAAGAAATCCCGCACGCCACGCATGCGACCCCTGATATGTCTCCCCGATTCGTAGACCCAGATTGGTGCCGTATAGAGTTTGCCGTCCGGGCCATTCAAATAGGCGAGCGCCGTCGACGATCCCATCTGGTTGCTCGTATTTTTCGCATAATCGCTGTGTTTCCCGACCTGGATAGCGGTGCCAAGAGCAGTATAGGATCTCGGCATATAATGTCCACTGGTGAGCGTGCTCGCATCTCCTTCGACACGACTAAAATGCCGCGTATTCGACTGGTTTTCACTCGTAGCGCCAATAAGAAGCACCGCATATGGGTCGCTGTCAGCCATGCTGTAGAGGTCGCCAAAATGGCATTCATACAGCGTTCCTGCGGCGGCATCTCCTGTCGTCGCCAAGAGATACAATGTCCGTTCATCGGCCACACAGATCCATGCTCGCGCGGTGGCATCTGCCGTCAGACTTTTGCGCCATGTCAGCAGCGTGGTACTTTGTGCCGTGGTCGGAACTGGCCTGTTCCTGTGCCTAATGCCGACATGGTTTCAAATCCTGAGACCCGCGTCTCTTTCGCGCCGCCAGCGCCTACAGCATTGTCGTTGACGCTCATGTAGAGGCGATTCCCCACTCCGGCTCGATAATCACGCTGGTTGGTCCCGGAAAACTCTTCGAGCCATCCCAGATAGCTTATCGAACTCACCAGGGGATTATTGCTCGGAGCCGTGCCGGTAAACCGGACACGCACCCAGTACATGGTCACGCCGTTGACGGCTGTCGTTGCCCATCCTGCTGGCGCCGTCCACGTGACGCTGCCTGTCGCAGTAAAATTGGTCGTCCCATCGACGACGGTCAACGTCGTCCAGGTCGTTCCATTCCAGTATTCCCACACATAGGTTGCCGTCGTGCCGACGGTGCCGAATGCGAATTTGAGCCGTGTGAATTTGCTGCTGTGTCCAAAATAACTCCGGTCGCCTGTGGCTGGTGTAGGAAACAGGAGAAATGCCGTTCCCCCTGCCAGACGGGCTTCTATCGTATGATCATTAAATGCCGAATCGTTTGCTGTGGAGAACACTTTGCCAATAATCAGACAGTGACTCAAGACCTCCGTCATCGTCCCTACCGTGCCAGAGAGGACCGGCGCCCCGCTATCCGTACTGTCAAAACGGGTGACGTAACTGGGCATAGTGCCCTCCTACCGTGTCTTTTGCTGGATGACGCGCCGAAGCGGGCCGTCCGTATTGACGTCCTCGATGGTCCAACGCAATACCTCCTGGCGTGATGTGCGTAGTGTCCGTGGATCAATGGCCCCAGTAAAATCTTGATGGAGCTCGATGATGACAGGAGGGCTCGCTATGGCCTGCTGTGGGGGGGGGTGCCCGGTAAACGCAACGGGAATGGCACGATTGTCCGGCAAGGGCACGACGGCCTCAAACCGTCCCGGCTGCTCGCCAATCAGCGCAAAACTGGGCTGGCGCACTATGCCTCCAGCCTGATATCTGGTGAGGGAGGGATGTCCTACTCCCTGCGTCAGTGCCTCGCGCAAGGCACTACTGAGCATCACCAGTTCTAGTGCTGGCGTTACGCCGCCTTGCTGGAATGCTACGGCTGATAGCGGTTGCATACCGTAGGTCGCTCGACGGATACGTAGGCCTGCCTGTGCCACCGTACTGAGGGCGGGAACGACGCCGCCACGCGCCATAAAGACTCCGGGCGCCACTTCTGCGTCTACGGAAGTATCAGGAGCAGGACTCGGACTGAGAATATTTTTTACCAAATTCACGCCTGCTTTGACTAATGCCGTCTGCCATCCGCCTTCTTGCGCACTCGTTTTGGCCAGGCTATTCAGGAGTTGATTGAGGAGAGAGGTCGTCAGGGAGCTAAACATACGCTGGAAAATTTGCAAGAGACGCAGGCCGAAATCCTTCCCTTTCGTCTCGCCAAGACTAAATATCTCATCCCACATAGCATTAAAAGCTTGCGAGATGCCCCGCACAACTTGCTTATACATCGCGTCCATGCGCTGCGCCGATTCGGCTGCCTGCCGCACGCCGGGGAGGACATCAAGCGCTGTCTCTACGGCCTGGCGCTGTTCCTCAGACATGGCTGGCAGACGGCGCTCGAACTCACGGCGTAAACTTACCTCTTCCCCCATTTCGACAGGTTTCACGCGCGATTTTGCTACTGCATCCTGGACGCGGCGGACAAAATCTTGCGCAGCGCGTACATCTTTTTCTCTATCTGCGGGCAAACCAAGCCCGAAGATATCCAGTTGTCGCCATTGTTGTTGCCGCCTGGCGCGTTCTTCTTTGTTAAATTCTTCTAATTCTTCTCGCACATGCCGGGCGGCTTGCGCCCGCTCCAGGTCCGCCAAAGCCTGGGTCCGCGTTGCCTCGGTTAATGCGCCAAGGTTCGCCAGGGCGATCTTTTCTTCCAGGGCAATCCGTTCTGCTTCATCCCGCCGGCGGCGGGCAATGTCCTCCATCGGTAATGTCTGTAGCATCGTGAGATCGGCCGTTTCTTTGCCGACCGCCACGCGCATACTACTCAAAAGACGCTCTGCTGCTTTGGCCTGGCGCTCCTCCTCGCGCTCCCCACGTTTCTCGGCCTTCTGCCGCGCCTCAATCTGGTCCACCAGTGCTGCGGCAGTATCACGTTGCTTGCGCAAGGCATCGAGCTGCATGGCTAATTGCGGAGACCAGTCACGTGCCTGGGCAGGAAGATGATGGAGCTTGTCGCTGACTTCTTCAATCGTCTTGTCAATCTCTTTGAGCGCATCCCGTGCTGCGGTAAGCTCATCTTTGCCACGGATAGACGGGAAAAGTTGCTGCCGTTGCTGTTGACTCTTGAGTGCTTCGGCCAGTGCTTCCCGCGCTTTACGAACAGCTTCAACCTGTCCAGCGAAGGGAAGCTCGCTCGGTGGAAAAAATCCTTCCTGGGCCTCGAATTCCAGGTAGGCGCGCGTTCGTTCGGCTCGTGCACGGCGGGCTTTCACGGCGGCTATGATGGTGGGCAGGAGGCGCTCTGGACTTTCCGGGCCATAGGAGGATGCACGTGGTAAGAGGGCTTGTCGCTCCTGGGCCGTCAATTCCTCAACACGAATGTCCGTCCCCCCCCCTCGCAAAAGAAGTTGCGTGAGACGAAATTCCTGCTCCTCTGCCACCTCCTGCTTGAACTGTCGTACTTTCCCCGCAGCCAGGTTGATCGTATCCATGGCCGGCTTGAGCAGAGTCAGGATGCTATTGCCCACGCTGGCAGACACATCGCGCATAGTGTTCCCAAACCGGGCAAAGGCGGCCTGGGCTGTTGCCGCGGCTTCTGGAACGCCCTGACCAAATTCTTGACGGATTTGTGCGGCCAATTTCGGCAAGAAGTCTGCGGTAAGCAGTTCTCCTGTCTTGAGCATCTCGTCCAGCTTAGCAGTCGTCAGGCCCATGCTACGCGCGGCAAGCTCGAAGGCGCCGGGGAGGAAGTTCCCCATCTGCCGCCGCAATTCTTCTGCACTCACTTTGCCCTTGGAAATCATCTGTTCGACGGCAATGAGCACGTGCGTCAACTGATGGCTATCAAGCCCCATGACCCGGGCTGCTTCAGCGAAGGCCGTAAAGATCTGGCGGCCTTGTTCACCAGCCAGCGCCGTGCCACGAGTTGCAGCCTCAAATCCCCTGAATGATTGCGCCAATGCAAGAAAATCAGTACCAAGGCGGTCGCTCGTGTCCCGCAGAAATCGCAGGTCACTGGCGGCGCCCTGTGAACTCCCGGAGAGGACTTTGAAAGTCGCCGTTAGGGACTGGATTTTCACGGCAACATTGACAGACTCCTGCGCAAAATTGGCCAGTTGTCCCACCAGACGCTGGAGGCTCGTGGCCAGGCCTAGACCTCCCGCAACAGCAAATACCTGTTGCCACATCTGCGCGGCCTGGTGCGCCTGTTGTGCGTGTTGCCTGGCCGCTGCAGCGGCCAGGCAACACGCACAACAGGCGCACCAGGCCGCGCAGATGTGGCAACAGGTATTT